>Ga0172382_10000692_pt1 | contig 63178 bp, 56 predicted proteins | sample Leawel138RmetaG_FD_122245 | JGI IMG/M metagenome (GOLD analysis project Ga0172382, IMG submission 122245) | Leachate microbial communities from a municipal landfill in Southern Ontario, Canada - Leachate well 138R metaG | ecosystem: Engineered > Solid waste > Landfill > Unclassified | place...
ACCTCGGGGTCGAGCGCCGAGGTCACCTCGTCGAACAGCATGACCTTCGGCCGCATGGCGAGCGCGCGGGCGATGGCGACGCGCTGCTGCTGGCCACCCGACAGGCGCGAGGGATGCTGGTCGCGCTTGTCGGCCATGCCGACCATCGCCAGCAGCTCCTCCGACCGCTCGCGCGCTTCCTTCTTCGACAGGCCCAGCACGTGCACCGGGCCTTCCATGCAGTTCTCCAGCGCCGTCATGTGCGGAAACAGGTTGAAGTGCTGGAAGCACATGCCGATCTTCGAGCGGATCGTGCGCAGATGCCGGTTGTCGGCCGGGACCAGCCTGCCGCCGCGCTCCATATGGGTCAGCGGCTGGCCGTCGACATAGATGACGCCGCCATTGATCGTCTCCAGCGTCATCAGCATGCGCAGCACGGTCGTCTTTCCCGAGCCGGACGGGCCGATGACCGTCACCATCTCGCCCTCGGCGATGTCGAGGTCGAGCGAGTCGAGGACCACCAGGCTGCCATAGCTCTTGGTGACCTTCCTGAAGCTCACCATCGGGACGGCGTCGCCCTCCAGCGCGAGGGGAAAGCCTGATACGTCTTTGGTGTCCATCAGCTCATTCCGAGTTTGCGGCGCGTCCAGGCCTCGAAGAGCCGGATCGCCGCCGCCGTTGGCAGCGAGATGAGAAGGAATATGACCCCGACCAGCGTGAAGGGCTCGAGGAAGCGATAGGTTTCGGACCCGATGGCGTTGGCCGTGTGCATCAGCTCGGCCACCCCGATCACCGACAGCATCGGCGTGTCCTTGAAGATGCCGACGAGATAGTTGCCCATGCCGGCCAGCGACGGCGGCAGGGCCTGCGGGAGGATGACGCGGAAATAGGTGCGCCCCGTCGACAGGTTGAGCGATTTCGCCGCCTCCCACTGGCCCCTGGGCACGCTCTCCAGCCCGCCACGATAGACCTCGGACAGATAGGCGGCGTAGTGCAGGCCGATGGCGATCATGCCCGCCGTCCATGGCGAGAGCCGGATGCCGAATTGCGGCCCGACATAGAAGACGAAGAAAATCTGCAAAACCAGCGGCGTGGAGCGCACGAATTCCACCGTCTCCCGCACCACCACGGTCAGCGGCGTGAACGGCGTGCGCTGCGCCAGCGCGAGCACGAGGCCGAGCACCACGGCGATGGCGTAGCCGAGCCCGGCGGCCAGCAGCGTGTTGCCGGTCGCCACCAGCAGGCGGGGCAGGATCTCCCAGGTGAAGTCCCAGCGCCAGTCGAGCATCGCCTCACGCCCTCCCCATCTTGCGCGTCATGAACCGCTCGAGCCAGCGCATGAACGGCGTGATCATGAAGCGCGCCAGCACGTAGTAGATGACGAGCGCCGTGCCGAAGGCTTCGGCCGACATGAAGGTGGTGCCGTTGATCTGCTTGACCTGGAACATCAGATCGGTGACCGAGATGAGCGCGACGAGCGCGGTTCCCTTCAGCAGCTCGATCAGCAGGTTGCCCCAGGACGGCAGCATGATCAGCACCGCCTGCGGCAGGATCACCCTGCGCATGCGCTTGGCCGGCGACATGTTGAGCGCGGTGGCCGCTTCCCACTGGCCTCTCGGCACCGACAGGATCGCGCCGCGCACCAGCTCGGCGCCATAGGCGCCGAGATTCATGCCGACCGCCACGAAGCCGGCCGTGAACTTTTCCAGCGTGATGCCGAACAGCGGCAGCACGAAGAAGATCCAGTAGAGCTGGACCAGCAGCGAGGTGCCGCGGAAGATCTCGATATAGACGGTCGCGACGCCGCGCACCGCCATGTTGGGCGCCATGCGCATCAGCCCGGCGGCGACGGCGATCGCCACCGCCAGCAGCGCCGAAAGCACGGTCAGCGCCATGGTGACGAGCGTGCCGCTGACGATGCGGTCGCCGTACTGGCTGAGGAATTCGATATAGGACATGCCGCTCAGACCCTGTCCGAGGCCACGAAGGCGAGGCAGGCACCGTCTCGTGCAGCGCCGCGGAATGGCGGGCCGGACGGGCCGGCCCGCTCTTCGTCACGTCAGCGGTTGGCGCAGACCCATTCGGTCGTCCGCTCGCCCGGGAGCGAGGCCTCGCCATAGCCGTACTCGGCAACCGCGGCGAGCATGTCCGGCGAGCCGACATAGTCGGCAAGCGCTTCGTTGAACTTGTCGAGGAAGTCCTGGTCGGCCTTGCGGAAGCCGATGCCGGCCCAGTTGAACGTCTCCTCCGGCATGGCGTTGGGGTCCGAGGCCTCGACGGCGCCGCCGGAGCTGTCGGCAAGCTGCTTCATGGTGAAGTAGGTGCCGGCGCCGGCATCGGCGCGGCCCGCCCTGACGGCAGCGAGGATTTCGGTCGGCCCGGGCACCTGCATGATGTTGGCTTCCGGCACGCCCGCGGCCTTGGCGGCCTCGATGTTGGAATAGCCGGCGCCCGTGACCATCACCGCGTCGTTTGCGACGAGGCTGGCATAGTCGCCGATGTTCTTCGGATTGCCGGGCGCGAGGATGAAGCCGTCGCCGACCGTCGCGATCGGCTCGGAGAAGGCGATGTTCTCGCAGCGGCTGGCCAGGATGTTCATGCCGCCGGTGACGATGTCGAAGCGGTTGGCGTTGAGGCCGGGAATGAGCCCACCCCATTCGGTCTGCACCGGCTCGATCTTGTCGTAGCCCATCTTCCCGAGGATGGCGATCGTCATGACGTTGACGAAGCCCATGGGGCTGCCGTCGTCGCCGGGATAGGCGAAGGGAATCTCGTTCGCGAAGCCGATGCGGATGGGCTCGCCGCTTTCCGCCCGCTCCATCAGGGATTGCGCATTCGCCGCGCCCGCGAAGCCGTATGCGAAGGCGGCCATGCCGAGCAAAGCAAGACCCTTGAAGATTGCGCTTTTCATGAGGTTGCTCCCGTGTTCCACCAATTCTTATTATGTTGTGCACAACATCATGCGACCTTGGGCCGTGTCAACGAATTTTTGCCGTCCGGCAGCGGAAGCCATCTACCAAAGTCCTGAAATCCGCCGTAGTTGTACACATTATTGGATGACTTGCGCCAGCGCGCGGAGGGACACATGCCGGCAGCGGAGTTGCCTTTTTCCCGTGAGGAATATTCGCGGCGGCTCGCCAGGGTGCGCCGCGCGATGGCGGAGGCGGAGATCGACGTGCTGTTCGTCGAGGACCCCTCGAACATGGCGTGGATCACCGGCTATGACGGCTGGTCCTTCTACGTGCATCAGGGCGTCATCGTCTTCCACGACGCCGATCCCCTTTGGTGGGGCCGCGCGCAGGACGTCGGCGGGGCGGTGCGGACCGTGTGGATGACCGACGACCGCTCGCTCGGCTACGCAGACCATTACGTCCAGTCGGCGGTGCGCCATCCGATGCAGGACCTTGCCGCGGTGCTGCGCGAACGCGGCTATGCCGGCAGGCGCATCGGGCTGGAGCTGGATAACTACTACTTCTCCGCCAAGGCCTTCCTCGTGCTGAAGGAGGAGCTGCCGCAGGCCGCGCTGGTGGACGCGACGGCGCTGGTCAACTGGCAGCGGGGCGTGAAGTCCGGCGAGGAGATCGCCTTCATGCGCAAGGCGGCCCGCATCGCGGAGAAGATGGTCGACGGCGTCATGGAACGCGTCGAGCCGGGCCGGCCGAAGAACGAGGTCGTGGCGGAAATCTACGGCGACGCCATCCGGGGGGTCGGCGACGCATGGGGCGACTACGCCGCCATCGTGCCGCTGCTGCCTTCGGGAACGGACGCCGCCGCCCCGCACCTGACCTGGGACGGCAGGCCGTTCCGCAAGGGCGAGATGACCTTCTTCGAGATGGCCGGGTGCTACCGGCGCTATCACATCCCGTTCTGCCGCTCGATCTATCTCGGCAAGCCGCCGCAGAAGATGCTCGACGCGGAAAAGGCGCTGGTGGAGGGGCTGGAGGCCGGGCTCGACGCGGCGCGCGCCGGCAACCCGGCCGGGGCGGTCGCGCAGGCCCTGTTCGGGGCGCTGGAGCGCGCCGGCATAGACAAGGACAGCCGTTGCGGCTATCCGATCGGCATTTCCTATCCCCCGGACTGGGGCGAGCGCACCATTTCGTTCCGCAGGGAAGAGAAGACGATCCTGGAGCCGGGCATGACGTTCCATTTCATGCCCGGCCTGTGGATGGACGACTGGGGGCTGGAAATCACCGAAAGCATCCTCATCCGTGAAACGGGCGCGGCCGAATGTTTCTGCGACCGCCCGCGCCGCCTTTATGTGAAGGACTAGGCCGATGGACGCGCTCGAGCGCACATGCGCTATCCTCGGCGAGCTCGTGGCCTTTCCGACGGTCTCCTCGGAAGGCAATCTCGAGCTGATCACCTATGTGGCCGACCTTCTCTCGGATGCGGGCGCCACCCTCTCCTTCTCGCGCGACGAGACCGGCGCCAAGGCCAATCTCTTCGCCACGCTCGGCCCGCAGGGCGACGGCGGCATCATACTGTCGGGGCATACCGACGTGGTGCCCGCCGACGCCGCCGAATGGAGCAGCGATCCCTTCACGCTGACGCGGCGCGGCGACAGGCTCTACGGCCGCGGCACGTGCGACATGAAGGGCTTCATCGCCGCGACGCTGGCGCTGGCGCCGCGCTTCGCCGAAGCGGAACTCGCCCGCCCCCTCCATTTCGCCTTCACCTATGACGAGGAGATCGGCTGCTTCGGCGCCCGGGTCCTGATGAAAGAGATCGCAGGCGCCGGCATCCGTCCTTCCGTGGTCATCATCGGCGAGCCCACCAGCATGCGGGTGATCGAGGGGCACAAGGGCTGCTACGAATACACGACCGAGTTCACCGGCATGGAGGGCCACGGCTCCCAGCCCGACCGGGGCGTCAACGCGATCGAATATGCGGCGCGCTACATCTCGCGCCTGCTCGACCTGCGCGAGCGGCTGAAGGAGCGCGCGCCGGCGAACAGCCGCTTCGATCCGCCCTGGACCACGGTTCAGGTCGGCGCCATCTCCGGCGGCACGGTGCGCAACGTCATCGCCGGCAGCTGCGCCGTGGAATGGGAAATGCGCCCGGTAACGGGCGACGACGCAGCATGGGTGAAGAACGACCTCGCCACCTATGTCGACAACGCCCTGCTGCCCGCCATGCGCGCCGTCTCCCCCGATTGCGGCATCGTCACGCGCACGATCGGCGAGGTCGAGGGATTGCAGGTCGTCGACGAATCGGAAGCCCGCGACATCGTCTGCGAGCTGACCGGCTGCGACCATACCGACGTCGTGTCGTTCGGCACCGAGGCGGGCCTGTTCCAGGCCGCGGGCATATCCTCGATCATCTGCGGACCCGGCTCCATCGCCCAGGCGCACAAGCCGGACGAGTTCATCGAGATCGGGCAGCTTGCCGCCTGCCTCGAAATGCTGGGCAAGCTGCGGCTGAAGCTCGCGCGGTGAGCGGAACCGCGTGAGCCGGAGCGAAAGGCGCCGATGAGTGAGGACAGCGCGGCAAGGCCCGCCGGCAAGGGCGCAAGAGGCCGGTTCGAGCGGATCTACCAGACGCTGCGGACGCGCATCTGCCTGCTCGACTACGCGCCGGGCAGCCGCCTGCGCGAGGAGGACCTGGCCGACGAATTCGGCGTGTCGCGCACGCCGGTCCGGCGCGTTCTCGTCAAGCTGGAGGCAGAGGGCCTTCTGCGGTCCGTGCACGGCGTCGGCACCATCGTCACCGACATCGACGTCAACGAGCTGGCGCAGGTCTACGAGCTACGCGTGGAACTGGCCGAGCTGATCGGCAAGCTCTCGCCGATCGTCGTCGACGAGGCGCTGGTCGCGCGCTTCCGCGACATCAAGGCGCGGTGCGACCGGATGGTGGCCGCCGGCGATCCGCGCGAGTTCTCGCAGATCAACATGGAGTTCTTCCACCTGTTCACCACGCTCACCGCCAACGAACCGCTGCGCGCGATCAGCGAGCGGCTCTACTACCAGACCACCCGGATCTGGCTGAAGATGGCCTCGCGCCTCAAGGGCTACGAGACGCTGCTCTACAACGAGTTCGTCATCTTCCAGCGCGAGGTCGCCGACATCACCGAGGCGGTCGAACATGGCGACCTGATGGCCGCGGGCCATGTGAGGCGCGCCCACATCGCCATGAGCTTCAGCAGGATCCGGCAGGCCTCCGGCGCCGGCGAAAACGCGGCCGTGCCGAAGGCGGACCCGAGCGGCCGCGGCCTACGGCGCAATCCCGGGGCCGGCTAGAGCGTTTCACGGTTTCACGGAAACGGTGAAACGGTCTATCTCTTTGTTTTTCCGCCCGGGATTGCTCTAGCCGCCGACCCTCATGCAGCATCCCGCATGGACGGCCCCGTCCGGCGCGACCACGATACCTTCATAGGGAAAGCCGATGTCGCTCATCCCGTCGGAGCAGAAGCGGTAGTTGCGCCATAGCGCCAGATGGCCGACGCCGTCCCCGCTCTCCAGCCTGACCGCGTAGCGCCCGGTCAGTCCCGCGGCCCGCGTCATCGGGCCGGCCTGCCAGGTCTCGCCCTCGTCAGCCGGCGTCTCGAACCGCGCCTCGCCTTCGGCCACCTTCACGCTCCAGAACGGTTCCGTGCCGGTGCATTGCAACGGAAACGTCTCATCGCCCGAAGGCGGCGCATCGTCCACGGGCGTGAGATAGCGCGCATTGACCCAGCCGAGGCCGTCGCCAACGGCCACCTGCCACCAGACCGACCCGTTCACTTCCAGCCGCGTGCCGGCAACGGCCACCTCGCCCGCTTCCGGCTCCAGCGTGCCGACGATCCCGGCGGAGGGGTCCGGCTGGGCGCGGACGTTGAGCACGTCGCCGCCCGCCACGCCGATCACGCGGTAAAGCCGGGCAGGCTCCGGCGTCAGCTCTTCGGTCGCCAGCGCGGGCAGGGAAAGGGATGCCGCCATCGCGGCAAGCACGACGATCCCGAACTGGCGCATGGCGGTTCTCCTTCCTGCCTGCCGCGCTCCTCCCGTCAAACGGGGGAACGCCGTTGCCGCCATGGTGGAGCGTCGCGGGCGGAATGACAACAGTTCGCAGGCATGGCGTTCAGTGGACGGCGGCGTACATGATCTTTTCCTCCGTCGCCTCGGCGGGAGAGAATTCCTCGACCACGCGGCCCGAACGGCACACCAGGATGCGGTCGGACAGGTTCATGATTTCCGGCAGGTAGGAGGAGATCACGACCACGGCCAGCCCCTCGTCCGCCAGCCGGTTGATGAACTGGTGGATCTCGGAGATCGCGCCGACGTCGACGCCGCGGGTCGGCTCGTCGAAGACGATGACCTTCGGCTTCTGCGCGAGGGACTTCGCGATGACGACCTTCTGCTGGTTGCCGCCCGACAGCTCGATCACCCGCGCGTTTGCGTTGATCGCCTTGATGTTCAGCGTCTTCGTCCACTCGGCGGCGATCTCGCGCATCTGGGCCATGCTGACCACCACGCTGCCGGTCAGCCCGGCCGCAAGCGCGCCCATATAGAGGTTTTCGGGGATCGTCATCGTCTCGAAGAAACCCTCGATCTTGCGGTCCTCGGTGACGTAGACGATGCCGTCCTTCACCGCCTGGCGCGGCACGCGGTAACGGACCGGGCGGTCGCGCAGGTGGATTTCACCGCCGTTGAAGAAGTTGCGCTTGGCCACGCCGGAGATGATCTTGGCGACCTCGGTGCGGCCGGAGCCGATCAGGCCGAACATGCCGGTGATCTGGCCGCCATAGATCGAGAAGGACGTGTTGCGCACGATCGTGCCCATGGACACGTTCTGGACGGACAGCACCTTCTCGCCCACGGCGCGTGGCTCCTGTCCGGCCTCGTGTCGGTAGAGCGAGCTCGACAGCGAACGGCCGACCATGGCGCGGATGATCTTGTCGCGGTCGAAATTCTTCGCCAGGTCGCTGGCGACCAGCTCGCCGTCGCGCAGCACGGTGATCCGGTCGGCGATCGCCAGCGCCTCCTCCAGCGCGTGGCTGATGAAGATGATCGACACGCCGTTCCGCTTCAGCCGCTCGACCAGCGCGAAGAAATGGCGCTTCTCCTCCGGCGTCAGCGACGCCGTCGGCTCGTCGAAGATGATCACCTGCACGTTCTTGCGCACGGCGCGCGCGATCTCGACCATCTGCTTGTGCGCGGCGCCGAGCGAGGAGACGAGCGCGGTCGGGTTCACGTTGAAATTCAACGATTGCAGGAAGGTTTGCGCGGCGATGTTGAGGCCGCGGATGCGGTTGAACAGGCTCTCGTCGCCGAGATAGAGGTTCTGCGCCACCGTCATCGATGGCACCAGGCTCGTCTCCTGGAAGACCATGACGACGCCGTGGTCGAGCGCCTGCGCCGGCGTCTGGAAGTTGACCGGCGCGCCGTTGAGCAGCATCTCGCCGCTTGTCGGCTGGGTGACGCCGCACATCATCTTGGTCAGCGTCGACTTGCCGGCGCCGTTCTCGCCCAGCAGGGCATGGATCTCGCCCTTCTGGAGCACGAAGTTGACTTTCGTTACGGCGGGAACGCCGCGATATTCCTTGCTGGCGTCCTTCATCTCGATGAGCGGTTGCATCACGTGGCTCCCGAAGTGGTCATGAAACCGGGGCGTATCTCGACGATCACGTCGCCGCCCTTGCTGGCGGCCAGCAGCCTGTCCCCGTCGGGAAGGCAGGAGAACACGCCGTGGCGCGTGCCGTCGGCGCGGCTGTGCCACGACGCGACCGGGCGGAAGGCGGCGTCGAGCCTGACGACGAGCCCGTAGGAGCGGGTCGGCGCCCACGGCTTCAATATGCCGAGATGCTTCTGCGCGCCGCCCTGGAGCGGTTCGAGGAAGGTGCTCGACGGCTTCAGCGAAGGCGCCACCCAGTAGGCTTCGTCGATTTCCTCGATCATGCGCGCGAGGAAGGCGGGCTCGCGCTGGACGAACTCGATGATCTGGTTGCGCGGCGCGAACAGCGCCAGCCAGTAGCCGCCGGCCGGATCGCGGCGGATGCGGGCCGGATAACCCGGCAGGTCGGCGAGCACCGGCTCCGGGCGTCCGCCCCCGGCGATGGAGACGAGGCGATGACGCCAGCTTTCGGCCACGACCAGCCGCCCGTCCTGCGTCTCGACGATGCCGAGCGGCCAGCCGAGGCCGGCGGCGAGGCGCGTCTGGTTCGCGCCGTCCGCCGCCATGCGCCACAGCGTGCCGTCGGACCGGCGCTCCATCAGGTCGCGCTTCCATTCCGTGTGCGCGCGTTTTGCCGACCCTTGCGCGACGAGGAGCCCGCCATCCGACGCGAAAGCCAGCGCGGTGACGCAGCGCGCCGGTCCGTCGCCGAGGCTGGCGATGGAGGTGCGGGCACCCGCGCCATCCATCACCACGATGCTGCCGCTCGCCAGCGCCGCGGCGAGGCGGCCGCCGGGCTCGCCGGCGATGGCGGTGATCCCGGAGCCGAGATCGGCGATGGTTTCGCCGCCCTCCGGCGTCAGCCGGCAAAGGCGCGAGCCGCTGGAAAAGACCACGCCCCGGCCGCCATCGGCGAGGTCATCCGGTGCCTCGGCCGTGGCCACGACCGGCGCTTCCTCGAGCAGGCGGTTCGGCCGCAGCGCGCCGTCCATCGGCGGCACCGTGACGGCGGCCTCGCCGCTGCCGCGGAAATTGTCCCAGGCCCGTTTCAGCACGCCGATCACGCCCGCTCCCCCCAGTAGTCGTCGAGGGAGGTCCAGTTCGGGTCTGCGCCCGGAATGCGGTACTTGCCGACCCGGTTGTTGTAAATGCCGCCGAGATAGAGCCAGCCCTTGTGCTCGCGGATCGAGGTGATCATCGGATGCGCCTCGCCGCCGAGGTCCCACAGCACGTCGAGGATGTTGCCGTCGGCATCGAACTTGATGACGCAGCCGGTGTTCATGTTCGGGTAGAGCCAGTCGTCGCGGCCGACCTTGCGCACCATGCGGCGGCGGAAGTCCGGCATGCGCAGCGCAAGGTCGAACACCGGCGCCCGCATGCCGCACAGCGCGCACCAATAGCTGCCGTCTGAGGCGCGGTTGATGTTGTCGGGGTAGCCGGGAAGGTTGTCGACGACGATTTCCTTGCGGCCCTTGTTCGGCCCGTCGAAATACCAGCGCGTGATGCGGCAGCCCCAGGTCTCGGCGAAGAGCAGCGACTGGCCGCCCTTCTCGACGCAGATGCCGTTCGGCAATTGCAGGTCGGGCAGCATGGTGCGCGAGGAGTTGGTCTTCGGATCGTAGCAGATGATGCGGCCGTTCCCCCGACCCTCCAGCGCGTCGACCATCCAGTCGTACATCTCGTAGCGCACGGTCGCCTCGGAGAAATAGACCTTGCCGTCGGGGGCGATGTCGAGGTCGTCGGCCAGCCGCAGGCGGCTGTCGTCGACGATGGAGAGCAGGCTGCGGTTGGTCTCGTCCGAAAGCTTGGTCACCTCGCCGGCAGGCGATATCCTGAACAGGCCCATCCCGCCGACACAGGTGTGGAGGTTCCCCTCCCGGTCGAAGGCGAAGCCGAGCGGATGGCCGCCGATATGGGCGAAAACCTCCCACCTTTTGTGGTCGGGCGCGAAGAAGCGGATGACGTCGCCGTGGCGGCTGCCGCAATAGAGGTTGTCGTTTTGATCGAAGATGACGTCCTCGGGCCCGTCGAGCTCGCCGAGCCCGATCGCCTCGACGCCGCGCAGTTTGTCGTTCAGCGCATAGTCGGAGTCCGATCCGGCCGCCGTTTCGGGAAGCGGCGGCAGGCGGAAATAGGTCGGCGAGACATAGGCGCGCGCCAGCACCTTGTGCCGGTTCTTCACCCAGCGCACATCGACCGCGACGGCGGCCAGCAGCAGCAGGCCGAGCACCAGCGAACTGGTGCCGCTCGACAGGCCCATGCGGATCAGCGAGTTCTGCACGAGCAGGACGATCATCGCTCCGATGACAGCCTTGGTGATCGAGCCGCGGCCGCCGCCGAGGCTGATGCCGCCGAGGACGGCGGCGGTGAGCATCGTCACCTCCAGTCCCTTGCCGACATCGGCGGATGCGCTCGACATGCGCGCGGCATAGAAGGTGGCGGCAAGGCCGGTCAGGAGGCCGGACAGCACATAGGTCGCGCAGATGGTGCGCTTGACGCGGATGCCGGCATTGTAGGCCGAACGGCGCGAGCCGCCGACGGCGGACACGTGCCAGCCGAAGCGCATGCGGGTCAGCACGATATGGCCGACGATGGCGATCACGACCGCGACGACGAGGCTCGACGGGACGCCGAAGACGTCGCCGATCGCCATGAACTCCCAGGTCGCGGAGGCGTTGAAGCCGCGCGCGATGACCTGGCCGTAGTCGAGCAGGCCCTGATCGACCACGGCCCTTATCAGGATCAGCATCACGAGGGTGGTGAGGAAGGCGCGCATCCCGAGATAGCCGATCAGCACGCCGTTGATCAGGCCGACAAGGCCGCCGACCAGCATGACGGCCGGGATGCCCAGCGCGAGGTTCACCTCCATCGAGTTGATGACGAGCAGGGCGACGAGATTGCAGAGTGCGAAGGTCGAGCCGACGGTCAGGTCGATGCCGCCCGCCATCATCACGACGGTGATCCCAACGATGATGATGAGATACTCGCCATAGATGCGGGCGATATCGGACAGGCTGGAGGCGGCCAGGAAACCCGGCATCGCGATGGAGAACACGGTGACGACGCCGGCCAGGATCATCACCGGGATCAGGGTGTCGATCCAGCTCTTGGAAAGGATCTCGCCGACAAACTTATCGGGGATGTACCGATATCGCCAGCGCGTCCAGGTTTCCGACGACGCCATCAGCAGCTTCTCCGGTCAGGCGTGGAAAGGGGACCGCCGCGACGGGCGCGACGGTCCGCGGGAAAGGGCGCGGGGTCAGCCGCCCATCGCCTTGAGCTCCTCGAGCGTCCAGCAGGACGACGGCGTCAGGTTGTCCTTGGTCAGGACCTTGAGCGGGGTATAGAGCGCGAAGGGGTTGCTGCCGGGCTCCGGCTTGGTCTGGAGCAGGATCTTCAACGCCGCGTTCAGGTCGCGCGCCTGGCCGGGAACGTCGTAGCTGACATAGGCGTCGAAGCTGCCGTTCTCGATGTTGTCGCAGGCCGCCGCCTTCGAGCCGCCGCCCGAGGAGACGAAGAAGACCTGGTCCTGCATGTTGGCCTCGCGGATCGCGGCGGCCGTGCCGCTGTCCTGGCCGTCCCACACGCCGACGATGCCGCACAGATCGGGGTTCTGCTTCAGGATCGTCGAGGTGATCGCCTGCGCCTTTGCCGGATCGAAGTCAGCGGACTGCCGGGCGACGATCTGGATTTCGGGGTGCTGGCCGAAGACGTCGTCGAAGGCCATGTTGCCGATGACGATCGTCGGCGTGGCGGCCTGGCCGGTGACGATGGCGATCTTGCCGTTCTTGCCCGAATCCTTGCCGCAGGCCGCCACGACGGCCTCGGCCTGCTTGACGCCGAGGTCGTACCAGTCGGCGCCGACGAAGGCGTCGCCGTTGGTGACCGACTTCATGTTGATCTGGATGACGTTGATGCCCGCCGCCAGCGCCCGGGGCACGACGCGGTTGTAGGCCTGCTGATCGAGCGGATGCAGGATCAGCACGTCGGGCTTGTCGGCGATGAAGCCGTTGGCGGCCTGCACGCCCGCCTCGACGTTCCAGTTGGGATCGCGCACCTCGACGGTGTAGCCGAGCGCCCTGGCCTGGTTCTGCAGGCCGGCGTTCCAGCCCTCGGTCAGGTCGAAGCCCATGGACAGCGGGACGAAGGCGACCTTCTTGCCCTTGACGGTCTCGTAATAGGTCTTCGACTGGCCGTCGTCATAGGGCTCCGATACGGCGGCGCCCGTCGCGGCCGTCAGCACGGCCGCGGCCGCCATCGCCTTGAGAAGCTTCATTGCAGGCATGTCACTTTCCTCCACGTGAAATGACGGTTCAGATGTCCCCGTGCTGGGCGGTCTGCTCGTCGCGGGGGTTGAGCAGGGTGTCGACCACGATCGCCGCCAGCAGGATCACGCTCTTCAGGATGCTCTGAACGGTGTAGGTCAGGTTCATGATCGTCATGCCGTTGAGCAGGATGCCGATCAGGACGGTGCCGACGATGACGTTGCGGATGCCGCCCTTGCCGCCCGACAGGCCGATGCCGCCGAGCACGACGACGAGGATGACGTCGTAGACCATCGTGGACAGCGCCAGCCGCGTGTTGATGTGCGACAGCGCGGTGGCCATGACGATCCCCGCGACAAGGGCAATGATCGAGATCAGCACGTACTGGACCACGATCATCGGCCGGACCGGAATGCCGGTGATGCGCGCGGCGGCGGGGTTGTCGCCCATTCCGTAGATGAAGCGGCCGGGCTTCAGGTAGCGCAGGAAAAGCCACGCCGCCAGTGCGACCAGCGCGAAGACGACGACTGGCGCCGGCACGCCGAGCACGCGCCCGCTGCCGATCGAGTAGAACCAGGACGTGCCGCCGCCGCTGATGTAGACCGCCTCGATCGGCACCAGATACGCCTTGCCGAAGCCGTAGACGGCGATGCCCATGGCCAGCGTGGCGAAGATCGCCGGTATCTCGACATAGGCGATGAGCACCCCGTTGACGATGCCGACGAGAACGACGAAGGCCAGCGCGCACAGGAAGGCCAGCCACAGCGGCATGCCGCCGTTGACGAGGCTGAGCATCCACGCCACCGAGATCGGCATGGTCGACAGGATCGAAAGGTCGATGCCCCTGCCGATGATCGCGATCGCCATGCCGACGCCGAGGATGCCGAGGATCGACACGTTCTGAATCAGCGAAAGCAGGTTCCCCGCGTCGAGGAAGCCCGGCAGCGCGATCGAGAACACGACGAACAGGGCGACCGCGATGACCAGGACGATCCGTTCCTGAGAGAGACCTGTCGCTATCGGCATTCTCACCTCCCGACGATCCTGCGGGCATGTGGGATCATTAATGAATGATGTTCACCAGACTCATTGCTTGTCAATGGGATATGTGAACCATCCGAAAACAGGAGCGCCCGATTGCCTCGATTTAGTTGGAAATACCGGCACATATCGGGCGCATTCAATTAATGAGACGGACCCATCAAAAGCCTGGGAAAACGTCTCGTCCGGTCAAAGGGGATAGCCGACGTAATCGCCGTCCTCGATGCGCTCGATATATTCGGTCATGCCGTAGCCGACCTGATCGCCCCAGGTGAACCGCGTGAACCCTTCGGCGATGCGCGACACCAGTGTGCCGTCCTCGGTCTTGCGCCGGTTGCGCAGCGGGGCGAGTTTCAGGATTTCGCCGTCGATGCGGACCTTGCGCTTCGCGGTCATCACGCCGAGCCGCACGAAGCGCGGGTCCTTGTCGTCGGTCCAGTCGGTCTGGACTTCGAGGTCCAGGACCTCCTCATACTCCCCGCCGACGAGGAGCACGCCCTGACGGCGGACATCGCCGGCCTGGTCGGTGATCTTGAGCAGCATCAGGCCGTCGCCGTTGGGGAAATTGGCGAGGAACAGGCGGTAGAAATAGATCACCTGCCAGTAGCGCGGCCCCCAGGAATGATCGCGCCAGCCGTGGCCGTCGATCTTCCATGTCTGGTCGCCGACCGTGATCACGCCCCTGGCGCGGCCGTGCTGGTTGAAATGGCCGAGCGAGAAGTCGCGCCCGTACATCGTCTGGACGGTGTCGTCGACCGGCTCGCCGCCGTGGATGGGCGACTCCGCGACATGCGTCCACGACACGTGCCCCGGAAGGCGCGGCCCCGTCGCGAACAGACGCTGCGGATCGCGCAGGTCGTCGGGGTTGTCGACGATGATCAGTTCGCCGTCATAGCTCATCGTCACGCTCTTCAGCGGCTCCTCGACGGTGTAGCTGATCCCGCCGGCCTCGAACCTGTCGTTCGTGGTGATCGCCGGCCGCTTGAACTGGCAGGCAATGCGGCCATCGGGCAGGTAGAGGCATACGGAAAGCTCGGCATAGCCCTCGTTGACGCGGTTGCCGAGCCGCATCCAGCCGCCGAAAGCCGCCTTCGGGTCGAAGGCGTTGGTGTAGACGCTCTCGTTGAAGTTGGAAGAGGCGTCGGGCACGTGATTGAACTCGTGCTCGGGGCGCATGATGTATTTGTCGCTCACTGTCCGGTCTCCGTTCCGTCGTCGAGGCGCACGACGACCTTCATGCTCCCGCGTTGAATCTGCTCGTCGCGCTGGTTGAGGACCTCGAAGCGGTAGGTGGCGAGCCCGCGGCCGGGCCTGGAGGTGGGGCGCACCTCCTCGACCGTGACCCGCGAGCGGATCGTGTCGCCGATCTTCACCGCGCCCGAGAAATCCCAGTTGATGTTGACCAGCCCGATGACGCGCGCGCCGAACAGCCCGGTATGGGTGGCCATGCCGATGGCGGTGGCCATGGAATGCGGGCCGTGCGCGATGCGGGTGCCGTGCGGCGTCGTCCTCGCGAAGGTCTCGTCGATATGGACCGGCGTGAAGTCGCCGACGAGGCCGGCGAAGAGGTTGACGTCGCCTTCGCCGATGGTGCGGCCGGCGCTTTCGACGGATTCTCCGACGACGAGCGGTTTCATGTCGTTGCTCCCTGGTTCAGTCTTTCCAATTCGGCACGGGCGAGCGCCTCGCGGTGGACCTCGTCGGGGCCGTCGCCGATGCGCAGGAAACGGGTCTCGGCGAAGGCCTCTGCCAGGAAGAAATCCTGCGACAGGCCGGCGCCGCCGTGCACCTGGATGGCGCGGTCGATCACCTTCCCGGCGGTCTCCGGCACGACGATCTTGGCGATGGCGATGTCGTGGCGCGCGGCCTTGTTTCCGAGCCTGTCCATCGTCCAGGCGGCCTTGAGCGTCACGAGGCGGGCCTGCTCGATGTCGCAGCGCGACTGGCCGATCGCCTGGCGCACGGCGCCCATGGCGGCGAGGCTGGAGCCGAAGGCGACGCGCGAGCGCGCCCGCTCGCACATGATCCGCAGCGCCCGCTCGGCGAGCCCGATGAAGCGCATGCAGTGGTGGATGCGGCCGGGCCCGAGCCGCCCCTGCGCGATCTCGAAGCCGCGGCCTTCGCCGAGCAGGATGCTTTCGGCCGGCACGCGGACATTGTCGAACACGACCTCGCCGTGCCCGAGCGGCGCGTGCTCGTAGCCGTAGACGCTGAGCGCGCGCTCGACGCGCACGCCCGGCGCATCCATGGGCACGAGGATCATCGACTGCTGCTTGTGCTTCGGCGCCGAGCGGTCGCTCTTGCCCATGACGATGGCGACCTTGCAACGCTGCGCGTTCGCCCCGGTCGTCCACCATTTGCGCCCATTGACCACGTAGTGGTCGCCGTCGCGGCGGATGTCGGTCTCGATGTTGGTCGCGTCGGAGGAGGCGACGGCCGGCTCGGTCATCGCGAAGCAGGAGCGGATCTCGCCGGAAAGCAGCGGCTTCAGCCAGCGTTCCTTCTGCGCCTCGGTGCCGTACCGGGAAAGGATCTCCATGTTACCCACGTCCGGGGCGTTGCAGTTGAACAGCTCGGGCGCGGCGAGAGACCGGCCGAGGATCTCGCAGAGTTGCGAATATTCCCAGTTGGAAAGTCCCTGCCCTTCCGGCCCGTGATTGTAGAACAGGTTCCACAAGCCTGCGGCCCTCGCCTTTTCCATCAGCGCCATGGCGAGCGGGCGCGGCGCCCATTTCTCGCTCTCGGGCGGCGCCTTCAGGAGTTCGCGCTCGTTCGGATAGACGTGCTCGTCCATGAACGCGACGAGCCGGTCGCGCAGGGCGGCGGCGTGAGGCGAAAGCTCTGCAAACATGAAAAATCCTGCTCCTTCCGGGGACGCCGCCGCGATAGCGGGCCTAGCGGCCCGCCTTAGCCTTGAACGGGGCGCGAGCCTTCACCGCATCGTCGAGATCGAAGACCAGCATCGACACATCCGCGTCCATGAACGACGTCGCATGGAGATTGGCGTTGGCCACCGCGTTTATCGCCTCCTTGCTCATCGTCATGATCGCCGGCGGCATGGCGCAGGCCTGTTCCGCCAGCCGCAGCGCGACCGCCATGTCCTCGCCCGGCGCCGCCAGCTCGTCGGCGATCCCCCATTCGAGGGCCTGTTCGGCCGGCATCTTCTCGCACAGCATGACGATGCGCTTGGCGCGGGCGGGACCGACCAGCGCCACCAGCCTCGGGATCGCCTGCATCTGCAATGTCAGGCCGATCCTGATCTCGGGCACGTAGAGGTAGGAGTCCCTCGCCATCACCCGCCAGTCGCAGCACAGCGCGATCGCCACCCCTGCCCCGACGGCCGGGCCGTGGATCGCGGCGATGGTGGTTTGCGGAAGCTCCTCCCACGCGCGGCACATGTGCCGGCCGCGATGGTGCAGCGCGCGCCTTTCCGCCACGCTTCCCGTCGGCGAGGATTGCCTCAGGTCGAAGCCGGCCGAGAAGGCCCGCCCTTCCCCCGTCAGGACGATCGCGTGCGTGTCGTGGTCGTTCCGAAAGAGGCGGGCGACCTCGGTCAGCTCCTCCATCATCGTGTAGTTGAACGCGTTGAGGCAATCCGGCCTCGACAGCGTCACCACGGCGATGTCGCCTCTCTTTTCGATCCTTACCGTCTCAAAATCCATGTCCGTCCCCTTTTTGAGGATGCCGATCGCTCATGCCTTCTCGCGCCTGATCTTCTCGCGTCCGATCTTCTCGCGCTTGACCTCGATGCCGGCTGCGTCCCGGTCCCAGGTATCGGGGGTGATCCCCGCCTCGCGCAGCTTCACCTTCTCGATCTTGGCCGTCGGCGTGCGCGGCAGCCCCTCGACGACGCGCACGTAGCGGGGGATCATGAAGTGGGCCATGCGGGGCCGCAGGAACTCGATCAGCTCGGCCGGGTCGAAGTCCGCGCCCTCCTTGATGGCCACGACGGCCATCACCTCGTCCTCGGCGATCTCGCTCCTGACCGCCACGGCCGCCGCCTCGCGCACGGCCGGGTGCGACAGCACCTCGGACTCGACCTCGAAGGAGGAGATGTTCTCGCCGCGCCGGCGGATCGCGTCCTTCAGGCGGTCGACGAAGTAGAAATTGCCCTCTTCATCCTTGCGAAAGCCGTCGCCGGTGTGGAACCAGCCGTTGCGCCAGGCGGCGGCGGTGGCTTCCGGGTTCCCGGCGTAGCCATGGTTCAGCGCCCAGGGACACTCGGTCCGCACGACGAGTTCGCCGACCGCGCCGACCGGCACCTCGCAATCGTGCTCGTCGACGATGCGCACCTCGACGCCGGCCCGCACCTTGCCGGCGCTTCCAAGGGCGGTCGGGTTCGGCTCCGAGACGATCGGCATGGAGATTTCCGTCATGTTGAAATGCGTGTGCACCTCGGTGCCGAACCGCTCGTGAAACTGCGGCGCGGTGTCGTTGAGCGGCACGTAGGTGCATGTCCGCAGCGGATGATCCTTGTCGTCGGGGCTCGCGGGCCGCTTGAGCAGGAAGCCGCCCATGACGCCCAGCAGGATGGCGGTGGTGATGCCCGCGCGCTTCACCGTGTCCCAGAAGGTGTTGGTGTCGAAGGCATCGACCATGGCGATGGAGCCGCCATGGATCAGCATCGCCGTCACCGGCATGACGCCGCCCGAATGGAACAGCGGCAGGTTGATCATGTAGCGGTCGTCCGAGCGCAGGAAGGGCGCCGCCTTCGCCATGCTGTAGAGGTGCATGTAGGACGACATCACGCCCTTGGACGGGCCGGTCGTGCCGGAGGTGAAGATGATCGACTGCATGTCCCACGGCGCGATCGGCCGTTCGAGCGCCGGCGGCTCGAGGTCGGCAGACTTGAAGGCGCCGGACTGGCGGACTTTCAGCCCCGCGACCTCCTGCCCGGAACCGCCGAGCACGACGATCTCCTCGAGCCCGTCCAGTTCGACCTCGCCGAGGCGCTGGTGGAGGTCGGCATGGACGAGGCCCAGCCGCGCCTCGGACAGCCTGACGGCATGGCGCAGGAGATTGCCGCGATAGGCGAGGTTCACCGGCACGAACACCGCGCCCAGATAGTTGAGCCCGAACCAGGCGCGAAGGCAGTCGGCGCTGTTAGGCAGCCAGACCAGCACGCGCTCGCCCTGCCTGACGCCCAGCGCCTTCAGCGCGTTCGCGGTCGTCACCGCCTCGCGAAGCGCCTCGGCATAGGTCCAGGTCTCGCCGTCGGCGAAGAGCGCGAAAATCTTGTCCGGCTGAATGCGCGCCCAATGTTCGAGCATGTAGCGTTGGACGCATTGCTCCGCCGGCGGCATGCGAGGATCAAGGTGATAGGTCATGGCCACCTCCCAGTGCGCCCTTTCTCGTCAACCGTTCCCGCCGCCGCCGCTCGCAATCTCCGCGAACAGGGGCTTGCGCGTTATCTTCATCTCGGCGGCCATCTCGTCGTGCAGGTGCGCGCTGACATGCACGGCCAGGCGGCCGAACGCCGCCTCTTCGCGCCGCGGCCAGATCACGGCGATCGCGTCGCCGATCGCGGCGTCCAGCCGCCTCTTCGCCGCCAGCAGGTCATCGGCGGTTTCCATGCCGTCCACCGGATCGGCGAGCACCGCGCCGGCCTCGGGAACGAGGGCGGCGATCTCCGCGACCAGCGCGCGCTTGGCCGCGACCAGCTGCGCCAGCGGCGCCTGCGCCCACTCGACGCGCGGGGCGATGTTGTTGAGGAGGTCGATCACCCCGACCGCCTGTCCGCGTGCGTAGGAATCGCGCACATGCGGGATCACGTCGGAGCGCATGGTGGCGATGATGCCGTCGATCAGTCTTTCCAGCGGAATGTTCACGACGCGCGCTCCATGGCTGCCTCGACCTGCAGGAGCATGCGCGGGATCTGGGCGCCCATGCCGGCCATCCTGAGATCGTTGAAGCCGCGCCGGGCGAAGCAGTCGGTCGCGCCGTAGTGCATGACCGCCAGCTTGAACGTGCCGAATGCCTCCCAGTAGGCCATGTCGGCCAGCGTCACCTCATGGCCCGTGAGCGCGGCATAGCGGTCGCGCAGCTCCTCGCGTTCGAAGAAGTGGCACATGTAGGGCGAGCGGCCGCGCCAGGCCTGCAGGCAGACCCAGCCGAGATCCTCGACCGGATCGCCCAGCCGCACCAGCTCCCAGTCGAGAATGGCGGTGATCCGGCCATCGACCTCGAGGAAGTTGCCGATGCGATAGTCGCCATGGGTGATGGATATGCGCGCGGCGACCGGGGCCCTTTCCCTGAGCCAGGCGGCGGCCAGTTCCAGCATCGGCACCCGCGCCTCGGACCATCTGGCCAGGTTGGCCATCCAGGCGTCCACCTGCTCCACGGCGGTGCGGCGGACGTCCCTGGTCCCGTCGATGGCGGCAACCGGCGTCTTCTGCCAGGTGAAGTCGTGAAGTGCGGCCAGCGCCTCGACGAACTGGGTGCCGAGGCGCACGCGCCGCTCGTCGTCGAAGGCGGGGCCGCCGTCATGGGTCCACGGGATCGGCGCCTCTCCCTGAACGAGATCGCACACGAAGAAGGGCGCGCCGAGGATCGACGTGTCGTCGCTGTACCAGTAGACGCGCGGCACCGGCACCGCGCTCTTTTCCAGCGCGCGCAAGGTGATGAACTCGGGATAGGCGCGATAGGGGCCGAAGATGCCCGTCGGCGGCCCGGCGCGCAGGATGAGGTCGCGCTCCGCCTGCCTGCCCCGCTCCGTCCAGCGCGCGCGGAAACCGAAGGTGACCCAGGAGAAGCCGACCGTGAACCGCCTGAGCGGGCCGATGTCGACCGGCGCGCCGGTCTGCGCGCGCACGAAATCCGCGAGCGCCGCGCGGATTGCCTCCACGCCGGTGGGATCGAAGGCGGCCGACGTCTCGACACGGCCACGAAGTGCGGATGTCGTCATATTACGGGTGTTCCGGGATGCGACGTTTCAGCGTCCCTGACGGGAAGGCCGAGGACGCGCCGGGCGTCGCGATAGAGCAGGCGGGCCATCTCCAGCATCATCAGGCCGAAGGCGAGCGGCATCATCAGCAGGATGGGCCAGAGCGGCCAGAACGCGGTGCCGATCTGCATGGTGCGGTTGGTCTGGATGCTTCCCCAGACGAAGCGCGTCACGTACCAGAGGAAGGCGGCGTAGATCGCGATCTCCACTGCCAGGACGACGACGCCGACCAGCGCCCTTCGCCGCGGCGGCTGGGAGTCGGCGAACATTTCCAGCCGCGGAAACAGCCCGTCGCGGTGCGCGACCGGCAGCGCCCAGAAGACCAGAAGCGGAAACAGGATCCGCTCGACGATGTTGTAGGCGCCGGGGATCAGGTCCATCTGCAGGAAATAGCGGCCGAAGACGCTGATGACCGTGACCATCATCATGATGAACAGCATCGAGCCGGCCCCGATCGCCGCGAGGCCCCATTCGAACGCCCAGATCGCTCTCCAGAAACGCATCGCCTCACCTCAATTCAGATGGCTCGGAAGCCAGGTCGCGAGACCGGGGAACAGCATCAGCGCCCCGACGACCACCACCGCCGAGATGGAGGAGAACACCATGCAGGGGCGGAACACGGGCCCCACCGGCGTTCGTGCCGCGGTCGCGGCGGAGAAGGCGACGAGCCCGACGGGCGGCGTCAGCAGCCCGAGCGAGATGACGAAGCAGGCCACGACGCCGAACCAGATCGTGTCGACGCCCGCCGACTGCACCATGGGCAGGATGATCGGTATCGACAGCACGATGATCGTCACCTCCTCCAGGAACATGCCGGCGACGAACAGGCCGAACATCAGCACGAGAATGAGGATCGTCGGCTCCGCCACCAGTGGCTCGGCCATGTGCAGCAGTTCCGTCGGCAGGCGCGAGAACGACATGAAGCGCGAGAATATCTGCGCCGCGATCAGGAGCATCAGCAGCATGGCCGACACCTTCACGGAATCGACCAGCGCGGCCGCGATGTCGCGCGCCGTGACCCGCCGCATGGCGATCATGCCGACGAAGGCGGCGAACGCGCCGAGCGCGCCGGCCTCGCCGACGGTGACGACGCCGCCATAGATGCCGCCGAACACCACGCCCATGAGGGCGATCACGAAAACGAACGCGCTCACCGATTTGCGCATCGCGGCCGGGTCCTCGGCCGGCCCGTCGCCGCGCATGCCATCAACCGCGCCCGGCGTGACCTCGCCGAAGACGTAGAGGCAGCCGACATAGACCGCGATGCAGAGCAGGCCGGGACCGACGGACCCCATGAACAGGTGTCCGATCGGCGTTTCCGTCAGCGAGCCGTAGATCATGATGAGCAGGCTCGGCGGGATGATGACCGACAGGGAGCCGGCGACCGCGGCGAGCGCCACCGAGAATCTGCGCGTGTATCCGACCCTTTGCAGTTCGGGCCCGGCCAGGGTGGCGAGCGCCGCCGCGCTCGCCGCGCCCGAGCCGGATACCGCGCCCAGCATGCCGCCGGTGATGATAGTGGCTATGCCCAGCGGAAAGCGGCGATACCCCGCCATGCGATGGCCGACCCGGAACAGGTCGACGATAACCCCGCCCTTGAGCAGAAGCTGCGCCATGAGAAGATAGAGAGGAATGATCGAAAGCGTGTAGGCCGATGCCGTATAGAAGGCGTCCTGGCCGACGATCCCGTTCAGGACGCCGGGTCCCATCCACAACATCACGCCGATGAGCCCGGCGCCGAGAAGGCAGGTCGCCACCGCCTGGCCCGCCATCATGAAGACGACGACCCAAAGCGTCACGAGCCAGATGATCCAGTCCTTGGACATGCGTTTCGCCGATTTTCCCGAGAAGAGAGGGCGCCGCCCGTGGCGGCGCCCGCATGATCACTGAGCGAGATAGTCCGCGACGCCGGCGGGCAGCGCGCCGCCCTCGGCCTGGATCAGCTCGGCGTAAAGACGCGCCGTCGCCTTGGCCGGGTGCCCGTTCGCCTCGGTCTGCTCGACCCATGCGATCCAGGTTTCGGCGGCCGCCTTCTCGATATGCTCCTTCATCGCCGGCGACAGGTCGTCGATCGACACGAAGGAGCCGCCGTCCTTGACCATCGACTCCTCGCGGACGGTGACGCCGCGCGCCTCCCACTCCTCGGCGTTGGTGAGCCCGACCTCGCGCGCCGTCTTGTCGAAGAGCGCCTTCTGCTCGTCCGTCAGACCGTCCCACGCGGCGTCGCTGACGGCGAGATAGCTCTCCCAGTGGCCGATCGAGACATCGACGATGGAGTGGCGCAGCAATTGCTGCACCGAGTAGGACGGCCAGTCCGAAATCGCGATGATCAGCCCTTCGATCGTTCCGCGCGACGCCGCCTCGAATGCCTGGGAACCCGGCAGGGTAACGGGCGTCGCCCCCAGCTTCTCGAGCACGATCGTATGGAGCGCGGAGCCCGCGCGCAGCGGCGTGCCGCGGAAATCGGCCGGCTCCTTCAGCTCCTTCCTGACGGTCGAGATCGAGTAGGGAGCGGTCGCGCCGAGCGCCCAGGCGCGGATTCCCTTGTCGGCGATCTCGTACTGGTAGAACGTCTTGCCATCCTTCAGCTCGACCTCGGAGTCGAGGAGGTTCTGGAAAGCGCGCGTCACCATCGGAGAGGTGGTGCCGTAGGCCGGCAGCTGCGTCACGTCGGACAGCGGAAAGGCGCCCTCGTGATAGGGGGCGAGCAGCGGGGCGGCGACATGGATCGTCCCGCTCGTCAGGCCGTCCAGCTCACGGCCGACCGAGGTAAGCTCCCCGGCGTAAAAGCGCGTGAAGGCGATGTCGCCGTTGCTTCCCGCCTCGATCGCGTCCGCGAACGGATCCATGTGGGCGCCGACCCACGGATGGGGCTTGCCGAGGCCGGTCGAGATGATGAGGTCGGCGGACTGTGCAGAGCCCGCCAGCACCGTTCCCAGTACGGCGGTGGTGACTGCGAGTTTGCGTGCAAAGTGGAACATGCTTCCTCCCATTGGGCAGCCGCCATCGCGTCGGGACAGCGCCCCGATCGAACCGGCCTGACATTGGATACGACCGGCTCCTACCGGCCCCAGCGGGCGTTCCCCTGACCGTCCTTCGGCCATTCCTCCGGGAACCCCTGCGACATGTATGCTATCGTCTTTCGTCGTTTTGTAAACAAAAATGAATCGTGAGTCTAATTCATTTTGGTTTGACACTCCCGCTCCACGCTCCTACCGTTCCGGAAACCGATGACCACGAACCAGCCCACATCTTCCGTTGCCAGACCCGTTTCGGGAGACCTTCTCAAGGCGCGCCTTTCAAGGGCGGAGAAGGCTGAAGCGACACGCGTGCGGCTGTTCGAGGCGGCGATCGAGATCGTCGGCGAACTCGGCTATGCCGGCGCGTCAATCGCACTCATTACGGAGCGGGCAGACGTCGCCCGGGGGACGTTCTACAACTACTTCGAGTCGCGGCAGGACCTGCTCGACCAGTTGCTGCCCTCGATCAGCGAGCGGCTGCACCAGCTGATCCGCCAGCGGGTGATCGAGGCGCCGGACAACGCGATCGAGCGCGAGCGGGCGCGCCTCAGCGGCTTCTTCGAGTTCCTCGAAAAGGAGCCGCATCTCTTCAGAATCCTGAGCGAAGGCTCCGTGCACGCGCCGCGCGGCTTCCGCGCTCATCTGGAGACGCAGTCGGCAAGCTATCGGCGGGCGCTGGAATACGAGTGGCGGCGCGGCAACCTGATGATCGACGATCCGCACGAGATCGACATCCTGATGCAGATGCTGATCTCGACCCGCGAATATCTCGCCGGCCGCTTCTGCTACGACGACGGCGAATTCGTCCGGCCCGCGCCCGGGGTCATCGATACCTACGTCAAGCTTCTGCGGGGGAAAATCTTCAAATGACTGCCGCCGACATCGAACACGCCGCGCAGGGCGACGTCGCTTCCTTCTTCCACATCAACGTGAACTGTTCCGATTTCGAGCGGTCGCTCGCCTTCTACCGCCTGATCGGGTTCGAGGTCGTGAACGATTTCTCCGGCGACGCGACCTTCGGGGAGGTCGGCCTCGGGCCCGTGCTGCGGCTTCCGCGCGATTGCGCCGGCCGCGCCGTGCTGATGAAGCTGAAAGGCGACAGGCACGGACCGCGCCTCGACCTGATCGAATGGACGTCGCCACGCCAGGAGCGCGCCCCGCCGCGCACCCTGGCTCACCCGGGCGTCGGCCGCATCTGCCTGCGCGCGCGCGACGCGCAGGCGGTCCATGCCCGGCTGTCGGCCGCCGGCCACACCTGCTACACGCCGCCGGCGCGGGTCGCGCTGGGCGGCTCCGTCATCGACGTGTTCTGCGCCGAGGATCCCGACGGCGTGGTGATCGAGTTCATGCAGTTCCTGGAACCGGCCTGAACCTCCGGCGAGGAACCAGCGCTCCTACGAGGCCAACATCGAGCCGGCCGCGCGATACTCGTCGCGGAGACGGGCCACCAGCGCGGCGACGCCCGGCATGTCGTCGATCGCGCCGACGCCCTGCCCGGCCGCCCACAGGTCGCGCCACGCCTTCGGGTCCGTGGTGCCGAAATTCAGCTTGTCCGGCGGCGTCAGATCGTCGGGGTCGCGGCCGGCCTCGGCGAGGCTCTGGCGCAGGAAGTTGCCGGGCACGCCGCTGACGGCCGGCGTGTAGACGATGTCGGCGGCCTGCGCGTCGAGGATCATCCGGCGCTGGCGCTCGACCGCCATGCTTTCGGCCGTCGCCATGAAGCGGGTGCCCATATAGACCATGTCGGCGCCCATCAGGCGCGCGGCCGCGATCTGCCGTCCGGTCGAGATCGCGCCGCCGAGGATCAGCGTGCCGTCGAATATCCTGCGGATTTCATGCAGCGCCGCGAAGGGGCTGATCAGCCCGGCATGGCCGCCGGCGCCGTATGTCACGGCGATGAGGCCGTCGACGCCGGCCTCGGCCGCCTTGGCCGCGAATTTCAGGTTGGTGACGTCGTGGAAGATTTTTCCGCCATAGGCCTGTACGGCCGCGATCAGCTCGCGGTTGAGGCCGAGCGAGGTGATGACCAGCGGCACGCGGCGCTCGACGACGATGGCCAGATCGGCCTCGAGCCGCGGATTGCTCCTGTGGACGACGAGGTTGACGCCGAAGGGCGCGGCCTGCGGCTGGAGCCGCCCCGCGATCTCGTCCAGCCAGTCGCGAAATCCCTCGCTCGTGCGCTGGTTGAGCGCCGGAAAGCTGCCGACGACGCCGGCATTGCACGCTTCCACCACGAGGTCCGGCCCCGAGATCAGGAACATCGGCGCCGAGATCGCCGGCAGCGTCAGCCGGTCCTGCCAGCTTCGTGGAATCGCCATCACCGCTCCTTCGGGAAAGCGCGGGCCCGCCGCATCCGGCAGGCCCGCCCGTTGTATCAATACTCGACGAAGTCGGTCAGCGCCTTGAAGGTCCGGTCGGCGGCGTTGAGCTGGTAGACGGCGATGGCGGTGCCGGAAAGCTGCTTGTCGTTGTCGAAGCTGATGGCACCGCTCAAGCCTTGCGTGTCGAAGTCGCGGGTCTGGCGCAGCTGCTCGACCGTGCATTCGCGCGTCAGCTCCTGCCCGCATTGCTCCATCGCGTGGGCGAGCACCTTGAGGCCAATATAGGTGACGTAGGTGTAGCGGTTGAGGCCGGCGAGCTCCTCCTCTGTCACGTACTGGCGGGCGCGCTCGATGAAGTCGTCGACGGCCGGCCCCGTCAGCGCGACATAGTCGCCGACGAGATAGTCGTAGCCGGCGGGCGCGCTCAGGTTCACCGAGGGCGGCATGTTCTCGCTCCAGACCGAGGCGACCTGCGCTTCCATGCCGAGCTTGCGCGCCTCGCTCAGCACGTTGGCCGCGCCGGCGATGATCGCGCCGTTGGCCAGCACGTTGACGCCGGCGGCATTCATCTGCGCCACCTCGGTGGCGAAGTTGGTCGTGCCGCGCGTGTAGCGCAGCCGGATGCCGTCCTTCAGGCCGAAATCGCGCACCGCCCGGTCATATCCGGCCTCCACGGTCACGCCGAAATCGTCCTCCTGCCGGATCACGCCGTAGACCGCGTTCTCCGGCTCGAGGTTCTCGTGGATGTATTTGAGCTGGCCGTAGAAGGCGTCCTCGTAGCTGGCGCCGATGGTGAACACCGACGGGCGGACCGGATTGTAGATCAGCTCGTTCGGCGCGGTGGTCACGACCGTCGGCAGGTTGTTCTCCTCGATCAGCGGCATCATCGCCAGCACGTTGGCGGTGCCGGAGGTGCCGTTGAGCGCGAAGATGCCGTCGACCTCGATCAGCTTGGTCAACGCCTGGAAGGAGCGCGACGGCACGTAGCCGTCATCCTCGGTGACGATGACGATGTTGCGGCCGTTGACGCCGCCATTGGCGTTGATCTCGGACGCCGCGATCTTGGAGCCGAGCGCGACGGCGCGGCCGATGAACGAGGCCGGGCCGGTCATGATGTTGACGTCGCCGATCCTGATCTCGGTGTCGGTGACGCCGGGATCGGCCGCGAAGGCCGCGGTCGACGCAAGCAGGGCGGCGGAAAGGGCGAGGGTTCGCATGCGCATTGACATTCCTCCTTTGTCGGTTCTGGCCCGTGCGGTTGTTCAGTAGGCGAGCGGCCAGTTGCTCCAGTATTTGCGTGCGTCGCGCCAGAGCCCGATGAGGCCGTCCGGCTTGAAGCGGAGAAACAGAACGATGACGATGCCGTAGGCGATGCCGCGGATCTCGTAGACGTAGCTCGTGTAGAGCGTCGAGTTGGGATCGCCGAACAGGGCGAAGACGTAGCGGATCACTTCGGGCAGGAACGACAGGAAGATGGCGCCGAGCACGGCGCCGGCGATCGAGCCGAGCCCGCCGAGGATGATCATCGCCAGCGCCTCGATCGACAGGATCAGCGCGAAGACGTCGATGTTGATGAAGCGGATCTGCAACGAGATCAGCCCGCCGGCGATGCCGACGATGAAGGACGAGACCATGAACGCAAGGAGCTTGTAGCGCACGAGGTCGATGCCCATCACCCGCGCGGCGATGTCGTGGTCGCGGATCGCCATCCATGCGCGCCCGATCCGGCTGCGCTGGAGGTTCAGCGCCAGCAGGATGACGAGGACCGTGACGGCGAGGACGAAATAGTAGAGCGGCCGGCCGCGCTGGATGTCGAGGTCGAGCACCTTGGCGCCGGAGACGAAGATGCCGTTGGGTCCATGCGTCAGCCAGGCATTGTGCAGGATCAAATGGTTGACGATGAAGGCGAAGGCGAGCGTCGTGATCGCGAGGTAGAGCCCCTTCAGCCGCAGCGACGGCACGCCGACCAGAAGGCTGATCAGCGCTGCGACGACGCCCGCCGCCGGCAGGGAAAGAAGGACCGGCCAGCCATAGTCCATCATCAGCATGGCGTTGGTGTAGGCGCCGACCGCGAGGAACCCCGACTGACCGAGCGAGATCAGGCCGGTGGTGCCGGTGAGCATGTTCAGGCCGACCGCGCCGACCACGGCGATCATCGCCGCGACCATCAGCGTCAGCAGGTAGTTGTGGGCCACCAGCGGCAGGGCGATCAGCAGGGCGATGCCGAAGCCCGCCCAGCTCCATGTCACCCGGCTGTCGCTCAGGGCGACGAGCTGGCCGTAGGATTCCTTGAAATGTCCGGTGCGCATGATCAGACCCGCTCGATTTCACGGCTGCCGAACAGGCCGTAGGGCCGGACCATCAGCACGATGATGATGACGATGAAGCCGGCGATCTCGCGCAGCCCCTGGCCGACATAGCCCTGCGACAGACTTTCGATGACGCCGATGACGATGCCGCCGATGGCCGCGCCCAGGATCGAATCCATGCCGCCGAGGATCACGGCCGGGAAGGATTTCAGGCCCTGGAACCAGAGGTCCGGCACCAGCCGGTAGTTGACCGCGAACAGCACGCCGGCGATCGAGGCGAGCGCCGACGACAGCATCCACGCCATGGCATGGATGCGGCTGACGCTGATGCCGACCAGCAGCGCGGCGGTCTCGTTGTCGGCCACGGCGCGCATCGCCACGCCCATGCGCGTGAAGCGCAGGAAGGCCCAGCCGGCCAGCGCCATGACCGCCAGCGCCCCGATCAGGTAGAGCTGCGCCGGATAGAACGGCACCCCGCCGATGCGGATGACGCCGGTGGGGATGTTGGCGGTGAAGTTGAACGGGTCCGGGCCCCAGATCATGATGGTCACGCCGCGCAGGATCACCGCCAGCCCGACCGTGACCATCACGATCGAGAACACCGGCTCGCCCAGCATCGGCCGGATGAAGATGCGCTCCAGCGTCAGGCCGATGACCATCGAGATCGGGATGGTGATCGCCATAAGCGGGAAGAAGGACAGGTCGAAGGTGGTCCACAGCGTGAACGAGATGTAGGCCGTCAGCATCACCAGCTCGCCATGGGCGAAGTTGACGACGCCGGTGGCCTTGTAGACGAGCGCGAAGCCCATCGCGATCAGCCCGTAGGCGGCGCCGGCGACGAGGCCCGAGGAGACGAGCAGGAACAGAAACTCCATCAGGCGGCACTCCCGTAGATTTGCGCGATCTCCTCGGCGAACTTCTCCTCGATGATGCGGCGGCGCACCTTCATCGTCGCGGTCAGCTCGCCGTCGTCGTGATCGAGCTCCTTGGCGAGGATCACGAAAGTGCGCACGTTCTCGACGCGCGCGAAGCGTTCGTTGACGCGTTTGACCTCGCCGGCGATCAGCTCCCGCACCTTCTCGTTCTGCGCGAGCGTGCGGTAGGTCGTGTACTGGATGCTGCTCTCCTGCGCCCACTTGCCGGTGGTCTCGAGGTCGATCTGGATCAGGGCCGACAGGAAGTTGCGCCCGTCGCCGAGCAGGATCGCCTCGCGGATATAGGGCGAATCCTTCAGCGCGTTCTCGATCAGCGACGGAGTGATGTTCTTGCCGCCGGAGGTGATCAGGATATCCTTCTTGCGGTCGAGGACGTGGGCCTCGCCATTGGCCTCGATCTCGACGATGTCGCCCGTGTGCAGCCAGCCGTCGGTGAAGGCGCGCTCGGTCGCGGTCTCGTCGAACAGGTAGCCCTTGAAGATGCTCGCGCCGCGCAGGAGCAGTTCGCCATCGGGCGCAATCGTCTGCTCCAGGCCGGGGATGAGAGGACCGGAACGGCCGAGCGTGGTCGCGCCGGGGCGCTGGGTGTGGGAAACGCCGGCGCTCTCGGTCATGCCGTAGATCTGGTAGACCGGCACGCCGAGAATCCAGAAGAACAGCAGCACCTCGGGCGAGATGCTGGCGCCGCCGCAAAAGCCGGTGCGGACCCTGTCGATGCCGAGGAAGGTGCGCAGGCCACGGAAGCAGACGAGCGACAGGAGCCGGAACATCAGCGCGTCCGAAACGCTGGCGAAGTCGCCGCCGTTTGCCAGCCGGCGCTCGGCGATCGGCCGCCCGCGCCGCAGGCATGCCTCGAACACCCGCCGCTGGAACGGCGTGGCGTCCTTGACCCGGTAGAGCACGCTCTGCTGCATCTTCTCCCAGATGCGCGGCACGCCGAGGAAGCCCCTCGGCGCGATCTCGCGCAGGTTGACGACGACGGTGTCGACCGACTCGGCGAAGGAGACGGTGCAGCCGGTGACGAGCTGCATCACGGTCGAGAAGCTGCGCTCGGCCACATGGCACAGCGGCAGGTAGCACAGCACCGAATAGGTCTCGCGGGAGAGCCCGTGGATATCGACCACCTGCGCGGCCGAATGCAGCATGTTGCGGTGGGTCAGCATCGCGCCCTTGGGCATGCCGGTGGTGCCGGAGGTGTAGACGATGATGGCGACGTCGTCGGGCAGGCCCGCCTCGAGCTGCGCATCGACGGCCGGGCCGAACTCGGCCTCCTTCGCGCGGCCGAGCGCGACGAGGTCGTCGAACGACATCAGCCCCGGCTCGCGATACTGGCGCATACCCTTCATGTCGACGCAGACGATGTGCTCGACATCGGGCAGGCCGCCTTCGTGACGGCGCGCCTCCAGCACCTTGTCGGTCTGTTCCTGATCGCCGCAGACGACGATGCGCGCGCGGGAATGGCGCACGATATATTGCAGCTCCGGCCACGGATTGGTCGGATAGATGCCGAGGCACGCGCCGCCGGCCATCTGCGCGCCGAGGTCCGCGAACAGCCATTGCGGGCTGTCGTCGCCGGCGACCGCGAGCCGGTCCCCCGGCCTGAAGCCGAGCGCATGGAGACCGATCGCGGTCAGCCGCGCCGTCTCGAAATAATCCTTCCAGGTGAAGCGCCGCCACAGACCCTTCTGCTTCTCGCGAAGCGCCAGTTCCGCGCCCATCGTTTCGGCGTGGCGCTTGAGCACCTGCGGCATGGTCAGCGCCGCGAAGTCGAGGCCGCCGCTCATGCCTTGTCCTCCTTGGCCGCGCCTCCCTTGGCGCCGAGATAGGCGTCGATCACCGCCGGGTTGGCGGCGACCTCGGCCGGCGTGCCCTCGGCGATCTTCTTGCCGTAGTTCACCACGCAGACGCGGTCGGAAATGTCCATGACGATGCCCATGTCGTGCTCGACCATGAAGACGGTCATGCCGAGCTCGTCCTTCAAGTCGAGGATGAAGCGCGCGATGTCCTCGCGCTCCTCCTGATTCATGCCGGAGACCATCTCGTCGAGCAGAAGCAGCTTCGGCGAGATGGCGAGCGCCCGGCCGAGTTCCACCCGCTTCTGCTGACCGTAGGACAGCGTGCCGACCGGATGGTCGCGGATGTCCTCGATCTCGAGGAAGTCGATGATCTCCTCGACGCGCTCGCGCGCCCTGATCTCCTCGCGGCGCGTCCTGCCCCAGAAGATCGCGGCCGAGACCGGATCGGAGCGCAGATGCGAATGCATGCCGACGAGCAGGTTGTTGACCACGCTCTCATGCTTGAAGACGGCGAGGTTCTGGAAGGTGCGGGCGATGCCGAGGCGCGCCAGCGCGTGGGTGGGCAGGCGCGTCAGGTCCTGCCCCTGGAACAGGATGCGCCCGGCGGTCGGCCTGAACACGGCGCTGATCAGGTTGAAGAGCGTGGTCTTGCCGGCGCCGTTCGGGCCGATCAAGCTGTAGATGCCCCCCTGCTCCACCGTCAGGCTGACGTCGTTGACCGCGACGAGGCCGCCGAAGCGCCGCGTCACGCCATCGAGCTCGAGAAGAGCGGTCATGACAGCCACCTCTTGCGCCGCCGGTAGTGCTTGACGTCGCGCATGCTCTTGCGCTCGCCGCCGGAGAAGCCGAGGTAGAATTCCTGCACGTCGTCATTGGCGCGCAGCTTTTCCGCCTCGCCGTCGAGGACGATGCGGCCGTTCTCGATGATGTAGCCGTAGGAGGCGGTCTGGAGCGCGAGCTGCGCGTTCTGCTCGACCAGCAGCACGGTCATGCCGCTGTCGCGGTTCAGGCCGATGATCGCCTCGAAGATCGTCTCGACGATCTGCGGCGCGAGGCCGAGCGACGGCTCGTCGAGCATCAGCAGGCGCGGCCGGCCCATCAGCGCCCTGCCGATCGCCACCATCTGCTGCTCGCCGCCGGAGAGATAGCCCGAAATCTGCCCGCGCCGCTCCTTGACCCGCGGGAACAGCCCGTAGACGCGCTCCAGCCCCTCGGCGGCCTCCGCGCGGCTGCGGGTGAATGCGCCCATCAGGAGGTTCTCCTCGACGGAGAGCGTGGCGAACAGCGCCCTGCCCTCCGGCACCTGGAGGATGCCCCTGCGAACGATGTCGCCCGGCTTGCGGCCCGATATCCGCTCGCTCTCCAGATGGATCGAGCCGCTCATGATCTCCCCGTCCTCCTGGTAGAGGACGCCCGAGATCGCCTTGAGGATGGTGGACTTGCCGGCCCCGTTGGAGCCGAGCAGCGCGACGATCGTGCCGGCCTTGACGTCCAGCGACACGTCGCGCACCGCCTCGATCGCGCGGTCGTAGAGCACCTGAAGGTTGTTGAGTGCGAGCATATCCCGATGCCGTCAGATAAATGAATTTGGATTATCAACTGGCGGCACCGGCGAACCGCAGCGCGCCGTGGGGGCAACAGCTTCCTCGCAAGGAATGCAGCCGCCGCAAACCGCTCCAATCCTGAACTGGCAGGAAACCTCCGCCGCCAAAGCCATCCCGCTTCCTCCCGGCGTCGTCGAATGATCGCACTTGCTCTCTTGCATCAGACGACAAAATGATGAATTGTGTTCATTAAGATTGGCAAACGCGGATTTGTCAATCGGAATTTCAGCGCCGGAGGAGGCATGGGCATGTCCGATGAAGATACGAACCCGTCCGTGCGGCTCGACTGGCCGGCCGAAGGCATCGCCCGCATCACGCTGGCGCGCGGCGACCGGCACAACACGCTGACCACGGACCTGCTCGCCGAATTCGAGCGGTTGCTCGACGCGGCGTCGGCCGAGCGTGCGCGCGTGCTTCTGGTGACGGGGTCGGGCCGGTCTTTCTGCGGCGGCGCGCACATACGCTACTTCACCGATCCGGCCTCGCCCCTCCACAGGAACCCCCGCGCCATCCGGGACGACTACGTGCAGGCGATCGTGCGCGTCTTCGGCCGGCTGCGCGACGCGCCCTTCGTCACGGTCGCCGTCATCAACGGCTTCGCGCTGGGCGGGGGCTGCGAGCTGGCACTGTCGTGCGACTTCCGCCTGATGGCCGAGGAGACGCGCATCGGCCTGCCCGAAGCGCGCCTCGGGGCTGTTCCCGGCGGCGGCGGCGTGCAGATGCTGGCGCGCCTGCTTGGCCGGTCGAGGGCGCTGGAGATCATGCTGCTCGGCGAGCAGCTGAGCGCGGCCGAGGCGCAGGCCGTCGGCCTCGTCGGGGCGACGCATCCGTCGGCGCAACTGGAGGATGCCGCGCTCGCCTTCGCCCGCCGCTTCCTCCTGTGCAGTCCCATTTCCATTGCAGAGACCAAACGCGCGTTGTACCGCTGCGAGACGGCGGCGCCCGAGGAGGCCGACAGGATCGCCCTCGACGCGGTCGCCGCCGCCGCGGCCGGCTCCGAATGGTGGGAGGGGATGGCCGCCTTTGTCGAGAGGCGGCCCGCCGCATTCAGGATGGAGAAGCGATGAGCACCCGACCCGCGCGCCGACAGGTCTTCAGGCTGTCCAAGGAGCGCCGCGTGGCCGACATCATGGCGGCCGCCCGCTCGGTGTTCCGCGAGAAGGGCTACGAGGACGCCCCCCTCTCCGACATCGCCGAGCAAGCCAATGTCGTCGAGGGCAGCATCTACCGCTACTTCGAGAACAAGCGCGACTTGCTCGTCAAGGTGATCGAGGACTGGTACGAGGGCATGCTGGCCGATTACGACCAGCAGCTCGCCGGCATCACCGGCACGCGCAACCGCCTGCGCTTCATGGTCTGGCGGCACCTCAAGACCGTTCATGACGAACCGTCGCTCTGCAACCTCATGTTCCAGGTGCTGCGCATGGGCGACGACTACAGCCAGACCGCGGTCTATCAGCTGAACCGCGAATACACCCGCCGCACCCTCGACATCGTCAAGGAGGGAATCGCCGACGGCGAGCTTCGCGGCGACGTCTCGCTGCGGCTGGTGCGCGACATGATCTATGGCTGCACCGAACATCACACATGGGCCTACCTGCGCGGAGAAGGCGATTTCGACCCCGATTCCAGCGCCGACGCCATCGTCGACCTCGTCCTGAGCGGCCTGCAAAAGCGGGAGCCGAGCACGCCCATGCAGCCCGATCTCGCCCAGCGCATCGAAAGAGCGGTCGAGCGGCTCGAGAAGATCGGAGTCGCGTCGAAGTCGGGATGATCCACGGGTATCGGGAGGAAGAACGGATGCGATCGCCTGCACAGGAATCCGGTTGGCACGGCGACGTTGCCGCCGCCGGCAGACTGACCGTCCATGAACTGTTCCGCGCCGCCGCCAGGCGCTCGCCTGACGCCGTCGCGATCCAGACCGCCACGGCACGGCTCAGCTATCGCGAACTCGACGAACGGGTCCTGCGGCTGGCAGCCGCCCTTCAGGCAAGAGGCGTCGCCCGCGGCGACCGCATCGCGCTGCTTTCGGAGAACAGGCAGGAATATGCCGAGATCGAGCTGGCCGCCGCCTGCCTCGGCGCCATCGTCGCCTGCCAGAACTGGCGGCTCGCGCCGGGTGAGCTGCAGCACTGCATCGACCTGGTCGAGCCGTCGCTGATCGTCGCCTCGGCCCGCTTCGAGGATACGGCGCGCACCCTCGATCTGCGCGGCAGGCCGCTTCTGGTCATCGAGCGCGACTACGAGGCCATGCTGGCCGAAGCCGCGCCGCTCGAGACCCTGCCCGACGTCGATCCCGAGGATGGGCTGGTGATCCTCTACACCAGCGGCACGACCGGATTGCCGAAGGGCGCACTGATCAGCCACCGCGCCGAAATGGCGCGCAACATGGTGCTGCGCGTCGACATGAACGCGAGAGAAAGCGACGGTTTCGTCGCCTGGGCGCCGATGTTCCACATGGGCTCGACCGACCAGGTGCTCGGCGCGCTGATGTCCGGCGCGACGGTGTTCATCATCGACGGCTTCGACGCCGAGGCCATCGTCGACATCATCGAGCATCACGAGATCGGCTGGATGCTGCTGATGCCGGGCTCGATCGAGCCGGTGGTGGAGATCCTCCAGCGCACCGGGCGGCGCGCGAAAGGCATCCGCGCCGTCGGCGCGATGGCCGACCTCGTCCCGCACCATCTGATCGCCGAGCTTTCGCGCCTGACCGGCGCGCCCTACCTCAACAGCTTCGGTTCGACCGAGACCGGCCTTCCGCCGGCCTCCGCCGTGCTGATCCCGCCCGGAACCGTGCCCGAGACGCTGTCGAAGCGCCGGAGCGCGTTCTGCGATCTGCGGCTGGTCGATGCGGACGGAAACGAGGTCGCCGACGGCGAGCCCGGCGAGGCGGCGGTGCGCGGACCGACCGTGTTCAGCGGCTACTGGAACGCGCCGGAGACCAATGCGCGCGATTTCGCCGGCGGCTGGTTCCGCATGGGCGACCTGTTCCGCCGCAACCCGGACGGCAGCTACGATTTCGTCGACCGGGCGAAATACATGATCAAGTCGGGCGGCGAGAACATCTATCCGGCCGAGATCGAGCGCGTGCTGCTTTCGGAGCCCCGCATCAGCGACGCGATCGTCGTGCGCCGCAAGGACGAGCGTTGGGGCGAGGTCCCCGTCGCCTTCGTCTCGCGCAACGACGACAGCCTGTCCGAGGAGGAGATCGAGGCGCTGTGCCGCAAGGAGCTTGCCGGCTACAAGCGCCCGAAGGCGGTGCACTTCATCCGCTTCGAGGATTTCCCGCGCAGCACCACCGGCAAGATCCTGCGCCACGAGATGGAGGCGCGGCTGAAGGCCGGCCGCTGATCCCGGCCGGCGCTTCGGGCATACAGCCCCGAGCCGGTCACGGCTCCCTGAAATAATCCGGCTTGCCCGTCGTCCACGTCTCGCCCCAGAGCTGGCCGCCGCCGTCCACGGTCAGCAGCTCGCCGGTGACGAACTTGCCCGACGGCCCGCCGAGATAGACGCAGGCCTCGGCGATGTCCCACGTGTCGCCGGCGCGCATCATCGGGTTGGAGCGGGGATAGGCGGCGCGCGCCTGCGGCGTGTAGACCTTCCAGCCTTCCGTCTCGATCGCGCCGGGCGCGATGCAGTTGATGCGGATGCCGAGCGGCGCCCATTCGACCGCCACGCTGCGGCTCAGGCCGATGACGCCCGAGCGCGCGGCGATGGTGTGGGCGACGCCGTAGAGCCCGTGCGTGGTCACCACGACGATGTTGACGATCGAGCCGGGCCGGGCGGCATCGCGCCATTTGCGCGCGGCCGCCTGCATCATGAACCAGGTGCCGTTGAGATTGGTGTTGATGACGGCGTTCCAGCCCTTCACGCTGAAATCAATGGCCGGTTGGGGGAACTGGCCGCCGGCGCTGTTGACGAGAATGTCGAGCCGCCCGTGCTCGTCCCAGACGCGGTCGAAGAAGGCGGCCACGCCTTCCGGCTCGCGGACATCGACCGTATGGCCGGAGCACGCGAGTCCTTTTGCCGTGATCGCCCGCACGACGCCGGCGATCTTGTCCTCGCTGCGGCCGGAGACGACCACGTGCGCGCCGAGGCGGGCGAACAGCCACGCGGCGGCGCGGCCGATGCCGCCGGCCCCGCCCGAAACCACGACGACCTGCCCCGCCAGCGCGTCCGGCGCATAGACGGTGTCGCGGGCCGCGAGGTCGTCGTCGGTCAGCCCGAAGCTCTCCTGCTCCACGTCGCTCACCGCTCGATGCCCTTCAGAAGCTCTCCGGCGATGATCATCTTGCGCACCTCGGTGGTGCCCGCGCCGATCTCGAGCAGCTTGGTCGAGCGGAACAGGCGGTTGATCTCCGATTCCCAGATATAGCCGGCGCCGCCGTGGACCTGCACGCCGAGATCGAGCACCTTGTGCACCGCGTCCGCCGCGTACATCACCGACGCGGCCGTCAGCATGTGGATGTCGCCGCGTCCGCCCTCGCCTACTTCGAGCGGCGCGGCCGCGGCGAGAACGCGGTAGGTGAAGGTGCGGATCGTCTCCACCTGCACATACATGTCGGCGAGCATCGACTGCACCATCTGGAACGAGCCGATCGGCTTGCCGAACTGCTTGCGGGTCCTGGCATAGTCGATCGACAGCTCCAGCGCCCGCTCGGCGATGCCGAGGCAGATCGGCGCGATCATCGCCCGCTCCAGGTCGAGCCCGCTCATGACCACGGCGACGCCCCGGTTCTCGCCGCCGACGAGGTTTTCCGCCGGTACGCGGCAATCCTCGAACAGCAATTCGCCGGTCTGGCTGCCGCGATAGCCCATCTTGACCAGCTTCTGCGCCACCTTGAAGCCGGGCATGTCCTTTTCGACGATGAAGGCGGAAATGCCGTGCGCGCCCTTGTCCCGGTCCGTCTTGGCATAGACCAGCAGCACGTCGGCGACCGGGCCGTTGGTGATGAAGATCTTCGAGCCGTTGAGCACGTAATGGTCGCCGTCGCGCCGCGCGGTGGTGCGCATGGAGCCGAGCGCATCCGATCCCGCGCCCGGCTCGGTCAGGCCGAGCGCGCCGATCTTGCGGCCCGAGCACAGGTCGGGGAGGTATTTGCGCCGCTGCTCCTCGTTGCCGTTGCGATAGATGTTGTTGGCGCACAGATTGTCGTGCGCCACCCAGGCCAGCGCCATGGCGTGGTTCCAACGCGAGAACCCCTGGAGCACCAGCCCGGCCGCCACGAGATCGAGGCCCGCCCCGCCATATTCCTCGGGGATCGTGATGCCGAACAGCCCGTTGTCGCCGATCTTCGGGAAGGCGTCCTCCGGCCACCATTCCTCGTTGTCCATGCGCTCGGAGAGCGGATAGAGTTCGTTGCGCGCGAACCGATCCGCATTGTCGAGGATCATCCGCTGGTCGGCGTCCAGGTCGAAGAGGCCCGGAGCCTCGTTGTGCGCTGCCTTTTCGTGCATCTCGTCCTCCCGAAATCTCCGAACGCGGATTTTCCGCCGCGCCGTTAATGAGATCATTTCATCATCCAGAGCCGGGCGCAATGTCAATATACCCCATGCAATAAAACGGCAGCCATCGCGATTGCCATTTTCATGGGCGAGCACCGCATGAGCGGTTGACAAAGTTGATGAACTGAAATCATTTAATAGACCTGTCCAATCGGGCGACCCGTGGGGGAGACAGTGACGGATCAGGTTATCATCACCCGCCAGGATGCGGTTCTGCGGATCACCATCAACCGCGAGGAACGGCGCAACGCGTTGAACGAAAGCGTCGCCGAGGGCATCCACGCCGGCCTCGACGCTGCCGAGGGCGACCGCGACATTCGCGCGGTGGTGCTGACCGGGGCGGGCGACAAGGCCTTCTGCGCCGGCGGCGACCTTCAGCTCCAGGCCGACGGAACGCCGTTCACCATCGACGCCGCCGATCCGCGCCATTACGTCGCGCGGCTCCTCCGGCGGATGGACGCCTGCCGCCTTCCGCTCGTCGCCCGCGTCAACGGTCATGCGCTGGCCGGCGGCCTCGGCCTTGTGTGCGCCTGCGACCTGGTGGTCGCGCGCGAGGACGCGCTGCTCGGCGTGACGGAGGTGAAGGTCGGGCTCTTCCCGATGATGATCCTGCCCTATCTGCTGCGCACCATCTCCTACCGCCGGATGATGGAGCTGTGCATCACCGGCGAGCCGATCCCCGCCAGCCAGGCCGTGGCCGACGCAATCGTCAACCATGCCGTGCCGGCGGCGGAGCTGGACGCGAAGCTCGACTGGCTGCTTTCCCGCATCACCGACAAGTCGCCGACCGGCATCCGCCTCGGCAAGCAGGCGCTCGCCAAGATCCGCGAGATGTCCACCGACAGCGCGCTCGAATACGCGCAGTTCATGCTGGCCAACATGGCCCGCACCAGGGATGCGCGCGAGGGCTTCGCCGCCTTCGGCGAAAAGCGCAGCCCGAACTGGACGGCGGAATAGACGGATGAACAAGATCGTTCGCATCGGCTGCGGCGCGGGCTTCTGGGGCGACAGCCCGGAAGGGCCGGCCCACATCGTCCGCGCAGGCGGCGTCGACTATCTGGTGATGGACTATCTGGCCGAGATCACCATGTCGATCCTGGCCCGCATGAAGGCCAAGCGCCCCGAGCTCGGCTATGCCGCCGATTTCGTCACCATGGTGATGAAGCCGCTCGCCCGCGAGATCGCGGAAAAAGGCATCCGCGTCGTCACCAATGCCGGCGGTGTCAACCCCGAAGCCTGCCGCGACGCGCTTCTCGCCGTGTTCCGCGAAGCCGGCGTCGATCTCAAGGTGGCGGTGGTGCGCGGCGACGACCTGTCGGGGCAGGCGAACCGCTATCGCGCCGAGGGCGTGACGGAGATGTTCTCCGGCGCGGCGATGCCGGAGCGGCTCGCCAGCGTCAACGCCTATCTCGGCGCCTTCCCGATCGCGGCCGCGCTCGACGCGGGCGCCGATGTCGTCATCACCGGCCGCGTCGTCGATTCGGCGATCGTGCTCGGCCCGCTGATCCACGAATTCGGCTGGCAGGCGGGCGACTACGATCTCCTGTCGGCAGGCAGCCTCGCCGGCCATGTCGTCGAGTGCGGCACGCAGGCCACCGGCGGCATCTTCACCGACTGGCGCGACGTTTCCGGCTGGGACGACATGGGCTTCCCCATCGCCGAATGCGCCGCCGACGGCAGCTTCGTCCTCACCAAGCCCGAGGGCACCGGCGGCCTCGTCTCGACGGCGACGGTCGGCGAACAGATCATCTACGAGGTCGGCGATCCCGCTCGTTACATCCTCCCGGACGTGACCGCCGACTGGAGCGCGGTCCGGCTCGAACAGGTCGGGCCGGACCGCGTTCGCGTTTCCGGCGCGCGGGGTCGCGCGCCCACCGGCAGCTACAAGGTCAGCGCGACCTACGCCGACGGCTACCGCGCCAGCGTGACGATGATGATCGCCGGCCGCGAGGCCGCCGCCCGGGCGCAGGCCACCGCCAATGCCATCCTGCGCCGCGCCGGGCGGCTGATGCAGGCGGCGGGCTTCGCGGATTTCGAGGACGCTTCCGTCGAAATCCTCGGCAGCGAGGCGAATTACGGCGCGCAGGCGAAGGCAGCGGGGACGCGGGAAGTCGTGCTGAAGATCGCCGTCAGGCATCCGAGCAGGGAGGCGCTCCAGATCTTCGCCCGCGAGATCTACCCGGCCGCGACCGCGATGGCGCAGAGCCTGACCGGCTTTGCCGGCGGCCGGCCCGAGCCGCAGCCGGTGGTGCGGCTGTTCTCCTTCCTCGCCCCAAAGGCCGACGCCGAGGTCAGCTTCGAGATCGACGGCAAGGTCCACCCGATCGCGCCGCACCTCCCGAATGCCGCGCCGGAGCCGGAAGCCGGCAAGGCCGAAATCGAGACGCCGGCCGGCGACGGACCGCTCGTCGCGGTGCCGCTGATCGCGCTCGCCCACGGCCGCAGCGGCGACAAGGGCGACATCGGCAATATCGGCGTGCTCGCCCGCGAGGCGCGCTACCTGCCATGGATACGCCGCAGCGCCAGGCCCGAAGCGGTGGGGCGCTACTTCGCCCATTTCGTCACCGGACGCGTCGAGCGTTTCGACTGGCCCGGCCTGAACGGGCTGAACTTCATGCTGCATGGCGGGCTCGGCGGCGGCGGCATCGCCTCGCTGCGCCACGATCCCCAAGGCAAGGCGCTGGCGCAGATCATGATGGATTTCCCGGTCGAGGTGCCTGCCTCGTGGCTTGCGAAGGGCGGAGCGCTCGAAGGCTGGAGCAAGGAGCCTGTCGCATGACCGCGCCGCTTTTCCGCAAGATCCTGGTGGCCAATCGCGGCGAGATCGCCTGCCGGGTGATGCGCACGCTGGCCGAGATGGGCATCGCCTCCGTCGCCATCCACCACCGCGTCGAGGCGCGCGCGCGCCACGTGCGGATGGCGGACGAGGCAGTGGAGATCACCGGCGAAACGCCGGTCGCGGCCCATCTCGACATCGACCAGATCGTCGAGGCCGCGCGCGCGACCGGCGCGGACGCCATTCACCCCGGCTATGGCTTCCTGTCGGAGAATGCCCGCTTCGCCGAGGCCGTCGCGGCCGCCGGCATCGCCTTCATCGGGCCGGACGCCGCCACGATCTCGCTGATGGGCGACAAGATTTCCGCCCGCAACTTCGCCGAGGCGAACGGCGTCGCCGTCGCGCCGTCGGTGATGCCGACCGACGACATCGACGCCTTCGTCGCGAGGGCCGAGGGCATCGGCTTTCCGCTTCTCATCAAGGCGGCCGCCGGCGGCGGCGGCAAGGGCATGTCGATCGTGCGCTCGGCCGCGGACCTCGCCGAGGCCGCCCGCATCGCCGCCAGCGAGGCGCTGCGCTATTTCGGCGACGGCCGCGTCTATGCCGAAACCTATGTCGAGCGTCCGCGCCATATCGAGGTGCAGGTGCTGGGCGACGGCGAAGGCGGCGCGATCCACCTCTTCGAGCGTGAATGCTCGGTGCAGCGCCGGTTCCAGAAGATCATCGAGGAGGCACCGGCCGCCAATCTCGCGCCGGGGCTGCGCGAGGAAATCTGCCAGTCCGCCGTTCGGCTGGCCGCGGCGGCGAAGTACCGCAACGCCGGTACGGTCGAATACATTCTCGGCGCGGACGGGCGCTTCTTCTTCCTCGAGATGAACACGCGCCTTCAGGTCGAGCATCCGGTGACGGAGATGATCACCGGGCTCGATCTCGTGCGCGCGCAGATCGAGATCGCCGCCGGCAAGGGACTGCCGCTGGCGCAGGCCGACGTGGCCGTCAACGGCCATGCGATCGAGTGCCGCGTCTGCGCCGAGGATCCCGACCGCGACTTCATGCCCGAGACCGGGCAGGTGCAGTATCTCGGCGTGCCGGAGGAAGGCTGGCTGCGCTTCGAGAGCGCGCTCGACCAGGGCCAGAAGATCACCGCCGACTTCGACCCGATGCTGGCCAAGCTCGTCGTCCACGGCAAGGACCGGGGACAGGCGATCGACCGTTCGATCGAGGCGCTGGGCGGTCTCGCCGTCCTCGGCGTCAAGACCAACATCGACTATCTCGCGCGCGTGCTCGGCCACGACGCCTTCCGCGCCGGCGAGCTTCACACCGGCTTCGTGAAGGAGCACGGCGCGGCGCTGGCGCCCCCGGCGCTTCCCGCGGAAACGCTGGCGCAGGTGCTCGCCGCCGCCGCGCTCGGCTTCCGCGAGTTCCAGGAGCTGGCGCTCGGCACGCCCGAACCCTACGCCGCCATCGGCGGATGGAGAAACTGACCATGGCGATCAGGCTCAGCCTCGGCGACGAGGTCCATCACGTCACCATCCTGCGGCGCCATCCCCATCTCGTCCTCGTCATCGACGGCGAGGAGCACGAGGTCACCCGCCTGCCCGGCGCCGGCGACGGCCGCGGCGTCGTGTCGATCGGCGGCCACGAGGTCGCCTTTGCCCGCGCCACCCTCGGCGACCGGCAGGTCGTGCGCCTCGGCGGCCGGACCTTCGACGTCAGCCGCGTCGATCCCTTCTCGAAGGGAGGAGCCGGCGGCGGCGCGCAGGACGCGCTGAAGGCGCCGATGCCCGGCGCGGTCGTCACCGTGCACCGCCAGCCCGGCGAGACGGTCGCGCGCGGCGAGCCGCTCATCACCATCGAGAGCATGAAGCTGCAGACCGCCCTGCCCGCCCCACGCGACGGGGTGGTCGCCGAAATCCTGCGCGCGGAAGGCCAGACCTTCGAGAAGGACGAGGTCATAGCCACACTGGAACCCGAGACCGAGGACGCCTGATCCATGCGCAAGATCCAGTCGATGATCAGCACCTCGTCGGCCGACTTCCGGCGGTACGAGACCCACAACCGCCGGCTGCTGGCGGAATTCCGCGAAAGGCAGGAAAAGGCGCGCCACGCCCGCCCGCAGCGCGACCTCGAACGGCTTTCCAAGCAGGGCAAGATGCGGCCGCGCGAGCGCATCGAGAAGCTGCTCGATCCCGGCACGCCGTTCCTCGAACTGTCGTCGCTGGCCGCAAACATGGCCTATGACGGCGACTCGCCCTCGGCCAGCTCGATCGTCGGCATCGGCGTCGTCTCCGGCCGCGAGGTCGTCATCCGCGCCGACGACCCGACGGTGAAGGGCGGCGCGTGGTATCCGCTGACGGCGAAGAAGATCGTGCGCGCGCTCGACATCGCCATGGAGAACCGGCTGCCGGTGATCCATCTGTGCGATTCCGCCGGCGGCTTCCTCCAGCTCCAGTCGGAGGTGTTCCCGGACAAGTACATGGCCGGCCGCATCTTCCGCAACCAGTCGATCCTGTCGAAGATGGGGGTGAAGCAGCTCGCGCTCGTCTTCGGCCATTGCACGGCGGGCGGGGCCTACATTCCAGGCCTTTCCGACTACAGCGTCATCGTGCGCGGCACCGGCGCGGTGTTCCTCGGCGGCCCGCCGCTGGTCAAGGCCGCGACCGGCGAGGAGGTGACGGTCGAGGAGCTCGGCGGGGCCGACATGCACACCAGCATCTCCGGCACCTGCGACTACCCGGCCGGAAGCGAGGAAGAGGCGATCCATATCGGCCGCGAGATCGTGGCCCAGTGGGACCGGCCGAGGAAATGGGACTGCCAGCAGGAGGCGCCCGAGGACCCGGCCTACGACCCGGAGGAGCTTTACGGGATCATTCCCGACGACATCAAGAAGCAGTTCGACATGCGCGAGGTGATCGCCCGCATCGTCGACGGCAGCCGCTTCCACGAATACCAGCCGGCCTACGGCGCCACGCTCGTCTGCGGCTTCGCCAATATCTGGGGCTACAAGGTCGGCATCCTCGCCAACAACGGCGTCCTCTTCAACGATTCCTCGCTGAAGGGCGGCCATTTCATCGAGCTGTGCAACCAGAACAACACGCCGCTGGTGTTCCTGCAGAACATCACCGGCTACATGATCGGCCGCGAATACGAGCGGCGCGGCATCACCAAGGACGGCGCCAAGATGATCATGGCGCAGTCGTGCTCGCGCGTGCCGAAGTTCACCGTCATGTGCAACGGCTCTTTCGGGGCCGGCAATTACGGCATGTGCGGGCGCGCCTATGACGGCCGCTTCCTGTTCACCTGGCCGAACCACCAGATCGGCGTGATGGGCGGCGACCAGGCCGCCAACACGCTGGCCGAGGTCAAGGTCAACCAGATGAAGCGCAACGGCGGCGCGGTGGACGAGGAAGAGGTGCGGCGGCTGTGGGAGCAGACCCGCTCCGCCTATCAGGAGCAGCTTTCCGCCTACTATTCCACCTCCGAGCTGTGGGACGACGGCATCATCGACCCCGTCGATACCCGCAACGCGCTCGGCATCGCCATCTCCGCCTCGCTCAACGCGCCGCTGGGCGAGCCGGGCTACGGCGTCTTCAGGTTCTAGAGCGATGGCCGGACCGATCCGCTTCTGGTTCGACTTCGCCTCGCCCTACGCCTATTTCGCGACGGGAGAGATCGACGCGATCGGCGCGGAATTCGGCCGCACCGTGGAATGGCGTCCGGTCCTGCTGTGGGCGGTGTTCAAGGCGCACGGCATCATGCCGCCGATGGATGCGCCTGCCAAGCGCGCCTATTTCCTGCGCGACATGCAGCGCTCGGCCGATTTCCTCGGCCTGCCCTATCGGGAGCCGGCGAAGCTGCCGCTTTCCTCGCATCTGGCCGCGCGCCTCTACTACGCGACGGCGCAGGAGAGCGGCGACAAGGCGGTCGCGCTCGCGCGCCGGCTGTTCCGCGCCTTCTTCGTCGAGCGCAAGGACATCTCCGACGAGGCCGTGCTCGCGGACCTCGCGGCCGATGCCGGAATCTCCGTCAACGCGGCGCGGGAAGGCATGAAGGGACCGGCCGGGCGCGCGCTGCTGGAACAGGCCGTCGAACAGGCGGTTGCGGAGAAAATCGTCGGCTCGCCCTATTTTACGGTCGACGGCGAGGGCTTCTTCGGTGCAGACAGGTTGCCGCAGCTTCGCTGGTTCCTTGCGGGAGGGAAAGAATGAGCGGTTTCGAGGACGTCAGCTACCACGCCGCCGACGGCATCGCGCGCATCGCCGTCAACCGGCCTGACAGGCTCAACGCCTATCGCAACGAGACCGCCGACGAATTGCGCGCGGCGCTCGCGCGGGCCGAGGCCGACGCCGCCGTCCGCGCCGTGCTGCTCACCGGCGAGGGCCGCGCCTTCGGCTCGGGCTACGACCTCTCGACGGTCCGGCCCGACGAGGTTCCCGCCCTCGACGACGTGCTCGAACGGCACTTCAACCCGCTGGTCGCGGCCATGCGCGGCTCGCGGCTGCCGATCGTGGCCGCCGTAAACGGGCCGTGCGCGGGCGCGGCCGTCGGCATCGCGCTGGCGGCGGACATCGTCGTCGCCGGCCGCTCGGCCTATTTCTACGAGCCGTTCGTCGGCATCGCGCTGGTGCCGGACGCGGGCAACACGCTGTTCCTGTCGCGCATGCTCGGGCGCGTGCGCGCCTCGGGCATGATGCTGCTCGGCGACCGGATTCCCGCCGAGCGCGCGCTCCAGTGGGGGCTTCTGTGGGACGTGGTCGAGGATGCGGAGCTGGAGCCCGCGGCAGCCGCCATCTGCGCGCGGCTGACCGCCCTCGACGCCGGCGCGATCGCCGCCACCAAGCGCCTGATCGCCAGCGCCGCCGATTTCGCGGCCGGCGCGCAGCTCGACCTCGAGCGCGACCTTCAGGGCGAGGCAGGCCGCACGCCGGTGATGAAGCAGCAGATCGCGGCCTTCTTCGCGAGACGGAAGGGCTAGGCGTCGTGGAAGGCGACGCGGCAGTTGGTGTCGAGGACCTGCTTGCCGCCGGCTGGAAGCCGGTCCGGCCGAGCGCGTTCAACCAGTTGATCGGGCCGATCCTTCATCGCCGCGACGGCGACGCGATCCGCTTCTGCTTCCGCGTCGACCCCAAGCACGACAACTCCGTCGACCGTCCGCACGGCGGCATGATCATGGCCTTCTGCGATGAGGCGCTCGGCCTTGCCGCGCATATGGTGCGGCCCCGCGACCGGCTCCTCACCGTCGGCTTCGACTGCCAGTTCATCGGCGCAAGCTCGGTCGGCGACGTGATCGAGATCGAACCGCATGTGACGCGCGCGACCTCTTCGCTGATGTTCATGCGCGGCGACTGCACGATCGGCGACCGCGTCGTCGCGAGTTGCAGCGGCATATGGAAGGTGTTCCGGCCCCGGGCGGCGGCCGGCGGAGGATAGGCTATGGACGAGACCCTGAAACCGACGCGCTTCATCGACGCGGACAGCGCCGCGGTCCGCGACTTCGCCGCGCGTCACGCCGGCGCGGGCGACGATCTGTCGAAGGCCATCAACCTGTACTATGCGCTGCGCGACGCGATTCCCTACGACATGCGCGCTTTCGGGCTGGACGAGGACCAGTTCGTCGCCTCGAACGTGCTTCAGGCGAAATCGGCCTTCTGCGTGCCCAAGGCGATCGCGCTCGCGGCGGTGGCGCGCGCGGCCGGCATCCCCGCGAAGGTCGGCTTCGCCAATGTCCGCAACCACCTGACCAATCCGAAGGTCGCCGCGCTGATGGACGACGACATCTTCCGCTGGCACGCCTACACCTCGCTTTTCCTCGGCGGCAAATGGGTCAAGGCGACCCCGGCCTTCGACATCGGCCTGTGCCGGCGCCACGGCGTGAAGCCGCTCGATTTCGACGGGCGCGCCGATTCCATCTTCCATCCCTTCGATCAGGCCGGCCGCCAGCACATGGAGTATCTCGACTTCATCGGCGAGTTCGCGGACATGCCCTACGAGGCGTTCGCGACCGAGATGCGCGCCGCCTATCCGCGCATGTTGAAGACGCTGGACGAAGAGCGCGCCCGCGCGAAGAACTGAACAGATCAACCGGGAAGAGACAGTCACATGACACAGGCAGCCTACATCCTCTCCGGCGCACGCACCGCGATCGGCACCTTCGGCGGCTCGCTGTCGGGCGAGGAGCCCGCCGCGCTCGGCGCCGCCGTCGCGGTGGAGGCGATGAAGCGCGCGGGCATCGAGCCGGCGCAGATCGATCACGTCGTCTACGGCAACGTCATCCCGACGGGACCGCGGGACGCCTATCTCGCCCGCGTCGCCGCCATCCGCGCCGGCATACCCGAGGAAGCGCCGGCGATGACGCTCAACCGGCTGTGCGGCAGCGGCACGCAGGCGATCGTCTCGGCGGCGCAGAACATCATGCTCGGCGACGCCGAGGTGGCGCTGGCGGGCGGCGCGGAGGTGATGAGCCGCGCGCCGCACTACGTCCAGTCCGCCCGCTTCGGGCACAAAATGGGCGACACCACCATGGTGGACGGGCTGACGGGCGTGCTGACCGACCCGTTCGGCAACGGCATCATGGGCATCACCGCCGAGAACGTGGCTGAGAAATACGCGATCTCGCGCGAGGACCAGGACGCCTTCGCCGCCGAGAGCCAGCGCCGCGCGGCAGCTGCCATCGAGGCCGGGCATTTCCGGTCGCAGATCCTGCCGCTGGAGGTCTCCGCCGGACGCAAGACCGTGACCTTCGACACCGACGAGCACCCGAAGCCCGCTACGACCGTCGAGTCCCTCGCCGCGCTGAGGCCCACCTTCAAGAAGGACGGCGTGGTGACCGCCGGCAACGCCTCCGGCATCAATGACGGCGCGGCAGCGGTGGTGCTGGCGTCGGAAAGCTACGTAAAGCGAACCGGCGCGAAGCCGCTCGCGCGCATCGTCGCCTATGCGCATGCGGGCGTCGAGCCGGGCATCATGGGCATCGGCCCGGTGCCGGCCTGCCGCGCCCTCGCCGACCGCTCCGGCTTGAGGCTTTCCGATTTCGACGTGATCGAATCCAACGAGGCCTTCGCCGCGCAGGCGCTCGCCGTCAACCGCGAGCTCGGCCTCGACCCGGAAAAGGTCAATCCCGACGGCGGCGCGATCGCGCTCGGCCACCCCGTCGGCGCCACCGGCGCGATCCTGACGGTGAAGGCGATCAACTACCTCCAGCGCACGGGCGGCCGCTACGGCCTCGTCACCATGTGCATCGGCGGCGGACAGGGCATCGCGCTCGCCATCGAGCGGGTCTGAAATCCGCCAATTCGCCGAGGCGGCCTAAGCCGCCTCGGCAACTCCCGGCATCGTCGCCATGTCGATGACGAAGCGATAGCGGACGTCGCCCGCGAGCATCCGCTCGTAGGCCTCGTTTATATCCTCCATGCGGATCGTCTCGATATCGGCATGGACGCCGTTGGCGGCGCAGAAGTCGAGCATCTCCTGCGTTTCGGCGATGCCGCCGATGGCCGAGCCGGCCAGCGTCTTGCGGTGGCCGATCAGCGAGAAGGCGCGCACGCTCAGCGCGTCCTCCGGCGCGCCGACCAGCACCAGCACGCCGTCGCGGCGCACCAGCCGCAGATAGGTGTCGAGGTCGTGCGCGTTCGAGACGCAGTCGATGACAAGGTCGAACGACCGCGTCGCCGCCTTCATGCGGTCGCGGTCGCCGGAGACGATGACCTCGTCGGCGCCGAGGCGGCGCGCGTCGCCGGCCTTGCCGGCCGAGGTCGTTATCATGGTGACGTGCGCGCCCATGGCGTGCGCCAGCTTGACCGCCATGTGGCCGAGACCGCCGAGGCCGACCACGCCGACGCGCCTGCCCGGCCCCGCCCCCCAGCGCCGCAGCGGCGAATAGGTGGTGATGCCGGCGCACAGGAGCGGCGCCGCCGCGGCGAGGTCGAGCCCGTCGGGAATCCGCAAGACATAGCGCTCGTCGACCACGATGTGGCTGGAGTAGCCGCCGAAGGTGTGGCCCTCGCCGCCCGGCGAGCGGTCGCGACCGTTATATGTCCCGACCATGCCCTTCTCGCAGAACTGTTCGAGGCCCTCAGCGCAGCTTGCGCATTCGCGGCAGGAATCGACCATGCAGCCGACGCCGACATGGTCGCCGACCCGGAAGGAGGAGACCTGCGCGCCGACCTCGACCACGCGCCCGACGATCTCATGGCCGGGCACCACGGGATAGATGGTCGAGTTCCATTCGTTGCGCGCGGTATGAAGATCGGAGTGGCAGACGCCGCAGTAGAGGATTTCGATCCTCACGTCGCGCGGCGCGGTTTCGCGCCGCCTTATCTGCGACAAATGAAGACGGCTCATCGGGTCGTCGCAGGCGAAGGCGCGTGTGATAAACATCATGATCTCCCTGAATCCGGCCCGTCCGATCGCCGCATCGCTCGACCGGGCGTTCGTCATGCCTGATGAATTCAGATTATCAAAAGCGCGTCAAGGTGCGGCGCGGCGTCACCGACGGGACGGCGCGATCATGACAGGCCGAGGTCGCGGTGGACCGCGCGGCGCAGCGACAGGCGATGCCCACGTCGGTGCAGCGGCGCGTGGGTGAGGAACACGACCGTCAGCTCGTTGGCGGGATCGACCCAGAACTGGGCTCCCGAGACGCCGGGCCACATGAACTCGCCGCGGAAGCCGGCCGGGTCGCGCATGTCGCGGACGCGGACCGCGACGCCGAGACCGAAGCCCAGCCCGGTGGCCTCGCCCGGCGCGGTGGAGGCGAGATCGTCCGTACCCGGCGCGAAACCCACCCCGACCGGCAGATGCGGCTCGACCATGGCGCGCGCCAGATGCGGCGCGAGGACGGACCGGCCGTCATGGCTGCCGCCGGCCATCAGCATCGCGGCGAAGCGGCCATAGTCGCGCGCGGTCGACCACAGGCCGCCGCCGCCCGATTCCCACGTATCGCTCTCCGTGCCCGAGGGCGCCAGCCCGGCAAGGACGCGCAACGGGCCGGCGCCGGCCAGCCGGGCGCGGTCGGGGCGGAAGGCGGTGTCGTCCATGCCGAGCGGCGCGAGCACGCGCTCGCGCAGGATGCGGCCGAGCGGCGCACCGGCCGCGACCTCCATCACCCGGCCGAGAAGGTCGATGGCCAGCCCGTAGCTGAACACCGTGCCCGGCCAGTCGGCCAGCGGCAGCGCCGCCAGCCGCCGCGCCATGACCGCGTTGGTCGAGGCGAAATCGTAGACGCGCCGTTCGAGGTAGCAGTCGTGAAGCGATTTCTCTTCCGGGTTGCCGGGGCCGAGCCCGGCGGTATGGCGCATGAGGTCGAGGACGGTCAGGCCGTCGCCGACCGCCCTTCCGTCGGCCATCCGCGCGCCGTCGAACTCCGGCAGGACCTGGCGCACCGGCGTGCGGAGCGAGAACAGCCCCGCCTCGACGAGGGCGAGCGCCGCCGCGCAGGTGACCGGCTTGGTCATCGAGGCCAGCCAGAAGATGGTGCCGCCATCGACCTCCGCCCCGTCGCCGCGGCGGCCGAAGCAATGGTCGAGACACGTCTCGCCGGCACGGACGACGAGCAACTGCCCGGCCTCGAGCCGGCCGGCCTCCTGCTCGGTCCGGCACCATTCCATCACCGATGGCCAGTCCGGGCGGCTCATTTCGCCAGATATTCCGGCAGCACCGTCACCAGCCCGGGAAAGGCGTAGAACACGCCCGCCATGACCAGGATCGCGACGACGAAGGGGAACGATCCGGCCGAGACCTGCGCGAACGAGGCCCGGCCCTGCGACATGCCGGTCAGCACGAACAGGATCATCCCCACCGGCGGCGTGATCAGGCCGATCTCGACCAGCATCACCAGCACGATGCCGAACCACAGCGGGTCCCACCCCGCCGTGGCGATGATCGGCAGGACGATGGGCAGCGTGATCAGGATCATGCTGATCGGCTCGATGAACATGCCGAGGATGAGGTAGAAGATCACGATCGTCAGGAACAGGCCGATATCGCTGAGCTGAAGGCCGCCAATGAACGACACCAGATGCTGCGGCATGGACAGGTAGTCGGCGCCGAAGGTCATCACCGCCGAGGCGATGGCGATGATGAGCAGGAAGGACGTCACCGCCGCCGCTTCCTCCAGCGCCTCGACGAGGCCTGCCAGGGTGAGCCGGCGCTTGGCGAGGCTGATCGCGGCGGCGCCGAGCGCGCCGAAGCCGCCGGCCTCGGTCGGCGTGACGATGCCGCGATAGAGCGAGCCCAGCACCAGCAGGATCAGCACCAGAAACGGCAGGATCCCGGTCAGGCTCCTCAGCTTCTCGGCCAGCGGCAGCCGCGTTCCCGCCGGCGCCACCGACGGCGAAACGAGGTTCCAGACCGCGATCACGACGGCGAAGCCGACCATGATCAACAATCCGGGCAGCAGCCCGGCCATGAACAGCTGGATCACCGGCACCCCGGCCATCGGCCCGTAGACGATCATGGCGATCGAGGGCGGGATCATGATGCCGAGCGTGCCGCCCGCGGCCAGAACGCCATAGGCGAGCGTCGGGCGATAGCCGGCGGCCAGCATCTCGGAGCCTGCGACCTTGCCCATCGTCGCGGCCGTGGCGAGGCTGGAGCCGGAAACGGCGGCGAACAGCCCCGACGCCACGACCGAGGCATAGGCGAGGCCGGCCTTCAGCCGCCCGAGCCACGCGCTGGCGGCGCGGAACAGGTCGCTCGACACCTCCGACTTGACCAGCAGCACTCCCATCAGCACGAACATCGGGATCGCGGTCAGCTCGAACGTCGCCACCGCGCCCCAGGCGCGCTCGCCGACCGAGTTCAACGTGACGGGCGGCAGCCAGAACAGCATCGCCAGCAGGCCGAGCGACAGGAGGCCGAAGGCGACGGGAATGCCGCTGAACAGCAGGACGAGCAAGGCGCCTACCAGCACGATGCCGCGCATGCCGAGCGGCGCCGACTTGGTGAAGTAGAACAGCGCCACGGCCGCACCGACGGCGAGCAGCGTGGCGACGATCGCCGTGCGCCGCTCGGAAGCCAGCATGGCCAGCGCCACCGCGCCCGCCATCGCCGCCACGACGAGCTGCGGCTTGCGGGCGAAGGCGGTGAAGAACGGCTCGACGAAGGCGATGCCGATGGCGGCGGCGATGCAGAGCCACGAAAACAGGTTCGCCAGCTTGCGGTCCGTTCCGGTCGCCATCGCCTGAAGCGCCAGCACCGCGATCAGCAGCGCGGCCCCCACCACCATCGCGGTCTGCGGAATCCACATTGGCGTCGCGATCATGCTCCAGCTGCGGGTGCCGGAATGGAAGTTCTCCAGCATGTAGCCGGTGGCCGCCCAGCCGAGGACGAGGGCGGCCAGCAGCAGGACCCACTGGCCCGCGCGCTCGATGAGACGGCGCGCATGCTCGGGCAGGAACTGCACGACGAAATCGGTGCGGATATTGGTTCCCTTCACGGCGACGGCGGCCGCCGTGAAGAAGGTGATCGCGACCACGAGATAGGTCGCCACTTCCGTCACCCATGTCGTCGGGGCGGAGAAGAGATTGCGGCCAAGCACCTCGATATTGATGCTGGCCACCATGGCCACCACGCCGAGGATTCCCAATGTCCGGGAAATCCGGGCGATGGCGCGCGATGCTCCGGGCCAGCGCGTGGCCGGCCCGGCATCGGAAGCGTCGGATGTCACTCCCCGCTCCCCGGAACCGTGGCCAGCACGGCATCGGCATCCTGTCCGACGCGCTCCATGTCGGCACGCCACGCCTCGATCGCCGGCGCGGTCACGCGCTCGTCGAGCAGCCGGGCGTTCTCGGCCTCCGTCACGATGTGATAGGAGACGCCGGCCTCCTGCCACTTCTTCTTCACGTCGTCGTTGCGCTCGCGCCAGCGCGTCTCGAACTCGGCGGCGAGGTCGTCGAAGGCGGCGATGACGGTGGCGCGCAATTCGGCGGGCAGCTCGTCAAGCGCGTCCTTGTTGATGAGGACCGGCGACGGCGCGACCGTGCCCAGCGTCCATTCCGAGGCATGGCCGATGACCGAGTTCAGCCCCGCGCCCATCGCCCAGCACGTATCGGTGACGACGCCCTCGATCACGCCCTGCTCCAGCGCGGGAACGATCTCGGCGGCGGAGAGCGAAATGGCCGAGGCGCCGAGCTGCCCGGCGATGAGCCCGGTGCCGCGATTGTTGACGCGCAGCTTGCGGCCGTTCCACTCCTCGATCGTCGTGATCGGCACGGTCGAGAACAGCACCTGCCGGCAGAACGCGGTCTCCATCACGTCGATCGCGTTGTACTTGGTCTCGTACATGTCGCGCACCATGGCGCCGTATTCGCCGGCATTCAGCGCCATCAGCGCGTCGTAGCTTTCCGACACGCCCGGAAGGAAAGGCACGACGAGGATCGGGTCGGTGGCGGTGTAGTAGCCGGTCAGCGGCATCGACATCTCGACCAGCCCGTCGCGCACGGATTCCAGAAGCCGGTTGCCGGCGACCAGCGAGGAATTGGCGGTCACCTTGATCGCGCCGTCGGTCGCAGCCTCGATGCGCTGGGGAAGCGTCTCGACCAGGTCGTTGTAATGCGTGCCCGGCATCGACATGTAGGCCAGGGTCCATTGATGCTCCTGCGCGCCGGCCGCGCCGGTCGTCAGGCCGGCGGCGAGGACGCCGCACAGGAAAAGGGAACGTGTCGCGCGCATGGGTTTCCTCCGATGATAGATGTCCAGTCCCGCCGCCAGTATGCGAATGGCCGGCCGGAATGCTTGCGCCAGCGTCCACCCGCTTTCCTGAACCCGTCCACGGCTGCGGAGCGCGCGAGGCGCGGCCTGGCGTTGCCCGGCGGGGCCGCCTGACATAATGTCGCCGGATGGTCGAACCGTCATTCATCTCCGCCCTGCCTGTCAGCCGCATGCCTCTCATCGGGGAGACCGTGGGGATGGGCGCGCATGAGGCCGAAGAGCACTGGAAAGGGCTGTTCAGCACGGTCTGGGGCCGGGTCAGCGTCCGCCAGGTCGGGGAAAGCCCGGTTTCCGGGCGGCTGCGGTCGCGGCGCGTGGGCGCGCTGACCTTCAACCACGTCCGGTTCGGCAACCAGCGGTTCGAGCGGCAGCAGGCCGAAACCCGCGCGACCGGGGAGCCGTTCTTCGCGCTCACCTTTCCCTGCCACGGCGCCGCGCGCTGCCGGATCGGCGACCAGAACGGGCATCTGCTGCCGAACCGGGTCTACCTGCTCAACAACGACGTCGACGCGGCCTTCGAGACCGATTCGGACTATCTCAGCTTCAACGTCCGAATCCCGGCCGACATGATCTACGGCTATTTCGGCCGCGAGGTCAGGATGATCGACCGCGTGGTCTCGCGCGACGACCCGGTCTTCCGCGTCCTCGAGAAGGTCATCGTCGAGATGGTCGGGGCCGGCGACCGCTTCACGGTGCGGGAAGCGGACTTCATGACCGCGCAGCTCGTCGGGCTGGCGACCTTCTACCTCCAGAACAGCGGCAGGGCGCCGACGCTCGACCTCACCTGCGACGCCGCGCGCTCGCGGATACTGCGCTTCATCGACGGCAACTACATGCACGACCTGACCCCCATGGGAATCGCGCGCCAGTGCGGCGTCTCGCGCAGCTATCTCTACAAGTTGTTTTCCGACGGGCCGCCGATCATGGAGCGGGTCAGGCGCAGGCGGCTGCGCGCCGCGCGCGAGATGATCGAGCGCGGCGGCGGCATGTCGATCACCGACATCGCGATGAATTGCGGCTTCTCGTCGTCGAGCGAGCTGTCGCGGCAGTTCCGGGCCGAATACGGCGTCGCTCCTCGCGACTTCGCCCGCCGGGCGCGGATAGCCTGAAAGACGCCGCGCCCGGGCGTGCGAATCGTCAGCTTCCGGGGCGTGAACGAGCGATAAGATCGCGCCATCCGGGAATCTCCGCTTCGCGACGGGTAGGTGCCGGGGCGGCGGCGTGGTATGCGGCTTCCACACGGAGACCGCTTTGATGACGCCGACCGACGACGCAGCTCCCCTGCCGGAGACCATCCACCCCGCCCTCGCCTCCGCGCTCGCGGCCAGAGGCTACAGCCGGCTGACGCCGGTGCAGACGGCGATGGCGGGCGGAGGCCATGGCGATGCCGACCTTCTGGTCTCGGCGCAGACCGGGTCGGGCAAGACGGTGGCCTTCGGCATCGCCATCGCGGCGACGATGCTGGGCGACGCCGCGCGTTTCGAGCCTGCCGGGCGGCCCCTCGGCCTAATCGTCGCGCCGACGCGTGAGCTCGCGATCCAGGTGCGGCGCGAGCTCGACTGGCTCTACGCAGAAACGGGGATCCAGATCGCCACATGCGTCGGCGGCATGGACATGCGCACCGAACGCCGGGCGCTGGAGCGCGGGGCCCATCTCGTCGTCGGCACGCCGGGCCGCCTGCGCGACCACATCACCCGCGGCGCGCTGGACCTCGGCGCCTTGCGGGCCGTGGTGCTGGACGAGGCCGACGAGATGCTCGATCTCGGCTTCCGCGACGATCTCGAATTCATCCTCGGCGCAGCGCCGGAGCGGCGGCGCACGCTGCTGTTCTCGGCGACGGTGCCGCGCGGCATCGCGGAGCTGGCCGCGACCTTCCAGAAGGACGCCGTGCGCATCGCGGCGACCGCCGCCAGCGAGCAGCATGCCGACATCGAATACCGGATGGTTCTGGTGCGGCGCGACGAGCGCGAGCACGCCGTCATCAACACGCTGCTCGATTCCGACAGCGCCAGCGCGCTGGTGTTCTGCCACACGCGCGAGGCGGTGCGGCACCTGACGGCGCGGCTGGCCAATCGCGGTTTTTCGGTCGTCTCGCTTTCGGGCGAGATGGCGCAGTCGGAGCGGTCGAACGCGCTCCAGTCGATGCGCGACGGGCGCGCCCGCGTCTGCGTCGCCACCGACGTGGCGGCGCGGGGCATCGACCTGCCGAACCTCGATCTGGTGATCCACGCCGACGTGCCGAGCAACCCGGCCACCCTGCTCCATCGCTCCGGCCGCACGGGCCGCGCAGGGCGCAAGGGGGTGTGCGTGCTGATCGTGCCCGAAAACCGGCGCGGCGCGGCCCAGCGCGTGCTGGCGCTGGCCAAGCTGACAGCCACGTCGCGCGCCGCGCCCGGCATCGCCGAGATCGAGGCGCGCTATCGCCGGCAGATCCTCGATGCGGCCGTCTCCGCCGCCGAACCGGACGAGACCGAAGCCGCCTTCGCGGCGGAGCTGCTCGCCAGCGCCGGCCCCGAGCGCATCGCGGTCGCCTTCCTGCGCCAGCAGCTTTCGGCCCGCCCGGTGCCGGAGGACCTCGTTCCGCTGCCGGTCGCGGAGATGGAAGCAAGAAAGCCAAGACGCGACAGGGGAAGCGAGGACGAGCGCGCCCCGCGCAAGCCGGACATGGAGGGCGGCGTCTGGTTCACGCTCTCGCTCGGCCGCAAGCAGCGGGCCGACCCGAAATGGCTGCTGCCGATGATCTGCAAGGCCGGCGGCGTGACCAAGCGCGATGTGGGCTCGATCAGGATCGACGACGCGGAAACCCGGTTCGAGATCGCTGCCGACAAGGCGGCCGGCTTTGCCGAGCAGATCGAACGGCCGGGCGGCCTCGAAAGGGGAATCGTCATCGCCCCGGCCGCAACGGCGCGCGGAACCTCGTGGCAGAAGCCGGGCAAGGGCGCGAAGCCGGCGAAGAAGAAGGCGCATCGCGGCAAGGCCGCGCCGGCGGACCATGGCCCCGCCCGCAAGCACAAGGGCAAGGTCCAAGGTAGCGGCAAGGGAAAGGGCAAGCCGAAGCGGCCGGATGGCCTATGATCGGCGCTTTTGCCGCGATGCTGTCTCGGGTTTCGTCCTGATCCGCAAGGTGCCGCCTTCCGGGTGCTCGATCTCGAAGGCGTTCGTCTTGCGCACGAGGTCGCTCAGCTTGCGGAACCCGAAGGTGCGCGGGTCGAAGTCTGAGGCGAGATTGGCAAGCTGGGTGCCGACGGCGCCAAGCGGCACCCAGCCGTCCTCGCTCTCCATCTGCTCGATCACCTTCCTGATGATCGGCACGGCCGCAGAGGGCTGCTGCAAGGGTTTCGCGCCCGGCGCGGCTTCCGGCTCGTTCGCGGCCGCGGAAGGCAGCAGGTTCTCGGTATAGACGAAACGGCGGCAGGCCTGGCGGAAGCTCTCCGGCGTCTTCTGCTCGCCGAAGCCGAAGACGTCGATGCCCTGCTCGCGGATGCGGGCGGCCAGCCGGGTGAAATCGCTGTCGGACGAAACCAGGCAGAAGCCGTCGAAGCGCCCGCTGTGCAGCAGGTCCATCGCGTCGATGACCAGCGTGATGTCGGAGGCGTTCTTGCCGGTCGTATAGGCGAATTGCTGGTGCGGAATGATCGCGTGCTTCGACAGCACCTCGGCCCACGCCCTGGAGCGGGTGCTGGAGAAGTCGCCATAGATGCGGCGCACGCTCGCCTCGCCGATCTTGGCGATTTCCTCGAACAGGCCGTCGGCGATCCTGGCCGAGGCGTTGTCGGCGTCGATGAGGACGGCAAGCCGCGGCGAACGAGGCTCGGATACCATCACCGGCTCCCCCTCATGCCGACCTCTGCTCCGGCTCGGCGAACCCCGCCTCCTGCCGCAGCCCGGCCGCGACCACCGACACCCGGAACCGTCCTTCCAGCGCATGGTCGAAGATGGCGCCGACGATGATGTCGGCATCGGCGTCGACTTCCTCGCGGATGCGGGTCGCGGCCTCGTCGACCTCGAACAGGGTCATGTCCGGCCCGCCCGAGATCGAGACGAGGACGCCTCTCGCGCCGCCCATCGAGGCCTCGTCGAGAAGCGGGTTGGCGATCGCCGCTTCCGCCGCATTGCGGGCGCGGCCCTCGCCCGTGGCCTCGCCGGTGCCCATCATCGCCCGGCCCATGTCGCGCATCACCGAGCGGACGTCGGCGAAGTCGAGATTGATCAGCCCTTCCTTGACGATCAGATCGGTGATGCAGCCGACGCCGGCATAGAGCACGCGATCGGCCATGGCGAAGGCGTCGGCGAAGGTCGTCTTGGCGTCGGCGACGCGGAACAGGTTCTGGTTCGGGATCACGATGACCGTGTCCGCGCATTGGCGCAGCCGCTCGATGCCCTGCTCGGCCGAGCGCATGCGGCGCGTGCCCTCGAAGGCGAACGGCTTGGTGACGACGGCGACGGTGAGGATGCCGGCCCGGCGCGCGGCCTCGGCAATGACGGGGGCCGCGCCCGTGCCCGTGCCGCCGCCCATGCCGGAGGTGACGAAGCACATATGCATTCCGGCCAGATGATCCATGATCTCGTCGAGCGATTCCTCGGCGGCGGCGCGGCCGATTTCAGGCAGCGAGCCCGCGCCGAGGCCCTCCGTGGTCAAGGCTCCGAGCTGGATGCGGCGCGGCGATTTCGACATGGCCAGCGCCTGGGCGTCGGTATTGGCGGCGATGAACTCCACGCCCTGCAGGCGCTGGTCGATCATGTTGTTGACGGCGTTGCCGCCACCGCCGCCGACGCCGATCACGGCAATCCTCGGCTTGAGTTCGACAATGCTCGGTTTGGCGGTCATACCCATTCTCCAGAAGCCGGCCCGCAAGTCGGAATATCGGGCCGGAATGTCAGGCCGTCCCGTGGACGGCGACATTCGAATCAAGGCCACACCCGCCCGCCGACAAAGGACCAGAGCCGGCCGGCTTACGCAAGCGCAAGCTGCTGCCGTCTTGTGTCGTGATCATGCCCGGCGGCGGGTTGCGCCACGATCCGACCGCAAGCGCGAGCCCCGCCTCATGGGAAGACGACGGGCCTTGCGCCCCGTCAGGCCTTCACCACGTTGGCGGCCGTCAGGCCGTTGCGCGCGCAGACGTTGCGGGTGTCGATCACCAGCCTGGCGTTCTCCACCACCAGCCGGTAATCGACCGCATCGTGGTCGGTGGCGATCACCACCGCGTCATAGCCCGCGACCTCCGCCGCCGTCAGCGGGGCCGAGCGCCGGCCGGCCAAGGCGGCGTGCTCGCGCGTCATCGGGATCTCAGGGATGTGCGGGTCGTGATAGAAGGTGCGGGCGCCGCGCTCCTCGATCATCTCGATCAGCCGCAGCGACGGGCTTTCGCGCATGTCGTCGACGTTCTTCTTGTAGGCGACGCCAAGCACCAGAATCCGCGCGCCGTTCAGGCCGCGCTTCAGCCGCTCGTCCATCGCGCGCGCCAGCCGGTCGACCACGCGCCGCGGCATGGCGGTGTTGATCTCGCCCGCAAGCTCGACGAAGCGGGTGGAAATCTCGTATTCGCGCGCCTTCCACGTCAGGTAGAACGGGTCGATCGGGATGCAGTGACCGCCGAGGCCGGGGCCCGGATAGAACGGCATGAAGCCGAAGGGCTTGGTCTTGGCCGCGTCGATCACCTCCCACACGTCGATGCCCATCGCCTCGTAGACGACCTTCAGCTCGTTGACGAGGGCGATGTTGACGGCGCGGAAGATGTTCTCGGTCAGCTTCACGGCTTCCGCCGTCGCCGCCGACGACACCGGCACGGTGCGCGTCACCAGCGCGCCGTAGAGCCCGTCGGCCAGCGCCAGCGCCTGCGGCCCGTCGCCACCGACGACCTTGGGGATGGTCGAGGTGCCGAAATCGGGATTGCCCGGATCCTCGCGCTCGGGCGAGAAGGCGAGGAAGAAGTCGCGGCCGCTTCTCAGGCCCCCCTCCTCGAGAATGGGCTTGAGCACCTCGTCGGTGGTTCCGGGATAGGTGGTCGATTCCAGCACGACGAGCTGGCCCGGCCGCAGGTGTTTGGCGACCGCGTTCGCGGTGGCGGTGACGAAGGAAAGATCGGGCTCGCGATGGTGCGTCAGCGGCGTCGGCACGCAGATGAGGATGGCGTCGGCTTCCGCCAGACGGGCGAAATCGGCGGTCGCCTCGAACAGGCCCTTCTCGATGGCGCCGAAGATCAGCGCCCCGTCGATATGCTTGATCACGGTCTCGCCGGCATTGATCCGCTCGACGCGGCCGGCGTCGATGTCGAAGCCGAGAACCTTGAAGCCGGCATTGGCCGCCGTGACCGCGAGCGGCAGGCCGACATAGCCCAGCCCGATGATGCCGACCGTGGCGGTGCGCGCCTCGATCGCCTGGCGCAGGTTCTCGAAGGCGCCGCCTGCGCCCTCATTGCCGTTCGCCGGGCCGTCTGCCGCTTCCTTAAGCATCGTCGCCAGTTCCTTCGTGCTGTTGTGGGGGTTGCAAATAAACGCCGGCGATACCGGGCGCAAGTCTTTCGCGGGCCGCTTCTGCCTCGCGCCTGCCCCGCTCAGGCCCGCGGACCGGGCCATTCGGCAGAGAGGACGCAATCGCGCGGCCCGCGCTTGCCCTCGAGCTTGAGGGTGCCGTCGACGATCGCGCCCTTCAGGGAAAGCTGCTTCACGCCGCCCGCGCCCTCGACATAGTGCCCGGTCATGGTGACTGTTCCATCCGTGACCGCGCCGGTCCACAGGTCGTAGCGTTCCTTCCGCGCCTGCCAGTCGCCGTGCCGATAGACGATCTCGCCGTTCTCGAACCGCAATTTCACATCGCGCTCCATCGGCTTGCCCTGACCAAGGGCACCGCACGTCAGGTGCGCGGAAATGGTGTGCGTGTTGTCTTTGTTCTTCCCCGCTGCGATGACCGGCTCGGCCAAACCGGGAACCGGCAGACCCGCCTTCCGCGCCAGATACGGAGCGAGCGCCGTCGTATACGTCGCGGTCAGGTGGTGTTTGTCACGCCAGACGATCATGTTGCCGACAACGGTTTCGCAGGTTTGCGGCCCGCATATCCCATCCGTCATATCAACGACGTCCACGCGGTCCAGCGTGCTTGCCGCGTGGGCGAAGATGTCACTCGCCTCCACCTCCGAGCGCGGGGCTTCGCAATCTTCTGGCTTGCCCGACGCCAGACAATCACCGGGCTGGAATGGCATCCACGGCGTGTCGCGGATGGGAACCACCCTGACTCCGGCTTCCGACAGCTCCCGCCAGACGCTGCGCAGCCCCTCGGCCATGGCCTCGCGCTCGACATAGCCGTAGCGGGATTGGCTCACGAACATCAGGTCGGGACGAAGCCTCTTGATCTCGGCGATCACGTTCTCGCGCCATTCCATGCATGAAGAATAAGGCTCGCGTCGCAGCTGAATCTCAACACGACTGAAAGCACAGGCGGATTTAGTGAACGTCGCCAGCCTCCAGCCGTTGGCGTTGGCGATACGTTCCAATGCCGGTATCCATTGCGCCGCATGGGAATCGCCGACGACAACCATGGTCTGCGCGCCACCGGGATTGCCGAGGGTGCAACTGATCGGCTCGGCGCTCGTCTGGTTCTGGTGGCATTTTTCCTCGGTGTAGACCACCGGCAGGTCGCGCTTCAGCGCCGCCAAAGCGGGAATCGGCTCAACGCCTTCCGGCACCGGGACGGAGGCGAGCAGAGCCGCCGGCCCGGGATAGCGCGGATCCGCCGCATCGGCGTGGACCGAAGCCTGCGAAGCAACCGAATATTGAAGCCCGCTCGCCGCGACGACGCATGCCGCAATCGAGGCCAGACCGTATCCCAGCGGTTTCCATTCGCCCCTGCCCTTCGCGTGGCGGTATCGCTGCTCGATATGTTCGTAGGAGAGATGCGACAGCATCAGCGTCAGCGTGATCAGGCCGATGCCATCCATCAGGCCGACCTTCTCCTGCCGCACCGTGTAGAAAACGACCAGCGGCCAGTGCCAGAGATAGATCGAATAGGACCTGTCGCCGATCCACGTCAGCACCCGCGCGTTCAGGCCACGGAAGAAACCGAGCCGGACGTCGCCCGCCAGGATGACGAGCGCTGTGCCGAGCGTCGGCACCAGCGCGGCCACCCCCGGGAACGCCGTCGTCGGGGAATAGGCGAAGGCCGACCACAGGATGGCGGCGATGCCCACAATCGCGATCCATACGGCCGCTCTTCCCTGTAGCCAGCGCGCGCGATGAATGGTCAGCGCCAGCAGGCCTCCCAGCGCCAGTTCCCACATGCGGGTATGGGTGACGAAATAAGCCTGCGCCGGCTCCTGCGCGGTGAGATAGATCGAGGCCGCCAGCGAGAGGGCGAAGATCAGGCTCAGTGCGACGACGAAGGTGCGCCGGAGCGAGAGGCCGAACCGTCGCGCGGCGAGGATCGCCGCGATCATCACCAGAGGCCAGACGAAATAGAACTGCTCCTCGATCGACAGCGACCAGTAATGCTGCACCGGGCTGGCCGCGTTCTCGGCCCCGAGATAGTCGACCGAGAGCCACGCCAGCACCCAGTTCTGCACATAGAGCGCGCTCGCCGCGATCTGGGTCGCCGCTTCCTCCCATCGCGCTTCCGGCAGGAAGACGAACATGCCGGCGAACGTCGCCGCAAGCACGGCGGTGGCGGCCGGCAGCAGCCGCCGCGCGCGACGCGAATAGAAGTCGAGCAGCGAGATGCGTCCATCGCGCAACGCAGTGCGGACGAGAAGGCCGGTGATGAGATAACCGGAAATGACGAAGAACACATCCACGCCGACATAGCCGCCCGGCAGGGCCTCGGGCCAGACATGGAAAATGAGCACCAGCCCGACGGCAACGGCGCGCAATCCCTGAATTTCAGGCAGAAAGACGCGATGCTGGGCCATTCGGGATATCACCTGTTCCGATTTTACCGCTCCTTGCAACCATGAAAAAGGCCAAGTCAAGGCAAAGGGCGGGCGGCTTGCGGCCCCTATCCGTCCACGCCGCACAAGCTTTGCCTAGAATCTGCCGGTCAACATGCAAAGGAATCCGGCCGTGGAGCAAAGCCCCAATCTCGCCCTCCCCTACATCATGCCCGCGCAGGCGCAGAAGCACGTCACCCACAACGAGGCGGTGCGCATGCTCGACGCGCTGGTGCAGCTTGCCGTGCTCGACCGCGACCGGGAGACGCCGCCCGACACCCCGCGGGAGGGCGACCGCCACATCGTCGCCGCGGGCGCGGCCGGTGACTGGAGCGGAAAGGAAGGCGCGGTCGCGGCGTGGCAGGACGGCGCCTGGGGCTTCTTTATGCCGCGCGCGGGCTGGGTGGCCTGGGTCGCGGGCGAGGCCCGGCTCGTCGCCTTCGACGGCGCGGACTGGGTGGCGGCCGGC
>Ga0172382_10000693_pt1 | contig 63164 bp, 55 predicted proteins | sample Leawel138RmetaG_FD_122245 | JGI IMG/M metagenome (GOLD analysis project Ga0172382, IMG submission 122245) | Leachate microbial communities from a municipal landfill in Southern Ontario, Canada - Leachate well 138R metaG | ecosystem: Engineered > Solid waste > Landfill > Unclassified | place...
CCAAACAATCTGGGTATACTGATAGTAGACATCGGGTCATCTCCTTGTGTTTTAACTCTATTGGGAGTATTTACCCGATGTCCTTTTTCTAATCATTTTGATCAACACTTACGGAGATGAACCGAAAACGGTATGTGAGTTCTATGGAGGAGACTGGGCCGGCGTCATGGATATCGATATGGATACCTGCCTGTGGAGACCGGTCTGCTGGTTCCGGGCGGGAGGTGCGACCGACAGAACACGCGAGTTGATCAGCGGCCTGGAAGATGCCGAGGTCATGCCGCGCTGGCTGGAAGCTATGCACAGCGCCATGCCTATTGTTCTCACTGATACAACTGAAATCAGGGAATCCAATCCGGTTGAATTTGCACTGTATGAGCGTCTGGAGGCGAGAGCCATCCTGGCATCCCCTTTCTCTCCGGCACCGACCGGCTTTCTTGTCATCCGCAACCCTTCGAGATATCTGGAGCGGCCGGAAGCGCTGTACATCTTCGCCTATGTTCTTCACCGCGCGCTTGCCCAGCAGAATGTCATGGAACGTGAGAAGATCATCGAGGCCATGAACCCGATAGAACCGAGCTATGATGTCTATATCAGTTTCTTCCGCGACCTGGAAATCCGCACGGCAGGCGGTACACTGACCGAGCAGATCATCAATGCGCCGAAAACCATTCAGCTTGTTGCCTATCTGCTGTTGAAGCCGGAACGCGCCCACTCACCGAGAGAAATCTTTGAGCATCTGAATCCCGGAGAGGATTTTGACGGCAATACGAATGCGATCCGAGGCAGCATATACCGGTTTTCCAATATGTACGCAAAGCGCACCGGACAATCCGCAAGACTGATTGTCCGCGAAGGCAGCGGGTACAGGAGAAATCCGAATCTGAAGATTACGACCGACATCGAGCAGTTTGACCTTCACCTGAAAGCAGCCGAGGCGGCATCCGGAAGCGCTGAAAGAATTGATGAGCTCCGCAAGGCGGTAGAGCTTTACAAAGGCCCGGTTTTCATGTGCGGCAGAGACCAGCTGTGGCTGAATGATATTGTCAGTCAGTATGAGGTTCGCTACATCAAGGCCGCAGATGCCCTGATGCGCGAGCTGGCAAAGCAGAAAGACTATGCGGGTGTCATGCAGTACGCCGCCAGGGCGCATGAGCTCTTCCCCGGAAACGGCCTGATCTGTTACTGGCTCATCATGGCGACATACAGTCTGTCCGGTGCAGATATGGCAAAGAAGGAATACTTCCGCCTCAAAGACGATATGACACAGGAGGAAATCGATGTGGTAACAGCGCATCTGAAAAAGAACAGCCTGATACGATATGAGGAGCTGTTCGGCGTGTAACACATCCGGCGCACAGAGAAAACACCCGATTTTTCCCAAAACACAGAGAGCGCACAAATCAGAGATAAAATAGAATAGAACGAACAGCCGTGACACTCCAGCTGCACAGCTGAGGAACCCCCGTAAGTTAGCCTTTTAGCGCAAAAGCTAAATGACAACTTACGGGGGTTTTCTTATGTCTCCGGCACAATTTCATCATAGAGAGGCTTTTGTTCCGGCAGACAAAGACCTCTCTATTTTTTATGTCCAAAAGCGCAGAACGCGCTGCCGTTCTCCTCCTCCGGTTTCTGAATTCCAAACAAAATTCAGAAATTCGGAGGATAAGACAATGGCATACAACAAGGCCAGTGAAGAAAGAAAATGGCGGCTCTGGAAAGAGGCCGAAGAAAAACAGCTGCGTGAGCTCGGCGTCAGCGAGGACAGGATTGCGCAGCTTCGTACTTACGATTGGGAAGTTTTCAATTCCGACCGGCGGTATTACGAACATCATGCGGATGGCGGCGATTATATCGAACAGCTTGCGGCAGATGAGGAGAAACCGGATGTGAAAACTGTTTCAGATTTTCTTGACGGCATCGACAGCCCCGCGCTGTTCAGCCTGCTTTCGGAAACCGACCCGATCACCGTTCTGATTGCGCTGAGAAGATCTCAGGGAAAATCATTTTCCGAGATTTCTCTGGAAGTGGGGTTATCCGAAAACACCGCCCACCGGCGTTGGACTCGCCTGAAAGAAAAAATCAAAAAATCTTTTTGAGCCTGTCCGAAAACAAGCCTTCCCACCGGCTAAAGGGTGAGAGGAGCAAATGAGTCTGTCTGACAAAAAAACGATTCACGCGCTGCTTACTGAAACTTGAAAATTTCATACACATTCATCAGGTACGTTCCTGTGCGGGAGAGATTCTCCAGCTGCATGATAGTGCGCCACGACACGCCTGCCCCGATCCGGGTGATTACGGAAAGCAAGGCGGTGAGCGATTCCGAACCAATCAGAAATATCCGGCTGCAACGGATACGGCAACGAAACGCACAAGGGATAATGATACTTCCGTAATTCGCGGCCCGGCCACAATGAAGGCGGGGAGGTTAGAATCCTATGAGGCAGCTTCGCAGACTGCCGCCTGATGAGTTCCCCGCCTCCGGGGGTCGTGGACGAATGGGAGGCAGTATATAAAATTTAAGGTTTGGGAGGTGAAGCCATTGCGGAAAAACTGGGAGTACCGGCGCGGAGACGTCTATCTGGCGAATCTCGATCCGGTCGTGGGCGCAGAGATCGGCGGTATCCGCCCGGTATTGATTCTTCAGAACAACACGGGCAACTTCTTCAGTCCCACGCTGATTGCCGCACCGCTCACCTCCAACATTGATAAAAAGCCGAATCAGCCGACACATTTCCTGCTGGAACAGGTACGCGGGCTGAGCCGGCCTTCCATGGTGATTCTGGAGCAGCTGAAAACGCTGGATAAGCGCCGGATCATCAGATACATGGGACGGGTGGACAGCAATATCCTGTACAGCCCGGAATTCTGTAAGTGCCTTGCGGTGAGCCTGGCACTTTATTTGTAATATGCAGGCACTCACGATGAGTGCGGAAAGGAGCAGACCATGACACTGGATGAAATGAGAAAAGTGGACATCCGGACGGTTGACCCGGCAACGCTTCATGACCGCCGGGATGTGCGCATCGACAGCCGTCAGCCGAGAGAAAAACGCATTGCGTCCTACCTGAAGCAGATCGGCAATCCCTACTGCTACGTTGACGATGGTGTTGTTGTAAAGATCGGGTTTATGAACACCCGCGAAACGATTGATGACCGACTGGAAGGCTATGCCCGCAGTCAGGTCAGCAAGGGATGAAACAAATATCGACATCATCGACTGTCCCGGATGATTTCAATACAATGATAGCGGAGGTGATAAAAATGCCAGACAGAATCTGGAATGCAGCAGAATATACCCGTCTTTCCCGCGATGACGGCGACAAGGCGGAGAGCAATTCCATAACGAGCCAGAAGGAGATCATCCGGGATTATGTGCGCAGGCATCCGGAATTTGTGATCGTTAAGGAGTATGCGGATGACGGCTATTCCGGCGTCAACTTTGAACGTCCGGGCTTCAAGCAGATGATGGAGGACATCAAAGCCAAGAAAATCGACTGTGTGATCTGCAAAGACCTCAGCCGGTTTGCCAGAAACTACATCGATGCAGGACGGTATCTGGAAAAGATTTTTCCGTTCATGGGCGTGCGGTTCATTGCCATCAATGACAACTACGATTCCTGCGGCGAAAAGGCGCAGTCCGATGCCCTGATTGTTCCGTTCAAGAATCTGATCAACGATGCCTACTGCCGCGACATATCCGTCAAGATTCGTTCTCAGCTGGACATCAAGCGCAAGATGGGCGACTTCATCGGAGCCTTTGCACCCTATGGCTACCGGAAGGACGAGGCAAACAGAAACAGGCTGGTGGTGGATGAAGAAGCCGCCCGGACGGTGGAGCTGATCTTCCGGCTCCGCATACAGGGACTGTGCAATTCCGCCATTGCCGACCGGCTCAACAGCATGGGCGTCCTGAGTCCCATGGAATACAAGCAGGCGCAGGGTTTCAACTACTCCTGCGGATTCCGCAGCAACGAACAGGCAGAGTGGAGCCCCATGCTGGTGAAGCGAATCCTGACCAATGAAATCTATATCGGAACGCTGATCCAGCACAAATCCGGCACCCCGAACCACAAAGTCAAAAAGCGCGTGGAGTATGACCGGGATGAGTGGATCGTCATCGAGAACAACCATGAGCCCATTATCTGCCGCTCGGATTTTGATACCGTTCAGAATCTGATGCTGCGGGACGTCCGTACAGCGCCGAAGCAGGAAAAGGTTCATCTGTTCTCCGGCTTTGTGTTCTGCGGCGACTGTAAACACACCATGGTGCGGAAGACAGTCCCCAGCGGCGGGAAAAAGTATCATTACCTGGTCTGTTCCACCAATAAAGCCGGTAAGGGCTGTTCTCCGCATACATTCAGTGAGGACAAGCTGAAATCCATTGTGCTGCGGGTGGTGAACGACCATATTGAACTGATTGCCCAGGTGGAACAGGTGCTGGATTACATTGCATCGCTGCCGGAGCAGGAGCGGCGCATCATCAACTATGACGCCCAGATGACGGCGCTGGAAAATGAAATCAAGCGGTATCAGGATCTGAAAATCAACCTGTATTCGGACATGGCGGACGGTGTGATCAGCCGCGAGGAATACAAGGAGTTCCATGCAGGCTATGACCGCAGGATTGCGGACAGGCAGCGCCAGCTTGGAAAGCTGAAAGATGAGCGCAGTCAGGCCATGGAGAACAGCTCCGGGAACATCGAGTGGATTGAACAGTTCAAGAAGTACCGGCATCTGACGGAGCTGGACAGGGAGTGCATCGTCCACCTGATTGAGAAAATCCTGATTTATGACGGCAAGCGCATCGAGGCGTGCTTCCGATACAGAGATGAGCTGGAAAACGCATTGCAGTATATAGAACGGTTTGAGGATGTCCTTCCCACTGAGGAAGGCGTAATAATACCGGAGAGGAGGAACGCATAATGGCAAGAAAGAAAAGACAGTATTTACAGCCGGAGCAGGCGCAGGAACCGGTCAGCGCCATGCTGCCGTCCGTCTGGGAGACGGCCATCTACGCCCGACTCTCGGTTGAAAACAGCAAGAAGAACGACGACGGCGATTCCATCGAGGGACAGATTGAAATCTGCCGGGATTATGTATCGGAGCATCCGTATCTTCATCTGGCGGATACCTATGTGGACAACGGCTGGACCGGAACAAACACGGACCGTCCGGAGTTTCAGAGGCTGCTCTCCGACATTCGGGATGGAAAAATCAAGGCACTGGTCATCAAGGACTTCAGCCGCTTCTCACGTGATTATATTGAGGCAGGCAACCTGCTGGAAAATATCTTCCCGGCCATGGGCGTGCGGTTCATCTCGGTGGTTGACCGCTATGACAGCTTTGAAACGGACGGCTCCGCCAGCAGCCTGCTGATTCCGCTGAAAAACCTGATTAACAGCTTCTATTCCAGAGACCAGTCTAAGAAAGTGTCGCTTGCGGTTCATGCCAAGCAGCTGGCCGGCGAACACATTCCCAGCATGATCCCCTACGGATACCGGAAATCGACCACACAGGAGTACCGGTTTGAGCCCGATCCGGAGACCGCACCGATTGTCAAAAGAATCTACGCACAGTTTCTCAGCGGCACCGGAGCGCGCCCCATCATGCGCCAGCTGAATGAAGAAGGTATTCCCTCGCCAGGAAAGCTCCGCTATCTGCGCGGACAGACCAGGCGGGCGTGCTATTCCGACTGCCTTTGGACGCAGCAGGTCATCAAGCAGATATTGATGAATCCGACCTATATGGGCGATCTTGTCTTTGGACGGATGCCGACGGCGCTGTATCTGGGACAGCCGGATTATCACTATGAGCCGGATGAGAGCAAGTGGCGTATCCTGCCGGATATGCACGAAGCGCTGGTCAGCCGGGGCGACTTCTATCAGGTCAGAAAAATCCTGGAAGCAGGCCGCCGTGAGAATGAGGCCAAATTGGAAGCCAGCCGGAATTACCGCGAAAAGCATCCGCAGATCTTCAGAAGCGGAATCGTCCGGTGCGGGCACTGCGGCTCCAACCTCGGTTACAGCCGCCACGGCGAGAAAAAAGAAGGTCGATACAACTGCCGGAACAAGCAGTATGGCCGCTGTGATGTTGCCGTAGGCATCTCGGAGAAAAAGCTCGCGCCGATAGTATGGAACGCGATTCAGATACAGTTTGCCTTGTTCGCGGATTTTGAGGAAGTGACCGGGCGACTGAAGGATAGCGGCGTTCAGACGAAACGGCAGACTGAGCTTCAGCAGGAAATGCTGGAAGTCAGCAACCAGCTGTCCGGTTATCAGACGAAAAGGGAGCAGCTCTACAATGACTATGTGGACGGTATTCTCTCTGCCGGAGACTATATCGAGCTGAAAACCCGCTTTGACACCGCGTATCAGGAGCAGAGTTCCCACCTCAATCAGCTGTCTGTGGAGCTGGCCAGGCTGAACCGGATGCTTTCTGATGAGAACAAGTGGCTTGTGAACATCCGCAATATCCGCAAGGCGCGGAAGCTGACGCCGGAAATCGCCGAGGCCATGATTGACCACATCAACGTATATAAAACCGGTCATGCCCAGTACAGGCTGGAGATTATATTCCGCTTTCAGGAGGAACGGGACGCATTGGAAACGGCTTATCACGAATTGGAAGGAGGTGAAGCCCGGTGAAGAAACTGTACCTGTACATCCGCCTGTCGGATGCTGATGATGACCTGAAATTCAAGACCGAGAGCGAGAGCATCGCCAATCAGCGCACACTGCTGTATCGGTTCGTTCAAGCCCGCCGGGAGTTTGACGGCTATGAAGTGGTCGAGTTTATCGATGACGGCTACTCCGGCACCAACGGCAACCGTCCGTCCTTTGAGCGGATGATTGAAAGCCTGAAAAACGGCGAGGCAAACGTGGTTATCTGCAAGGATTTCAGCCGCTTTTTCCGCGACTATGTGGAGATCGGCGACTATCTGGAGCGCATCTTTCCGTTCCTGGGCGTTCGCTTCATTGCCGTCAACGACGGATATGACAGCGATGATTACAAGGGCTCCACGGCCGGCATGGAAGTGGTCATGAAGTACATTGTCTACTCCTATTACAGCCGAGACCTGTCCCAGAAGATCAAAACCGTCATGAGCACCAGAAAGAGCAAAGGCGAGTTCGTGGCTTCTCAAGCTCCATACGGATACATGAAAGACCCGGATGTGAAGCGGAAGATCATTCCCAATCCGGATACCGCGCCTGTGGTGCGTAAAATCTTTGACCTTGCACTGGAAGGAAAAACGCCGGCAGAGATTGCCGTTGTTCTGAACGATTATAAGCTGGAAACGCCGTCGGCCTATTTTATGCGAATGAATCCTGGGAGCAAAAAGTTCCGTACTTCCTCTCAGGAAGCCTGCTGGACTTCCAACAATGTGCGGGAGATTCTGAAGCGCCGGGAGTATACCGGTGTGATGGTCATGAATCAGCGCCGCTGGAAGGGGCTGGACAATCCACGGACGGTATGGACGGATGAGTCCGAGTGGCAGATCATCCCGGACTGCCATGAAGCCATCATCAGTGAAAGCGAATATGAAGAAGCGCAGAAGGTGTTCCGTAAAATCCGCAAGGGCTATGATCGGAGTCCCAATCAGTATCTGCTGCGCAGCCTGGTGCACTGCGGAGCCTGCGGACGCGCCATGCAGCGGCAGAAGCACTCCCCGGTGATTTACTACACCTGCCTCAAGTCTGTATCCAACAGAGAGACCGCCTGCCCGGTGGGCGAACGATTCATTGAGGCTGATCTGGAGCGCATCGTGAAGAACGACCTGCTTGAGAAGCTCCGTCTGCTGGTGGATGTAGATGATCGCCTGTATGCGGCGGCAGCTGCCAGTGAAGGCACAGAGGAAAACATCAGATTTCGGCTGGAACAGATTGAGAAATGCATGAAGCAGATCTCCGTCAGCCGGGTCAGCGCTTACGAGCGGTACGCCGAAGGGCGACTTCAGAGGGATATATACCTCATGGAACGCGATAAGCTGAACGCGGAGAACGACAGACTCAGCGCCGAGAAAGAGCGGCTGGAAAAGGAGCATTTATCCCTTTCTCAAAGCAGGGACCGTGAATTGACAGAGACCTGTGATATGGCTCGCCGGACGCTGACCGCTGACGAGCTGACCAATGACATGCTCCTGTTCTTTATCGATCACGTGAATGTGTACAGCGGCATGAGGGTGGAGATCATCTATCGTTTCTCCGATGAGATTGCCCGGTTGATCGAGCCGGAGAATACATCAGAATAAAAGCGGGAGCGGGCCCTGTTTACTGGGTGCCGCTCCTTCGTATGTGGGCTTGAACAGCCCATATTTTTTTAGTCTTTGCTTAACATCAGCAAATCCACCCTTTAAGGGTTCCTTAGATTATGAATCGGTTTCCAATGACCTGCTTGCCATAACCAGAACCAAGAAGACAGAATTGCTGTTCCTATCGCTCTTCCTCCGTATACTAAAGCCCGGTGGAAGATGTGCATCCATTGTGCCTGATGGTGTGCTCTTTGGAAGCTCCAGAGCACACAAGGCTATTCGTAAGGAGATCATAGAAAACCACAAGTTTGAGGCGATCATCTCTATGCCAAGTGGGGTATTTAAGCCCTATGCAGGGGTCTCTACAGGTATCATGATCTTTACCAAGACCGGTGCAGGTGGGACGGACAAGGTCTGGTTTTACGACATGGAAGCAGATGGCTATTCACTAGATGACAAACGAATACCTATCAAAGATAATGATATTCCAGATATTGTTGCGAGGTTCAGCAACTTGGCTAACGAAGAGAAACGGAAACGAACTGAGAAATCTTTCTTTGTGCCCAAGGATGAGATTGCGGCCAATGACTATGATCTCTCCATTAACCGGTATAAAGAGGTTAAGTATGAGGAAGTGGACTATGAGGAACCGAAGGTGATATTGAAACGGATTAGCGGGTTAGAGGATCAGATATGCGATGGATTGGCAATTCTACAAATGATGTTGAAGGACGATGACATATGCCAAAAATAGTGAGACTGGGGGATGTAGTTCTGAACCTAGAAACGGGGGGGAGGCCAAAGGGCGGGAGTGTCTCCAAAGGGGTGCCAAGCATAGGAGCGGAACACCTGAATAACAGCGGTGGATTTGATTTTGGTAATCTGAGATATGTTCCAACCGATTATTATAGGGATCTGAAAAAGGGGAAGGTTACCCAGGAAGATATACTCATTGTCAAGGATGGTGCTACGACTGGGAAGGTCTCGTTTGTGAGGAGTGACTTTCCTTTCAAGGAAGCAGCGATTAACGAGCATGTATTCAAAATAACAGTAGATAGGGAGCATGCTCTGCCTCAATATGTCTTCTACTACCTGTATTCGCCTATGGGTCAGAATGAGATTCTGAAGGATTTCCGCGGAGCGACAGTTGGAGGTATCACGAGGAGGCTTTTAGATCTTACTACTATTCCGATGCCTCGAATTGAAGTCCAGAGAAGAGTAGCTGGAGTCTTAGATAAAGCTCAGGAGCTAATCGATAAACGCAAGCGGCAAATAGAAATGCTTGATGAGTTTCTGCAGAGTGTGTTTTTGGACATGTTTGGGGACCCAGTGATTAATCCGAAGGGTTGGAGAAAACAAGCCATTGGTGAGCTAACGAGAGTTGAGACAGGAAGTACTCCTCGGCGGGATAGGAACGACTATTACTTAGGCGGGAGGATTCCCTGGGTGAAGACAGGGGAAATACGCGGGCTTCCTATTCGCCAAGTTGAGGAATACATAACAGAAAGGGCAATTCTGGAGACCAACTGCAAGGTTTTCCCGAAAGATACGATATTAGTTGCGATGTATGGACAAGGTCAGACACGGGGCAGGGCTGGTATCATGAAGATCTCAGGGGCAACAAACCAGGCATGTGCAGCCATATTGCCCTCACCAGCAATAAACGTTGACTTTCTTTTCAAACAGCTTTGTTTCAGGTATCAGGAGATTAGAGAATTAGGTCGCGGTGGTAACCAGGCCAATCTCAATTTGGGAATGGTTAGATCTCTAGAAGTAATTATCCCGCCGGTACATTTGCAGGAGGAGTTTAGCGGAATTGTCAAAAGGGCTACGACGCAACAGAGACTGATGAGACACAGCTTATCTTTGATGCAAAGCAACTTAAACAGCATAATGCAACGGGCCTTCAAAGGAAAACTTTTTAGCTAAGGAGGGCATCATGGGCTCTAACTTTGCTTTTCTACAGAAGAATGCACAGTTTAATAGCTTCTCCGATGCATGTCTTGATGCGGAAAAGAGTGTGGCCGTTAGCCCAGCTACTGCTGCTATACTGGCCCGTCGCGCCTTGGAACTAGCTGTTAAGTGGCTATACAGTTCAGATAGTGATCTTAAGGTACCCTACCAGGATAACCTCTCTAGCTTGATTCATGACCAGACATTTCGGGAGGTCATCGAACCGGGCCTTTTCCCCCTAATCAAGTACGTGGTTAAACTAGGGAATATGGCTACTCACTCGAATAGTCCAGTGAGTAGGAATGAAGTGGTGGTCTCATTACACAACCTGCATCAGTTTGTTTCGTGGTTGGATTACTGCTATTCCCCGGATTATGTGGATCAGGAATTCAGAGAAGACCTTCTACCAACCGGGGAAGAAGAGAAGAGATCCTCGGAGGCGCTTACACGACTTTATGATGAGCTTGGTGCTAAGGATCGCAAGCTTGAGAGTATGGTGGCGGCCAATGAAGAGCTAAGAAAGAGACTTACCGAAGTCAGGCAGCAAAACGTTCAAGCCCATGACTTTCATGTTGTTGAGATTAGCGAGTTTCAAACCAGAAAGCAATACATTGACGTTGAGCTGAAAGATGCTGGATGGGTCTTTGGTGTAGACTGTATTGAGGAATACGAACTACAGGGTATGCCCTATGGTACAGGCACAGGCTATGCAGATTATGTTCTATTTGGAGACAACGGCAAACCTCTTGCCGTGGTGGAAGCAAAGAAGGCTAGCATAAACCCGGACAAGGGCAAACATCAGGCAACTCTTTACGCCGATTGTTTGGAGCGCAGGTTTGGTCGACGGCCCATTATCTTCTACACCAATGGCTTCAAGACATATATCTGGGACGACGTGTTTTATCCAGAAAGGCATGTTTCTGGGTTCTACTCCAAGGAGGACCTGCAGTTATGTGTTGATCGAAGGCAGCACCGATTACCCCTTGATAAAGTCAGGATTAACGATGCGATCACTGACCGCTACTACCAAAAGGAAGCCATTAAAGCCGTATGCGAAACCTTCTCCCAAGGGTACAGAAAGAGCCTATTAGTCATGGCTACCGGCAGTGGCAAAACAAGGGTAGCAATTTCTTTGGTAGATGTCCTATCGCGTCATGGTTGGGTTAAGAACGCATTATTCCTGGCGGACCGTACGGCTTTGGTTAGGCAGGCCAAGGGTAGCTTCAATGCTTTGCTTCCAAGCCTTTCCCTGTGTAACCTACTAGATAGCAAAGATAACCCCGATAGTCGCATGGTATTCTCTACTTACCCCACCATGATGAATGCCATCGATGATACAAAACTAGAGGATGACCAAAGACTCTTTACCGTAGGTCATTTTGACCTAATCATCATTGATGAGGCCCATCGGAGTGTATTCAAGAAATACAGGGCTATCTTTGATTACTTCGACGCTTTGGTAGTGGGTCTAACCGCCACACCCAAAGATGATGTGGATCGAAATACATATGAAGTCTTTGAAATGGAAGACAACGTCCCTACCTATGCCTATGAACTAGCGGAGGCGGTTAGGGACGGTTATCTCGTACCGTATAATACCGTTGAGACCACCGTGAAGTTTCTTGAACAAGGCATTCACTACGACGAACTCAGCGATGAAGAGAAGGAGCTGTATGAAGATACCTTTGGTGAAGAAGGGGAGCTCCCGGACTTTATCTCCGGGGACAGTCTGAACACTTGGCTGTTTAATGATAATACCATAGATAAGGTCCTAGCCTTGGTGATGGAAAAGGGCATTAAGGTAGAAGGCGGAGACAAACTCGGAAAGACCATTATCTTTGCCAAGAACCATAACCATGCAGTGCATATTGTAGAGCGCTTTAACAGACTATACCCCCATTATAAAGGGGGATTTGCCAAGGTCATAGATAACAAGACCGACTATGCCCAGGATTTGATCGATCGGTTCAGTCTTGTAGGTAGTATGCCCCAAATCGCCGTATCAGTAGATATGTTGGATACGGGGATTGATGTACCCGAAGTGGTTAACCTAGTCTTTTTCAAGAAGGTGAGATCAAAGGCTAAGTTCTGGCAAATGATTGGGCGGGGAACTCGCCTCTGCCCGGATCTGTTTGGCCCGGGTTTGGACAAGGAGAGCTTCCTTATCTTTGATTTCTGTGGGAACTTTGAATTCTTCCGTGCCACTCCCCACGGGAAAGAGGTAAAGGGTACTATGGGCTTGACTGAGCGAATATTCAACACCAAACTTGAGCTTATTTACGAGTTGCAGCATCTTGATTACCAGGAAGAGAAATATGATCAGTACCGGGAAACGTTAGTCTCTGACCTAGTTGAAGAGATCAAGTCATTGAATACAGAAAGCTTTGTGGTGAAGCAGAAGCTTTGGTACGTAGAGAAATACCGCACCGAATCGCAATGGCAGAGCTTAACAGTTGTTGAAGTAGAAGAAATTAAGGAGAACCTTGGGCCGTTGATTCCTCCGGCCGCAGATGAGGAGATGGCTAAACGCTTTGACAACCTCATGTATACTCTACAGCTTGCTCTAGTTTTGGGAAAGAGCATCACCAAAGGTAAGAACGAAGTGATCCGCACTGCCAAAGTACTGTCGGTGCAGGGAACGATTCCCCAGATAAGGGCTCAGCGAAGGATCATTGCGGAAGTTCAGACCGAGCAATTCTGGACTGGTGTCGACCTTCTGCAACTAGAACAGGTGCGGGAATCACTAAGGGAGCTGATCCGGTTCATTGAGCACGATGCCTCACGTATCTACTATACCAACCTTACCGATGAGATCCTTTCCGTCCAGGAGAATGTAGGGGAATTCGGTTCAAGCGAACTGCAGAGCTATCGGAAAAAGGTAAATCAGTACTTACGAGAGAATAAGAACCACTTGTCTATTCACAAATTACGGACCAACAAGCCACTGTCCGAGGAGGACTTTCTGGCCTTGGAGCAGATACTATGGCACGAAGTAGGTACCAAGGAGGATTATGAACGGGAGTTCGGTAATACGCCGTTGACAGTGCTAGTGCTACAGGTTGTAGGATTAGATCAAGAGACAGCCAATGAGGCTTTTTCAGAATTTCTAAACGATCACAACCTTGACAGCAGGCAAATACGGTTTGTGAAAACCATTGTGGATTACGTAGTTAAGAACGGAGTCATTGAGAAGAAAGCCCTCCAAGAGGAGCCCTTTCGGTCCATTGGTAGCATCGTGGATGTGTTTCCCGAAGGTAGTGCACGGAAAATCGTGTCGATTATTGACCGGTTGAATGAGAATGCTATCAGTGCCGCAGGAGCATAGGAAACCGCTTGCTACTCGTTCATAGGACACGTATTCGGGAAACCTCTAGCGCCGGTCATCATTTATGCCGTGCGAAATGACGAAGCAGAGCTTCCAAACGTCATATTCTAGTGTTTGAGTATTCTATCCCCTAGGTTTTAAGAGCATACTGTCTTCGTGGCCGTTGACAAGGAACAACCCACAGGATACGGTGTATATTAGCAGATCTGGTATAAGTCAAGTATTACATGGTCTGGTAGGCGGATATGATGACGACTATCAAAGGCCAGGGAACGGCTGCTGAGTATATACTAAGCAGCCGTTCGGGGTCCTACAAGATTGTGGTTGCGTTCTGTCATGCAACTTGAAGAATACACGACTCAACGACTATCCAATCGTCCGAAGGGGGTCATGCAATCTCTATGGAAGCAGTAGTACGAATCGCCAAGAAGGAAGATGCAGCTGCGTTGCACCGGTTTCTGGAGCAAAGCTATGGACACGGTAGGGATTTCTTCTACCGTCACTACCCAGATCGCTACCGGGATGAAGATGATGCCTTGAGCTGTTTTCACATTGTTGTGGAAGACGGTCAGATTGTCTCCAACGTTGGGGTCTTCCCAATGGAGGTCGTCATACTAGGGGAACACTTCAAATGTGCCGGAATTGGTGGGGTGGCAACTCATCCCCAAGCCCGGGGCAAGGGATATATGACTAGACTCTTGGAGGAGTCCCTCAGGGGGATGCGCGAGGAAGGCTCCGATTTTTCCGTGCTGTGGGGTAACCGCCAGCGCTATGGGAGTTTCGGATATGAACTCTGTGGTGGACAGTATCATCTAGTGTATAGCAAAAGGTCCTTTGAACGGGGCAATGTGAAGCCTGAGGCGGTGATGGAGGTTGAACCTGCTGATCCCGAAGTCATCGAGAGAATCCGTTGCTTACATCAAACGCTATCATGTCGGGTGGAACGTCCCTGTTTGCCCTCACAACTCAAACGATTAGGTTTGCGTATCTTCGTTGGTTCTAGTGGTTACTTAATCTCTAATCGGGAGTTTTCAGGTGATCTTTATGTAGAGGAAGTTATCTCTCCCGAAGGAGAAGAAGCGGGTCTGATCTATGGAGCCCTCAACTGTACTTTCGGTTCAAGGGCCCATCTCTGTGTTGAAGCTGCTCACAGTCCGAGGAATAGCCGGCTGTTTGGTGCTTGTGAAAGTTGGAGTATTAGTCCCCAAGCGATGTTTAGGATTGTGAATTGGTCAAGTTTTATGCTGAAGCTAAGACCAGTACTGGAGCAGTTAGCAGTTGACCTTCCGCCCTTTGGGATGTCCATTGGCTGCAAGGATGGCGAGACCCTGGACGTTGTTTCTGTTGAGTGGAACGGCAAGAAGATGACGGTGGTCCCGAAGAAGGGTTCAGGCTCCTATGTGGAACTAGACGTGCGTGAGCTTACCAGTCTTGTCTTTGGTGGTCCACCGGCAAGCAAGGATCTAGGTACGTTTGGTTTACTGTTACCAGTTCCTGTTTTCATTGCCCAGATGGACGCAATCTAGATGTGTATTTAGTGCATGGGGGAAGGCAGACGGTGCCTTCCCCTATATTGGTATCTCGCTGGGGTTATCTCCTTAGTTATGACCGAAATTCTTACCCCTTGACAATTTGGCACCTGCAGGATACGGTACTTATGAAAGGTTTTATACAAGTTGGAGGATTCCATAGTCTATTAGGTGGATGTGACGGAGTTGCTGGGAAAGGCGAAGGGCCCTCAAAAGATTAACCAAAAACAGATTGCCGCTATGCTGAATATCTCTCAATCGACCGTCTCCAGAGCTTTGAGCGGTTCAAGAAGCGTCGATACTGCAACTCGGCGCAAGGTACTAGAAGCGGCTAAGGCGTTAGGGTATACGCCTAATTACTTGGCCCAGAGTCTGGTTTTGCAGCGGACCCGGCATCTTTGCTATATCATGCCTACCTTCGGTTTTATCCAAGGGGAGGTTACGTCCAGCATTCTAGCGGGGGCGGGGGATACGGCTGGGGAATTAGGTTATCGGTTTACGTTAGTCGCAGAAGCCCAGGAGGAGTTGCTGACCCTAGCAGCAGATGGCATGTACGATGGATTGTTCTTAACCTTAGAGGATCCGGAAAGCGCCCTGGAACAGTTGAATCAGATCCTAGAGGCAAATTACCCCATTGTCTTGGTCAACTGTTGGCTTGACGATCCTAGGGTACATTATGTGGCAACGGATAATTGGTACGGCGCCTATACCGCCACCCGATACCTCCAGGAATTAGGTCATCGACGGATTGCCTTTGTTGGTCCCTTGGGGGGACAAATAGGTAAGGAACGGTTTCTAGGATTTAAGACCGCCTTTCAGGAGGCTAGTCCTGGGCTAGACCCCCAGACACTAGATGTGTATTGGCCCAAGCGGATTGAGGAGCTGGAAAAACGTCTAGAGGAGGTATTCAACTTCTCTCCTTTCCCCACAGCCTTTGTCGTGTCTTCGGACCTAACTGCGATTGGTCTGATGCGGTTACTGGAAAAACGGGGGGGTGGGGTTCCCCAAGACGTATCGGTGATTGGCTTTGATGATATTACCACCGCAGCATATAATCTGCCGGCATTGACCACCGTTGAGATTCCAGGACATCGGATGGGTTGTGAAGCCATGCATGTGATGTATCGACTGCTGAACCGCAAGGCGTCTTCCAAACCCGAACAAGCGATTCAGATCAAGGTGCCTGCCCGCCTCATAAAACGGGACTCCTGCCAAGCCCCTGCTTGTAGCGGGTCCTAAACAGCTCTCCGAGTCCAATCATTAGTCTGAACCGCAGTGTCTTTAGTCCTAGCAAGTAGCCAGGTCAAGATGCTAGCAATGATACAGACTATAGCCCACGATACCACAATAGCATTCCAATTCCAACGCTCCAAGATTATTCCTGTGAATATGCTCATGAAAGCGGCACCCATGTAGGAGGCGAAATCGAGGAAGCCAGCCATGGTGGACTGTTTGCCGACCCGGGCGAACTTCAGAGGAATTGAGGTTAACAATACGGTGTTAGCCCCCTCCATAAAGGCTGCGCAACTCGCAATGGTAAAGGCTAGCAAGAGGGCTTGTTCCCACTTAAGTGCCTTGGCAGACACCAGCGCCAGAATTCCGGCTAGAGCTAGCAAGATGGTGATCGCGGCCTGATCATTACCCTTAAGCCGGCTCAGTAGGCGGGTGGAAATTCCAATTCCCACCAGACCAAATAGAGGAATTAGAAGTGAAGGAATTGCTGCCGTCCCGTCAAAGAGGGTATGGGCCAGTAACGTAGGGGTCCAGAGAATAATGCCATTTCTGATCATGCCCTGCAAGAAACTGACTAAGCCTAGGCCCAACACTCCCGGGTATTTGATGAATTCGAGCATGTTGGTTTTTAGTCCCCCGGAATCCTTTGCAGGCGGTGCCTGGTGGGCCGTATTTGGGTAACTCTCCACTTGAAGAGACCATAGGATGCTTATACACCCTAGAACAATCGCAGGAAAGGCAAACACCCAGTGCCAACTGGTTACCAGTAAAATACCACCCGAGATAGCCCAAGATGCAAAAAACCCAGCAATTCCCGATGTGGCCAGGAATCCTGCTACCTGGGCCCGTTCATGCTCCTCGGTCCAATGGGAAGCAATCTTGAGGATTGGACCCCACCCAGTGGACTGAACGTAGCCATTCATGGCCCAAAGGAGCACCATGGCCCAAAAAGTATTGACAAAGGGAAGCAATCCGTTGGCCACACAACTGGCGATGAGACCAAAAAGGACGATCCTCTTGCAGTCAACTTGATCCCCTAAGTAACCGTTAATCAGCTGACCTACAGCATAGAACCAGAAGAAGACCCCAGTGATAATACCGGCCATGGTGGGATTCCACCCCAGTTCTTGCTCCATTGCGGGTAAGGCAATCGCCATATTCTGTCGTCCCAGGCACATGGCCGCATACGCGAGCCATAAAGTAAAGATAACCATGATTTTGCGATTGCGGTCTTTTTTCAACAATGATTCCCCCTACCTTGATTCGGTATATACCAGTCTAATCGATAAAGGTATCTTTGTAAAGGGGGGTTAGCCAGCGGTAATTGGGATAACAAAGCGGAATTACACTTGATTCTAACTACCTCGCCTAGTATAATCGTGGTACAGACCGGTATACATTGGAGAGTGATCGGGATTGGGGGGTAGTGTCATTCATATTCGGGGCGGAACAGGATTATGCAAAAGCGTGTGGATCAGATAGATAACTGGAATATGAAGGAACTAGAGTTTTCGGCAGGATCTTGAGATAGTAGTGGTTAGCGGCGCTACACCTGATTCCAAGGATACGTCTTGTGATTTTGCTAAGAACACAGTGCAGTAACCTCTTGTCTTCGAGAACGTTTGGGTATAGACAATAATCGCTTGTTCCTCTGGGAGCGGAAGGACAAATGAATACGCATGACTTATATTATAATATCAGCCCCAAGCTGGTACGGAGTGGGAGTTTAGAATTGTAGTTCCGTCACTATAAGCCCACTGTGCATTTGATGGAAAAGCAACCCATGTTGTTCTCCGACAGAGGAACAAGGCAACGAGTAGAGTCAGGTGAGGCCCAGAAATGGGATGCTACATATTAATGGCATTCCAGTGACGGAAAGAACAAAAGGATGATGAAAAGCGAGAGGTTATCACCATCCGCGTATACTCGCTAGCCGATGATCTTTACTTTGGTGAAATATTTGGGAACAATGCACTTTTTCTGACGGAGATCCTTTAAGACGAGCTTTGGACCAGCTTGTTATTCAGACATTTCCTGGTAATGTTTTCTGGTTTGCCTAGCAAGTGGACAATGATGTAACATATATGTATGGCTCCTAGATGGTCAGAATAACCGAGCTTGCGACTGCCCTATAACGGTGATAGACTAGGTTAGACAGGTTCGATTGGAACCTGCTATGCTAGGGAGCATGAAAAACGTAGTAGCGAATTCTCTTGCCCTCGTGTCGGAACACTTTTGTCATAGCTTTGGAGGAGTCTTGATGCTGTTAGACGGTCAACTAGCTGCAGGGGGCAGACGGTGAATGCTAGGTCCGTGCAAGGAGAGTTCTACGTAAAACAAAATTCACTTCAGGGAAGGTACTCTTTAAGACAAATCCGGTGCGTACCGGTCATGGGAAGGGTGAACAGGGTGAATAGCCAATATCTCTATGTTCGGGTGGCGGAACATATCTTGGACAAGATTGAGTCAAAGGAGCTTCAACCGGGTGCTCAGCTTGACTCGGAAAGAAGCCTGAGTGCTAAACTGGGTGTGAACCGGCTTACGGTACGCAAGGGTATTGAAATGCTAGTGAACCAAGGTGTACTATACCGAGTACCCAGTAAAGGTACCTTTGTGGCGGGGCCCAAAATAGATCAGAGGATGGATTTAGTCCTTGGGTTTAGCGATCAGCTTATCTCCAAAGGACTGCAGCCGGGTGCCGAAGTGCTTGAGGTTTCTGTAGTACCCGCAACTAAAAAGATCAGCAGACAACTGAAGATTGACGTTGGCACCCCGATGTACTATATTCAAAGGATACGCTACGCTAACTCGGAAGCGGTCTGTATCGAGCACAATTACTACCCTACCACCATCTGTCCCGGTATGGATAAACAGGATTTGCGACAATCTATCTATAAGATTTTCCGGGAGAAGTACGACTTAAGTATCCAATATGCCAGACAGACCTTGGAGGCAGTAGCCCCGACGAAGGATGAGGCCGAGCTACTTCATATTTCGACCCACACTCCGTTGATGCTCCTAGTCAGGGTGGGATTTGACTCCAATGGACATCCTGTAGAGTATGCCAAGGAATTATACCGGGGTGATCGGTGTCGTTTTGTCATTCTGGGGGATTGTCCCGAGGGAGAGGCCCCTCCCCGGGAAGCGTTTGTGACGATGAATTTTGAACGGTAGGATTAGGAATACAACCTTGAAGGAAGGTCAATTCAGTGATGCAGCTTAACGATCGGTATTACCAAATTGCACCCAAGGTGGTACGCAGCGACAGTGCAACTGAGATTGTGATTCGCCCTCTATATGCGCATTGCCAGTTTAACGAGGAAGCAACTTATGTAGTTACACAGTATCCCACGGAGGAACAAGGGAATCATCAGGTGGAACTAAAATCTATGGGCGGAGTGTTGCGGATTCAGGGATTCAAGTGGTATGGAGAGCAAGAACACCTCCTAGTTATCGAAAAGCAGCAAGGAGAAGAGAAGCGAGAAGTCCTAAGGGTTCGGATCTACTCGGTGGCCGAGGATTTGTACTCCCGGAAACCCTTTAAGGGTGATCTACATATGCACAGTTGTTATTCTGACGGTAGTGAATCCCCGGGATATGTAGCTGCGGCCTGTCGCAGGGTCGGCCTTGATTTCATGGCGGTGACGGATCATCATCGCTATGCCCCAAGCATAGAGGCCCAGGAGTGTTTCGCTGATGTAGATATTGATCTACGGATTTTTAGGGGCGAAGAGGTTCATGCTCCGCATAACCCGGTACACATCGTCAACTTCGGGGGCTCATTTAGCATAAATGAACTTTTTGCTACGGATGAATTCAAGGAAGAGGTGGCCCAGCTACAGAAAACCCTAACTGACCTACCCCAGGGTGTAGATCCTTACCAGTATGCTGCCTCTGTCTGGTGTTTTAACAAGATCCGCCAAGCTGGGGGCCTTGGTATATTCTGTCATCCCTATTGGTTTTGGCAAAACCACCTTACGCCCCCTGGTGCACTGACCACCTATTTGTTCGAGCAACAGCCCTTTGATGCCTACGAGGTCATTGGTGGGTTTCACCGCTGGGAGCAAGCTAGTAATACCTTGCAGGTTGCCCGGTACCATGAGGAGCGGGCAAAGGGTCGACAGATTCCCATTGTAGGCTCAACCGATGCCCATGGCTGCGAGCGGGATTTGTTTGGCTGGCGCTACACTATAGTCTTCGCACCTTCATCGGATTTAGTGGACTTGATCGAAGGCGTTAAGGGTCTCTACTCTGTGGCCGTGGAGGCCTTGCCCGGTGAAGAAATTAAGGTTTATGGCCCCTTCCGGTTGGTCAAATACGCGCTGTTCCTCATCCGGGAAGTCCTGCCGTTGCATGATGAGCTGTGCAAAGATGAAGGCAGGCTCATGTTCCAATACCTAAAACAGGACCCTTCCGCTAAAGAGACCTTAGAGCAGGCTGCGGGAGGAACTGCTTTGCTTTATAAACGCCTATGGGGCTAAGCACCTCCGATCAGAAGTTTGCCGCTGTGATGTGGGTATTTTAGCCTGATTTGAAAATTTGGTCCCGTTGGTCCTTGACACATGGTGTAAACTCAGGTATATTAAAAGGCAACCATAATCAGAAAGGTGATGAAAGGGAGTAGTAGAACGTCTTTGCAGGCTATAGAGAGTTACCGGTTGGTGGAAGGTAACGCCTCGGAAGTTCGAACTCGCCCTAGAGCCGTACTGCTGAAATCAAGTAGGCAGTGCCGGGTAGGCCCTCATCGGGTGCATCCGTTATCATGCAGATCTTAGTCCATAGGATCACTAAGGGCATGCTCATGCTGAGCTGCTTAAACTGGGTGGTACCACGGGAGATTCCTCTCGTCCCAAATCATGGGATGGGAGGTTTTTTTACAGGTAGGTGCTAGTTTCTGAAGGGAAGGGAGTGAAAGCGTCGTACTTTGGGTATCGACGCACGATTGATGAAGATGACCGGCGCACAAGCACTAATCGAATGCTTTATTAGGAAGGGTGTGGAAGTGGTATTTGGATACCCCGGAGGAGCCGTATTACCCATTTATGACGTGCTCTATGATGCTCCCATCAGGCACATCCTGACCCGGCATGAACAAGGCGCTGTGCATGCGGCCGACGGCTACGCTAGGGTTACCGGCAAGCCCGGTGTATGTATCGCGACTTCAGGTCCGGGCGCGACGAATCTAGTGACGGGTATTGCTAATGCCTATATGGATTCGATTCCCCTGATTGCCGTCACAGGACAGGTGGCCACAAGCCTTATTGGAAGGGATTCGTTCCAAGAAGCGGATATTACCGGCATTACCACTCCTATCACCAAGCACAACTATTTGGTCAATGACGTACGGGATTTGCCTAGGGTAATTAACGAAGCCTTTTACATTGCCACCTCAGGCCGACCGGGTCCGGTATTGATTGACTTGCCTAAGGATGTGGCATCGGCTGAGTTTGATTTCATCTATACCGATGAGGTGGACCTAGTCAGTTACAAACCAACGTACAAAGGGCATATTAAGCAGATCGAGGAAGCAGCCTTAGCTATTAATCAGGCCAAGCGACCCCTCCTCTATGTTGGCGGTGGGGTGGTCTCCTCCAATGCCCACGGAGAGCTGTATAAGCTTGCCACCAAGGCGAACATTCCCGTGACCACAACTTTGATGGCCCTTGGGGCATTTCCAAGCACAGATAAGCTTTCCCTTGGCATGCTGGGCATGCATGGTACTGCCTATGCCAACTTTGCTGTGACCAACTGTGATCTTCTAATTTCAGTGGGGGCACGCTTCGATGACCGGGTTACCGGTAGGTTGGATCGGTTCGCAGCAGGGGCACAGGTGATCCATATTGATATCGATCCGGCGGAGATCGGGAAGAATATTGGCGTGGATATCCCTATTGTCGGGGATGCTAAAAACATCCTTTCCTCACTGGTGGAACGGGTGCGTTTTGGAGAACGTAGTGAGTGGTTCGCCGAGATTAACAGCTGGAAAAAGGAATATCCCCTCTGTTATCCTGAAGGAGCCGATGGGATCGCACCCCAGTACGTTGTAGAGCAAGTCTATGAGGTCACCAAGGGAGAGGCCATCATCGCTACAGAGGTTGGTCAAAACCAGATGTGGGCAGCCCAGTATTACAAATTCGACAAGCCCCGTAGCTTTGTTAGTTCCGGTGGCCTTGGCACCATGGGTTATGGATTCCCCGCGGCCGTTGGCGCGCAGGTGGGTTGCCCCGATCGTACGGTAATAGATATTGCCGGAGACGGCAGTATTCAGATGAATATTCAAGAACTGGGGACGGTCGCAAGCAACCGCATCCCGGTGAAGATCGTGATTCTCAATAATGGTTGTCTGGGTATGGTGCGGCAGTGGCAGGAGCTATTTTATGATCATCGCTACTCCTATACCGATCTCCACGATAACCCGGATTTCGTCCAGATTGCCGCAGCCTATGGGATCAAAGGACGTAGAATCACCAAACGGGAGGATGTCCGTCCAGTTTTTGAGGAAATGTTGGCTTTACCCGAACCGGTACTTTTAGATGTGCAAGTTTGCAGAGAGGCAAATGTGTACCCTATGGTACCGGCTGGTGGGGCCCTCGATGTCATGCTTGGTCTAGGGAGGGAAGATTAGTGAGACATACCTTGGCAGTACTAGTTCACAACCGTTCCGGTGTTCTGGCCCGGGTGGCTGGCCTGTTCAGTCGACGGGGCTACAATATTCACAGCCTGAGTGTAGGTATTACCGAGGATCCGGACATTTCAAGAATGACTATTGTAGTTGAGGGCGATGCTGACATCATCGAACAGATGAGCAAGCAGCTCCACAAATTGATCGATGTAATCAAGATTAGCGATATTACCAGTGATCAGGTTGTGGCCCGAGAGCTTGCGCTGATTAAAGTGACGGCTACCTCTACCAATCGCTCAGAGATCCTGGAGGTTGTCAATATCTTCAGGGCGCAGATTGTTGATGTGCACCCAAAGTCTCTAGTTATTGAGGTAACCGGCGATGCTGATAAGATCGATGCCATGGTCAACATGCTGAGACCTTACGGCATTAAAGAGATGGTGAGGACCGGGCGTGTAGCCATGGCCCGGGGCACCTGAATATACAGTTAGACAGAGGAGCAAAGAGAAAGGGGTAAGGAAATGGCAGCTAAGATCTATTACGATCACGATGCTAATTTAGATCTTTTAAAAGGAAAAACCGTTGCGGTTATTGGCTATGGAAGTCAAGGACATGCCCAGGCCCAAAACCTACGGGACAGTGGTGTTAATGTTATTGTCTCCAATCGGCCAGGGAGCGACAACTACAATAAAGCAGTTGCCGATGGTTTTACGCCAGTTAGCGCCGAGGAAGCAGCAAAGCAAGCAGACATTATTCAAATGCTTGTTCCCGATGAGGTACAGGCAGCAGTCTACAAATCCTCCATTGAAAAGTACTTAACTGCAGGTAAGGCGTTGGTATTCTCCCACGGGTTTAACATCCATTTCGGTCAGATTGTCCCCCCGAAGGATGTGGACGTGTTCATGGTAGCACCAAAGAGCCCAGGTCACTTGGTCCGTCGGATGTACGAGGAGGGCAAGGGTGTGCCTGCCCTAGTCGCGGTGCACCAAGATGCCACGGGTAATGCCCATGAGCTGGGCCTCGCCTATGCCAAGGGAATTGGCTCCACCCGGGCGGGTGTCATTGAGACCACCTTTGCCGAAGAGACCGAAACCGACTTGTTCGGCGAGCAAGTGGTCCTTTGCGGTGGCGTTAGCGAGCTCATTCGTGCCGGCTTTGATACCTTAGTTGAGGCTGGGTATGCACCTGAGATCGCTTACTTTGAGTGCCTGCATGAGTTAAAACTCATTGTCGACTTGATCTACGAAGGCGGCATCTCCTATATGAGATACTCCATCAGTGACACGGCGGAATACGGCGATATCACTGTGGGTAAGAAGATTATTACCGATGAGACCCGCCAGGAGATGAAACGGGTGCTTTCCAGAATCCAAAACGGTGAGTTTGCTAAGGAATGGATGTTGGAGAACCAGGCCAATCGGCCAGTCTTTAACGCCATGCGCCGCAGAGAGCAAGATCACTTGATTGAGCAGGTAGGTAAACAACTGCGTAGCATGATGTCCTGGATCAAGAATAAGTAAGAGATTAATGTTTGGCTTTCTAGGCTTGTTAGCCCAAGCCTAGAAAGCACTGGTCCCCCAAGGCCAGTGCAGGTGAGAATTTGTCTTGAGGTGATGATCATGTTCGAAGAGAAAAAAGACTTACGTATTCCAGGCCCAAGCCCCGTACCACCACGGGTACTGCGGGCAACATCCAAGCCCATGATGGGGCATAGAAGTTCTGAATTTAAGGTTCTTTACGCCGATGTGGTCGGTAGATTAAAGCCTCTTTTCGGTACCGAAGAGGACGTGATGGTAATCACAGGCTCCGGAACCGCGGCCATGGAAGCTGCAGTGGCTAATACCGTCTCCCCTAAGGATAAGGTACTAGTCTGTGTTGGTGGTAAGTTCGGGGAAAGATGGGCGCTGATTGCCGAAAGCTATGGGGCTGAAGTAATCACTTATGAGTATGATTGGTCCACACCGGCTGATCCGGCGATGATCGCAAAACACCTACAGGAAAACCCGGATATTAAGGTGATCTTCGCCACCCAAAACGAGACCTCATCAACGGTGCTCAATGATATCGAAGGGATCAGCAAAGCCCGGGGTGGTTCCGATGCGCTGCTAGTGGTAGATGCGGTGAGCTCCCTTGGTGGCGCCGAGTTTAACATGGATCAATGGGGTGTAGACATTACTGTTACGGGTTCGCAAAAGTGTCTCATGTTGCCTCCGGGATTTGCATTTATCGCTTGCAGCAAGCGGGCATGGAAAGTCATCGAAGGAAATACATCACCTCGTTATTATCTAGATTTGCGTGCCTATCTTAAAGAAGTGAAAAAGGGTCAAACACCCTTTACGCCTAATGTACAATTGGTCTATGGCTTGGCTGAGGTTTTGGATATGCTTCAGGCCGAAGGTCTGCCAAATATTCTCAGGCGGCACAAAGTGATGCGAAGGATGACCAGAACCGCCTTCTCAGCCATGGGACTGGAGCTGTTTGTGAAAGATGAAAAGTACGCCTCGCCCACGGTCACCGCAGTTGTGGGGGCGGGGAAATTTGATGTAGAAGGGTACCGCAAGGTCCTCAACAAAGAGTTTGGCATTGTTGTGGCCGGAGGACAGGATCATCTTAAGGGTCAGATCCTTCGGGTGGGACACATGGGCTATAGTACCCCAATCGATATGCTCGGTGTCATTGCCACCATGGAGGTAGCCTTGAAGAAGGTGGGCTGTGATCTACCACTGGGTGCTGGGATCAAGGCAGCTCAGGAGGTGTTGGCGGAATGAAGGTTCTAGTCAGCGACAAACTGAGCCAAGAGGGTATTGATCAGCTGAAAGAAGCCGGGATTCAGGTCGATGTGAAGCTGGGTCTAAATGAAGACGAACTAGCTGGGATCATCGGTGAATACGATGGCATACTGGTCCGCAGTGGCACCCAAGTGACCAAGAGGATCATCGAAGCTGGACGAAATTTAAAGGTGATCGGTCGGGCCGGGGTTGGCGTAGATAATATCGACCTTTTGGCAGCAAGCCAACGGGGAATTGTGGTTATTAACGCCCCCGAGGGAAACACCCTAGCTGCAGCAGAACATGCCGTGGCGATGATGTTTACCCTTGCTCGCAATATTCCCCAAGCTCACGCTTGTTTAACTGTGGGTAAAAAGTGGGACCGAAAAAGCTTTATGGGGGTACAGCTGGAGGGCAAGACCTTGGGTGTGATTGGTCTTGGCAGAATCGGTAAAACCGTCGCCCAAAGGGCCTTAGCCATGAACATGAACGTTATTGGTTATGATCCATATCTTTCCGCAGAGGTGGCCAAGAGACTTGGTGTGGAGCTTTTGGAGTTTGAACAGGTCCTAGAAAGAGCGGATTTTCTTACCTTCCATATTCCAAAGACGAAATCCACTGAGAATATGGTGGGCCCGCGGGAATTTGGTTTGATGAAGAAGGGTGTACGGATTATTAACTGCGCCCGGGGCGGAATTATTGATGAGGATGCCCTTTATGCCGCCATCCAAAGTGGGAAGGTAGCCGGTGCAGCCCTTGACGTCTTCTGCACAGAACCTCCCCAACTAGACCATCCACTCTTTAGTTGTAGCCAGGTGGTGGTAACCCCCCATCTTGGTGCTTCCACCAGTGAGGCCCAGGTTAATGTGGCGGTGGATGTGGCAGAACAAGCAGTCTGTGTACTCAAAGGCAAACCCTTCCAGAACGCAGTCAATCTACCAGCCTTTAGACCGGAACTGATGGAAAAGCTCGAGCCATATATGGAACTAGCCTCCAGACTAGGCCAGGTTTATACGGATTTAGTTGGCGGCAACCATCAAAGCATCGAAGTTGTCTACCGAGGGCAGATCGCATCCTACGATGTGACCCCACTGACTACTGCTGTGCTTAAAGGTATGCTCGAACCGATCCTCCACGGTGAGGTCAATTATGTGAATGCGTCGTTACTGGCCAAGGAAAGGGGCATTCGGGTTGCGGAGATCCGGGAAGAGGAGAAGGATGGCACCAATGCGGTGATTATCCTCCGGAACACCACCGAAGGGGATAAACAAGGTCGTATGGTGGCTGGTAACCTTACCATGAACGGGGTGCCTCAGCTGACTCGGATTGATGGCTATCCGGTGAATGTATTGCCCGCAGAGCATCTATTAGTGGCATATCATATTGATAAACCAGGGATTATCGGGCAAGTGGGGACCATCCTCGGCAGGGCCAAAATCAATATTGCGGCGATGCAGGTGGGCCGTAAGGCCATATCTGGCAATGCAGTGATGGTGCTTAGTGTAGATACTCCGGTGCCTGAGGATGTACTCCAAGAGATGTCCAAACTAGAGAACATTACCGAGGTGTATATGGCGCAGTGGTAGGATAGATTTAAGGAAAAGCTGTAGGGGGAAAACGCGATGAAAAGACAGATCTATTTCTTTGACACGACCCTTCGGGATGGGGAGCAATCACCGGGAATAAGCTTAAATGTGCAAGAAAAAGTGGAGATCGCCAAACAGTTAGCCCGTCTAGGTGTTGATGTAATTGAAGCGGGATTCCCCATAGCTTCTCCGGGGGACTTTACCGCAGTGCAAAGCATTGCCCAGCAGGTGGAAGGTCCGATCATTACCGGCTTAGCCCGGGCCCTACCCCAGGATATTGACCGGGCCTATGAGGCCTTAAAGGACGGTAAGAAGATACGTATCCATACCTTTGTGGCCACCTCCAAGATCCATATGGAGTATAAGCTGCGTAAAACACCGGAACAGGTGTTGCAGATGACAAGTACGGCGGTACAACATGCCAAAAGCCTCGTCCATGATGTGGAGTTTTCCGCAGAGGATGCCACCCGTAGCGATCCGGTGTTTCTCTCGGAGGTTCTAGCCGCAGCCATTGAGGCGGGGGCAACGGTCATCAACGTTCCGGATACGGTGGGTTATGCAGTGCCCGGGGAGTTTGGTCGGTTGATCGCCTACCTCATGGCCCATACACCGGGGATTGATCAGGTGATCCTAAGCGTGCACTGTCATAATGATCTTGGCCTTGCTGTGGCCAATACCCTCGCCGCCATAGAACAGGGCGCAAGACAAGTGGAGTGCACCATTAACGGTTTGGGTGAGCGGGCCGGGAATGCGGCCTTGGAAGAGTTGGCCATGGTCCTTGCTACCCGTTCTGATAGCTACGGGGTGCAAACCAATATTGATACGAAACACATTTACCGTTCATCCCGTATGGTGGCAAGTCTTACAGGTATGAATGTACAACCGAATAAGGCTATTGTCGGAGACAATGCCTTTGCCCATGAATCGGGGATTCACCAGGATGGTGTCTTGAAGGAGCGGACCACCTATGAGATTATGACCCCTGAGTCCATTGGTCTTAGTCAAAGGCGGCTGGTGTTGGGGAAACATTCTGGAAGACATGCCTTTAGGGCCCGTCTTGCGGAGATGGGGTACTCTCTGGATGAAGAAGAGATGGAGACAGTCTTCCAGCGATTTATTGAGCTTGCAGACAAGAAAAAGGGTGTCTCCGATCGGGATATTGAAGCAATCATTGAAAATGAAATTACAGAGATCCCAGAGGTGTTCCAGTTGGAGTACCTTCATGTGACCGGTGGGCATAGTGCGGTGCCCACAGCCACAGTAAGGATTCGTAGAAACGGTGTAGTGGCGGAGGAAGCCGCCTGTGGGGGAGGGCCCATTGATGCGGTGTATAAAGCCATTGACCGGGCTTGTAATGTGGCTGTGCAATTGGCAGGGTACTCCCTGCAAGCAGTCACCGAGGGGAAGGATGCCATCGGTGAGGTTGTGGTGCGGGTTGAAGATACTTCCGGACGGACCCATCTTGGTCGGGGGATGTCCATAGATATAATTGAAGCTAGTGCCAAAGCATATGTCCATGCTTTGAATAAATGGGCATATGAACAAAGCAGGTTTAAGGAAAACACGGTAGGTAGGGGTGAGTAGGTGTGGCAATGACCATTACGGAGAAAATACTGGCCAAGAAAGCTGGCAAGGCAAAGGTCACTCCAGGTGAACTAATTTTTGCCAAGATAGATCTAGCTTTGGCCAATGATATTACCGCACCGGTGGCCATCAAGGAGTTTGCCAAGATGGGCGCGGCAAAGGTATTTGATCGTCAGCGGGTGGTGCTTGTTCCAGATCACTTTACGCCCAATAAGGACATCGCCTCAGCGGAGCAGGTCAAGATGATCCGAGAGTTTGCCCGGGAGCAGGAATTGGTCAATTTTTTTGAAGTAGGGCGGATGGGTATTGAGCACTGTCTTCTTCCCGAGCTTGGTTTGGTTCTACCAGGTGATCTGGTGATTGGTGCCGATTCCCATACTTGTACCTATGGGGCCTTGGGTGCCTTTGCTACGGGAGTGGGTAGTACGGATCTAGCAGCGGGCATGGCTCTAGGTGAGGCTTGGTTTAGGGTACCGGAGAGCATTAAGTTTGTCTTTCATGGTCAGCTGCAGCCTTGGGTAACGGGAAAGGATTTGATTCTATATACCATCGGGCAGATCGGGGTTGATGGTGCCCGGTACTGTGCTATGGAGTTTACCGGTGAGGTAATCAGAGATCTATCAATGGATGGCCGGTTTACCATGGCCAACATGGCCATTGAAGCCGGGGGCAAGAATGGCATTTTTGCACCGGACGAAAAGACTGAAAGCTATGTGAAAGAAAGGGCCCAGCGGGACTATGAATTTGTGGAAAGCGATCCTACGGCTAGTTACGCCCAGGTTTATGAGTGGGATGTAAGCACACTAGAGCCCCAGGTTGCCTTCCCTCACCTGCCGGAAAATGCCCGACCCATTAGTGAGGTGGGTGATATACCCATTGATCAAGTGGTGATTGGGTCGTGCACCAATGGTCGAATTGAGGATCTGCGCCTGGCTGCCTCAGTCTTGGAGGGCAGAAAGGTCCACCCTCATGTACGGACCATCGTTATTCCGGGTACCCAGGCCATTTACCGGCAGGCGATGGCAGAGGGCTTAATCGAGACCTTTATCGCCGCGGAGGCTGCGGTGAGCACGCCCACCTGTGGGCCATGTCTTGGTGGACACATGGGTATTTTAGCCAGTGGCGAACGGGCTGTATCGACTACGAACCGCAACTTTGTGGGGAGGATGGGTCACCCAAAAAGCGAGGTCTACCTTGCCAATCCAGCCGTAGCAGCCGCGTCAGCTGTCCTAGGACGGATTGCCGGTCCACAGGATCTTGATCTATGAGGGGGGTAACCATGAATATCGAAGGTAAGGTTTGGGCCTTTGGCCAGGATATTGACACCGATGCGATTATTCCGGCCCGGTATTTGAGCACATCGGACCCGGAGGAGTTGGCAAAGCATTGCATGGAAGATGCGGATCCGGATTTTCCCCGGAAAGTACAGCGAGGCGACATTGTCGTCGCGGGAAAGAACTTTGGCTGTGGCAGTTCTAGAGAACATGCCCCCATTGCGATTAAGGCAGCTGGTATTGGCTGTGTTGTAGCCCGTTCCTTTGCCCGGATCTTCTACCGAAACGCGATTAACATTGGCTTGCCCATTTTGGAATGCCCAGACATCATGGCCCAGGATGGGGATGTGTTGAGTGTGGATCTAGGCACCGGTGTAATTGTGAACAAAACGACGAATAAGGAGTATCAGGCCGCAGCGTTCCCGGGCTTTATGCAAGAGATTATGGAGCTTGGTGGTCTTACCTCGTTTATCAAGCAGCGCATTGAGCAGGGAAGCAAATAGTGGTGTGGGGGGAGGAGTGATTCTGTGCGGAAGATAGAGATCTATGATACTACTCTGCGGGATGGAACCCAACGAGAAGGTATTTCCTTTTCGGTGGAGGATAAGATTCGTATTGTCCGGAAACTAGATGATATCGGCTTTCAGTTCGTTGAAGGCGGCTGGCCGGGATCTAATCCAAAGGACATCGAGTTTTTCCAGCGCATGCAGGGCATTCCCTTGAAAAAGACGGTGCTGACAGCCTTCGGTAGTACCCGGCGGGCGGGAATCAAAGCCGAAGAGGATACCAATGTGAAGGCCATCCTTAACTCCGGGGTGCACATGGCTACGATCTTCGGCAAAAGCTGGGACTTTCATGTGACTGAGGCCCTCCGCACCACCCTAGGGGAAAACCTGAACATGATCCGGGAAACCATTGAGTTTTTGGTGGCGCAGGGTCTACAGGTTAACTTTGATGCAGAACACTTCTTCGATGGATATAAGCATAATGCCGACTATGCCCTAGAAACCCTCCGGGCCGCTGCGGCAGGGGGCGCCCGGTGTTTAGTGCTTTGTGATACCAATGGGGGTACCCTACCCCACGAGGTACAGCGGATTACCAGGCATGTTATCGAGGAGTTTGATCTACCGGTGGGCATTCATGCCCACAACGATTCAGGTGTGGCGGTTGCCAACAGCATCCTTGCGGTGGAAGCAGGGGCGATGCAGATTCAAGGTACGATCAATGGCTATGGAGAACGGGCGGGTAATGCAGACCTTTGTGTGATTGTCCCTAGTCTTCAATTGAAGATGGGATTTTCTATTCTAGATCCGAAGGACTTGGCCCAGTTGACCCAGATGTCCCATTATGTAAGTGAACAGGCCAACGTGATTCCCGATGATCACCAACCCTTTGTAGGGCGTAGTGCCTTTGCCCATAAGGGGGGGATCCATGTAAGTGCCCTGTTGCGCCATCTCCAGACCTATGAGCACATACTGCCGGAGCTTGTGGGTAATAGAAGAAGGGTATTGGTTTCGGAACTAGCTGGTACGAGTAATATCATCTACAAGGCCAGGGAATGCGGCATTGAACTGGAGAAGGACTCGGAGAAGATGCAGGAGATCTTAAGTACCATCAAGCAACTAGAGCATGATGGATACTATTTTGAAGGTGCGGAGGCATCCTTTGAAATGATTCTAAATAGGGCCCTTGGTCTGTACGAACCCTTCTTTGATTTGGTTGGCTTTCGCCTGATTACCGACCGATCCAATGGGGGGAAAGACGCCCACTCCGAGGCGACCATTAAGATCAAGGTGCACGGTCGCACCTTTCACACGGCAGCGGAAGGAAATGGTCCGGTTAATGCCCTTGATGGGGCACTGCGCAAGGCCTTAGTCGAGGTTTATCCCCAGGTCCAGAGGATTAAGCTCAATGACTATAAGGTGCGGGTCTTGGATGAGCAAGAGGGCACTGCTGCGAAGGTGCGTGTTCTAATCCAGTCAACGGACGATGGTACTAGTTGGGGAACCGTTGGTGTATCCACGAATATTATCGAGGCAAGTTGGCTTGCCTTGGTTGATAGTATAGAGTACGGATTATTGAAAGCTAAGGCTTATCAATAGGCACATGCCAAAGTCCCCGGGTCCTTTTGTTAGGAACCCGGGGACTTTTACTTTGTTTGAAGGGATATACAAAGTCGATCACGAATTTCTAAGAGATGAAATCTCCAGGGTCAGAGTTAATTCATATACTCAAGTGAGAAGACTTCGAAGGGAAGTGTTAGTATTTGGGAAGACTATTTGGTACCGATGGAGTCCGGGGTGCAGCTAACAAGGATTTGACTCCCCAGCTGGCTTTCTTTCTAGGTCGGGCCGCGGCCTTTTATCTTACCAAGGGAAAGCAGGGGACGGCGGTAATCGGTCGGGATACGAGAATTTCGGGTCCCATGCTGGAGGCGGCATTAGTTGCCGGTGTAACCTCCACTGGTTGTGATATCCTCCATGCTGGCGTAATCCCCACCCCGGGGATTGCTCATCTGACTAGTGCCCTCGGGGCGACCTTTGGGATCATGATTTCTGCATCCCACAACCCCTTCGCGGATAATGGTATCAAGTTTTTCTCCCAGGGAGGATTGAAGCTGCCCGATGAAACGGAAGATGCGATTGAGCAACTGGTCCTAGGATTCCTCGAAGGTGAGAAGGACTTGTTACCTTCCCCGACGGGGCCGGGTATTGGGCGGGTACATAAGCTGTCCGATGCCACCGACCGGCTGGTGGAGTTTCTGGTAAATACCACCCCACTGGATCTTGGTGGCATGCGCATTGTTGTAGATTGCGCTAATGGGGCAGCTAGTTTTGTTGCGCCCCGGGTTTACGAAAGACTTGGGGCGGAGGTGATCGTTCTTAATGCAAGCCCCGATGGGATCAATATTAATGCCCATTGTGGCTCCACATCCCCTGAGGCCTTAAGCCAAGCGGTGATTGCCCACAAAGCTGTATTGGGACTTGCCCACGATGGAGATGCGGATCGGGTGATTGCCGTTGATGAACGGGGCGAAATTGTCGATGGCGATGGGATTATGGCTATTTGTGGCCTTGATCTTCTCAAACGAGACAAACTGGCCAAGCGGACATTGGTAGCTACGATGTACAGTAATATGGGGCTGGCCAGTGCCTTACGGGCCCAGGGGGCCGATGTTCTCCTTGTGGAAAACGGAGATCGCTATGTCTGGGAGGCGATGATCCAGCATCAGCTGAACCTAGGCGGGGAGAAATCAGGACATATTATTTTCTCGGATTACAATACCACGGGCGATGGAATCTTAACGGGAATTCAGCTGTTGGGTGTGATTAATCGGGAGAAAAAATCCCTGTCGGAGCTTGCCGGGGTGATGGAGTCTTTTCCCCAAAGGCTAATCAACGTGCCTGTGCGGGATAAGCATTTTGCGGAAAACGTAGTGGTAAATGAGGCCATTGCCAAGGCCAAGACCATTCTCGGTGATCAAGGGCGCATTTTCGTGCGGGCATCGGGAACTGAACCATTGATCCGGATTATGGCTGAGGCTAAGGATGAGGATTGCCTGAAGGAAGCAATTCTGTTGGTGGAGGGGGCTGTGGTGGCCCAGTTAGGATGTGCCAGTTAAACTTTGGAGTTGAGGCAGTCAATTGGTTAAGGGTATTGGCATCGACATTGTAGAAAATGAGCGGATCGAGCAAGCCTATGCCCGCTTTGGTGATCGCTTGCTCAAACGCATTTTCTCCCCCGATGAACTGGAGATCATTGGGGGCGCTTCTGTTGATCTGCAGCGGGCAGCAGCCCGCTTTGCCGGTAAGGAAGCAGTATATAAGGCCCTTGGGAGCACGAAAACAGGAATTCGTTGGCAGGAGATAGAAATCCTAAGGGACAGTTCAGGAAAGCCGGTGGTCCGTTTGTCGGGTTCGTTGGCTTTGTGTGCTTGCGAACGGGGGATCTCCTTCGTGCACATTAGTCTTACCCACGAACGGAAATATGCGGCCGCAGCAGCCGTTGCCGTAGGCGAATAAGGGAGGTATCATCGTGCGAGTGGTCACTGCCAGGGAAATGCAGGCAATTGATCGTGCTGCCGTGGGGCAGTACGGAATTCCGGGTATTATTCTCATGGAGAATGCAGGCTTGGCGATTGTTAGTCAGGTGGAAAAGCTCTCCCAAGATCTAACGGATAAGCGGGTTCTTGTCTTCGCGGGTCCGGGAAACAACGGTGGTGATGGTTTTGTTGTGGCACGACATCTCCATCTGTTGGGGGCTCGGGTAAGGGTTTACCTGACCTGTGAGCCAGAGAAGATCACCCAAGATGCCGCGGTGAACCTTGGGATTGTCCACAAACTGGGGATTAGTGTGTATCAGGTTGAGGAACAGTCTCTCTCAAAACTGTCCATTATGTTGCGCATGTCCGATCTAGTGGTTGATGCCATGCTTGGTACTGGAGCCCGGGGACCCTTAAGTGGGATCTACCAGGACTTGGTGAAGGTGATCAATGAGAGTGGTATTCCTGTGGTAGCAGTAGATATCCCCACCGGCGTGGAATCCGATACGGGGGCTGTTCATTCCGAGGCAATCCGGGCTACGGTGACGGTGACCTTTGCGTTACCGAAGCGAGGGCTTTTGCTTTATCCAGGGGCTAGCTACACAGGTCGATGGCACGTTGCGGATATTGGTATACCCCAAGAGCTAACAGCTGGGGACGATGAATCCTTGTACTTAGTTGATGAGACCTTGGTTAAGGGAGTCCTGCCTAGGCGGGAACCCAATCAGCATAAGGGGGACTTTGGCCGGGTGCTGGTAGTTGGAGGAAGTCGGGGCCTTAGTGGGGCTCCCACCCTTGCGGCCTACGGAGCGGTCCGCACTGGAGCGGGGCTAGTTACCCTCGGGGGACCGGCCAGCCTAAATGGGATTTTTGCTACCAAGCTAACCGAAGCAATGACCCTTCCATTACCCGATGAGGACGGCATCCTCACCAAAGAAGCCGCCGCGGAGATTGTGGCCTTCTGCCAACGGGCAGGGGCCCTTGCCATTGGTCCGGGACTATCTACAGCGGCAGGTGTTAAGGAACTGATAGAAGCTTTAGCAGGTGTGGTGCAAATCCCCACGGTGATCGATGCCGATGCCCTCAACGTCTTGGCCGAGGATCCAAAACTATTGGCCCTGTGGTCAAAGAACGCTTCGGTGGTAATTACCCCTCATCCTGGGGAGATGGCCCGTCTTCTAGACTCTACAGTGGAGGAGATTACAAAAGACCCCATCGGTAGTGCCCAAAGGGCGGCTGGGGCCTTTGGTTGTGTTGTTGTGCTGAAAGGTGCTCCCACGATTATTACTACGCCTCAGGGCCAAGGGCAGATCATGAACCGGGGCAATGTGGCTATGGCTACCGGAGGCACCGGAGATGTACTTACCGGGTGTGTGGCGGCGTGCCTTGCCTGGGGGCTAGATGCGCAAAGGGCGGCGATAGCAGCCACATACTTACATGGCTTAGCAGGTGATCTATGGGCCCAAGACAGGGGCAGGGCGGGTTTGCGCGCCCAGGAATTGGCAGATTTGCTACCCTTAGCCCATAGGCAAGTGGTGGAGGCACCGCAAAAAGGGGATGACCGGGTTGTGCAGCAGGAATTATGAGAAAAAACGGGCTTGGGCAGAGGTGGATCTGGGGGCGATTAGGAACAATGTGGCCTACTTGGAAGGAGTCATTGGTCCGAAGACAATGCTCATGGCGGTGGTTAAGGCTGATGCCTATGGACATGGCGCCATCGCTGTGACCAAGGCATGCCTAGATTGTGGAGTACGTCGTTTCGCCGTGGCAACTGTTGAAGAAGGTGTTAGATTGCGTCGGGCGGGAGTGTGCACACCGATCCTAGTTTTTGGTGTTCCCGACCCGAAGGATTTTGAATCTTTCTTCCGCTGGAATTTGACGGTGACGGTCCCCGATTGGCAAAGTGCCCAACGCTTATCGCATTCAGCACAGAGCCTTGGACATCGGCTAAATGTCCACCTCAAGTTGGACACTGGTATGGGACGATTAGGGGTGTTATATACCAATGGACCGGATTTTGTGGAGAAGGTGGCAAATCTGCCGGGCCTAATTGTGGAAGGGGTATATACCCATCTATCCACTGCGGACTCGGATACGGTGCATGCCACAAGACAGATTAGTAGATTCGTGGATGTGATCGGGGCAATCAGCGCCCGGGGTATTGAGATCCCTTGTTACCATATGGCCAGTTCCGCCGGGGCCATTGACTATCCCGATAGTCGATTAAATATGGTACGGGTAGGATTGGCCCTTTATGGATTGTACCCAGAACCCCAACTTGTTCCAGCCCTCAGTTGGAAGGCCAAGTTATCTGAGATCAAAGAAGTACCCCCCGGGTGGGGTATCGGATACGGCCAGACCTATACAACCAAGGCGAAGACAAGAATCGGGGTGCTCCCTGTCGGGTATGCCGATGGTTACACCCGTAGACTCAAAGGGAAGGCCAAGGTCTTAATTGGTGGTCGTCCTTATCCGGTTGTTGGTAATATTTGTATGGATCAGCTGATGGTTGACCTAGGTAGTGATCCTGTTGGCGTCGATGATGAGGTGGTGCTCATCGGTACCCAGGGTAATAACAGAATCTCCGCCCAGGATCTGGCCAATTGGTCTGATACGATTTCCTATGAGATTGTCTGTGCCATTGGCCCCCGTATTCCGAGATTATATACTAGTAAAGATACCATTCCCATGCGGCCGGCCTAGGCTACTTACCAACCAAAGAGACCATCATTTCGCATAAAGCAGGCAGAGGTGGACATTCTATAGACAGAACCTTTATCCTGCAAACCGCTTTCTGATACTTCTTTCAAAGGAGGCAGCAATGTGCGAATTATGATGCTAACCTGGGAGTTTCCTCCCCGGGTGGTGGGGGGGCTTGCCCGTCATGTGGCTGAGTTGTCCATTGCCCTTACCAGACTAGGCCATGAGGTGCATGTGGTAACGGTCCAGGATCAAGATTGTCCGCCCCAGGAGAACTTCTATGGTGTTAAGGTCTGGAGAGCAACGGCGAGGGGACCGATCCATGGGGATTTCGTGAAAAATGTTCTCAAGATGAATATTGATCTTTTGGAGGCCGCCCTCAAGGTAGTGAATAGGGTGGGATCCGTTGATCTTTTCCATGCCCATGATTGGCTTACTGCCCACAGTGGGGTGGCCCTGAAACATGCGTACCAACGTCCCTTGGCGGTAACGATTCATGCCACGGAATGGGGCAGAAATGGCGGGTTACATAACGATCTACAAAGACAAATCAGTGATGTGGAATGGTGGTTGTGTTTTGAGGCCTGGACAGTGATTTGTTGTAGTAAGTTCATGCATGGAGAGTTGCAGCGGATCTTTCAGATCCCCGCGGATAAGCTCCACGTTATCCCCAACGGGGTTAACGGAGTCCTCCCTTCGATTCCCCAAGGAGAGTTGGCATCTATCCGGAATCAGTACGCGCCCGAAGGTGCGCACCTGATCTTCTTTATGGGCCGCTTAGTGAGAGAAAAGGGTGTACATATCCTACTGGATGCCTTTGCCCACGTCCTTACCGCCTACCCGCAAACCAAGCTCATCATCGCCGGTCAAGGTCCTGAGCTTGCCTTTCTCCAGGAGAAAGCAAGGCAACTTGGGGTGAGCGACCACGTCTGCTTTACAGGGTTTATCAATGACGAACAGCGCAACCGATTCCTCGGTATCGCTGATGTGGCTGTTTTTCCCAGCACCTATGAACCCTTTGGGATTGTGGCCCTTGAGGCCATGGCTGCACAGGTACCGGTAATTGTCAGTAACATTGGTGGGTTTGATGAGATTATCAAGCATGGTACAAATGGGCTCAAGTTCTATTGCGGAAATGAGGAGTCCTTGGCGGACAATCTTCTTACGCTGTTTTCTACACCGAACCTAGGGGCACAACTAGCCCAACAGGCTCGCCGGGATGTTTTAGAGAAGTATAACTGGTTGGTCATAGCCGAGCAAACCGTCCAAGTCTACCACCGGATATTGGATCGCTTTGATGAGACATCATGGGCCCAAGACCATGACCAAAAGGGGTTGGCTAGTATGTTCGGTCGTCTGTTTACCCCAAGAGTACCTAGTCGTTACCAAAAAACAATAGACTCCGAGAGCATCCCGGCCCAGAAACACTAGGACTAAACTACTGGTATCAATTTGTTTATGATAGGCAAAATCAGGAAGGATTTCGGTAACCTGAGTCGAAGCATTTAAGTATGAGAATGATTCGTAATCCGATGGGGAGCCATGATTGTAGACAAGCTGATCGGCCTAATCTTAAATAGTATTGATACAGAATTGGGTTTAGATTCGGAAAAGCGAGAACAGGTAGAGTTTGGTCTTAAATGTTTGTTCACGGTTGTTACGTCTTACTCGCTGATCATTGTAAGCAGCATTGTGCTAAGACTATTTCCTGGCGCCCTGCTGGTTGCTATTGCCGTTGGCATTCTACGAAGTTTCTCCGGCGGAGCCCATGCTAGTACAAGCTTGCATTGTGCAGTGATCGCCGTCTTTTACACAAACTCTTTAGCCTTTTTATCAAGAATCTTAGCAAGAAACCTAACAGAAACGTGGCTATTTATTGCCGCCGCCCTCACAGCCGTCTTAGGTGTTGTTCTTCTACTACTGTATGCGCCCATGGACGTGCCCGAGAAACCAATAAACAGCCCTAAGCGACGCTCTAGATTGCGGTTGTTATCCATTGTGTCCCTGTTGATCGTCATCGTGCTACTCTTATTCGTAAAAGGAGAACATGGTTATGCGATGTTATTAGGTTTGGGCTGGCAGCTTTTTTCTTTGACACCCTGTGGGGAACGATTTGCTAAGCTTCTTGATCGGGGGCTTAGACGGCTGTAGAAGGAGGTGACAATCAATGAAACGGCTATTATTGACGTTGGCGGCAGCAGCAGCGATGGTATTTGCCTTGGTCAATGTTTCTTCGGCTTCCCTTTGGGTCTTCCATCAACCAGAAGTACCAAAGAGCCTAAGAGACTAATGAATTAATACAGAAAGGGGCTGCCAGCTTGCCAATCTACTTCTATCTTCTACACGCGTTGCCGGAATCATTGTTAATGAGTTACGTTGGCTATGGGTTACTTGGCATTAAGCTAGAAAAGAAACAGTTACTTTTGCATGCAATCATTTACTGGCTAGGGGGCGTTCTGTTTCGTAGTCTAGAATGTCTTTTTGGTTGGCACGTACTGCTTCTTATTGCACTTTATGCTCTTTTAGGTGTGATCTTGGTTCAAGTCCCGATTCAAGTTTCCTTTTGTGCCGCTTCCCTTGCCTTCTTATGTCTGGCCTTGGGGGAGTTTGCCTTGGCTATGCCAGTGGCTACCTTGTTAGGTTGGTCGTCCCAACAGGTTGTGGAAAGCCAAACTTTGTCGATAGTGGTTGGCTGGATGTCTATTTCCATACTCCTTGTATTAGTGTTTGCTATTTGGCGTTTTAACCTTGTACTTGTCAATGCATCGGTTTTAGGCTATAAACCGCGTCAGGGGAAAATGTGAGTTTGTGGTTGGTGTTTAAGAATGAGCAAGAAACCGCAGAGTCTTGGGCAAGTGGATTGGTTTGTCTTTGCCCTGATTCTTACAGGCACCTCCTTGGCATTAATTGCCGAGTTACGCTGGGTTAGCCAAACGTGGACAACCACTGGGGTGGTACCCTATGTGATGGTCTTAGTCTGTCTGGTATTAGTGGGGGCTTTGTTCTGGTTTTTTATGAACTATGCTGCCCGAGTACGGTATGACTCAGAGCTACGTCTGGAGTTGCAGCGGCTTAAGGCCCAGGAGGAGCTAAACCAGCAATTAGCGGGCCAAAGTCATGAATTCAAAAACCAGATTACAGTGATTCACACCATGCTCCAGATGGGCAAGGTAGAGCAGTCTTTGGAGTATATTGAATCCATTAGCGGCAAGAAACACGTGTCTATGGGTACAGGGGGCAGTGCCTTCTTTAGCACTCTTAGTGCCAAGATGACCCGGGCTTATTATCATCATGTGCAGTTTGAGGTTTGGTTAGAAGTTAACCCAGTTAGCTTGTATCACCCAGATAATGCCGTTGTATGTTTACTGGGCAACTTATGCGATAATGCCATTGAGGCTGCAGCCAAGGAACCCGCCGAAGGAGGCCGGGTTAAGCTAAGTCTCTATGCCGATCCCCAAGCGGGTTGTGTTGTGACCGAAGTATGGAATAACGGGGCATACATCGATGAAGACCACCTAAAGGATGTATTTAAGCCCGGTTTTACAGATAAGGAATTAGCCGGTCATGGTTACGGGCTCTGGTTGGTTTATTCCACGGTAGAGGAGCTGGGGGGCAGGATTACCGTGGCAAGCTCCCAGGAAGCAGGCACCGTATTTCGACTGCTGATACCGGCTTCATCGGTGGTGCTGTGCAGCTAGCCTGAGAGGGTCACCTCCTTTGGCCGGTAATTTGAACTGTATACCCACGGGTCAAGATCCGGAAAAATATTATCTCGTTCTTGTAGGTCCCTTAGGAACTCCCGGTCAATATCACCCCTTTGAATCTGCTCATAGAGTCGATTAAACTGAACGATGTGGTCTTCTGTTCTTTTTACCGCATAGGAGACCATGGTCCCTGTTTTCATGATAAAGGCCCAATCGCTACTTTGCGCCAACACCAGTTCCCTGGCTGCCTGCTTAATTGCCTCTGTTACCAGATTGTCCCCAGACCAATGGTTATCAACTAACTGGGTCATCCGTTCAGCCATCATATGGAGATGGGGATAGATCCAATCATTACTTCCCTCTAACCAGACCTCGTTATATCCTTTATATCCCCAAGAAGACATGGACGGGGTGCAGACCTGGTTTTTCGGGTACATCTTAAGGTAATCACCAGGGGTGATTAGTCTGACTTGGTCTTGGTCGTAATGTAGTTTCCGAATTAGGCAATCTAGCCACTGTGGACCTTCATACCACCAGTGTCCGAACAGTTCGGTATCGTAGGGGGCTACTACAATAGGTTTGCGGTCTGGCATTGCACCGGCAATATACTCAATCTGTCGTTGGCGATTGAACATGAAGTTGCCCGCATGGATCGCTGCTTTTTCCCAGGCCCTGGCCGGATCATACAACTGCTTGGCCGATGTCTTTCCGGTGATACGATAGTACTTGATCCCGGTATGGTGACGAATGTTGCCCTTCAGGTGAGGAGCTAGGTACTCATAGTCTAGCTCATGGCCGATGTCACGATAGAACTCCCTGTACTCCCAGTCCCCGGGGTAACCTTCCTGGGCACTCCAAACCTGTTTAGAGGATTCCCAGTCCCGGCCAAAAGCGGCTACTCCCGAAGGACAGTACACCGGAGCATAAACAGCATAACGGGGCCGGGGTTTGCTATGCAAAATCCCGTGAGAATCCATGATAAAGTACCTAATCCCCCCGTCGGCTAGGTATTCATCTACACCCGGTGTGTACGCACATTCCGGGAGCCAAAAACCCCCGGGGGAGATACCAAAGACGTGGGTGTAGTAGTCTATGCCAATTTGGATCTGGGCCCGAAGGGCCTCCGGGTGGATCATTAAGGGCAGGTAACCATGGGTTGCAGCCGAGGCCATGATCTCGATGAGGCCGGCCTCTTGAAAGTGGCGAAAGGCACCGATGAGATCGCCGTGGTACTTATTTAGGAAATCCTCCCTGGTCGCACTGAAGTTTTGGTTATACATCAATGCGAGGCGGTTTAGGTGTGGCTCAAACCGGGTCCGGGATACTTCCTTTTCCGAAAGCCAGATGAGACTATCTAGGTGCTTTAGGTATCGTTCCATGAGGAGCTGGTCCTTTAGCATAGACATCAAGGGTGGCGTCAAGGACATGGTAATCCGGCAGTGCACTTGATCTAGTTTCAGTGAGGCAAGCATGTTTAGCAGGGGGATGTATGATTCGGTAATCGCCTCAAAAAGCCAGTCTTCCTCCAGGAAGCTGCTATGTTCCGGATGACGTACAAAGGGCAAATGGGTATGCAAGATAATGGATAGAAATCCTTGTTCCATGATTGGTCACTCCCTGGGCTATTGCGTCGTTTTAGTGATAATCGGGGTAATAGAGATCATCTCCTGTAGGTCAGCGGATACGGCCTCGATCGGTAGATGAAGTCGGCCATCGGGTAAGACGTAACGGGCTGTAAAGCTACCGTCTGCTTGCAGAGTAACTGGCTGTCCTTGGATTCGTACTGAAGCATCGGGCTCGGTTTGACCATAAATAACTAGCTCTGTATGGGCAACCAGCCAAAAAGGCTTTCGTAAACCCCTTTCTGCCATGGGGCTTGCCGCATAGGAAGGAGAGCTGATTTCCATTTCCAGTTTATTTACCGCCCGAAATACTAAAGGTGAACTTTCCCCTTGGGGGAGGCCAGCGTAGATGCGGTAAAGTTCTTCGAGGGTCATCCATTTTTCATCTTCAAGCTCAGAGACTTCACCGGGGGGCGTGGTCACAAGGTTTGATTCCACGAAGGCAATAAAGGTGCCATCATCAAGGAGTCTTCCTAAGGCTAATCGAAAGGACGTGTCTTTACGACCTACATATACATACCAATTTCGGGCCCTAAGATCCACCGGAAGGTCAAACAGGTATTGTTTGTTTGGTTCTTGGTAGATCCGTAGCACCGTTTTCCCCTGGGGCCATCTTTCCTTTGCAGTGCTTTCCCGTTGGGCCAGCAGGGTATCGGTAACTTCCCAATAGGTGAACAACCAAAGAGGATCCCTCACGAGGGCAACAATGCGGTCCTTACCGTACCCATGGGGGATTTCGTATTCGGTGACGCCTTTGGCTATGCCTACTGCACTGTTTTCCCCACCGCAGCCGTCCTTGGCTTGACTAGTGTCCACAACCGCATCCCTCCTTTCTTCCGTGATCTGCCCTACGTCTCAATTCCCTTATAATATGTCTCATACCTAGGGCCATTATTCCAGGAAGTTGGGGAGTCTAGTGACAGAAGTAAGAAAGGCGGGCGAAAATGCCCGCCTTCAGGATGCTTGTCCCATTATCTACCGACAAAAAGCTGGGTTACCATCATGCCATAGGGTCCGCCTTCGACGATCCCAATCCCTACATGGGTATATAGGGGCATTAAAATGTTCTGACGGTGGCCGGCACTGGCCATTAGATTGTTATGTGCTGAAGTTACCGAGTAAGCACCAGCTAGGTTTTCTCCGGCGTACTTGTAAAAAACGCCGAAGCTGCGCAACATATTGGCGACGGTGCCATAGGTCGGTGAGGTATGGGCAAAGTAGTTATTTGCAATGAGGTCTTTGCTCTTTAGTCTGGCGATTTCCACCAACTTGTAATCAACCTGGAGCACAGGTAACCCCTGCAGCTTCCGTTCCCGATTAACTAGATCCAATAGCTGTTGTTCCTTTGCGGTAAGGAGCGAAGGATTAGTGGGTGGCTCTGGTTTTGGTTCCGGTTGGGGCTTAGGTTCAGGTGTTGGCGCAGGTGTTGGTGTGGTCTTTGGTCGAAACACCCAGGTTGTCCCACTTTTAGATGAAGACCAATTGGTGCTACCTGTGTTTCCTCCGTTAGAGGAATAGGATGTATTTGGCTTGAAGGAAAAGTAGGTACCGTTTCCCTTGACTGTATAAGCCCCTACACCGACTGATGTCCCGAGTAGGGTAATGAGCAAAAGAGTGATAACTAGTAGTTTTGTATTACGCAAGTTTACTGCCTCCCAAAGCATGGTATCTAAGCAAAAAACGTATTAGCCAGCCTCCTTTTAGGCAACTTCCATGTTTGGGGATTTGGGTCCTTCCACAAGAAAATGATTCTGTATGTAGTAGATTCTACAAATAGAGGGGATTTTCCTACAAGTTCCCCGGTACCAATATATGTAAAGGAGGCCTGTGGGCCTCCCGATATTAGGAATCGATAATGCCAAGTTGGTGAGCTAGTAGTGCGACCTGGGTCCGATCCGAGATCCCGATCTTCCGGTAAATGTTATAGACATGGTTCTTCACCGTATGCTCGCTGATAAACAGTGTCGCAGCAATCTCTTTATTACTCATTCCCTTGGCGATTAAGCATACCACTTCATGTTCCCTAGGGGATAGATTACCGAAGGGATCTTCTTTCTGCAACATATTTAAACCTCCCTTCTGGAGTCTGTGCCAAGCAAAAATGAGGTGAATTCCGTGGGCTTTCCCGTTCATGATCAATGTATTCTGGGGGGATGCTTGTGTGCTATCACCGAAAGTGCAAGTTCCAAAGTATAATGCATCCTGTGGGATTGAATACTAAATTGGGGAGTGATCATGATGGATAAAGCCCAACTGGATCAAATGAGGCAATATCAGAAAAAGGTACAAGATAAGGGCCCAAAACCCCCCATGCTAATAAACTTCCTCAAGGCCTATCTTATCGGGGGTCTCATCTGCTTGGTGGGGCAGGGTGTCTTTGACTTCTTCGCTAAAATCGAAGGCACCCAAGGGGAGACAGTGGCGACTACCCTTGCGGGGATGATCCTTCTAGGTGCTGTGGCTACCGCCCTTGGGTTCTATGACGATCTAGGGGAGTTTGGAGGTATGGGGGCAGCCGTTCCTATCACTGGTTTTTCCAACTCCGTGGTCTCTGCGGCCATGGAGTATCGCCGGGAGGGGTTCATTTTAGGTCTTGGGGGAAAGATCTTTTCGGTGGCAGGACCAGTACTTGTGTTTGGGATCCTAGCCGGCTTTGTCGTTGGCCTGGTGAAGGCCCTAGCCGGTGGCTATCTTTTCTAAGAAGGGGGTTGTTTTATGGCGGACAAACTCTTGGGAAAACAGACCATGCGCCTAAAGAGCCCTCCTGTGATTACCGCAAGGGCTACAGTAGTAGGACATAGGGAAGGGGAAGGCCCCCTTGGTGAGTATTTTGACCACATCATCCCCGATGATCTGTGGGGTGAGGACACTTGTGAAAAGGCCGAGCGTAAGATGATGGAGGAGGCCATTACCCGCACGATGGAAGCAAGCGACTTAACACCAGAGCAAATTGACCTTTTCATCGCCGGCGACCTTCTCAACCAGATCGTAACCTCCAGTTTTGTAGCTAGACAGGTGGGCCAGGCCTTTTTAGGTATTTACGGGGCCTGTTCATCCATGACCGAAGGCATGGCCCTAGGATCGATGCTTATTGATGGCGACTATGCGGATCATGTACTGGTGGCTACCTCTAGCCATTATCAGACGGCGGAAAGGCAGTTTCGCTTTCCGGTGGAACTCAACATCCAACGGAGCGGTCGAGCTCAGTTTACGGTCACCGGTTCCGGCGCGGCTATTCTATCTAAACAGGGTAAGGGTCCACGGATTACCGAAGTAACCTTGGGGAAAGTGATCGATCTGGGACTAAGGAATCCGGAGGATTTGGGATCCGCGATGGCCCCCGCGGCCGCGGACACCTTACTGCAGCATTTTAATGATACCGGGCGTAACGTGGGATACTATGATCTCATTATCACCGGTGATCTGGCCGCTGTGGGGGCAACCATGTTTGCTGATTTGGTCAAGGAAGCAGGCCATACCCTGGGAAATAAGCATATTGATGCCGGAACGATGATCTATGGTGCCAACCCGAGGTTCAAGGCTGGAGGTAGTGGGTGTGGATGCTCTGCAGTTGTATTCCTTGGTTACATTATGAAGTTACTGGAACAGGGACGTTATAGAAGGGTCCTGTTTATGGCCACAGGTGCCCTTTTCAGTCCCCTGAGCTATCAACAGGGGGAATCTATTCCGGGCGTTGCCCATGCAGTGGTGGTGGAAGCACAATGACCTATCTTTGGGCTTTTTTGTTCGGGGGATTAATCTGCGGATTATCCCAATTGGCTTTTGATAAATTCAACCTCACAACAGCACATATTCTGGTCACGTTGGTCATATCCGGTGCCATTTTGGAAGGACTTGGGATTTATAAAGGCTTGGTTTCCTTCGGAGGAGCCGGGTTCTTAGTGCCTGTTAGTGGTTTTGGCAGTTCCATTGCTCGGGGGATCATTAGTGAAAGCAAACGACTTGGCTGGGAGGGCCTGTTTACTGGTGCCTTTGAACTAACCGGCCTTGGTGTCACCGCGGCGGTGATCTTTGGTACCCTAGCCGCGATTTTCTCCCGTCCCAAGGACTAAGAAAGGGTGGCAACTGCCACCCTTTAGCCTAAGTGCCCGATGTGCTAATCTCGCCAATTTATTAACAATAGATAATGCCAAGTTCAGGGGGGTACCTTTGCCTGGTAAGGAGAAGCGGTGCCTTTCCTGCTATATTCTATGCTTTCTTTCGCGAAGTGTGTTACCTTCTAGTACTGCCTTCCTATCTAGGAAAATAGGATACACTGGTGTTTTGCTGCCGAATATATTGAAACTAGGCAAGATGAGTGTTGCCGATTCTGTCAAAAGGAGGTACCTGCCCATGGCAAAACCGCGTATAGCCTATATGGCCAGAAAGAAGGAGCCCTTGAAAATCAAGAAGCGGAAGATGAATGCCACGGTGGCAATGGGGATGCCGGTCAGCGTGAACGTTGCGCAAACAAAGCCTCCGATCAAGTTCCAACCGAAACTCATCAAAAAGAGATTACAGATAGAGCAAGTAACGCCGATGCAAGAGCAAGTTGTGGCGATTAAGATTCGGGAGATCAGGGCGGAGATTCGGGACGTAACCACCGAGGTAATCCCCAACAAGGTAATTGTGCAAGGAACCTTGCACAAACAGATCTTCTTCGTAGGTACTGACAACCTCGTGCACCATCAACCGGAGGATATTCCCTTCAGCACCTTTGTTGATATTCCCGGTGCGCTACCCGGCATGATCGTGCAGGTAAATGTCTTAGTCGAGCACATCATGTTTATTCTCAGTGAAGATGGCACCTCGGTTCTACAAAAAGTAGTCCTAGAGATCTTTGTTAAGGTTCTCGAAGAACAGCAGATACTGTTCACCCCCGGGGATCTGGACATTTTAGGTCGTCCAGTGATTGGCGAGGGTACGACCCAGGAGCTAATTGAGTCCACCTTTACCCTGCCTGTGGCTGCCATTAAGATCTCAGAAATCAGGGTAACGGTGCAAGAACTACAGACGGAGGTCATTGCCGATAAGGTTCTCATCCAAGGGACACTACACAAACAGATCTTCTTCGTGGATACCAACAACCTAGAAAGACATGTAGCTGAAGATGTGGATTTTAGTACCTTTGTAGATATCCCCGGAGCTACCGAGGGCATGCATGTTCAGATCAGTCCTACCATTGAGGCTGTTGAGTTTAACCTAATCAATGCCACCACATTGCAGCAAAAAGTCATTGTTGAGTTTTTTGTCAAGGTAACAGATCTGACGGTAGTTGGTGTTACGGTTGGTACGGAAGAGCCGTTGTTTCAAGTGAATCGCTTTGTGGCCGAAGAGGATATTCAGTTCATCCTGGAGGAAGACATCACATTACCCTTGCCCGCAGAGAAAATTGATGAGATCGTAGCGACTTTCACCGACTTGGTTACAGAGGTCATTACGGATAAGGTGATTGTCCAAGGGGTTGTGCACCAACAGATCTTCTTCATCTCCGAAGGAGTTGCTCACCACTTAGCAGTGGATTTACCTTTTAGTCGGTTCATTGATGTTCCCGGTGCTGCCCCCGGCATGCAGGTTCTGCTTACTCCTGTGGTGGAGGATATCATCTTTCAACTGATTAGCCCAACGTTATTGCGCAAGAAGGTGGTTGTATCCCTTACTGCTACCGTAACCGAAGCTCAGCAAGTAAGTCTTGTCATCGGGCAAGGCCCACTGCTGAAGATTGATCAGGTGATTGGTGAGAATACCCGTCAGATTCTCATAGAGCGACGGGTGCCTCTTGTGCCCCCCGGACCAGTCCTACCCGAGGTGGTGCCTGCCCTAATCAAGCTTGAAGAGGAAGTGGAGGCCACCGAGCAAGAGATCATTCGCACCGAAATTACCTTGCCCACGCCTGCCCTGAAGCTACGCGAAGTGACTGGTACTGTGGAGATCACCGATGTGACCGTTCTAGACGATATGGTCCTAGTCGAAGGAAATGTGATTAAAGAAATAACCTATGTCGATACAGATGACGTGGTACAGCAGTTCACCGAGGAAGTACCCTTTAGCATCGAGGTTACCCTCCCTGAACCAGTGGCTGGAAGAGAAGTATTGGCGGATGTGGTCATTGAGAAGATCCTAGCCACACTGACCGACTGTATTACTGTAGACCAGACCATCGTCCTTGAGGCCATGGTAAGCATTGTTTCCCATCAGCAGGTAGAAGTGATCACCAACGTCATCGGTGAGGGTATTACCCTTGAACGGATCCTTGTGGAGACCTTGCTAGTGGTAAACGAGAACACAGTCACTCTAGATGTGCCAAGTACCGTTGAGCTCGATCCCCCGGCAGCAAGCATTACCGAGATCACCCTAAATGTTGCCGAGGCCACCCCCACTGTGGAAGAGGATGCCGTGGAGATTGTGGGCACCATCGAAAAGGCAGTGGTTTATCAAGGTACCGATGGGCAGTCCCATACGGTTGAGGAGCTAGTACCCTTTGCCGTGACAGTACCGGTTCCTGGAGCAACACCCGAGATGGGCGCTCAAATCAATATTGAAGTTATTGACTTGGCAGCGGAGCTATCGCCGGATGGCACAGTGCTAACCCAAACCATTACCCTGGAGATATTTGTCAAGGTAGACATCCTAGTTGAGCTTTTCGTGGTCACTGCTGTAAGTGGTCCTGGGATCGAGGAAGTCATCACAGAAACCTTGGTCCTGCAAGTGGTCGGAGAACCGGCACCAAGACCTGTGGAGGTTGTGGTCGCGGTAGAAGTGACTCCGTAAAGATAAGGGCTGCAGTTGCAGCCCTTATCCAATCCTTCAAGTTTCCGATCAGTGCGGCTACCCTGTGTTTCCTGTTTTCTGGAACGGGACAAGTATCCAAAATGGGTTCAGAACCATAGTCTAGTAATTAGAAAAGAGGATTCCTTTGTCACACTAGAGTCCTAGTACATATATTGATAGTGACTGAGGGAAAATCCCCACCGGGTGTTATGGTGAGTGGAGGATCAGGGTCTTTTCCAGGGAGGGGGGCATGCTGGGACTTCCGTTACTCGTTGCCATTGTAGTACTCATTGTGTTGTTTGGCCTGTATCGACTATGGAAGAAGGGCCAAAGGAAAGAAAAGACCGACTTGGTATCCATCCCCGAGACAAAAGAAGCTATCGCCCTACATTCAAGTGATCCAGTGTATAAGTACCAGTGCCTTATCTGCAAAAAGACTAAGTCGGAGACCGGCGAAGGCGTAGACCCAAAGGACCAAAGACAGTTGGCGGTGTTAAATGGTGCTGAAAATGCGCCTGAAAAAGGGGGGTACAGTTTGGCTTCTTGTATAAAGGCACAAGTTGTTGTTGGCGAAAACACAAGACAGGTTCTCCTGGAAAACATTCTGAATCTAGAAAGAAACGCGATCAAGATCCGGGAGATCCGTGGTGAGGTGCGGGATCTAGTCTGTGATGTCATTTGTGATAAGGTCATTGTGCAAGGTGTTGTGCATAAACAAATCTTCTTCGTTGGCGAAGATAACATGGTGTATCACAAAGGCGAAGATGTACCCTTTTCCACCTTTTTGGATATTCCCCAAGCAGAGCCCGGCATGCATTGCCAGGTAGAAGCGTGTATCGAGCATATTGCTCATCATCTTCTCTCCCCCACACTACTGCAGCAAAAAATAGTGATGGAGATCTTTGCCAAAGTGACAGAGACCCAAAACATTGCTGTGGGCATTGGGCAAGGCCCCTTGGTGATCATTGACGAAGTGGTGGCGAAGGTGTGTGGCCAGCTGCTAGAGGAAGAGACCATTCAGTTGGAGGTTGCGGCACGGAAGATTAGTGAGATTCGGGCAGAAGTACGGGATATTACCTTCGAACCTATTTGCGATAAGGTCATCGTGCAAGGTGTTGTGCATAAGCAAATCTTCTTCATTGATGAGAGTAATCTAGAAAGACATCAAGCAGTCGACATTCCCTTCAGCCATTTCGTAGATGCCATAGGGACGATGGAGTTTCACGATGTCCAAGTGCATGCAGAAGTGGTGCATGTGGGCTTTAAGCTCATCTTCCCACCGGGTGCTGAAGTGACGACCACTTTACAGGAAAAGGTTGTTGTCGACCTATTCATCGAGGTGACTAATCCGCGGCAGGTCACCGTACTCCTATCGGATGTGGGAACCTGTGTAAAGCTGGAGAAGGTCTGTGGTGAAAATACTGCCCAGTTCTTGCAGGAGACAACGATTCAGCTGCCAATGCCTGCAATTAAGATCAGGGACATTATTGCGCGGATTGAAGAGTTGGAAACAACGGTGATTGACTGCAAGGTATTGGTACAGGGCATTGTGCATAAGCAGGTCTTCTTTATCGGGGAGGACGATCTTGAGCACCATTTGGCGGAGGATGTGCCCTTTAGTGTCGCGGTGGATGTAGCAGGTGCCAATCAGGACTGCAACGTACGGGTTATGCCGTGTATAGAGCACATCTCCTTCGACTTGCTCAATGATCAGACCCTGCATCAGAAAGTTATCGTGGCTTTGTTTGTGAAGGTAACCGAGACCCAACAGCTGCTGCTAACAGTGGAAGGGCCCTGCCCTCAGCCCGAAAACCTCTGCTAAAGGTAAATGGGAAGAACGGGTGTTACGCCTGTTCTTCCACATTTTACGCAGCAGGACCAAGGGTGTTTCGGATAGCTTGGACAACGGCTATAGAAGCATTGTCAAGGGAATACACGGTCAGGGTAATGCTAGTTTTAGCATTACCCTGACTGCTATAAAGTTAGATTATACCAGGACTGTAATTCCCCTGCCAAGTCGTATAGCTGCCAGTGCAGCTGGTTTTTATAAAAATACCGACGGGTTACAGAGAAAATGTGGTAGTTAGCAGGTTCAAGTCTGGCAAAGGTCCAGACAATGAAGCCTCGGTATTTGATCTCCAGTACCTCTGCATTCTTGACCGCAATAACCAGTGACTCACTAAAATCCACAAAGTGTTTTTTCAGCTGCAACTCGTTCTGGAGCTGCTCATATTCCCCGGGGTTTGTTAGCACCGTTAGTCGAACCGTGTCTGGGTGCTCTTGGAGACGGCCTTTGGCGATGGGATATGGATACAAGGGAATATATTCAACAGCAGGATGCTTGAGCACCTTTCTTTTGGCTTCCCATAGTTCGGGGGTGGACATACACCATCCTCCTTTTCCGCTTTCTACTAGCTAATTATATGCTTTAGCAGTCCTATGGTTTACACTCCCCAAAAGCAATCTATGTGAAAAAGAGTCACGTTTTCCCTTCGACTTGCATATTAATATATGTGCTGAGCTTGTTTCCCCAAGAGATAGGTGTTGGGTAGAAGGGGGGGTGCAGCCGTTGCTGTGGTTCACCAAGGAAAGACCAAAGGTACTACTTCGTTCCCTATTGTATGTGGCAAAGGGTCCTTGGGACCATGAGTCACGCTCAGGCCAGTTGCTCTGGCGTATTGCTGCCCAAGGGTGGCATGTGGATTATCTCTATGAAACCAATGAACATGAGGTGAAAAAGGCGGCTCAGAATCTGTACATTAACAGCCGCCGCTCTTTACTACAGCGGACTAAGTATGGTGTGGTGTGGACGGAGAAAGAGTATCCCTTACCTAGACGAACCAGATCGATCTTGATCCAGGAATACCAAGCTGCCGATGAGCCAATCAACCCTAATGCCCAGTTGCTCTTCTGCAGTTCTGCGCAGTTGTTTGCTAGCCTAAACGGCAAACATCCTAATGTACACCTCATCCTCGACGGATGCGTAGGAGATCTATTCAAAGAGCCAAAGCAAATCCCCGATGAGTTCCTCTACGTGCGTCGGCCCATCATTGGTTATGTGGGTTCATTAGACGATGAAGCCGCCGTGGAGTTGATTCGACAAGCTGCTGCCTATTACCGGTACTGTTCCTTTGTTCTGATTGGCGAGTGCATGGGAGTAGGCCCCTCCGATCTGTCCCCAAATGTCTATGTCCTTGGTCCCCGGAGCACAGAGGATATGCCTCCCTATTTGCATCATTTAGATATGATCATCCTTAAGCCCCCGGAGGAGAGTGTGCTGCCTAAAGTCTATGAATTCCTTGCCTTAGGTAAACCACTAATTGTGTTCACCCAACAGGATCTAGGTGGATTGGCTCCCTTGGTGTTTGGTAGTTGCACACCGGAGCAGCTGCAAACGCATATACACCAGTTCCTCGCAGAGCTTGGCCTGCCTTTGGATGAGACTGGCTTGGGACTGAAATGGGGTAGTCGTAGCCTATCCTTAAGCGACCTGGAACAGGAACCGCACGATCCCCGACCACAAACCCCCACTCTAGGACATCCTCCGAAGAAACTCTTTCAACAAAGAAAGCAATTGGCATTGGCTAATTCATGGCAGGCGAGGGCAGAACAGGTTTTAACGGCCATCCAGAAAACCTTCGCACAACAGGATCAGGTAAGAGGGTGGTTTCTCTAAAGCAGGTACTTTGGTGTTATCGACGAATTAGTAGATAGATGTTAGAGAAAAGGCAGGCTCCAAGATGTCAAGGATAATCGTTTTCTTCAGTATAGTCTTGCTAGTGTTTTCCGGTACCGCCAGGGGAATGGGTGTTTTCTGGCAAGCCCAGGATTACCTAATGGAAGCGATCCTACAAGTGGAGAGGATGGACCTTGATGAGGACGGGAAGGATGAACTCATCATTTTAGGTCGCAACTACGAGGCTAGAGAGACCTTCATTTATGCCCTAACTTGGAGTGGTAGGGAGTGGTTGGTTCTCTGGCAGAGCCCTAATCTGTTTGAGACGGCTAGCCCCATTTACATGGCTGTTGGTGACTTTCGGGGCAGTGGCCCTGAGCTTCTGGTCATGACCAACACCAAGTACCGTATCTACCATTGGTCGAGTAAAGGTTTTGAAGAAGTATGGAGTGGAGCCAACACTTTTCCCGTGCGGCTGGCCACAGGTTTAGCTCGAACCGAAGGAGTGGACTATCTCATCCGCACGCGCCTGGCCAGAACAACTGAGTTGACTGTGTTTGATGAGCTGGTGCTCCTGATGTGGCAGGAACCGGAGGGTTTTGTAGAACTCAGTCGTACCGGTGAGATTAGTCACATTCGGGCGTTGAACGCTGCAGATATTGGTGGTAGCGGCCAAACCGAGGTGTTCACTGAGACTGGTGAGGCCATGGCTCGGGGAGAAGTCCAGGTGTGGCAGATCACCCCACAAAACAAATTCAAAAGGCTTTTTGCGGGGACCTTGAGTAGCTCACCGGTCTTTGCCATGGCTGGAGGAGACTTCCTTGCTAAGTCTTTGCTTGTGATTGGGGATAATGCTGGTCGGATCAACCTTTATGGGCTAACGGGCAATGGGCTCCAGAGTGAAGGCAAGCAACTACGGGTTGGCTACGGTCTTGTCTCTGCGGCAGTTGGTACCTTCACCGGTAACCAGTCCAATGAGATTGCCATGGTACGCTACCCCGCGGAACTAATGCTAATTAGTGAGTAAGTGGCACATACTAGGGTCGGAGGGGCTTGCTTGTGCATGTTTTCGCTGACCTACATACCCATACTCGCTTCAGCCATGGAAAGGGAACTGTGGAAGAGAACGTCAAGGCCGCAGCTGAGCTAGGACTAGAACAGGTTGCCATTACCGACCATGGACCAGCCAGTTGGTTTACAGTCGGGATTAGAGACTTTGGGATCCTACGGGAAATTCGAAACCAAGCCAAGCGTTGCGCTCGGAAATACCGGATCGAAGTGTTAGTTGGCCTTGAGGCCAATGTGATTGATCCACATGGTCATATTGATGTTCCGCCATTTATTGCTGCGGAACTAGACCTTCTATTAGTTGGTCTTCACCTGCACATTATTCCTAGACGAACACTGGGAGCTTTACAACTACTATTTCCTCATTACCTGGCGCGGTTTACCGGATTTGGTCGCGCCTGGTCTAGGGAACACAATACCAAGGCCCTAATTGCCGCCGTGGAAAACAATGATGTGGACATAGTAACCCATCCTGGTTTATCATTAAGTATAGATACGGGAGCCTTGGCAATGGTTTGTGCAAGAGAAGGTGTTGCCCTAGAGATCAACACAAGTCACCTGCAAAGCAACCCAGAGTTCATTATGACCGGGAAAGAGGCCGGGGCGGCTTTTGCGATTTGCTCCGATGCCCACAGCCCAAGTCGCGTCGGGGATTTTGCCCGGGGTATCAAACACGCCCAGACAGCGGGCCTTTCAGTATCCCAGATCATAAATGCCAGGTAGTTGGGTTGATCATCTTGTGATGAATCAGTGGCTAAGCTCCAGGTGGATTGAGTAAGAGGGGGGGCGGCGCCGCTTTTACCCCCAAAGTGGGGTTTGCGGTTCATGATATGGTTAGCTTGGCTGAAGACACTAAACTAGTGATTATTACCGGATTGTCCGGAGCTGGTAAGACTGAGACAATTCGCTGTTTTGAGGACTATGGTTACTTTTGTGTGGACAACTTGCCACCAGTCTTACTGGTTAAATTTGCTGAATTGTTCTCACATTCCGATGGCAAGTTTCAAGGAGTGGCCATCGTATGCGATATTCGCGGGGGCGAGTTCTTTGATGATCTGTTTGCTGCCCTCGAGGAACTAGAGCTAATGGGGTACCAGCACAGCATCCTCTTTCTCGAGGCTTCAGATGAGATCTTGATCCGGCGCTATAAAGAGACAAGACGCCGGCATCCCCTCTCCAAAGAGCGAGGTATCTCCGAGGGAATCTCCGAGGAGCGTCGCCGTCTTGGTGAGTTACGGGGATGTGCGGATCGGATCATCGATACCTCTGCTCTATCCGTTCCACAGCTTAAGGCAGAGCTTACCGCCTATCTGGACAAGGCGGAAAGTGACAGACTAACGGTTACATGCATTTCCTTTGGTTTTGCGAAGGGGATTCCCCTAGATGCCGATTTGGTTATTGATGTTCGTTTCCTACCGAATCCCTTTTACGTGGACTCATTAAAACACCTGACCGGAAACGATGGGCCGGTGGATGAATACATCTTTAAATGGCCCATCACCCAGCGGTTTATGGACAAGTTTCTTGACTTTGTGTCTTTCCTAGTGCCCCAATATGTATCCGAAGGGAAGACCCATTTGACTATCGCCGTTGGTTGTACCGGAGGTAGGCATCGTTCCGTGGCTGTAACCAATCATCTAGCGGCCTATGTAAAACGTCAAGGGTACAAGACTGTGCTTGAGCATCGCGATATTTAGTCTTGCGGGGGGCTTCTTTTATGCATTTCTGGAAATGGTTGTACCCCGGCATGCGGGTAAAAAGATGGGTTGCTCTGATTATTTTTGGTATCTTTCTCCTGGCCCTAGGACTGGGCTTGGCAGTGAACAGCCCGGATTGGGGACCCTTTTTTGCGGGGCTTGCAGAACCGTTGAGGCAGTTGGTGGCCCCCGGTTCCTACGAAGGACTAGCCATTGGGTTTTTGGTCTTAGGAATAGGTGCAGTTACCTTTGGGATCCGGCAGGTAGTTCTTTCGATTACAGGTGTTCTTTGCCCCTACCAAGCTGAGGATATTGTTGATGTGGTGTATAAGACGAGGCAGCTAAACCGGGGGCCCAAGATCGTTGTAATTGGTGGGGGAACGGGCCTTAGTACCATGCTCCGGGGACTAAAGGAGTATACTACGAACATTACCGCCATCGTCACCACAACCGATGATGGCGGTAGTTCTGGTAGGCTTTCCCAGGAGCTTGGGGTTCTTCCGCCGGGAGATATCAGAAACAACTTAGTTGCCCTAGCGGATACAGAACCATTGATGGAGAAGCTGTTCCAGTATCGGTTTTCCCAGGGAAATGGACTTGCGGGTCATAGTTTTGGCAACTTGTTCTTGGCGGCCATGACAGATATTACCGGAGACTTTCAGGAAGCGATTAAGCTTTCCAGTCGGGTTCTCGCGGTGCGAGGCCTCGTATTACCTTCTACCTTAAACCGGGTGGTCCTGGAGGCGGAGTTTGCTGACGGGTCTAAGGCCAGCGGTGAGTGCAGTATTGTAGAGCAACGGAAGAAGATCAGCCGGGTTTCGCTTTCACCGAAGAATCCCAAACCAACGGATTTGGCTGTCTCTGCTATTGATGAGGCCGATATTATCATTCTGGGTCCGGGAAGTCTGTACACTAGCATTCTACCGAATCTCCTAGTTAAGGAGATCGCCTCGGCCATTGCCCAGGCTTCAGCCTTGAAGATCTATGTCTGTAACATCATGACCCAGCCGGGGGAAACCGATGGGTATACGGCATCGGATCATGTACGGGCGGTCTTCGACCATGTTGGTCTTCCCATTGTAGACTATGTGATCATGAATAGTGAACCGGTGACTGTGGAGTTGGCCAAACGCTACGCCAAAGAAGGCTCCTATGCGGTGGAAGTTGATGCCGCACAGATTCGCAGTTTAGGATGTATCCCTGTGGTGCATCCCCTCCTCGATGGGCAGTGCCTAGCCCACCATGCACCGGATAGACTGGCCAGTATCATTATGAATATTCTATTTGCGACCTGGGGGGCATAAAATGAACAAGGGACTAATAATTGTTGGAGTGGTAATTGCGATGGTGATCGGGTTTATGGCGGACCGAAAGATCGAACTGTGTGAGGTTGGTTCTATTGGTGCGCTGACTAGCACCTATACGGTGATTACCTCCCAGGATCAATTGCAGTCCCTCTGGCCTGCCTTCTGGAACCCGGGAACACCTCCCCAAGTAGATTTCGACAGGGAGGTTTTAATCGGTGCTTTCCTTGGCAAGTGTTCCACGGGAGGGTATAGCATCAAGATCGAGAAGGTTACCAAACGAAAGGGACAGCTTATTGTCCATACCAAGATCCAACGACCGGGCCCAGAGGATATCGTGATCATGGTGATTACCTATCCTGGGCATGTTGTCTCTATTCCTAAAAAGGCTTTAGACGGTGCTAATGCAGTCATCTTCCTAGACCAGAACCAGCGGATCCTAGGTGAAGTCCCTCTGACTAAATGATTTGTGCGGGGTGGCATGGATGTCATCTAGAACGGTGTTTACGGTCATTACTCCCCGAGAAATTCGCATGTTTGTACTACCTTTGTTGATCGTAGTTATCCTAGGTAGCTTCATCCAGCGGGTTGAACGGTTGGTTTACGGAGTAAGACCGGGGGTGATGCTAGATGGACAGCCAGTCGGTGGATTGTTTGCCCATGAGGTACGACGGATTGTGGAGCGAAAGGCCCAAGTGTATAATACGCCACCGGTAAACGCGCAGATTGACAAAAAAACCCGGGAGATTATCCCCGGCGAAATGGGCAAGATGATCGATATTGATGGTACGGTCCGCATGGTGTTAGAAGCATCTCCTAGGGAGTCCCTTTCCTCCGTCGTTTCAGAGATTCGACCTGAGATTACCTTTGAGATGTTGGTCACGCTCGATGAATCATTGGGGGTCTTTCATACCACCCTCATGGGCAGTCCTGGTAGAATGCAGAACATCCGATTGTGTATGGAAGCGATCAATAATACGGTGGTGGGTCCTGGAGAGACCTTTTCCTTTAACCAGGTGGTGGGGGAACGCACCTATGATAAGGGATATCGTCCCGCACCGGTAATAGTAGGCAGTTCAGTTATAGATGATATTGGTGGTGGGGTCTGTCAAGTCTCTAGCACACTGTACAATGCGGTGCGGGTTGCCAAGCTTGAGATTGTGGAACGGCATTTACATGGTATGTCGGTTACCTACATTGCTCGGGGTATGGATGCCACAGTGGCTTGGCCTGACGTGGATTTCAAGTTCCGGAACAATACTACACTGCCGGTGATCGTTTCTGCGGTGGTTGCTGGTGGGCAGGTTAGGGTTGAAATAGTCGGCAAAAAACGGTAAGGAGATGCTTATGGCTGGTACATTTTCCCGTAGAGTAAAAAGAGAACTTGCCACTTTGCCTGTGGAAAAGGAGTGTTGTGTGGAAGCGGAGCTTGGGGTGTTAGTCGATTTAGCCGGACGTCTAAGTAAGGATACGGTAGGTAGAAGACAGTTGGAGTTTTGGTTCGATCACCCCTCGGGAGCTAAACGCGCGTTTATGCTACTTAAAAGAGTAGGACTCAACGGTTCTTTGGAAGTGGTCCGGGGAGGACGCCAGAATAAGGCAAAGTATGTCATCCGTATTCCCGAAGAGGATCTTAGCCTTCTTACCGAGGCAAAGGTGAGCCTAAAGCGCAAGTGTTGCCAAAGGGCTTATCTGCGGATTATTTTCCTGTGTACCGGTTCTGTGACCGATCCGAAACGAGGGTATCATTTGGAGCTAAGCCTTTCGGATCGAGCCGAAGCCGATTTAGTGACGGATTACCTAAGGGAGCTGGGCATGGAAGGTGTTGGACGGATCTACCGAAACAGAAGCCCGGTGGTCTACCTAAAACGCGCTGATAGTATTGCAGATTTCCTCCGATTGGTCGGTGCCAGTGCTGCGCTACTTGAATTTGAAGATGTCAGGGTGCAGAAAAATGTAGTAGGACAAGTTAACCGACTAGTCAATTGTGAAACGGCCAACATGGACAAGACGATCAAAGCTGCCCTAGATCAAGTTAACGATATTAAACTTATTGAGTCAAAGATCGGTCTGCATAAACTCCCCGATAGCCTGCTTCAAGTTGCTTTGGCCAGACTAGAGCATCCCTATATTAGTCTATCTGAACTCGGTAGATACCTCGATCCCCCCTTAACCAAGTCCGGAGTCAACTACCGCTTGCGCAAGCTAAGTGCCATCGCCGAGAAATTGGCAGATGAGCAGAAGGAATCTGGCTAATGCTTGTGCTATCTGTATCGATAGAAGCCTTTGGTTGGATTGTAGGTTGTGCGCGAAAGCAGTGGGATTCTTGTATTTCTATCATGGTAGAAGCAGCAGCTTTTTTGCTGTAGTGCGAGCCTTTTCAGCTCCTCTTCTCCTATAGCCACGGAGGCATTTTCATTGTTTGCGCGATACTGAACCAAACGCCACATAGGTTCTCCTATTTTCACGGGATAATGCTGAATACGGTTAGAGTCGAGCAACACCACCGCCAACGAATAATCTTCGTTGGCGGTAAGGGCATGTACAGTATGAACCATGGCGAGCCCTTGTGAATGCTGGTCTTTTTGATGTTGTCAGTCTTGAATGAAAAGAATAGCTTCGTCAATTCCTCACTGACATACTGCAACAATTGGTGCTTCGTGGTGCTGGCCAAAGCATGCGGAAAGAGGCTTTGGTCATGTCAAACGCTTACATCTGCCCAATATATCATCGTATTAGACCTAGGAACCGTGTCCATGTACTCTTTTGCATCCTTGGCTGCCGCTTGGTCAAACAATGTGAGATCTCGTTTAGAGGTAGAGGTGAAACTCGAGAAGTAGAAAGAGCACTGACAAATTGGGACAAACTCCGCATTAGTTGTCACGCCTGAAGACAGGGGAGTACACGACCAATGTATGGAACTGACAACTGGGAGGATATTGGTTGCCAGTTCCAACAGAGTATGAGGAACTCGGAGCGTGGGGATTAATAGCGCGTTACGGACATAGTCTGTTTGGATCATAACACGGATAACCAGAAGCCTCTATATGACGGGGTTTTCTCTTTCATCATTATGGGGGGACATCCATTATGTGTCAGACATGAGCACCGTCATAGCGGTATGCAGTTCTTGAACCCCGAATAGCCGCACAGTGGCATCACCGATGGCATCCTCAGCCGTCTACAAAGCCGCAAAAGCCAAGCACCCGGAAAGACGGTCCGGAGATGCTCGAAAGTGGCTTCTATCTGAGAAGGTATTGCTGAACCCAGAAAAAGAAGAAGTCTTAGACACTCAAGTAACAAAGGTTTCTTAACAGAAAAAGACGACAACTATCTTGACAAACACCGACAGTGTGATCTCCACCAACCGGATCTCCTATGGATTAGCTCGATCTAATCATGCTACCCGTAGTCTTTTTCGATGGTTCAGGGACGGGGGTGCTGGCTACTACCGCTCCAATTCAGCACGTATCCATTTTCACGAGATGCGTTTCTTGCATAGAATGACCAGTCATCTGGAAGAAACGCAAGACATGTGTTAACATATATTTACCGTAGTAAAGTGGTGTAGTACAATACTACCAACGGGGATTGATACATATGGATATGGACCATACTGAGCTTTACGCTGTTCTCACTTGAGTGACTGCATGCCGTACGGTCCTAGGAATAGCAAGAAGCGAGGTTTGGTGAGATCGTGCTTTGTACCCGATTTTAGCTCGGATTACAAGACGCTCATTATAAGGAGGACTATCTATGATGGCGAGCGACACTAATGAAACATACTGGTCTAACTACGATGGCCTTCAACATGCTAAACACAGAATTCTGTCAGAGTATTTAGGTGGTTGGTTTGCTATACTTGGGTCGGTAAAAGGGCAAATGCTATATGTAGATACTCATGCTGGACGTGGTCGCCATACGACCGGTGAACTTGGCTCACCTCTTCTGGCGCTGCAGACCCTTCTGGATCATCGGGACAAGGATGCAATACTCAAACATAGCAACGTTCACTTCCTTTTTCTTGAAGCCGAGGAGCATAATTGTGAGGCACTTGAGCGAGAACTTGCTTTGCTACAGCTTCCTTCTAAGATTTCCGTTGATCTTGTTAATCGTGATTTTGAGGACGTCATCAATAGTCTTCTTGATTCGGTAGACCGCAAAGGAAAAAGACTTGAACCCTCCTTCCTCTTCATTGATCCATTCGGTTTCAGATTGTCCATGCAGTTGTTACGTCGTCTTATGAGATATCCAAGAGTTGAGTTATTGATCAATTTCATGTTCCGTTACGTGGATATGGCCATTCGGCATGAATCGCAGGCAGCTAACATGGATAGACTCTTTGGATGTCCTGACTGGAATAGTCTGATGGCGATTGACCATCCCGATCAGCGCAGCATAGAGACTATCAATCTCTTTTCAAAGCAACTTAACGCCCGTTACGTAACTCATATGCGGATGCTTGGAACCAATCGTGCTACTAAGTATGTGTTGCTACATGCAACTAATCATGTGAAGGGCAGACAACTGATGAAGAATACAATGTGGAAGGTGAGTCCAGATGGTAGCTTTTGCGCTTATCAGAATGATAACCCCCATCAGTTAATGCTATTTGAGGAAGAACCAGATTTGACAGTCTTACAGAAGCAACTATTCGATAGATTTGCAGGCCAGACCATCGAATATGAAACACTATGTTCATGGGTAGATCAGACGATGTGGCTTAAAAAACACCTAAACACTGTCCTTAGAGACTACCGTAAGGAGAATAAGCGTGCTTTTTCCGGATACGAGGGTCGGTTTTCGTTCAATCAAAACCCGACAATAAGGTTTCCTTAAGGTGGTTGTCTTTCGGGTATTCCTACACTAGAGGAAATTGGTGTAGTCAATCATGCAACAGTGATGCAGGAGTCTTCAAAAGGTACCGAGGGATACCCTCTTCAGAGAATCTTTACGAACGTATGTTTCTATGGTACGATCCAGTTGGTTGACTATGCAAAAGCAGACTCCGAAGGTGGTTCCGATGGCTAGTATTTCAAAAATTGAGTGGACAGAGATTACATGGAATCCCGTCACTGGGTGCAGTAAGATTAGTGAAGGTTGTAGACATTGCTATGCTGAACGAATGGCGAGACGTCTTAAAGCGATGGGAATGCACCGTTACCGCAATGGATTTGATGTTACACTCCAACCGGATGTACTACAACAGCCGCTTCGCTGGCAGAAACCTCGCCTAGTGTTTGTCAATTCGATGAGCGACCTTTTCCACGAAGATATTCCTAGCGCATATATCCGGCAAGTTTTTGAGGTGATGCAAAAGGCATCAAAACACACCTTTCAGATCCTTACTAAACGTTCTAAGCGGCTGCGGGAGCTAAGTCGCGATCTGGCATGGCCCCCGAACGTTTGGATGGGGGTTACTGTTGAGGCTCAGGAGTATGATTACCGGATTGAGGATCTGATGTCTGTACCCGCATCTGTTCGGTTTCTGTCATTAGAGCCACTGTTAGGACCGATCCATGGGATCCCTGAAAAGGTGGACTGGGTGATTGTCGGTGGTGAGTCCGGGCCGGGAGCAAGACCGGTAGATATCCGTTGGATTAGATGTATTCGTGACGAATGCCAGAAGAAGGATATGGCCTTTTTCTTTAAGCAGTGGGGTGGAACACGTAGAAAAGCGAAAGGACGAACCCTCGACGGTCAGATCTGGAGTGAAATGCCTGATATCCGTCGGTGTGTTCTGTGAGAAGAGAACTTGTTAACTGATATTATTAAATGATCAAGGACTACCAGTAGTAAGGGGTCTTCAAGGTATGATGCTGGTAAGGATAACCCGATAGTGAAACCATATAGAGTCGATCTGAAATTGTGAAGCCTGGGTACAATCGAGATAAAAGACGCGAAAGGACTAAGCGCAAGCTTGAGCAAATAGCAGTACCAAAAAGGCAGACGGTGATGGGAAACTCGGCATCCGTGTCGGAAAAGTGCTGAGCAAAAGTAAGGTTGACAACCGAATCCGTTGTCATGTTTTTTGTGTATGCTTTCGTATTATTTGCTATGGTACATGAAGCAACGCTTGAAGCCGCTATTTGAAGACGATCTTACAGGCAGACGGAGGCAATACACGGTCGACCATGTAATAGCCAAGAACAAGAAGTCGAATTTCAAGATATTGAATCAGTATTTGTGTCCGAGCCCAATAATCTGGAGGGGGCTTTCTGTCTGACCTAGGGAAAGCCAACTGGACACCTAGCCCATGTGTTTCCTTGCAGCATCGATGAGGTCTTGGCGCCAGGATATTGGGCTGGCCGGAATTGGACCTGCGGGATCGCTGTATGAGTCAAGAATTTACGGGTTCAGGTAGGTGATCGCGAACGCGACGGATACCGCGGGTCCCATGAGAGAGAAGGGAAAAGAAGGGATCGAGAGGCTCAATCTCCAATATAGGAGATAAG
>Ga0172382_10000694_pt1 | contig 63002 bp, 55 predicted proteins | sample Leawel138RmetaG_FD_122245 | JGI IMG/M metagenome (GOLD analysis project Ga0172382, IMG submission 122245) | Leachate microbial communities from a municipal landfill in Southern Ontario, Canada - Leachate well 138R metaG | ecosystem: Engineered > Solid waste > Landfill > Unclassified | place...
CCAGGAACTGCACAACCTGCAACTGATCCGTGAGCTGTTGCAGAACGGCCCGCTGCCAACGCCGTCGATGCGCGAGATCGAAGAACACGACGCCGTCTTCATCCTCGGCGAGGACCTGACCCAGACTGCTCCGCGTCTGGCGCTGTCACTGCGCCAAGCCGTCAAGGGCAAGGCCACCGAAATCGCCGCCGCGGCGAAGATTCCCGGGTGGCATCAGGCCGCCGTGCAGAACGTTGCCCAGCGCGCGCTGAGCCCGCTGTTCATCGCCTGCGTGAGCGAAACCCGCCTGGACGATGTGGCGGCCGAAAGCGTACAGGCCGCGCCCGACGACCTGGCCCGACTGGGCTTCGCCGTCGCACACGCCATCGACCCCAGCGCACCAGCGGTTACCGGCCTGGAAGCCGACGCGGTGCAACTGGCGCAACGCATTGCCGACGCCCTGCTCGCAGGCAAGCGCCCGCTGATCGTCTCCGGCGCGTCGCTCGGCTCCGAAGCCGTGCTCAAGGCCGCAGCGAACATCGCCCAGGCGCTGAAGAACCGCGAGAAGAACGCCTCGATCAGCCTGGTGGCTGCCGAAGCCAACAGCCTGGGCATGGCCCTGCTGCTGGCCGACGAGCGCGCCGACAAGTCGGTGGACGCCGCGCTGCAGGCGCTTCGTAGTGGCCAGGCCGATGCCGTGCTGGTGCTGGAAAATGATCTGTACCGCCGCGCCGCACGCGCCGAGGTGGACGCCGCGCTGGATGCCGCGCACGTGCTGATCGTCGCCGACCACCAGCATACCGAGACCGCCGCGCGCGCCGATCTGTTGCTCCCGGTCGCCAGTTTCGCCGAGGGCGACGGCACCCTGGTCAGCCAGGAAGGCCGCGCCCAGCGTTTCTTCCAGGTGTTCGAGCCGAGCTACTACGACAGCAGCATCCTGATCCGCGAAGGCTGGCGCTGGCTGCATGCACTGCAGTCGACCCGCGAGCATCGCCCGGTGGACCGGACCCGCCTCGATCAGGCGACCGAAGCCTGTGCCTCCAGCCATCCACTGCTGGCCGCGATTCGTGATGCGGCGCCGAAGGCCGAATTTCGCATCAAGGGTCTGAAAATGGCCCGCGAGCCCCTTCGCTACAGCGGTCGCACGGCGATGCGTGCCGACATCAGCGTGCACGAGCCGCGCCAGCCACAAGACATCGACTCGCCGTTCGCCTTCTCCATGGAAGGCTATTCCGGCTCGGCCGAAGCACGTCAGCAGATCCCGTTCGCCTGGTCGCCGGGATGGAACTCGCCGCAGGCCTGGAACAAGTTTCAGGACGAGGTCGGCGGCCATCTGCGCGCCGGCGATCCGGGCGTACGCCTGCTCGAATCGCGCGGCGCCACGCTGCCCTGGTTCGCGCCGACCGCAGCCTTCGCTCCGCAACCGGGGCATTGGCAGGCCGTGCCGCTGTATCACCTGTTCGGCAGCGACGAAACCTCGTCACTGGCCGCGCCGATCCAGACGCGTATTCCGCAACCGTATGTGGCACTGAACGAAGCCGAGGCCGCGCGTCTGGGCGTCAACGACGGTGTACGTCTGGCCCTGCTGGTCAACGGACATGAGCTGCACCTGCCGCTGCGTATCGTCGAAGACCTGGCGGTCGGGCTGGTCGGTCTGCCGGTCGGCCTGCCCGGCGTGCCGGCAGCGTTCGCAGGCGCGATCGTCAGCAACCTGCAGGAGGCTGCGCAATGAGCTGGCTGACTCCCGAAATCATCGACGTGATCATCCAGGTGCTCAAATCCCTCGTCATCATGCTGGTGGTGGTGGTGGCCGGTGCGCTGCTGAGCTTCGTCGAGCGCCGTCTGCTCGGTCTCTGGCAGGATCGCTACGGTCCGAACCGGGTCGGCCCCTACGGCCTGTTCCAGCTCGCCGCCGACATGCTGAAGATGTTCTTCAAGGAGGACTGGACGCCGCCGTTCGTCGACAAGCCGATCTTCACCCTGGCGCCAGTGGTGGCGATGGGCTCGCTGCTGATCGCCTTCGCCATCGTGCCCGTGACACCAACCTGGGGCGTGGCCGACCTGAACATCGGCCTGCTGTTTTTCTTCGCGATGGCGGGCCTTACCGTCTATGCGGTGCTGTTCGCCGGCTGGGCCAGCAACAACAAGTTCGCCCTGCTCGGCGCCCTGCGCGCATCGGCACAGACGGTGTCCTACGAAGTGTTTCTGGGCCTGTCGCTGATGGGCATCGTCGCCCAGGTCGGCTCGTTCAACATGCGCGACATCGTCGAGTACCAGCAGCAGAACCTGTGGTTCGTCATCCCGCAGATTCTCGGCTTCGCGACCTTCTTCATCGCCGGTGTCGCGGTCACCCACCGTCACCCGTTCGACCAGCCGGAAGCCGAGCAGGAATTGGCCGACGGCTATCACGTCGAATATGCCGGCATGAAATGGGGCATGTTTTTCGTCGGTGAGTACATCGGCATCGTGACCATCTCGGCGCTGCTGACCACGCTGTTCTTCGGCGGCTGGCACGGGCCGTTCCTCGATACCCTGCCGTGGCTGTCGTTCTTCTGGTTCGCGCTCAAGACCGGCTTCTTCATCATGCTCTTCATCCTGCTGCGAGCGTCCCTGCCCCGGCCACGCTACGACCAGGTAATGGCTTTCGGCTGGAAGTTCTGCCTGCCGCTGACGCTGCTCAACCTGCTGGTGACCGGCGCGCTCGTGCTGGCCGCGCAGTAAGGAGAAAAAATTCATGTTCAAGTACATCGGCGAGGTGCTCCACGGCACCTACACCCAGTTGCGCAGCCTGGTGATGGTGTTCAGCCATGCCTTCCGCAAGCGCGACACCCTGCAATACCCCGAAGAGCCGGTCTACCTGCCGCCGCGCTATCGCGGCCGCATCGTGCTTACCCGCGACCCCGACGGCGAAGAGCGCTGCGTGGCCTGCAACCTCTGCGCGGTGGCCTGCCCGGTAGGCTGCATCTCGCTGCAGAAGGCCGAGACCGAGGATGGCCGCTGGTATCCGGAATTCTTCCGCATCAACTTCTCGCGCTGCATTTTCTGCGGCCTATGCGAGGAGGCCTGCCCGACCACCGCAATCCAGCTCACTCCGGATTTCGAGATGGGCGAGTACAAGCGCCAGGACCTGGTCTACGAGAAGGAAGACCTGCTGATCTCCGGGCCCGGCAAGAACCCGGATTACAACTTCTACCGCGTTTCCGGCCTGGCCATCGCCGGCAAGCCGAAAGGCGCCGCGCAGTGCGAAGCCGAACCGATCAACGTCAAGGGGTTGCTGCCGTGACTGTATCGCCGCGGCCCCGCTCCTTCCGCCCGCTCGCCTCATGGGCGAGCGACGCCACAGTTTCGAGGACCTGACGTCATGGAATTCGCGTTCTATTTCTCCGCCGGTATCGCGGTGGTGTCCACCCTGCGGGTGGTCACCGGCACGAATCCGGTTCACGCCCTGCTCTACCTAGTCGTCTCGCTGCTGGCGGTGGCCATGTGCTTCTTCAGCCTCGGCGCGCCGTTTGCCGGTGCGCTGGAAATCATCGTCTACGCTGGCGCGATCATGGTGCTGTTCGTCTTCGTGGTGATGATGCTCAACCTCGGCCCAGCCATTGCCCAGCAGGAGCGGGCCTGGCTGACACCCCGGATCTGGATCGGCCCATCGCTGCTGGCTGGTGTGTTGCTGCTGCAACTGCTTTGGGCGCTGTTCGCCGAACCGAGCAATGCACCACTGGCGCTGACCAGCGTTGGTCCCAAGGAAGTCGGCGTATCGCTGTTCGGGCCCTACCTGCTGGCGGTCGAACTGGCCTCGCTGCTGCTGCTCGCGGCGCTGATCGCGGCCTACCACCTGGGTCGTCACGAGGCGAAGGAGTAATTCATGCAAAGCATTCCCCTCGAACACGGGCTGGCGGTCGCCGCGATCCTCTTCTGCCTCGGGCTAGTCGGTCTGATGGTTCGGCGCAACATCCTGTTCATGCTGATGAGCCTGGAAATCATGATGAACGCGGCAGGCCTGGCCTTCGTCGTCGCCGGTAGCCGCTGGGCACAGGCGGACGGGCAGATCATGTTCATCCTGGTGATCACCCTGGCGGCAGCCGAAGCCGCCATCGGCCTGGCGATCCTGCTGCAGCTGTACCGCCGCTTCAATACCCTCGATGTCGATGCCGCAAGCGAGATGCACGGATGAATCTTCTATTCCTGACCTTCGTTTTTCCGCTGCTCGGCTACTTCCTGCTCGCATTTTCCCGCGGACGGATTTCCGAGAACCTTGCTGCGGCCATCGGCGTCGGCTCGGTGGGCCTCAGCGCGCTGACCAGCGCCTGGATCATCTGGCAGTTCAACACCACGCCGCCGGCCGAAGGAGTCTTCACCCTGCAGCTATGGCAGTGGCTGGACGTCGCCAACCTGCAGGCGTCCTTCGGCCTGCATCTGGACGGCCTGTCGCTGACCATGCTCGGCGTAGTCACCGGCGTGGGCTTCCTGATCCACCTGTTCGCCAGCTGGTACATGCGCGGTGAAGAGGGCTACTCGCGCTTCTTCGCCTACACCAACCTGTTCATCTTCAGCATGTTGCTCCTGGTGCTGGGCGACAACCTGCTGCTGCTGTACTTCGGCTGGGAAGGCGTCGGGCTCTGCTCGTATCTGCTGATCGGCTTCTATTTCAAGGAGCGCAAGAACGGCAATGCTGCACTGAAGGCGTTCATCGTCACCCGCGTCGGCGACGTGTTCATGGCCTTCGGCCTGTTCATTCTGTTCGTCCAGCTCGGCACGCTGAACATCCAGGAACTGCTGACGCTGGCGCCGCAGAAGTTCGCCGAGGGCGATCTGTGGATCACTCTGGCCACCCTGGCGCTGCTCGGCGGCGCAGTGGGCAAGTCGGCACAACTGCCGCTGCAGACCTGGCTGGCCGATGCGATGGCGGGCCCGACGCCGGTGTCCGCGCTGATCCACGCCGCCACCATGGTCACCGCCGGCGTCTATCTGATCGCCCGTACTCATGGTCTGTTCCTGCTGGCGCCTGACGTGCACGAGCTGGTCGGCATCGTCGGCGGCGTGACGCTGGTGCTGGCCGGCTTCGCCGCACTGGTGCAGACCGACATCAAGCGCATCCTGGCCTACTCGACCATGAGCCAGATCGGCTACATGTTCCTTGCCCTCGGCGTCGGTGCGTGGGACGCAGCGATCTTCCACCTGATGACGCACGCCTTCTTCAAGGCCCTGCTGTTCCTCGCGTCCGGCTCGGTTATCCACGCCTGCCACCATGAGCAGAACATCTTCCGCATGGGTGGTCTGTGGAAGAAGCTGCCGCTGGCCTACGCCAGTTTCATCGTCGGCGGCGCCGCGCTGGCCGCGCTGCCGCTGATCACCGCGGGCTTCTACTCCAAGGACGAAATCCTCTGGGAAGCGTTTGCCAGCGGGCACAACGGGCTGCTCTATGCCGGTCTGGCAGGCGCTTTCCTTACTTCGCTGTATACCTTCCGACTGATCTTCATTGCCTTCCACGGCAAGCCACAGACCGAGGCGCATGCCGGAAGTGGCCTCGCCCACAACCTGCCGCTGGCGGTGCTGATCGTGCTTTCCACGGTGGTCGGTGCGCTGATCACCCCGCCGCTGGCCGGCGTGCTGCCTGAGAGCGTCGGCCATGCCGGTGGCGAGGCCAAGCACAGCCTGGAGCTGGTGTCCGGCGCCGTTGCGATCGCCGGCATCCTGCTCGCCGCAGCACTGTTCCTCGGCAAGCGCGGGCTGGTCACGTCCATCGCCCAGAGTGCACCCGGACGCCTGCTGAGCGCCTGGTGGTTCGCCGCGTGGGGCTTCGACTGGATCTACGACAAGCTTTTCGTGCAGCCCTACCTGTGGCTGTGCCGCCTGCTCGCCCGTGACCCCATCGACGCCACCATCGATCTGGTGCCGCGCACCGCCCGTGGCAGCCACGCCGCCCTGAGCCGCAGCGAAACCGGCCAGTTGCGCTGGTATGCCCTGTCCATCGTCGGCGGAGCCGTGCTGCTGCTCGGCATCATCCTGCTCTGAATTGCCCAAGGACTCGAAATCGTGATTCTGCCCTGGCTAATCCTGATTCCCTTCATCGGCGGCTTGCTCTGCTGGCTGGTCGAACGTTTCGACCAAACCCTGCCACGCTGGATCGCCCTGTTCACCATGACGCTGCTGTTCGGCCTGGGCCTCTGGCTCTGGAGCAACGGCGATTACAGCCTGGCGCCGACGCCTGAAGCCGGCTCGACCTGGGCGCTGGAGTTCAAGCACGTCTGGATCGAGCGCTTCGGCATCAACCTGCACCTGGCACTCGATGGTCTGTCGTTGCTGATGGTGCTGCTCACCGGCCTGCTCGGTGTGCTGTCGGTGCTCTGCTCGTGGAAGGAGATCCAGCGCCACGTCGGTTTCTTCCACCTCAACCTGATGTGGATCCTCGGCGGCGTGGTCGGCGTGTTCCTCTCGCTGGACTTGTTCCTGTTCTTCTTCTTCTGGGAAATGATGCTGGTGCCGATGTACTTCCTCATCGCGCTCTGGGGTCACAGCTCCGAAGGCAAGCGTTCGCGGATCAACGCGGCGACCAAATTCTTCATCTATACCCAGGCCAGCGGCCTGATCATGCTGGTGGCGATCCTCGGGCTGGTGCTGGTGAATTACCACAACACCGGTGTACTGACCTTCGATTACGCCCTGCTGCTCAACGCCGAGCTCGATCCGAAGATCGAATTCCTGTTGATGCTCGGCTTCTTCATCGCCTTCGCGGTGAAGTTCCCGATCGTGCCGCTGCACGCCTGGCTGCCGGCTGCCCATGCCCAGGCCCCGACCGCAGGCTCCGTGGACCTGGCCGGCATCCTGTTGAAGACCGCTGCTTACGGCATGATTCGCTTCGCCCTGCCGCTGTTCCCCGAGGCTTCGGCGGACTTCGCCCCGATCGCCATGACGCTCGGCCTGATTGGCATCTTCTACGGTGCTCTGCTGTCGTTCGGCCAGACCGACATCAAGCGTCTGGTTGCCTACTCCAGCATCTCGCACATGGGTTTCGTGCTTATCGGCATCTACTCGGGCAGCGAGCTGGCGCTGCAGGGCGCGGTGGTGTTGATGATCGCCCACGGCCTGTCGGCTGCTGCGCTGTTCATCCTCTGTGGCCAGCTCTATGAGCGCCTGCATACCCGTGACATGCGCGAGATGGGCGGTCTGTGGTCGCGTCTGCCGTGGCTGCCGGCGCTGAGCCTGTTCTTCGCCGCCGCCTCGCTGGGCCTGCCCGGTACCGGCAACTTCGTCGGCGAGTTCGTGGTGCTGTTTGGCGCCTTCGGCCAGTGGCCGTGGATCGTGGTGATCGCCACCTTCGGTCTGGTGCTCTCCTCGGTGTATTCGCTGGCGATGATCCATCGCGCGCATTTCGGTCCGGTCAAGACCGAGGGCAGCCTGCGCGGGCTGGACGCGCGCGAGGTCGGCATGATTCTGCTGCTGGCGGCGCTGCTGGTGCTGCTCGGGGTCTATCCGCAGCCGGTATTCGACACCTCGCTGGCCACCATGAGTGGCGTACAGCAGTGGTTCAGTACCGCTTTCTCCCAACTCGCTTCGGTCCGGTAGTCGCGCTATGGAATTCACTCAACAACACTTCATCGCCCTGCTGCCGTTGCTCATCGTCAGTGCCACCGCCGTGGTGGTGATGCTGGCGATTGCGTGGCGCCGCAACCATGGCCTGACCTACATGCTTACCGCAGCCGGGTTGGTTCTTGCGCTGCTGTCGATTGCGCCAGCGTTGCAGGTAGCGCCGCTGGAGGTTACCCAGCTGCTGCAGCTGGACCGCTTCGCCTACTTCCACATGGCGCTGCTGCTGCTGGCCACGCTGGCCTGCGTCACCCTGGCGCATGCCTATCTGGGCGAGAAGCCGGGCGGCCAGGGCTTCCCAGGCAATCGCGAGGAACTCTATCTGCTGATGGTGCTGTCGGCCCTCGGCGGTCAGGTGCTCGTGTCCAGCCAGCATCTGGCCGGTCTGTTCATCGGCCTGGAGCTGCTTTCGGTGCCGGTCTACGGGCTGGTCGCCTACGCCTTCTTCAACAAGCGTTCGCTGGAAGCCGGCATCAAGTACATGGTGCTGTCGGCCGCCGGCAGCGCGTTCCTGCTGTTCGGCATGGCGCTGCTGTACGCCGAGTCCGGTAGCCTGAGCTTCGCCGGCATCGGCGCCAGCCTGGCGGCGCAGCAGTCGACCGTTCTGGTGCAGGCCGGCATTGGCATGATGCTGGTCGGGCTGGGCTTCAAGCTTTCGCTGGTGCCCTTCCATCTGTGGACGCCGGATGTCTACGAGGGCGCTCCGGCACCTGTTTCCGCATTCCTCGCCACTGCCAGCAAACTCGCCGTGTTCGCCGTGCTGCTGCGCCTCTACCAGCTGTCGCCGGCGACCAGTGGCGGCTGGCTGAACGATGGCCTGACGCTGATCGCCATCGCCTCGATCCTGATCGGCAACCTGCTGGCGCTGAATCAGAGCAACCTCAAGCGCCTGCTCGGTTATTCATCCATTGCCCACTTCGGCTACCTGCTGGTGGCGCTGATCGCCAGCGAAGGCCTTGCTGTCGAGGCAGTCGGCGTTTACCTGGCGACCTACGTGCTGACCAGCCTCGGTGCCTTCGGTGTGATCACGCTGATGTCCAGCCCGTTCCAGGGCCGCGATGCCGATGCCCTGTACGAGTACCGCGGCCTGTTCTGGCGCCGGCCGTACCTGACTGCGGTGCTCACCGTGATGATGCTGTCGCTGGCCGGCATTCCGATGACGGCGGGCTTCATCGGCAAGTTCTACGTGATCGCCGCTGGTGTGCAATCGCAGCAGTGGTGGTTGCTGGGCAGCTTGATCATCGGCAGCGCCATCGGCCTGTACTACTACCTGCGCGTGATGGTGACGCTGTATCTGGTCGAGCCCGGCATACGCCGTCACGACGCACCGCTCAACTGGGGTCAACAAGCCGGTGGCATCATGCTGCTGGCCGTCGCCGCCCTCGCCTTCCTCCTCGGTGTCTACCCGCAGCCACTGCTGGAACTGGCTCAGCATGCGATCTTCGCTACGCTCTGAGCACAGCACCAGATAACGAAACGCCCCGATTACTCGGGGCGTTTCTGTTTTCGGACTCCAACCTCAGGCACTGCGCTCGTCGCTCAGCCGTGCGGGGTAGCGTTGGCGGCCTTCTCGATATGCAGGGGTAGCGAAGAAAACCCGCTGGCGGGAAAGAACGCCTTTACCGGTTGCTGATCCGCCAGCAGCGCGATTCGGCGGGTGCGCCCCAGCAGCTCCTCCATCACGACGCGCAGCTCCAGCCTGGCAAGCGGGGCTCCGGGACAGACATGGATGCCGGCGCCATACAGCAGATTCAGCTGCGGCTCGCGGTCGAGACGAAACGCATCGGGATCGCCGAACACCGCTTCGTCGCGATTGGCCGATGCCCAGATGAGCGCCAGACGCGTGCCGGCCGCCAGCGTGCGCTCACCCAGCGTGACCTCTCTGGTGGTGACCCGCCGGTTCATGACGAGCGGCGCGTGGATGCGCAGTATCTCGTCGATGGCGGCCGGCAGCAGCGCCGGCTGCTCACGCAACTGCTGCTGCAACGCGGCATGGCCGGCGAGGTAATGCACGAGGATGCCGATCGATGCGGCAATGGTGCCCAGCTCGCCGACCGTCCAGTTACGCAGGATGCTGACGATTTCATCGTCGGTCAGCGGTCTGCCCAAAGCCTGGTCGCGTAGCAGACGGGTGGTCACGTCGTCTGGCGCCGCGCTACCGGCGTTGCGGCGCGCCGTGAGCAGATCCTTGATGTAGCCGTCGAATTCCAGCGCAACCGCGCTCATCGCCGCTTCGTCCCTGGCCAACGTGGCCGCCTGGTTCTTCAGCGTCCACAGGCGCAGCGGCTCGTGCAGCTCCACCGGCCAGCCCAGCCAGGCGCACTGAATCTGCAAAGCGAAAATCTGCGCAAAGTCCGCCATCAGCTCGACACTCGCCTGCTCTGGCAAGGCCTGCACCAGCCGTACCGCAACGTCCCGGCATACCGGCGCGAAGGTTTCCATCTGCTGCGGCTCGAAGTAAGGCTCGATGAGCCGCCGGTACGCCGTATGCTCCGGCGGGTCCATGCCGTTGGGCACGGAGGGGAAACGCGAGACGGCGTTGCTGTAGGTCTCGTGGTCCATCAATACGTGCATGACATCCGCGTGTCGGAACAGCGAGGTGTAGCCGTAGCGACTGGTTGCCACCGGGCAGCGACGGCGCATGTCGTCGTAGGTGGCCATCTGGTCTTGGAGTACCGCCTCGGATCTCGGATCCCAATCGGCTGATTTATTCTCCATAGCAACTCCTCTTGCGGACCTCTCGATAATCGGGACCGCCTCGGTGGTGATGAATTATTCGGCCCTGTCCCAACCCGGCAGGCTGAACTCCGCACGCAGCAGTTGCACCTCTTCCTGATGCAACTCGGCGATGCGCGCCAGCAGCTCCTCGCCGGCAGGCAGCAGGTGAACCTCAACCTGACGCCGGTCTTCCCGCCCCGCCTTTCGCTCGACCAAGCCCATTTTTTCGCAGCGGTCGATCAGCGCCACGACGCTGTGATGCTTCGATTGCAGCTGTTCGGCGAGCTCGCCAACCGTCGCCCAATCACGCGCCGAAGCGCCACGAATCTGGAGCAACAGCTGGTATTGCAGCGCCGTCGCACCGTTTTCCAGGCACAGCAACTCGCTGTTGCGCAGGAATCGGCGCAGGCGATGACGGAAATGCGCCAGCCGCTGGTAATCGGATTTTTCCAAGAGATGATTTCCTCGTTGACCTTTTCGCAGCATTGTGCACGATATATATCACACCATGATATATATTTCAGCGGAACCGCCCAGCCGATTCCGTCCGCCCCAGAAAGGAACGTCATGAATCTCCTTGTCCTCATGCGCATGCTGTTGTGCAGTGCACTCGCCCCTTCCGACTGGACGAGCGATCAACTGCCGCCTCGAATCCGGCTCTGGGCATTCATCGTGCCGCTGTCGCTGTTGCCGCCGACGATGATCGCCCTGCTGGACGCACCGCTGAGCGCCTACCTGCCCATCTTCCAGATCCAGCCCTCGACGGGCACGGCCGGCCTGTTCTTCGGTGGCGAAATATTTTCGGTGTTCGTGATGGGCTGGCTGATCAAACACGTCGCCCACGCCTGCAGCCACGACGTGACCTATGCCGAAGCTTATCTGGTAGCCACTATCGCCTGCGTGCCGCTATGGCTGTCATCTCTCGGCCTGCTGGTGAACAACCCGTTTCTGAACACGGTGCTACCGCTCAGCGCTCTGGCCTCGTGCTGCGTCCTGCTCTACCAGGGCACCTGTTCGCTGTGCCGGGTGGACGACCGCCTGGAGGCGGCCGCCATCACCCAGACGGCGTTCGGCGCAGCCGTCATCGTCTGGATGATGGTGCTGCCGCTCTTTTGGACGGCCGCCTGACGGCGATCTCGGGCCAACGAAACCGTTACAAGCCTCTAGCCACATCGCGCAGGCCGCGCCACAACAGCCTCAGGTGCCGATCACGCCACCATCGTCCCGCGTAATCAGCACCGTCGAAGAGCGCGGTCGCGATTGACCGTCACTGGCCGGGAAGCTCAGCTCGGGATGCTGCACGTTGATCCACATGGCGCGGTAGTCCGGGCTCCAGGTGATGCCGGTGATCTCGCAGCCCCGCGGACCGACCAGGAAGCGGCGCACTTCGCGCGTGCCGGGATCGGCGCATAGCAGCTGGTTGGTCCCCATGACCTGCATCGCCGGTTCGTCGTCTCCGTAGTCGGTCTGAATCCACAGCCGGCCATCGGCATCGAAGGCCAGACCATCCGGCGAGGAAAACACATCGCCCTCGATGGTGCCGGTCAGATGTGCAGGCACGGGTTTGCCGTCCGCACCGCGCGCGCCCTTTCGCTCGCCAGCGAGCAGGAAAATTTCCCACTCGAAGCGCGTCGCCGCGGGGTCGCCTCCCGCCTCACGCCAGCGCAGGATCTGCCCGTGCAGGTTCTGCGGGCGCGGGTTCGCCTTGTCGACCGCCGCCTTGTCCCCGCGTTGATCGTTGTTGGTCAGGGTGACGTAGACCTCGCGCGTACGAGGATGCACCGCGACCCATTCCGGGCGGTCCATGGGCGTTGCGCCGAGCCGGTCGGCTGCGGCGCGCGCGTTAAGCAGCACCTCGGCCTGGCTGGGGAAGCCATGCTCGGCGGTCAGGCCGTTCTGCCCGTGAACCAGCGCCAGCCAGCGACCGCTGCCATCGGCGTCGAAACGCGCAACGTAGAGCGTGCCGTCATCGAGCAGCTGGCGATTCTGCTGATCCGCGCCGGGTACATAGCGGCCGCTGGGGACGAACTTGTAGATGTACTCGCCGCGCGAGTCGTCGCCGGAATAGAACGCCATGCGTCCGTCCTCCCCCAGCGACAACACCGCGCATTCGCGGCAGTAGCGACCGAATGCGGTGCGTTTGACCGGCTGCGCCTGCGGATCGAAGGGATCGATCTCCACCACCCAGCCGAAACGGTTCGGTTCGTTGACATAGCCGCCGTGCGGCAGGCTGGCATCGGGTGTGGCATCGAAGCGCTCGTCGGCACTTTCCCAGCCGTAGAGCTTGCTGCGCTCACCGCCGGCAACGCCGTAGCGGGCGTGCGCGGTACGTGCGGCCAGGTCCTCGGCATCGCGATTGAGGAAGTAGTTGTGCCAGTTTTCCTCGCAGGTCAGGTAGGTGCCCCACGGCGTGAAGCCGCTGGAACAGTTGTTCAGCGTGCCAATGATGCGGGTGCCGCTCGGATCGGCGGCGGTTCGGAGCAGTTCGTGCCCGGCCAGCGGGCCGCCGACGGCCATCGGCGTCAGCGTGCTGATGCGCCGGTTGTAGCGCGACGGATGGACCCGCTGCCACTGGCCGGAGGCATCCTTGCGCACCTCGATGATGCTGACGCCATGCGCCGCCTGCTCCTTGCGCACCTCTGCCAGCGGCCGGCGGCCACCCACCAGGCTCATGCCGTCGGGATGCAGCGGCGGATTGACGTACTCATGGTTGATCGCCAGCAAACCGTGCTCGGTCGGCGCGTCCGCGAACGGGAAAAAGTGCATGCCGTCGTGATTGTCCCCGGCCTGCAGCAGTTGTGCCTGCCAGTCGTCGCTGGCATCGGCTTTCCATTGCGGTGCGTCGGTCTCCACCGGGTCGCCCCAGGAAAAGAACACCCGCGCACGATAGCCCGGCGGTACCTGCACGCTGTCGAAGGCCGGATCCAGCTGCGCCGGAACGGACTCGAAACCCAGCAGCCGACTGCGTGCCGCAACCGCTCCACAAGCGGACAACCCGCCGCCGAGAAAGGCCATGCCCGCCAGGCCCAGGCTGCCCTTGAGCAGCCCGCGCCGGCTGTGGTCGACCAGATCGCTCAGGCTCGGCTGGCGGCCCGGATTGATCGACTGATCGTCGAGCGCCGCGAGGGCGGCGTGAAAGTCGCGAAAATCCTGTTTCATATCGATTGAATCCTGAACGCGTCATTCGATGCGGTAGTGAAAGGTGTTCTGTACGCCACGCACCGTCACGGCCTGGCCGTCGACGATGCGCGGGCGGTAGCGGAAACGCTTGGCCGCCTCGAGCGAGGGGCGGATGAACAGCGGATGGCACTGCCCCGCGACTTGCGGCGACACCACGCGACCGTTCGGATCGACGTCGTAACTGACCGTGCATTCGCCCTGCACGCCCGAGTCCAGCGCGCGCTGCGGATACACCGGCGGCGCCTTGGCGATGGGCAGGTACTGCCGGTCCGTCGCGGCGGCAGCCGCGGCACGGGCTCGCTCGGCTTCGATTCGGCGCCGGGCTTCGGCAGTGCGTTCGGCCTCCTGAGCCAGGCGCCGCTGTTCACGCTCGCGGGCCAGCCGCTCGCGCTCGGCGATCTCGCGCTGCTGGCGCAACTGCTGTTGGCGGGCCGCTTCGGCGACCCGCTTCTGCTCGGCCCGCTTGAACGCCAGCTCGGCTTCGGTCGGTGCCGTGGGCTCCGCCACCGGCTCCGCCACCGGCTCCGCCGCGGCAGCTTCGGGGGGCGGCTCGACCGGCGCTTCGGGCAGAGCTTGCGGCTCGACCGGCAGCGGCAGGCTCACCAGCTGGGTACGCAGGATTTGCGCATTGCTCGGTGCCTCGAATGTCGGCGTCCAGCTGTTCAGCAGCACTGCTGCACCCAACGCCAGGTGCAGGCCGATCGCCCCCAGCAGCGCCAGCCCTTGCGAGGCGTGGGACGGCGCAGGTTCGCGCAGCATCGCCGCGTCCATCAGCGCCGCATTCATGGCTGTCCAGCCCCCGGCGCCAGCGTATCCGGCGCTTCAGTGATCAGCCCGAGGTTGACCACTCCGCCGCGCTGCAACTCGGCGATGGCGGCGACCACGCGCCCGTAGTCCGCGGCATCGTCGGCCCGGACATAGACCTGGGCATCGCCATGCACGGCGATGAGCGATGCCACCTTGGCGCGCATCTCCGCCAGTTCCACGGCCGTGTCCGCCTGTTGCTCGATGTCGATCTCGCTGCCCAGGTTCCAGTAGAAGCTGCCGTCCGCCTTGACCGAGAGGGTGAGCAGCTTGCGCTCGTTCTCCGTCGGCAGCGCCTCGGCGGCGACCTTGGGCAGCTCGATGTTCACGCCCTGCACCAGCATCGGTGCGGTGACCATGAAGATCACCAGCAACACCAGCATGACGTCGATGTAGGGCACCACGTTCATTTCCGCCTTCGGACCGTGCTTGCGCTGAGGCCTGACTAGCATGGGCGTTCTCCTCAGGCCGCGGCGGCGGCGAAGCTCGGCGCGCCGGCATGCAGTCGCGGCAACAGGCGTGCTTGCAGTTCGTTGGCGAAGGCGTAGTAGCGGCCGGCGAGCGCTTGACCGCGGGCGGCGAAGCGGTTGTAGGCGATCACCGCCGGAATCGCCGCGAACAGGCCGATCGCCGTGGCGATCAGCGCTTCGGCAATGCCGGGCGCCACGGTGGCAAGGGTGACCTGCTGTACCTGGGAAAGCCCGATAAAGGCATTCATGATCCCCCACACGGTGCCGAACAACCCGATGTACGGGCTCACCGAGCCGATGGTGGCGAGTGCCTGCAGGCCGTGGTCCAGACGCTCCTCCTGCTCGGCGACCGCCACATAGAGGCTGCGATCCACCGCTTCGCCGAGCGTCTGCGGGGCAAGGCCGGGCTGGCGCTGCAGCTGGCTGAACATCTGCAGACCATCGCGGAAGATGCGCTGCAGCGCAGCCTCCGGCAACCGCGCCTGGTGCTCGACGTCGCGCTGCAGCTGGGCCAGATCAGCGCTCTGGCGGAACTGACGCAGGAACTCGCGCAGCAGGCGCTCACTGCGCCTAAGCACCACGCTGCGCTGGATGATCAGATACCAGCTGGCCACCGACGCCAGCACCAGAATCGCCATGACGGCCTGAACCACCACGCTGGCCTCGCTGACCAGCCCCCAGATCGACATCTGTTCGACTGCATGTTGCATCGCTGTTTCCTCCTGCCCGGTCGGGGCAGCTGTAAGTGAATGACGGCCGCGTTACCGGAAGATGACTATTCCAGGCCCAGGGCATCGGCCACCGCGGTCCACGGCAGGTACTTGTAGTTCTGCGTACCCTCGGGCATCCGCTTGCGCCCGTCCTGCACCACCAGCAGCCCCTGGCTCCACGGCCCGCCGAGGTTGGCCGAGGTGACTTCCAGACCATCGGTTTCCGAGGCGCCGTCGATGCCGTGCGCAGCATTGAGGCCGATGCGGAACGCACCACGCACGGCATAGGGCGCCGTGGCATCCAGCACCACGTAGCTGTCGTTGCCCTGGCTGGAGATCACCAGGTAGTCGGCGCGCTGGCCGTGGTACAGCGCCAGCCCTTCGATATCGTCGTGCACGCTCTCGCCCACGCCGATGACCTTCTCCAGAGCGGTCGGCGCGTTGGCCGCGGCACCCAGCGTCCACACAGCAACGTCTTCCTCGCCGATGTACAGTCGCTCACGGCGGTCGTCCGCCACACAGCCTTCCGGCTGGCTGTCGACCTTGAAGCGCCGTACCAGCTCACCCCGGGGCTTGCCACTGCGCCCATCGAGGCGGTACTGCAGGAAGGTGCCGTCCTTGTCGTTGGCGAAGGCATGGATGGCGCCCTGGCGATCCTTGAACAGGCAAAGTCCGTAGATGTCCGCGAGCGGCGTGGCGATCTGGCCGATGTTCTCCAGCCGGCCGTTGGCCGGATCAATGGCGAACAGATGCAGGCTGTTGCGATCACGATTGCTCGCCACCGCCAGATCGACCTGGCGCTGACCGAGACGGAAGCCGTCGCGTACATCGACGTTGTTCAGCCGCCCTACTGGCAGGCTCTGCACCTGGCGGCCCTGCAGGTCATACACCACCAGCCCGCCCTTCTTGTCGGTGCCCAGCACCCGGCTTACGCCCGGTTCGCTGCGGTTGACCCAGATGGCCGGGTCGTCAGCCGCATCGCCCAGGCTCGGTACCGGGCCGCTCTCGACCTCGGCCGGCAGCAAGGGCAACGGCGGCTTGCGCGCGACCGGCCGTGGCGTCCAATCGAGAGCAGCCTGGCGGCTACCGCGATCATCCACCAGCAGCAGCGCCAGGCCCTCGGGCGTCGCTCGCGCGCTGATCTGCTCAGGCTCGTCGAAGCCCTTCAGCGCCAATACCTGACTGGCCTGCCAGCCATCGGCCTGCTCCTGATAAAGGTGCAGCGCCGCGGCTTCGGCATCCAGCAGCAGCACGCCACCGGGCACCAGCGCCATGCCTGCGGCGCCCTCTGCAAGCCCACCAAAGGGAGCGCGCAGGTCCACCGGAACCCGTTCCAGCGGCGCCTCGGCGTTGGCGGGATAGGTCCAGAGGCCGACCGCTTCCTCGTTGACGAACAGCCGCCCGGCCGCATCGTCGACCTGACAATGACTGCTGCCCGGCGGCAGGCTCAGGCCGCGCACACGACGGGCCTCGCCCAGCAGTTGGCCGTCCGCGCCAACCAGCCATTGCTCGCCGACGCCTTCCTCACCGACGAGGAACAGAAAGTCGTTGCGACCGGCATCGCGGAACAGGCACAGCCCTTCGATGGCGAAAGTCGTCTTGGGCAGAAACAGCGGTGCGCTCCATTGCCCGCCGCGAGTCAGCCTGACGAGCATCGCCTGCTGGCGCTCGACGGTCGCCAGCAGCAGCCCCGCGTCACTCTCGCGGCGATCGAGTCCCTCGAAACGTCCAGGGAGGTTGGCCCGCACCTGCCCCTGCGGGTCGAGCAGTCGCAGGCCCCGGCCGTCCAGTTCGACACGGTCGAACCCGTCCGTGCCCAGCAGCCGTGCGGCCTCGATCGCAGCGGGTGCGGCCGCGGCGACGGACAAGGTAGCCGCCGCGCGCTCACCCGTGCTTTGGCAGGCGGCCAGCGCGATGCAGGTGGCCAGCAGGAGTTTTCGTTGCAGATGTACGTACATGAAGTGTTCCAGTCAGGCAGCCGCCCGCCGTCACCCGAGTGGGTGACGGGACGGCGAGGGTCAGAAATGGGTGAGCGTCAGGCCGAGCTTGTAGGTCGGGCCGTACTCTTCGTACTGGGCGTTGTAGCGCTGGCGGCCGGTGTAGACGAAATAGGCTTCGTCGGTCAGATTCAGCGCCTCGAAGGTCAGCTGCAGGCTGGGCGTGATGAAGTAGCCGGCCTTGAAATCGACGAACAGCTGGCCGTCCGCATACAGGTCATGCGCGGCATCGTCGACGCCGGAAACCTCGGCCAGGTACTCGGACTTGTAGTTGGCGGCCAGGCGCGTGTTGAAGCGCTCGTTCTCCCAGCCAATCATGAGGTTGCCGACGGTATCGGAGTGATTCGGCAGGTCGATGCTGCGCTTGGCGCCCTGCCCTTCGATATCCGCATCGGAGCGACTGAACGTGGCGTTGGCGCCCAACAGCAGGCCGTTCCAGGGGGCCGGCAGCCAGTCGAATTTCTGCGAATAGGCCAGCTCGATGCCATAGAGCGTGGCGCCACTGCCGTTCTCGTAGCTCAGCGCCTCGGCGAAGTCCGCCCACTGGCCGGTTCCGGCCAGGTCGGTGTTGTAGATGAAGTTGTCGATGTCCTTATAGAACAGGAACGTCGAGACGGCGCCGGCCCGGCCCATGTAGTGCTCGATACCCAGATCGTAGTTCACCGACTCCAGCGGTTTGAGGTTCGGATTGCCGAACTCCGCCTCGTCGTCCTCGATGACGAAGCCGGGCGCCAGCTGGCCGAACGTCGGTCGCACCACGCTGTTGGTCCAGGCCGCGCGCAACTGCGTGCTGGGGCTCAGCTGGTAGCGGGCGTGCAACCCCGGCAGCCAGTGCTCGTAGCGTCGGCTGCTGGATATCGTCTCGAAAACCCCGTCACGCACGCCCGTACCCTTGGCACTGAAGTCGGTGCCCTCGTAGCGCATGCCCGCGATGAAGCGCCAGCGATCCAGATCCAGGGTATTCATCACATAGGCGGCATCGATGTCCTCGCGCATGTCGAAGTCGTTGATGCGCGACTGTTCCTCGTCGTAGAACTCGCTGGCGTCGAACCCACCGATCAGGCCCTTGATGCCCGATGCGCTGATACCCGGGCCGAAGCGGCCGAGTCCGTAATCGACCCGTCCGGCCCGGAAATCGGCCAGGGTCAGGTCATCGAAATCGTCGTAGACCCAGATCTCGCTGTCGTTGGACTTGTCGCGGCGGCTGAGCTTGCCGCCGAACTTGAGCTGCGCCGCGTAGCCCTTAAGGTCGTAATCGCGCGCCAGGTCCAGACGGATGTTTTTCTCGCGGTCGCGGGCATCGCTCTTCTCCCACTCCACCTCGTCAAGCTCGAAGCGGGACGGATCGTAGAAACCCGATTCGACGGCCAGCCGCGGCTTGCGCGTGTTGGAAAAGCCCGCATCGCTGAAGTCGCCCTCGAACACGGCACCGGCGATACCGCCGGGGTTGCGCTCGCGCGACTCGCTGTAGCCGGTCTGGCCGCTCAGCGTCCACAGGCCAAACAGGCGTTCACCGCCGAACACATAGGATTGGATGGTCTGGGTGTCCTCGCGCGATTTGAGTTCGCGCCAGCCCTCGGCGTCACCGCGCTCGCCGGCCTGCTGCGCATCCTCGAAGGCGACTCCGGCGGCGTTGCGCGTCTCGGTGTCCTTGAAGCGGCTGTAGAGCGTGCGCAGGTAGTAGCTGCTGAGATCATCCGGCTTGTAGTCGAAGTTGAGGCCGAAACCAGTGCGCTCGCGGGTGATCTCGTAATCGCGCTGTTCCAGCTCTTCGAGCCGCGCGCCGTCCTCGAAATCCCATTTGCCGCCGGTTTCGACGTTGTCCGAACCGAAATCGCGCTCCTGCCAGCTCAGCGCCGCGGCCACGCCGAAGTTGTCGACACCATCGCCCAGGCCGAAACGATTGCTGAAGGCGCCGGAGAATTTCGGGCTGGTCTTGCCGACGTTGTCATCGTGGCTGCCTTCGCCGCTGATGCTGTAGAACAGACCGTCATGATCGAAGGCCGACAGGCTTTCCACTTCGATGGTGCCGCCCAGGGAGTTGGCGTCCATGTCCGGGGTGAGCGTCTTGACCACCGACAGCGACTGCACCAGTTCCGACGGCAGTACATCGAGCGCCACGGCCCGCCGGTCGCCTTCCGGCGAGGGCACCAGGGTGCCGTTGATGGTCACGCTGTTCAGGTCCGGCGCAATACCGCGCACGCTGACGAAGCGGCCCTCGCCCTGATCGCGCTCCACCGACAGCCCCGGAATGCGCTGCAGCGCCTCGGCGGCATTGTCGTCCGGCAACTGGCCAATGCCATCGGCATGCACCACGCTCTTCACGCTGTCGGAACTGCGCTGTTCCTTGAGCGCCTTGTCGATGCTCACCGCCTGGCCGACCACCTCGACGTGCTCGACACCCGGCTCCTGCGCCAGCGCTGCCGAGCTGGCGGCAATCGCCAGCGCCAGTGCGCTGATCCTGAATCGCTGTTTTCGCTGTTGGTAGCAATGAGCGCTCATCCCGTCCCCTCTCCGGAACCCATCCGGGCCGATCCCGGAACTGCAGCGGACGGTAGGCAGGCACCGTGGCAGTTCTGTGACAGCGCGGGTGCGGCAAGCGCGAATCAGCGACGTTATAGACGGTTTCTGCCCACTTTTGAGCTGAATTGACCTGTCTGACCGACGATCAAGAGCGGCGTCGCGGGAGACCACGGCGTTGAGCGCGACTGCGAGCAAACCAAATGCCTTCGATCGCCCACGCGACGCGCAATTGAGCTGAGCCGAATTGACCCCCAGGGTGCGTAACCCGACTGTCACAGCGATCTGCTTAGGTGCCGAGTTCAACCACTAGCGACGGGCCGGAGCCGATGAAATCATTTCTCAGACTGCACACCTGGCCCCTGGTGTGTCTCGCCATCGCGGCCAATCTCGGCCTGCAGCTCTACTTCGCCACCGGTGAGCTGAAGGAATGGGCCCAAATCGACTGGATGGACGTCGCCGGCGAAGGCGGTTCGGCCGTGCTGGCGCTGGTCTGGCTGGTCATGCTGCTGCGCAGCCGACCGGCGGGCCGGGTGACTCGGCTGCTGACGCTCGGACTCGCCTGCATCTTCTTCGCCTGGTGGATGGATACGCTGGACGAGTTCGTCCAGATGCCGCAGCAGGTCGCTTGGGACAATTGGCTCGAAACGGCACCGATGCCCGTCGGTCTGTTGCTGCTCACACTCGGCATCTACCACCTCAACCAGGAACAGCGCGCTATCAGCCAGCAGATGAGCAAACGCGAGAAGCTGTTTCGCGAACATCGCCTGTTCGACAAGGTGACGCCGCTGGGTGCCGCCGAATACTTGCGCCAGCAAATCCAGCATGCGCTGGCGGAGGCCCTCGAGAACGAGCAGCCGCTGTCGCTTGTCGCCGTGGACCTGGACGACTTCGACGCCATCAACCGGCGTTTTGGTCAGAACGAAGGCGATGCCGTGCTGCAGGCCATCGCGCAGCTGCTGATGCTCAATTTGCGCCGGCAGGATCTGCTGTGCCGCCTGGCGGGGGATCGCTTCGTCGCGGTGCTGCCCAACACCGGCGAAGCCCAGGCGCGGATGATCGCCGACGAGTTGCAGCAGGCGGTCGCCAGCCTGGCGCACCGGACCGGGCAACATGGCGAACGCCTTGTGCTGCGCGCCAGTACCGCAGCCGTGATGGCGCTGGACGATGATTCGGAGCAGTTGCTCAGGCGCCTCAACCTCGGTCTGGCCAAGGCCAAGCAGCAACTACCGCGCTGCGCGTGAGGACCGGACGATGGTGATCGGCTACGAATGCGATACCCGCTTCATCCCCGCGCATCATCAGCCGGCGCTGTTGATCGACCTGGCGTTGTCACGAGGGATCGACAGCCATCGGCTGCTGCGCGGCACAGGGCTGTTCTATGCCGATATCGCCGAGGGCCGCGCCAAGCTCAGCCCGGAGCAGTTCGTCACACTGATCGGCAACGCCCAGCGTCTGCTGGATGCTGACGACAGCAGCTTTCTGTTCGGCCAGCGGTTGCTACCCGGCCATTACGGCGAGGCCAGCCATACGCTGGAAAACGCCTGCACACTGCACCAGGCATTGGAGCGGCTGCAGTGCTTTCGCGCGCTGCTCAGCCCGCTGCTCACGCCCCGCTTGCTGCTCGACGACAAGCAGGCGTACCTCTACTGGCTCGACAGTTGCGGCACCGGACATTCACGGATCTTTCTGGCCGAAGCCTGCATGACTGCTGTTGTCGCCATGAGCCGCCGGCTCTCGGCCGAGCGCCTGCCCTGGCGCTTTCATTTCAGCTACGCCAAACCTCGCTACATCGAGCAGTACTGGGTCCATCTAGGCGAGGAGCTGACCTTCGACAGTCAGCTGACGATGATGAGCCTGCCACGCGAGTATCTGCATCGCCCCAGGCCGGATGCCTCAGCGACGGCCGGCCAGGTCGCCGAGCTGGCCAGCCAGACGCAGCTGGCGAGCCTGGGCTGGCAGTGCAGTTTTCTCGATCGGCTATACGAGTACCTGCAGGCCAACATCCGCACGCCGTTGAACCTCGAACGGGTCGCCCTGGCCTTCGGGATGAGTCCGGCAACGCTCAAGCGCAAGCTGCAGAAACACGACACGCACTTTCAGGAGCAGCTCGACCTGGCGCGCATGCACGTGGCGCTGTATCTGTATCAGGTCAGAGGCTATGGCAACGACGAGGTCGCGGCTTACCTGCGCTTCACCGACACCACCAACTTTCGCCGTTCCTTCAAGCGCTGGACCGGCATGGTGCCGAGCGGTTTACGACGACTGTTCGGGTAGCACCGCAAAGCCACGCAAACAGAAACGGCGGGGGCTAACTCGCCAACGCAACGTGCGCGGTTATGTTCGTCAAGCAATGGCAGGGCCGGGCCGCAGCCGGAAGCGGTATCCATCGGGCACAAAAAAGCCCCGATGACGGGGCTTTGAGCGTGTTTCGGGAATCGTTGACTCCTCGAAACCATGTAGTGGTGCGGACGGAGAGACTCGAACTCTCACACCTTGCGGCGCCAGAACCTAAATCTGGTGTGTCTACCAATTTCACCACGTCCGCCAAGCGGGCTTGAAACGAAAACGCCAGGCAATGCCTGGCGTCTTCTGGAATATGGGGTGGACGAAGGGGATCGAACCCTCGACACCAGGAGCCACAATCCTGTGCTCTACCAACTGAGCTACGCCCACCATATTGCATTTGCTTGTGCCAGAAGCCCGACATGGCGCACCCGGCAGGACTCGAACCTGCGACCATCCGCTTAGAAGGCGGATGCTCTATCCAGCTGAGCTACGGGCGCTTTTATCTGCATTCTGTTCGGAGCGCAGACTTGAAGCTCCGGCTGTAGAAGAAGTGGTTTTCTTCGCAAGCCATCTTACCCAGCAGCAGGCTGTGCTCGACAAGCGGGGCGAATGTTATAGAGGCTCCCGATAGTCGTCAACAGCAAAGCTGAAAAAAAATTTCAGCTAGATAAAGGGGTTACACGTGGCTGCGGCCCCTCCGCCTTTGCCACATCGTCTCGGCGTGAGAGAATGCGCGCCCTTTCCAAGTTCTTTCCGGTGGTTAACCAAGCGTCATGACCGCACAACTGATCGACGGTAAAACGATTGCAGCCAACATTCGCCAACAGATCTCCGGTCGTGTTGCCGAACGTCGTGCGCAGGGACTTCGCGCGCCAGGTCTGGCAGTGATTCTGGTGGGCAACGATCCCGCCTCCCAGGTGTACGTGGCGCACAAGCGCAAGGATTGCGAGGAAGTGGGCTTCAACTCCATCGCCCACGACCTTCCGGCCGATACTCGCCAGGAGGATCTGCTGGCGCTTATCGAGCAGCTTAACGACGACGCTTCCATCGACGGCATACTCGTCCAGCTGCCCCTGCCTAAGCACCTGGATGCCTCGCAACTGCTCGAACGGATCCGCCCGGACAAGGATGTGGATGGCTTCCATCCCTATAACGTCGGCCGTCTCGCGCAACGCATGCCACTGCTACGTCCGTGCACACCGAAAGGCATCATGACCCTGCTGGAAAGCACCGGCATCGACCTGCACGGCCTGGATGCCGTGGTTGTAGGCGCCTCGAACATCGTCGGCCGCCCGATGGCGCTGGAGTTGCTGCTGGCCGGCTGCACCACCACGGTGACGCACCGCTTCACCCACAACCTCGCCGAGCACGTCAGACGCGCGGACCTCGTGGTCGTCGCCACCGGCATTACCGGCCTGGTCAAAGGCGATTGGATCAAGCCAGGCGCGATCGTCATCGATGTTGGTATCAACCGCCAGGCTGATGGCCGCCTTCTCGGTGACGTGGAATTCGAGCCCGCCAGCGAACGTGCCGCCTGGATCACTCCGGTGCCGGGCGGAGTCGGCCCGATGACGCGCGCTTGCCTGCTGGAAAACACCCTGCACGCCGCCGAGCATCTGCATCGCTAGGTCACGATCGACCAATAAAAAACGGCGCCCTTTGGCGCCGTTTTTTTATGGCTTCGAAATCAATCAGCCAAACGCCAGGTCGTTCCGCCCTTGCCGTCCTCCAGCACCACGCCCATGGCGGTGAGCTGGTCGCGGATGAGGTCGGATTCGGCCCAGTTCTTCTCGGCGCGCGCGGCCAGACGTGCCGCGATCAGCGCCTCGACCTCGGCGGCATCGACCTTGCCAGCCGCACCGGCCTGCAGGAAGGCGTCCGGCTCAAGCTGCAGCACACCGAGCACACCGGCCAGTTCCTTGAGGCGCGCGGCCAGCGCGGCAGCGGCGTTCAGGTCGCTGTCACGCAGGCGGTTGACCTCGCGGATCATCTCGAACAGCACCGCGCAGGCTTCCGGCGAGTTGAAGTCGTCGTCCATCGCCGCGCCGAAGCGCTCGACGAACGCCTCGCCACCAGCAGGCGCCGCCTCCGGCAGGCCCTTGAGGCCGTTGTAGAAGCGCTCCAGCGCGCCCTTGGCCTCGCGCAGGCTGTCCTCGGAGTAGTTGATCGGGCTGCGGTAGTGGCTGGACACCAGCAGGTAGCGCACCACCTCGGGGTGGTACTTCTCCAGCACCTCGCGGATGGTGAAGAAGTTGCCCAGGCTCTTGGACATCTTCTCGCCGTCGACGCGCACCGCACCAGCGTGCATCCAGGCGTTGGCGTACAGCTTGCCGGTGGCCGCCTCGCTCTGCGCGATCTCGTTCTCGTGGTGCGGGAACACCAGGTCCGGACCGCCGCCGTGGATATCGAAGGTCTCGCCCAGGCAGCAGGTGGACATCACCGAGCACTCGATGTGCCAGCCCGGACGTCCGGGACCCCAGGGCGATTCCCAGCTCGGCTCGCCCGGCTTGGCGCCCTTCCACAGCACGAAGTCGAGCGGATCTTCCTTGGCCTCGTCGACCTCGATGCGCGCGCCGATCTTCAGGTCCTCGATCTTGCGCCGCGACAGCTTGCCGTAGCCCGCGAACTTGCCGACCCGGTAATAGACGTCTCCGTTGCCCGGGGCGTAGGCGAAGCCCTTGTCGATCAGGGTCTGGATCATCGCGTGCATGCCGGCGATGTGGTCGGTAGCGCGCGGTTCGATGTCCGGGCGCAGCACATTGAGGCGTGCCTCGTCCTCGTGCATCGCGGCGATCATGCGCGCGACCAGGTCCTGGAACGACTCGCCGTTCTCGTTGGCACGTTTGATGATCTTGTCGTCGATGTCGGTGATGTTGCGCACGTAGGTCAGCTCATAGCCGCGATGGCGCAGCCAGCGGGCGACCACGTCGAACGCCACCATCACCCGCGCATGGCCGATGTGGCAGAAGTCGTAGACGGTCATGCCACACACGTACATGCGCACCTTGTTGCCTTCCAGCGGCTTGAAAGCGTCCTTGGTCTTGGACAGGGTGCTGTAGATGGAAAGCGTCATCACTGCCCCCAGGAGTCGCGCAGGGTGACGGTGCGGTTGAACACCGGGGCGCCCGGCTTCGAGTCCTTCAGGTCGGCACAGAAGTAGCCTTCGCGCTCGAACTGGAAGCGCTCTTCCGGCGCGGCATTGGCCAGCGACGGTTCGGCGCGGCAACCCTTGAGTACCACCAGCGATTCCGGGTTGATATTGTCAAGGAAGCTGCCGCCCTCCTCGTCGGTCTTCTCCGGGTTAGCGGCCTTGAACAGACGGTCGTACAGGCGCACCTCGCACTCGACGCTTTCGGCGGCCGGCACCCAGTGGATCACACCCTTGACCTTGCGGCCTTCCGGGTTCTTGCCGAGGGTGTTCTCGTCATAGGAGCAGCGCAGCTCGACGATGTTGCCCTCGGCATCCTTGATCGCCTCGTCGGCGCGGATCACGTAGCTGCCGCGCAGGCGCACTTCGCCGCCAGGGATCAGACGCTTGTAGCCGGCCGGCGGGACTTCCTCGAAGTCGCTGGCGTCGATGTAGATCTCGCGGGAGAACGGCAGCACGCGCACGCCCATGTCCTGCTTGGGGTGGCGCGGCAGCTCGAGGTTCTCGACCTGACCTTCCGGATAGTTGCTGATCACCACTTTGAGCGGCTTGAGCACGCACATGGCGCGCGCGGCGTTGGCGTCCAGGTCCTCGCGAATGGCGAACTCCAGCATGCTCATGTCCACCACGCCACCGGCGCGGTTGACGCCGATCATGTCGCAGAAGCTGCGGATCGAGCCCGGGGTGTAGCCGCGGCGGCGGAAGCCGGAGAGCGTCGACATGCGTGGGTCGTCCCAGCCATGCACATGACCTTCGTCGACCAGCTGCTTGAGCTTGCGTTTGCTGGTGATGGTGTAATTCAGGTTAAGACGGGCGAACTCGTACTGGCGCGGCTTGGCCGGCACCGGCAGGTTGTCGAGGAACCACTCGTAGAGCGGGCGGTGATCCTCGAACTCCAGGGTGCAGATCGAGTGGGTGATGCCTTCTAGGGCGTCCGACTGACCGTGGGTGAAGTCGTAGCTCGGGTAGATGCACCACTTGTCGCCGGTCTGGTGGTGATGGGCGTGGCGGATGCGGTAGAGGATGGGGTCGCGCAGATTGATGTTCGGCGAGGCCATGTCGATCTTGGCGCGCAGCGAGCGGGCGCCGTCAGGGAACTCGCCGGCCTTCATGCGCGCGAACAGGTCGAGGTTTTCCTCGACACTGCGCTCGCGGAACGGGCTGTTCTTGCCCGGCTCGGTCAGGCTGCCGCGGTAGGCGCGCATTTCCTCGGCATTGAGGTCGCAGATGAAGGCCTTGCCGGCCTGGATCAGATGAATCGCCCACTCGTGCAGCTGGTCGAAATAGTCGGAGGCATAGTGCTCTTCACCGGCCCACTTAAAGCCCAGCCACTCGACGTCGGCCTTGATCGCATCGATGTATTCCTGGTCTTCCTTGGCCGGGTTGGTGTCGTCGAAGCGCAGGTTGCACTGACCACCGAACTCCTCGGCCAGGCCGAAGTTCAGGCAGATCGACTTGGCGTGGCCGATATGCAGGTAGCCGTTGGGCTCCGGTGGGAAGCGGGTGATGATCTTGGCGTGCTTGCCGGCTTCCAGGTCAGCCTGAACGATCGGGCGCAGGAAATTGGCGGCTTTTTCGACGATTGGCTTGCTCATGGTGTCCTTAGCGATCAGCGATGCGGCTCAGGGTAGGCCGACCAAAACAAAGCGCTTATGATAGCGAACCCGTCAACCCCCTGACAGAGCAAAGCGCCTCGCGTACGTCTGCCATGCGGGGCGGCGAACCATCCTCGATGTGGCCCGCCGCATCTTCTTTGCCCGCCATCGAAACGGAACTCTGCACATGATCAAACTGCATACCAACTACGGCGTCATCACCGTCAAGCTGTTCGAAGACAAAGCGCCGGAAACCACGGCCAATTTCAAGGAATACGTGAAGAGCGGCCATTACGACGGCACCATCTTCCATCGCGTGATCGGCAACTTCATGATCCAGGGCGGCGGTTTCGAGCCGGGCATGAAGCAGAAAGCCACCCGCGCGCCGATCAAGAACGAGGCCAACAACGGCCTGTCGAACAAGACCGGTACCCTGGCGATGGCCCGCACGATGGAGCCGCATTCGGCTTCCGCGCAGTTTTTCATCAACGTCAAGGACAATGATTTCCTCGATCACAGCGCACCGACCGTTCAGGGCTGGGGCTACGCCGTATTCGGCGAAGTGACCGACGGCATGGACGTGGTCGAGAAGATCAAGGGCGTGGCCACCACCATGAAGTCCGGCCATCAGGACGTCCCGGTGGATGACGTGGTGATCGAAAAGGCCGAGATCGTCGAGTAACGTCGAGTGATCCTGCTGATCTCCGATCTGCATCTCGAAGAGGAACGCCCGGATATCACCCGGGCGTTTCTGCATTTTCTCCAGACGCGCGCGCCGCAGGCCGAAGCGCTGTACATCCTCGGCGATTTCTTCGAGGTGTGGATCGGCGACGATGCCATGACGCCGTTTCAGCAATCGATCACGCAGGCCTTGCGTTCGCTGAGCGAGCGCGGCACCCGCATCTATCTGATGCACGGCAATCGCGATTTCATGCTCGGCAAACATTTTTGCCGGGCGGCCGGCTGCGAACTGCTGGCAGACCCCACGGTGGTGAGCCTGCAAGGCGAGCGCACCCTGCTGATGCACGGCGACAGCCTGTGTACCCGAGATGAGGGTTATATGCGCTTGCGGCGCCTGCTGCGCAACCCACTCAGCCTGTTCATCCTGCGCAACCTGCCACTGGCCACGCGCCGGAAGCTGGCGCGCAAGCTACGCAACGAAAGCCGCACGCAAACCCGCATGAAGGCCAGCGACATCATCGACGTGACACCCGAGGAAGTCGTGCGAGCCATGCGTGAACACCGGGCGCGCCGCCTGATTCATGGCCATACACATCGCCCCGCCATCCACGCGCTGGAACTCGATGGCCAGCCAGCTCAACGCATCGTGCTGGGGGATTGGGATCAGCAAGGCTGGGCACTACAGATCGACGAGCAGGGCTTCAACCAAGCCCCATTCGCTCTGGACTGACGCCTCAGGCCGCGAGCGGCACTCCGCTGTGAAAGCGGAATTCGCTGTCCGGACTCTCGATCAATTCCCGCTCGACCAGGCGCACCCGCTCGATCGTGCGATCGACATCGGCGGCCTCCCCGTACTGGTAGGCGAAGCGCAGGTAGTTCTGGAAGTGCCGCGCCTCCGACTTCAGCAGGCCAAAATAGAAGCGACCCAGCTCCTCATCCAGGTGCGGCACCATCGCCTCGAAGCGCTCGCACGAACGCGCCTCGATAAAAGCCCCGACCACCAACGTATCCGTCAGCTTGTGCGGCTCGTGAGTACGCACGACTGCGCGAAGTCCGGACGCGTAGCGACTGGCCGAGACGGGACGCAGAGCGATCTTGCGACGCTTGAGAAGCCTCAGCACCTGCTCGTGATGCACCAGCTCTTCACGCGCCAGACGGGACATGTAGTTGATCAGATCCAGATGCTGGCCGTAACGAGCAATCAGGCTCAGCGCGGTGGAGGCGGCCTTGAATTCGCAGTTCTTGTGATCGAGCAGCATCACATCCTGCTGATCCAGGGCAGCAGCGACCCATGTGCCAGGAGTTCGACAGCCCAGGAATTCGTGTATTTCAGGCAGCACAGCCGCCCTCCTCGTCTGATGTCTGATGGTGTTTCGGTGTCATGACCAATTTTCCGCCCGAAACCGGCAGTCGTATGCGCCCGAGCCGTTTGGCGGCGTGCATTATACGAATGCCCCGCGGCCCGGCCAGCTCCGCTTGATTTACATCAGCGCCAACGCCGCCGGCTTGTCTATAGTTGAGCAACCGCATCCAGGAAACGGAGCCGAACATGTTGGCCATTCGCTGCATTCTCGTGGTAATTGACCCCAACCAGCCAGATTCGCTGGCACTCAAGCGCGCCCACCTGATCTCCAGCGTCAGTCAGTCACGTCTGCATCTGCTGGTCTGCGACAACAAGCACGATCACGGCGCTTATCTCGAATCGGTGCGCGAGCGGCTGACAAGCGAAGGCCATCAGGTCAGCGTCCAGCAGGCCTGGCACGAGAATCTTCACCAGACCATCATTACCGTGCAGCAAGCCGAAGGCTGCGGTCTGGTGATCAAGCAACACGTTCCGGACAGCCCGCTCAAACGCGCACTGCTTACCCCCGAAGACTGGAAGCTGCTGCGGTATTGCCCTTGCCCCGTGCTCATGGTGAAAACCGACACGCCCTGGAAGGGCCGCAACATCCTGGCCGCCGTCGACGTCGGCAATGCCGATCTCGAACATCGCACCCTGCATGCGACCATCGTCAGCCATGGTTACGAGATAGCCGGCCTCGCCGACGGACAACTGCACGTAATCAGTGCACACCCGTCAGCCATGCTGTCGGCCGCCGATCCGGCGTTCCAATTGAAGGAAACCATCGAGGCGCGTTACCGCGAGGCCTGCAAGCGCTTCCAGACCGACTACGACATCCCCGACGCGCAACTGCACATTGAAGAAGGTCCTGCCGACGCGCTGATTCCGCGTATCTGTCATCAGTTGCAGGCCGCAGTGACCGTCATCGGCACCGTGGCGCGAACCGGCTTTTCCGGTGCACTTATGGGCAACACCGCCGAAGTGGTGCTCGACACACTGGAAAGCGATGTCCTCGTACTCAAGCCCGATGAAATCATCGACCATCTGGAAGAGTTGGTCCGTCATTGACCTCCGTGCCGGCCGCCCGTAGCGGCCGGCGCTAGGCAAACCGATCGGCGCGTGGCGCGAGAAAGCGCGGAGCCATGTAACGCTCGTAATGCGCCTCGGAAAGCAGGAAGAACTCACGATCGATGGCATCGCGCAACTGCGGCAATGACCACTGACGAAACTCGGGCAACACCACCACGCCATAAGCCTCGATCTGCTGAATGACACGCGAGCCGCGCGCAATAAGCTGATACGCCCAACAGTAAGGAGATTGTTCGGCCACGAAACGAATCTGGCGTGACTCCAGCTGCCGGCGCAGCAGGCGCGCATCGAACACATCCACCTTCGCCGCCATCACTTGCGCCAGCAGGGTCTCCAGCCTCCGCCAGACCGCCCGTTTCTCTTCGTCCCGATAGGCATTCCAATTCACCACCTCTTGGTGAAAGCGTTTGCACCCACGACAGACGAGATCGCCGTAAACCGTAGAGCAAAGGCCCACGCAAGGAGTCTGGATACGTTGATTGGACATGGCGCCACCCAGCGACAAATCGGCCGCGCATCTTAGACTTTTGTCCAACCGCGGTCATCCGGGATGATCAACGTCAAGACTGCAAAGCCGCTCGCAAGCCCACGCGCCGCGCGCTCGGGAGCATCGCGGCCAGCATATGCGCGGGCGCCAGAAGCCAAGCGGCGCGCGGCATCCGACTTAACTTTACAGGCCCGTTCCAGTAGTATTGGCCCGCCGTTTTCGGCGCCTACTCCACACGAAGCTGTTTTCAAAGCGTCACGAGCACAGTTGGTCCGGTCACACGCCGGGTGGGCAGACCCTCATTACTGCCGACCCGGCCACCTCAGCCGGCGTAAAACTTTGAAAACAGCTTCCGGACGCGCGTCCCGAAACTCCCAAGGGACCAATGATGAGGGTAAAACTGTGCTTGAAGCCTATCGCAAACACGTAGAAGAGCGTGCCGCCCAGGGCGTCGTGCCCCAGCCGCTGAACGCCGAACAGACCGCAGGCCTGATCGAGCTGCTGAAGAACCCGCCGGCTGGCGAAGAAGAATTCCTGCTTGACCTGATCACCAACCGCGTTCCCGCGGGCGTCGACGAAGCCGCCTACGTCAAGGCCGGCTTCCTCTCCGCCATCGCCAAGGGTGAAGCCACTTCCCCGCTGATCGGCAAGCAGCGCGCAGTCGAGCTGTTGGGCACCATGCAGGGCGGTTACAACATCGCCACCCTGGTCGAGCTGCTGGACAGCCCCGAACTGGCCAACGTCACCGCCGAACAGCTGAAGCACACCCTGCTGATGTTCGACGCCTTCCACGACGTCGCCGAGCGCGCCAAGAAGGGCAACGCCGCCGCTCAGGCCGTGCTGAAGTCCTGGGCCGAAGGCGAGTGGTTCCAGAACCGCCCGGCGCTGGCTGAAAAGATCACCCTGTCCGTGTTCAAAGTCACCGGGGAAACCAACACCGACGACCTGTCCCCGGCTCCGGATGCCTGGTCGCGCCCGGACATCCCGCTGCACGCCCTGGCCATGCTGAAGATGGCCCGCGACGGCATCAACCCGGACGTTCCGGGCTCGGTCGGCCCCATCAAGCAGATGGAAGCGCTGAAGGCCAAGGGTTTCCCGGTTGCCTACGTCGGCGACGTGGTCGGTACCGGTTCTTCCCGCAAGTCCGCCACCAACTCCGTGCTGTGGTTCTTCGGTGACGACATTCCGAACGTGCCGAACAAGCGCGCCGGTGGTTTCTGCTTCGGCACCAAGATCGCCCCGATCTTCTACAACACTATGGAAGACGCCGGCGCCCTGCCGATCGAGTTCGACTGCACCAACCTGGCCATGGGCGACGTCATCGACGTGTACCCGTACAAGGGCGAAGTCCGTCGTCACGACAGCAACGAGCTGGTCACCACCTTCCAGCTGAAGACCGACGTACTGCTGGACGAAGTTCGCGCCGGCGGCCGTATCCCGCTGATCATCGGCCGCGGCCTGACCGAGAAGGCCCGCGCCGAGCTGGGTCTGGCTCCGTCCACCCTGTTCAAGAAGCCGGAAGCGCCGGCTGACAGCGGCAAGGGCTTCACCCTCGCCCAGAAGATGGTCGGCCGCGCCTGCGGTCTGCCGGAAGGCCAGGGCGTGCGCCCGGGCACCTACTGCGAGCCGAAGATGACCACCGTCGGTTCCCAGGACACTACCGGCCCGATGACCCGCGACGAGCTGAAGGACCTGGCTTGCCTGGGCTTCTCCGCCGACCTGGTGATGCAGTCCTTCTGCCACACCGCCGCCTATCCGAAGCCCATCGACGTCAACACCCACCACACCCTGCCCGACTTCATCATGAACCGCGGTGGCGTGTCCCTGCGTCCGGGTGACGGCATCATCCACAGCTGGCTGAACCGCATGCTGCTGCCCGACACCGTCGGCACCGGTGGCGACTCGCACACCCGCTTCCCGATCGGCATCTCCTTCCCGGCCGGTTCCGGCCTGGTGGCCTTCGCCGCCGCCACCGGCGTCATGCCGCTGGACATGCCGGAATCCGTGCTGGTGCGCTTCAAGGGCAAGATGCAGCCCGGTATCACCCTGCGTGACCTGGTGCATGCCATCCCCTACTACGCCATTCAGCAGGGCCTGCTGACTGTCGAGAAGAAGGGCAAGAAGAACATCTTCTCCGGCCGTATCCTGGAAATCGAAGGTCTGACCGGTCTGACCGTCGAACAAGCCTTCGAACTGTCCGACGCCTCCGCCGAACGTTCGGCTGCCGGTTGCACCATCAAGCTGCCGGAAGACTCGATCGCCGAGTACCTGAAGTCCAACATCACCCTGCTGCGCTGGATGATCGGCGAAGGCTACGGCGATGCCCGCACCCTGGAGCGTCGCGCCCAGGCGATGGAAGCCTGGCTGGCCAAGCCGCAACTGCTGGAAGCCGACAAGGACGCCGAGTACGCCGCCGTGATCGAAATCGATCTGGCCGAGATCAAGGAGCCGGTCCTGTGCGCCCCGAACGACCCGGACGACGCCCGTCTGCTGTCCACCGTTCAAGGCCGCAAGATCGATGAAGTGTTCATCGGCTCGTGCATGACCAACATCGGTCACTTCCGTGCCGCCGGCAAGCTGTTGGACAAGGTCAAGGGTGGCATTCCGACCCGTCTGTGGCTGGCTCCGCCGACCAAGATGGACGCCCACCAGCTGACCGAAGAAGGCTACTACGGCATCTACGGCAAGGCTGGCGCGCGCATGGAAATGCCGGGCTGCTCGCTGTGCATGGGTAACCAGGCTCGCGTACAGACCGGTTCGACCGTGGTCTCCACCTCGACCCGTAACTTCCCGAACCGTCTGGGCGACGCCACCGACGTATTCCTGGCCTCCGCCGAGCTGGCAGCGGTCGCTTCGATCATCGGCAAGCTGCCGACCGTCGAGGAATACATGGCCTACGCGAAGGACATCGACAGCATGGCTGCCGACGTCTACCGCTACCTGAGCTTCGACCAGATCGCCGAGTTCCGTGAGGCTGCGGAAAAAGCGAAAATCCAAGTCGTCGAAGTCTGACGTCGTGAAATAAAAAACCCCGCTTCGGCGGGGTTTTTTATGCTCAGCGAACATGTAAGAACGAGAGACCCGGCACCGACCACCAAAGATCCCTCGCCAAACCTCTTCTGAGCTTACCGCTGCGGGAATCAAGCACAAAAAAACCGATGCCAGAAGTCTGGCATCGGTTTTTTGGAGCTAAAGCGACAGAGCAGCGAGGCTACCCTAGAGTCGGCTTCACCAGAATACTCAGATTACTTAACCTGAGCTTCCACTTCAGCTTCAACACGACGGTTGATCTGACGGCCCGCATCGGTAGCGTTGTCTGCAACCGGACGAGACTCACCATAACCCACCGAATTCACACGACCACCTTCAACGCCGTACTGGTTGACCAGAACATCGCGAACCGCTTCGGCGCGACGCTCGGACAGGCGCTGGTTGTACTGGTCGGTACCAACGGAGTCGGTGTGACCTTCAACGGTGGTGCTGGTCTGCGGGTACTGCTGCATGAAGTCAGCCAGGTTCTTGATATCGCCATAGCTTTCTTCACGGACGCGCGACTTGTCGAAGTCGAACTTCACGTCCAGCTCAACACGCACCACTTCTGGAGCCGGTTCCGGCTCGGTGTCGACGATCGGAGCCGGTGCCGGCTCCGGAGTCGGCTCGACAGCCGCAACCTGACGCGCACCGCCACCGAAGTTCAGACCGACACCCACGCCAGCCATCCACTCGGAGTCGCCGCGATCGATGTTGTGCATGCCGTCCACGCTCGCCTTGGCGAACAGGTTCTCGGTGAAGTAGTACTTCAGGCCAGCACCGATGTTGGCGTAGGTGCTGTGATCACGACCGCTGCGAGCAGCCTGACCGATGCTCTGGTGGGCCACACCAGCGGATACGTACGGGCGCAGGCCAACGCCCGGCGCGCCGAAGTGGTAAGCCGCGTCCAGCGAGGTCAGGCTGCCCTTGATGTTCTTGTGACCGTCAGCATTGACCGGATTGTCGGAGGTGACGTCGTGGTATTCACCATACGACAGACCCAGCGAGACGTCGTCGGTCAGGAAATAGCTGGCGCCCGCGCCGTACAGTTCGCCCTCGTCTTCGAAGCCGCGCGAGCTATCGGAGAAATAGTGCTTACCGAATGCTTCGACCTCGACAGCCCCCTGGCCCTGGGCCAGCGCGCCGAACGAAGTAGCGGCTACCATCGAGCCAATGACAACGCCCAAGGTATTCTTAAGTTTCATCCGTAAATCCCCATCTGGTGGTTAGAGTCAGAACAATCTAAGGAGACCGGCTGTCTTATGCCCAAGCTGTTCGCTACGCATGAGACAACCATTTCCCGTTAAGTTTCGATTGGTTCGGAAAAATTTTCTCTTAGTTTATCCAATGCACGCTTGTAGCGCATCTTCGTTGCACTTAATCCCATATGCATTATGTCGGCGATCTCCTGAAACTCCAGTTCTGCGACAAATCGCAGCACCAGGATTTCCCGATCAATAGGATTGACATGCACTAGCCATCGATCAAGTCCGCCCTTCTCCTCGACGCGAGGCGCTTTCTCTTCGGAGGCTTCTTCAAGCGGGTCTAGGCTAAGCGCATCGAGCAGGCGACGCTTGCGCCGCTCCTTGCGATATTGGGTAATGCACTCATTATAAGTAATGCTATATAGCCAGGTCTTGAACTTCGATTTTCCTTCAAAGTTCTTCAGGCCATACAAAACCTTGAGCATGACCTCCTGACCAACATCGTCGGCGTCCCGATCGTTGCCCAAATAACGCGCGCAGACATTGAACAGGGTGCGCTGATAGCGACGCATCAACTCCTCATATGCCCGAGTTATATGAAACAACTCGACGCGGGCATATTGCACCAACTCTTCATCGCTGAGTTGGCGAGGATCGTAGCGCGGGATGGTCGATTGGGTTTTAGTCAAGACGCTTCGAGCCAGCAATCAGGTCGCGGCCGCCTGTCAGGGAAACCGAAAAAAGGCGCCGCATTCTACCAGAAAACCACCGTCAGCGGCTGCCTACCCGCCGTTCCAGCAAAACCCGATTGGCTACGGAGACGAGCTCGCCATCGCTGCACAACAGCAGCGTTTTGACGGTGCCGATCTCTTCGATCTGCCCTTCGATATCTTCGAGGGTGACATGCTGTCCCACCTCGTAAAGCTCGCGCACGTAGATCCCGGCAAGGATCTGGCTGACAAGCTCACGACTACCGAGCCCGAATGCCAAAGCCACTGCCAGCCCTACCGAGATCAGCACGATGGCAATAACGTAGTTCAACAGTTCGGTTTTGATTTCTAGCTGCCCGATGGACACGGAAATGGCGATGATGATCACCAGCCCCTGCGCAATGCGAGCCAGCCCGTTGGCGTAATCAATACCAACGCTCTCTGCTGCGCCCCGGACCACGCCACTGAACAGCTGAGCCAAAAGCACACCAGCGACGAGAATCAGCGCTGCACCGAACACCTTGGGAACGTAGAGCGCCAAGACGTCCAGCGTGGCCGACACCCGCTCCAACCCAAGGGACTCGGCTGCCGAGACGAGGAAAATCAGTAGGACGAACCAATAGACCACCTTGCCGATCAGCACCGAGACGGGAACCCGAATTCCGGCACGCCCCAGCAACTTCGTCAGCCCGGTGCCGGCCATCAGCCGATCCAGCCCCAGCTTCGCAAGCACCTTCGACAGCAAGGTATCGAGCAGCTTGGCCACCACGAAGCCAAGCAGTACGACTACCAGCGCGCCAAACAGGCGCGGAATGAATGCCGCTACGGAAGCCCAGAGCGAGCTCATCGCGGACAGCAAACTCTGAGTCCAGGGATCGAATTCCATGATCAATCGGCCTTATCGAACGAACGGTTGGATGAATGACGACGGGAAACAGGTGCCACGTGACCCGCCCCACTGTTGACTGCTATCAGCAAGCCCTGCAGCCAGTGCCCCATGAGACCGAAAAGGTCCCCAACGCCAACCTGGCGGTTCGCGGTCTTGAGCACCCGGCCGAGGCGCTCAGCCTCATCCTGTGCCGATGGCTTGTTGAGCAGATCACGCAATGATTCTTCAAAGGGATCGCGCATGTATACCTCGCTGGAACATGTCCGCTAGACGGCCTGTGGCTGACTTCGAGTCACATTCAGATCCAACGCAGACGGCGAAAGATCCACCACTGAAACAATGCGATGAGGCCGATCAGCAGACAGGCGATGGCAAAACCGTACGGGCTTTGTGCGCCCGGAATCCCACCGACGTTGACGCCCAAAAGGCCAGTCAGAAACGTCATCGGTAGGAAAAAGCCGGTAATGATACCGAAAATGTACATGGTGCGGTTCATTCGCTCACTGAGCCGGCGCCGCTCGGACTCAAGCACGAGATCGATTCGCTCACGCACCAGATCCAGCTCTTCGAGATAGCGGATCAGTCGGTTACTCAGTTCGTTCCAGTAGTCAGCGTCGTCCTCTACGAACCAGCTCAGGCGATTGCGAGTGAGCTGGGCGTAGATTTCACGCTGGGGCAGCAGGAACCGCCTCAGACTTGCCGCCCGGCGGCGCAGCGAAAGCATACTGTCGTGCTCCGGGCCGTAGCGCTCGTCGAGCTCCAGACGCTCCTCTTCCTGATCGACGCATTCGGTCAGCTGCACCACGAGATCATCTACCCGATCGGTCATCGAATCAGCCAGATAGACCAGCACCTCCGACGCCGTTTTCGGCCCCTTGCCTTCCATGAGCAGGCGAATGACTGCCTCGGTCGAACGCAAGGGTCGCAAACGCAACGAGATGACACGTCGCGCATCGGCAAACACACGCAGCGAAATCATGTCTTCCGGGGCAGAATCGGGATTGAGGTTCACGCCTCGAAGGAAAAGCAGAAGCTCCTCGTTCGGCAGCGCCAGCACACGTGGCCGCGTGTTTTCTTCCAACAGCACGTCGCACGCGAAGTCGTTGAGACCGCTCTGACCGCGTAGCCAGGCCTGGGCGGCCGGATGGCTGCGATCCCAATGCAGCCACAGGCTTTGTGTGTCTCTCAGCTGCAGATCGCGCAGGTCCGCGTAGGCGATGGCGCGCGCGCCACCCTGCCCATCCAGAACGAAAGCATGAACCAGCCCCCACTGCTGCGTGTCGCTCAGCTGCATGAACGTCTCCCTGATATGAAAAGCCCGGCATCGCCGGGCTTGGTATTACGGTGCTTCAACGCGAGCGCGATGGATCACTCCGGCATCTTCAGCGCCTCGGGCGAGATGATGATGCCGTTATTGTCCGCGTAGACATATTCGCCAGGGCGGAACGTGACACCGCAGAAGGTCACCGGCACGTTGAGATCGCCGATGCCACGCTTGTCGGTTTTCATCGGATGACTGGCTAGCGCCTGGACGCCGAGATCGGTCTGCGCGATCACATCGACATCGCGCACGCAACCATAGACAACGATCCCTTCCCAGCCGTTGCGCGACGCTTTCTCAGCCAGCATGTCACCGAGCAGCGCGCGGCGCAGCGAGCCGCCGCCATCGACAACCAACACCTTGCCACGGCCATCCGTATCGACCTGATCCTTGACCAGAGAGTTGTCCTCAAAGCACTTGACGGTGACGATCTGACCACCGAAGGAATCGCGGCCGCCGAAATTGCTGAAAATCGGCTCGACCACCTGTACCAGCTCCGGGTACGCGTCGCACAGATCAGGAGTGACGTATTGCATGGAAAGCTCCTTTGCTTGGGAATTCGTGGACATCGCCTAGCCGTTTCGCCCACTCCGCCAATCGGCTGGTATCGATGCGCGCCGCGTCATGTTAGCCGCAGGGCGCGATCAACGAAATGCCGAGCCGAAGCCACGGAAGCCGAAAACGCGACAGGGCGGAAATTCCGCCCTGTCGTCATGCTTCAAACCGCAGTTCAGACCTGCGCGTCAGCCAGGAAGAACCAGGTATCGAGTACCGAGTCCGGATTCAGCGATACGCTCTCGATGCCCTGCTCCATCAGCCAGCGCGCCAGGTCCGGATGATCCGAAGGCCCCTGGCCGCAAATGCCGATGTACTTGCCAGCCTTGTTGCACGCCTGGATGGCATTGGCCAGGAGCTTCTTGACTGCCGGATTACGCTCGTCGAACAGGTGCGCGATGATGCCCGAATCGCGGTCCAGGCCGAGCGTCAGCTGGGTCATATCGTTGGAGCCAATCGAGAAGCCATCGAAGTACTCGAGGAACTCGTCGGCCAGCAGCGCGTTGGACGGCAGCTCACACATCATGATGACACGCAGGCCATTCTCGCCACGCTTGAGGCCGTACTGGGCCAGCAGATCGATCACCTGCGAGGCCTCGCCAAGCGTACGCACGAAGGGCACCATCAGCTCGACGTTGGTCAGCCCCATAACGTCGCGAACCTTGCGCATGGCGCGGCATTCCAGCTCGAAGCAATCGCGGAACGAATCGCTGATATAGCGCGACGCGCCGCGGAAGCCGAGCATCGGGTTCTCTTCTTCCGGCTCGTAGAGTTTGCCACCGATCAGGTTGGCGTATTCGTTGGACTTGAAGTCCGACAGACGCACGATGACCTTTTTCGGCCAGAACGCTGCGGCCAGCGTGCTCACGCCTTCGACCAGCTTCTCGACGTAGAAGTTGACCGGGTCGTCGTAGCCGGCGATGCGCTTCTCGACGCTGCTCTTCACGTCAGCCGGCAGGCCGTCAAAATTCAGCAGTGCCTTGGGATGCACGCCGATCATCCGGTTGATGATGAATTCGAGACGCGCCAGGCCGACGCCTTCGTTGGGCAGGTGGGCGAAATCGAAGGCGCGATCCGGGTTGCCGACGTTCATCATGATCTTGAACGGCAGTTCAGGCATCGCATCAATGGAGTTCTGGCGGATGTCGAAGCCCAGCTCGCCATCGAAGATCAGGCCGGTGTCGCCCTCGGCGCAGGACACGGTCACGCGCTGGCCGTCCTGCAGCAGTTCGGTGGCGTTACCGCAGCCGACGACCGCCGGAATGCCCAGCTCGCGGGCGATGATCGCCGCGTGGCAGGTACGCCCGCCGCGGTTGGTGACGATGGCGCTGGCGCGCTTCATCACCGGCTCCCAGTCCGGGTCGGTCATGTCGGATACCAGCACGTCGCCCGGCTGGACCTTGTCCATCTCGCTGACGTCGTGGATGACCTTGACCGGGCCGGCGCCGATGCGCTGGCCGATGGCACGGCCTTCGACCAGTACGGTGCCTTTTTCTTTCAGCAGGTAACGTTCCATGACGTTGGCGCTGCTGCGGCTCTTCACGGTTTCCGGACGCGCCTGGACGATGTACAGCTTGCCGTCGTCACCATCCTTGGCCCACTCGATATCCATCGGGCGACCATAGTGCTTCTCGATGATCAGAGCCTGCTTGGCGAGATTGGTCACCTCTTCGTCGGTCAGGCAGAAGCGTGCGCGATCGGCTGCATCGACTTCGACGGTCTTGACCGACTTGCCGGCCTTGGCTTCGTCGCCGTAGACCATCTTGATCGCCTTGCTGCCCAGATTGCGGCGCAGGATCGCCGGGCGCCCGGCCTCCAGCGTCTGCTTGTGCACGTAGAACTCGTCAGGATTGACCGCGCCCTGCACGACAGTCTCGCCCAGACCATAGGCGCCGGTGATGAATACCACGTCGCGGAAGCCGGATTCGGTATCGAGGGTAAACATGACGCCGGCGGTGCCGGTTTCCGAGCGAACCATGCGCTGTACGCCGGCAGACAGGGCGACCAGCTTGTGGTCAAAGCCCTGGTGCACACGGTAGGCAATGGCGCGGTCGTTGAACAGCGAAGCGAAGACTTCCTTGGCCGCGCGGATCACGTTGTCCACACCGCGAATGTTCAGGAAGGTTTCCTGCTGGCCGGCAAAGGATGCATCCGGCAGGTCTTCGGCGGTCGCCGAAGAACGCACGGCGACCGCCATGTTGTCGTTACCACCGGACATCTCGGCGAACGCCTTGCGAATGTCGGCATCCAGCTGCGGCGGGAACTCGGCGTCCATCACCCACTGACGAATCTGTGCACCGGCCTTGGCCAGCGCGTTGACATCGTCGACATCGAGTGCATCGAGCAGCGCATGGATCTGATCGTTCAGACCGCTCAGCTCGAGAAAATCGCGATAGGCCTGAGCCGTGGTGGCGAAACCGCCCGGTACGGAAACACCGGCACCGGCGAGGTTGCTGATCATCTCGCCCAGGGAGGCGTTCTTGCCCCCTACACGCTCAACATCGTGGTTGCCGAGCTTATCGAGGGAAACTACGTACTCTACCAAGGTGAACTCTCCGTTAGGTGTTGGAACTCAACCGGAGCCCTGCCGCATGGCTGTGGCCTGACCCTGCAAAATAAGTAACAATGCCCGCCAATCGGGCTCGGCGAAGGGCCTACTATAGCTGGGAACCGTTCTCGACTTAAGGCCGAAGGTACATGAAACGAACCGCTTTCTTCATTTCCGATGGCACCGGGATCACGGCGGAAACCCTGGGCCAAAGCCTCCTGGCGCAATTCGAGAACATCTCTTTCACCAAGCTCACCCGCCCGTACATCGACAGCGCGGAAAAAGCCCGGGCAATGGTACAGCAAATCAACAATGCCGCGGACAGGGACGGTGCCCGCCCGATCATCTTCGACACTCTGGTCAACCAGGAAATCCGCGACATCCTCGCAGAATCCAACGGCTTCATGATCGACATCTTTTCCTCGTTCCTGGCTCCACTGGAACACGAACTCATGTCGCGCTCCTCGTACTCCGTTGGCAAATCCCACTCCATCAGCCACAACACCAACTACATGGAGCGGATCGACGCGGTCAACTTTGCCCTCGACAACGATGACGGCGCACGCACTCGTCATTACGACAAGGCCGACCTGATTCTCGTCGGCGTTTCACGCTGCGGCAAAACGCCAACCTGTCTGTACATGGCCATGCAGTATGGCATCCGCGCCGCAAACTACCCGTTGACCGAGGACGATATGGAGCGACTGCAACTGCCCTCCTCGCTCAAGCCGTACAAGGACAAGCTGTTCGGCCTGACCATCGACTCCGACCGCCTGGCCGCCATCCGCAACGAACGCAAGCCCAACAGCCGTTACGCCAGCTTCGCTCAGTGCGAATTCGAAGTCCGCGAGGTGGAAAACCTGTTCCGCCGCGAGAACATCAACTACATCAACTCGACGCATTTCTCCGTCGAGGAAATCTCCGCCAAGATCCTCGTGGAAAAAGGCGTGGAACGTCGACTCAAATAAGTGCCGCTTCGCTAGACAACAAAAAGTCCGCTTGGTGCGGACTTTTTGCTTTTACCGCGCAGAAAACCACTGCGCATCCTCAACTCAAAAGGCGTCGCCCGGGACGCGGACCCAGCCTTCCATCAGGATGCGCGCACTGCGGCTCATGATGGCCTTGGTCACTGTCCACTGACCGTCGACCTGCTTCGCCTCGGCGCCGACTCGCAAGGTGCCGGACGGATGGCCGAAGCGTACGGCCTGGCGCTCACCGCCGCCGGCGGCGAGATTCACCAGCGTGCCCGGCACGGCCGCGGCAGTGCCGATGGCGACCGCGCAGGTGCCCATCATGGCGTGGTGCAGCTTGCCCATCGACAGCGCCCGCACCAGCAAGTCGACCTCACCCGCATCGATAGTCTTGCCACTGGAGGCCTTGTAACTCTTGGGTTTGCTGACGAAGGCGATTTTCGGGGTGTGCTGACGGGTCAACGCTTCTTCCGCCGTCTTGATCAAGCCCATGCGCAGCGCGCCAGCGACACGAATAGCCTCGAAACGCGCCAGCGCTTCGGCGTCGCCGTTGATGTCGTCCCGCAGCTCGGTGCCGTAGTAACCGATGTCCTCGGCATTGACGAACACGGTGGGGATGCCGGCGCTGATCATGGTGGCCTTGAGCGTGCCGATGCCGGGGACTTCCAGATCATCGATCAGGTTGCCGGTGGGGAACATCGAGCCGCCCTCCTCGCCATCGTCGGATGGGTCGAGAAACTCCAGCACGATCTCCGCTGCCGGGAACGTTACGCCGTCCAGCTCGAAGTCACCGGTTTCCTGCACCTGCCCGTTGCTGATCGGCACATGGGCGATGATCGTTTTCTGGATATTGGCCTGCCAGATGCGCACCACGCAGGTGCCGTCTTGCGGAATACGCGCCGGATCGACCAGCCCGGCCTGGATCGCGAACGCGCCCGCGCCGGTAGAGAGGTTGCCGCAGTTACCGCTCCAGTCGAGGAACGGCTTGTCGATGGAAACCTGGCCATAGAGGTAATCGACGTCGTGATCGGGCCGGCTACTCTTCGAGAGGATCACGCACTTGCTGGTGCTGGAAGTCGCCCCGCCCATGCCATCGATATGTGCGGCATAGGGATCGGGACTGCCGATCACCCGCATGAACAGCCTGTCGCGGGCCTCACCCGGCACCTGACAGCGCTCGGGCAGATCCTGTAGACGAAAGAACACACCCTTGCTGGTGCCGCCACGCATGTAGGTGGCGGGAATCTTGATCTGAGGTTGATGAGCCATGAGAGCGTCCTGGCTGGAGAATGAATGGATCGTAGGGTGGATCGCGCCTCGCCGAGCCATCGAGGGACCGGAACGGTGGATGGAGAAACGCCATCCACCCTACGAAATCAGGCGGCCGAGCCTTTCAGGAAATCCTGGGCGAAGCGCTGCAGCACGCCGCCGGCCTGGTACACATGAACATCGGCGGCGGTATCCAGGCGGCAGGTCACCGGCACACGGATGGTTTCACCGCTCTTGCGGTGAACAACCAGCGTCAGATCGCAGCGCGGCGACAGTTCGCCTTCGATGTCGTAGGTCTCGGTGCCGTCAAGGCCGAGGGTCAGACGGGTGGTGCCCGGCTTGAACTCGACCGGCAGTACGCCCATGCCGACCAGGTTGGTACGGTGGATGCGCTCGAAGCCTTCGGCGACGATCACTTCCACACCGGCCAGGCGCACGCCCTTGGCCGCCCAGTCACGCGAGGAGCCCTGACCGTAGTCAGCGCCGGCGACGATGATCAGGTTCTGCTTGCGGTTCATGTAGGTTTCGATGGCTTCCCACATGCGCATGACCTGGCCTTCCGGCTCGACGCGCGCCAGCGATCCTTTCTGCACCTTGCCGTCGACCACGACCATCTCGTTCACCAGCTGCGGGTTGGCGAAGGTGGCACGCTGGGCGGTCAGGTGGTCGCCGCGGTGGGTGGCGTAGGAGTTGAAGTCCTCCTCCGGCAGGCCCATCTTGGCCAGGTATTCGCCAGCCGCGGAGCTGGCCAGGATCGCGTTGGACGGCGACAGGTGATCGGTGGTGATGTTGTCCGGCAGGATCGCCAGCGGACGCATGCCCTTGAGCGAGCGTTCGCCAGCCAGCGCGCCTTCCCAGTACGGCGGACGGCGAATGTAGGTGGACATCGGACGCCAGTCATACAGCGGGCTCTTGGCTTCCTCGATGCTGCCCAGGTCGAACATCGGGATGTACACCTGCTTGAACTGCTCCGGCTTGACCGAGGCGGCGACGATGGCGTCGATTTCCTCGTCGGACGGCCACAGGTCCTTCAGGGTGATGGCGTTGCCATCCTTGTCATGGCCCAGTACGTCCTGCTCGATGTCGAAGCGCACGGTACCGGCGAGGGCGTAAGCCACCACCAGCGGCGGCGAAGCCAGGAAAGCCTGCTTGGCGTACGGATGGATACGGCCGTCGAAGTTGCGGTTGCCGCTCAATACGGCAGTGGCGTACAGATCGCGGTCGATGATTTCCTGCTGGATCTTCGGATCCAGCGCACCGGACATGCCGTTGCAGGTGGTGCAGGCGTAGCCGACGATGCCGAAGCCCAGCTTCTCCAGTTCCGGCAGCAGGCCGGCGTCTTCCAGGTACAGCTTGGCGACCTTCGAGCCCGGGGCAAAGGAGGTCTTGACCCACGGCTTGCGGACCAGCCCCAACGCGTTGGCCTTCTTCGCCAGCAGACCGGCGGCGACCACGTTGCGCGGGTTGGAGGTGTTGGTGCAGCTGGTGATGGCAGCGATGATCACCGCGCCGTCCGGCAGCAGGCCTTTGGCCTCCTCGGCCTTGGCGGCAGCCAGCTTGGCTTCGTCGGCGATGCCACGCTCGTGCAGGGCCGAGGTCGGCAGGCGGCGATGCGGGTTGCTCGGGCCTGCCATGTTGCGTACTACGCCGGACAGGTCGAACTCGAGCACGCGCTCGTACTCGGCGCCGGTCAGCGCACTGGCCCACAGGCCGGTTTCCTTGGCGTACTGCTCGACCAGCGCGACCTGCTCCGGCTCACGGCCGGTCAGCTTGAGGTAATCGATGGTCTGACCGTCGATGTAGAACATCGCCGCGGTGGCGCCGTACTCCGGGCACATGTTGGAGATGGTGGCTCGGTCGCCGATCGACAGGCTGTCGGCGCCCTCGCCGAAGAACTCGACGTAGGCACCCACCACGCGCTCCTTGCGCAGGAACTCGGTGATCGCCAGGACGATGTCGGTGGCGGTAATGCCGGGCTTGCGCTTGCCGGTCAGCTTGACGCCGACGATGTCGGGCAGACGCATCATTGACGGATGGCCGAGCATCACAGTCTCGGCCTCCAGACCGCCAACGCCGACGGCGATCACACCGAGGGCATCAACATGCGGCGTGTGCGAGTCGGTACCGACGCAGGTATCGGGGAAGGCCACGCCGTCGCGCGCCTGAATGACCGGTGACATCTTCTCCAGGTTGATCTGGTGCATGATGCCGTTACCGGCCGGGATCACGTCGACGTTCTTGAACGCGGTCTTGGTCCACTCGATGAAGTGGAAACGGTCTTCGTTGCGGCGATCTTCGATGGCGCGGTTCTTGTCGAACGCATCGGGATCGAACCCGGGCGCTTCGACAGCCAGCGAGTGGTCGACGATCAGCTGGGTCGGTACCACTGGATTGACCTTGGCCGGATCGCCACCCTGCTCGGCGATCGCATCGCGCAGGCCGGCGAGATCGACCAGTGCGGTCTGGCCGAGGATGTCATGGCAGACCACGCGGGCCGGGTACCAGGGGAAGTCCAGGTCACGCTTGCGCTCGATGATCTGCTTGAGCGAGTCGGTCAGCATGGCCGGATCGCAGCGACGCACCAGCTGTTCGGCCAGTACGCGCGAGGTGTAGGGCAGCGTGTTGTAGGCGCCCGGCTTGATGTCCTCGATCGCCGCACGGACGTCGAAGTAATCCAGCTGGGTGCCTGGCAGATGTTTGCGATAGTCGGTGTTCATGCCGTATGGACTCGATCGGTAAGTTCGGAAACAACTAATAAAGGAGGGACGCCGACAAGGCGCCCCTCCGCGCTCTCAACGCTGAGCGAGCGGCACCACCTTGCGCTGCTCGACGCCGACGTATTCGGCACTCGGGCGGATGATGCGGTTGTTGGCGCGCTGCTCGAACACATGGGCAGTCCAGCCGGTCACTCGCGAACAGACGAAGATCGGGGTGAACAGCTTGGTCGGGATGCCCATGAAGTGATACGCCGACGCGTGATAGAAGTCGGCGTTAGGGAACAGCTTCTTCTGCTCCCACATGGTTTCGTCGACGGCGACGGAAACCGGGTACAGCACGGTGTCGCCCACTTCCTCGGCGAGCTGCTTGGCCCAGACCTTGATGACCTCGTTGCGCGGATCGGAAACGCTGTAGATCGCGTGGCCGAAGCCCATGATCTTGTCCTTGCGCTCCAGCATGCCGAGGATGCCGGCGCGGGCTTCTTCCCGCGACTTCCAGCGCTCGATCATGTCCATCGCCGCCTCGTTGGCACCGCCATGCAGCGGACCACGCAGCGAACCGATGGCGCCGGTGACGCACGAGAAGATGTCGGACAGCGTGGATGCGCACACCCGTGCAGTGAAGGTCGAGGCGTTGAACTCGTGCTCGGCGTAGAGGATCAGCGAGACGTTCATCACCTTCACGTGCAGCTCGCTCGGCTTCTTGCCGTGCAGCAGCGCGAGGAAATGACCGCCCAGGGTGTCCTCGTCGGAGGTGCAATCGATGCGGACGCCTTCATGAGTGAAGCGATACCAATAGACCATGATCGCCGGGAATGCCGCGAGCAGGCGGTCAGCCTTGTCGCGCTGCTGCTCGAAACTCTCCTCCGGCTCCAGGTTGCCGAGCATGGAGCAGCCAGTGCGCATCACATCCATCGGGTGAGCATTGGCCGGAATACGCTCGAGCACTTCCTTGAGCGCCTGCGGCAGGTCGCGCTGGCCCTTGAGCTTGGTCACATAAGCCTGCAGCTGCGCCTTGTTCGGCAGCTCGCCGTACAGAAGCAGGTAAGCCACTTCCTCGAACAGCACCTGGTCGGCCAGATCGCGGACATCGTAGCCGCGATAGGTCAGACCGGCGCCTTCCTTGCCGACGGTGGACAGGGACGTCTGGCCGGCGATCTGACCGCGCAACCCTGCTCCACTCAGTACTTTTGCTTCAGCCATTGCTATCTCCTTCTTGGATTTGTTCTGGATACCGCTAAATCACGTCAGTGGAAGGCTCCGCCGAAGCAGGCGGAGCCGCAGACTCAGCTCTTTTTCTGGGCGAACAACGCGTCGAGGTGCTGCTCGAACGCGTGGTAGTTGATGCGATCGTAAAGCTCCATGCGGGTCTGCATGGTGTCGATCACGTTCTTCTGCGTGCCGTCGCGACGCAGCGCGGTATAGACGTTCTCTGCCGCCTTGTTCATCGCGCGGAACGCCGACAGCGGATACAGCACCAGCGACACATCGACGCTGGCCAGCTCTTCGGTGGTGTACAGCGGAGTAGCGCCGAATTCGGTGATGTTGGCCAGGATCGGCGCCTTCACGCGGTCGGCGAAGGTTTTGTACATGGCCAGTTCGGTGATGGCTTCCGGGAAGATCATGTCGGCACCGGCCTCAATGCAGGCGGCGGCACGGTCCAGCGCGGCGTTCAGGCCTTCGACAGCCAGCGCATCGGTGCGCGCCATGATCACGAAGCTGTCGTCGGTGCGCGCGTCCACGGCCGCCTTGATGCGGTCGACCATTTCCTGCTGGGTGACGATTTCCTTGTTCGGACGGTGACCGCAGCGCTTGGCGCCGACCTGGTCCTCGATGTGAATCGCTGCCGCGCCGAACTTGATCATCGACTTGACGGTACGCGCCACGTTGAACGCCGAGCTGCCGAAGCCGGTGTCCACGTCCACCAGCAGCGGCAGATCGCAGACATCGGTGATGCGGCGCACGTCGGTGAGCACATCGTCCAGACCGGTGATGCCGAGGTCCGGCAGCCCCAGCGAGCCGGCCGCAACACCACCGCCGGACAGATAGATGGCCTTGAAGCCCGCGCGCTTGGCCAGTAGCGCATGGTTGGCATTGATCGCGCCGACGACCTGCAGCGGATGTTCACTGGCCACGGCGTCACGGAAACGCTGACCGGCAGTAGTAAGAGTCATGCATTGCCCCTTTTGTGTGGTGTTTGTTCAAGAGCGCCCTTGAAATGGCGCTCGACATTGCGCTTGGAAGCGGCGATATGGCGGCGCATCAGCAGCTCCGCCAGTTCGCCATCGCGGTCGGCGATGGCATCGAGGATACGGTGATGTTCAGCGAACGCCTGATGCGGTCGGTTCGGCGTAGTGGAGAACTGGATGCGGTACATGCGCACCAGCTGATAAAGCTCGTCGCACAGCAGCTTGGCCAGGGTGCGATTGCCACTGCCCTGGATGATCCGGTAGTGGAAATCGAAATCGCCTTCCTGCTGGTAGTAGCCGACACCCGCCTGGAACGCCTCGTCGCGCTCATGCGTGCCCAGCACCCGGCGCAGCTCGTCGATCTCAGCCTCGCTCATGCGTTCGGCAGCCAGGCGACAGGCCATACCTTCGAGGGATTCGCGGATCTCATAGAGTTCGATCAGTTCGGCATGGCTGAGCGAAACCACCCGGGCGCCCACATGCGGCACGCGGACCAGTAGCTTCTGCCCCTCCAGCCGATGCATCGCTTCACGCAGCGGGCCACGGCTGATGCCGTAGGTACGCGCCAGCTCCGGCTCGGAGATCTTGCTGCCCGGCGCGATCTCCCCTTTCACGATTGCCGCCTGGATATGACGGAAAACATGCTCGGAGAGCGTTCCGCTATCGACCTGAGCACCGGCAGGCGCATCTAACGAATCCAGCATATTGTCGACACTTGAAGCTAATTTCCGAGGAAAATTACGCCATCAACCCGCATCGGTCAATTCTCTCGACTATGGATTGTCAACAATCGAACTAAAGTCGTATGCCGCAACCTTTGGCGAACACGCGTGGCTGACAGGTTATGACCACTTGTCGCGACCCCCAAAACGCCATGCTAGAATGCGAGCCCTTCGCGGCGCGCCGCGGCCACCTCGCCTTGCTGCGAGGCGCTGCGCTCAGCAGTCCTCGTCCTCCCTGTCTTTCCTTTAAACGTACTCGGGATATATGAGAGTCAACGCCTACGCCCTATCACTCTGCCTGCTGCTCGTTCCCGGTATTGGCCACGGCGCCGAAAAAACCATCTATGGTCTGAACGAGCACATCGCGATCCCGGAGTTCGACCTCGAGTTGTCGGCCAAACTGGATACCGGCGCGCAGACCGCCTCGCTGAGCGCGCGCGACATTTCCCGCTTCAAGCGCAACGGCGAAACCTGGGTGCGCTTCTATCTGGCCGTCGACAGCGCACATGCGCATCCGATCGAGCGCCCGCTGGCACGCATCAGCAAGATCAAGCGCCGCGCCGGGGATTTCGATCCACAGGAAGACAAGACCTACACCGCCCGCCCGGTTATCGAACTCGATCTGTGCATGGGCAAGACCAAACGCAGCATAGAAGTGAACCTGACCGACCGCAGCGCTTTCCAATACCCGCTTTTGATTGGCTCCGACGCGCTTACCCGCTTCGGCGCCCTGGTCGACCCAAGCCGTACCTACGTCGCCGGCAAGCCCGGCTGCACCAACAAAACCGACGCTGACGAGTAATACCCATGCGCGCACTGACCCTGCATCTGAAAGTCCTGATCTTTGTGCTCGTCGCCCTGGGCATATCCATTACGGCGTACCAGATCTTCGTTCTCGGCATCCCGGTGACCGAGGATGAAACCGACGACCTGTGGAATATCGACGCCAAGGTCGAATTCCTTGCCAGCCCACGCGAGCCGGTGAAACTCCAGATGTTCGTGCCGCCGCTGAACCAGGAGTTCGTCAGCCTTAACGAGAGCTTCATCTCCAACAACTACGGCGTCAGCATCAACCGCGCCGACGGCAACCGCCGTGTCACCTGGTCGGCACGCCGCGCCAGCGGCAAGCAGACGCTCTATTACCGGCTGGTTCTGACCAAGCGCTATAGCGGCGAGCAGCCGAAGGTCACCGGACCGATCTTCCGTGACAGCATTCCGGTCGAAGGCGCCGAGAAGATCGCCGCCGAAGCGTTGCTGTCGCCCATCCGCCAGCACTCGGCCGACGTCGAGACGTTCATCAGCGAAGCGATCAAGCGCGCCAACAACGTCGAGGACGACAACGTCAAACTGCTGCTCGGCGGCGACGCCTCGCCTGCCAACAAGGCCCACGTGATCGAGCTGCTGCTGTCCATCGCCCACGTACCGATGGAGCGCGTGCACACCGTGCGCCTGCTGGCCGAACAGCAGCAGACGCCGGAACTCTGGCTGCGCAGCTTCAATGGCGACAAATGGCTCTACTTCCACCCGGAAACCGGCGAACAGGGTCTTCCGAAAGACCGCCTGGTCTGGTGGACCGGTGACCAGCCGCTGATCAACCTCGAAGGCGGACGCAGTCCGCAGGTCTCGTTCACGCTGAACAACAGCGAGATGAACGCGATTCGGCTGGCCAAGCTGACCGACGAGAACACCGACGCCGATTTCCTCGAATACTCGCTTTACGGCCTGCCGCTGCAGACCCAGCAGACCTATCAGATCATGATCATGATCCCGATCGGCGTACTGGTGATCCTGATCCTGCGCAACCTCGGCGGTCTGCAGACGCTCGGCACCTTCACCCCGGTACTGATCGCCCTGGCCTTCCGCGAGACGCAGTTGGGCTTCGGCATTGCGCTGTTCACCGTAATCACCGCACTCGGGCTGTCGCTGCGCTCCTATCTGGAACACCTCAAGTTGCAGATGCTGCCGCGCCTGTCGGTGGTGCTGACCTTTGTCGTGGTGCTGATCGCGGTCATCAGCCTGTTCAGCCACAAGCTCGGTCTGGAGCGCGGGCTGTCGGTGGCGCTGTTCCCGATGGTGATTCTGACCATGACCATCGAACGCCTGTCGATCACCTGGGAAGAACGCGGCGGTACCCACGCCTTCAAGGTCGCCATCGGCACCCTGGTGGCCGCGACCCTGGCGCACCTGCTCATGAGCATTCCGCAGCTGACCTACTTCATCTTCACCTTCCCGGCGGTGCTGCTGATCATGGTGGGCTTCATGCTGGCGATGGGGCGCTACCGCGGCTACCGCCTGACCGAACTGTTCCGTTTCAAAGCCTTCCTCAAGGACTAAGACCATGTTCGGCCTGATCAAGACGTGGAAGGCCCTTGAAGCCAAAGGCATCATGGGCATCAACCGGCGCAATGCGGACTACGTGCTCAAGTACAACAAGCGGCACCTGTACCCGATCGTCGACGACAAGATCATCACCAAGCAGCGCGCCATCGAGGCGGGCATCCACGTGCCGGAAATGTACGGGGTAATCGAGACCGAGAAGGACATCGAGAAGCTCAAGGACATCGTCCGCGACCACCACGATTTCGTCGTCAAGCCCGCGCAAGGTGCCGGCGGTGACGGCATCCTGGTGATCGCCGACCGTTTCGAGGGTCGCTACAAAACCGTGTCGGGGAAGATGCTTAGCCACGACGAGATCGAGCATCAGATTTCCAACATCCTCACCGGCCTTTACTCCCTCGGCGGCCACCGCGACCGCGCACTGATCGAGTACCGGGTCACACCCGACCCGATCTTCAAGAGCATCAGCTACGAAGGGGTGCCGGACATCCGCATCATCGTGCTGATGGGTTATCCGATCATGGCCATGCTGCGCCTGCCGACTCGCCAGTCCGGCGGCAAGGCGAACCTGCACCAGGGCGCTATCGGTGTAGGGGTCGACCTGGCAACCGGCATCACGCTGCGTGGCACCTGGCTGAACAACAAGATCACCAAGCACCCGGACACCGGCAATGCTGTGGACGGCGTGCAGCTGCCCAACTGGGACGGTTTCATGAAGCTGGCCGCCGGCTGTTACGAGCTGTGCGGGCTGGGCTATATCGGCGTCGACATGGTGCTGGATGTCGACAAGGGCCCGTTGATTCTGGAACTCAACGCACGTCCCGGCCTGAACATCCAGATCGCCAATGACTGCGGCCTGACCCACCGGGCGCACGCCGTGGAAACCCGACTGGCCGAACTCAAGGAGAAGGGCATTCAGGAAACCCCGGAAGAGCGCGTCAAATTCTCCCAGGAGCTGTTCGGCCACGTTCCGGCCCACAGCTGACGCCGCACATCGAGTCGCCCGGCCTTCGTGGCCGGGCCCGACTCGCCAAGACGACCGCCATGCCCATCTGCACGCTCCACCCGCTGCCCTATCACGCCGATCCCGGTCACTGGTTTGAACGCATTCACGACGCCCCCGGCGCGGTACTGCTGGATTCCGGCCGGCCACAGGCGACGCGTGGCCGCTACGACATCATCAGCGCCTGGCCGGAGCAGATTCTCACCCCGGCGGCCGATGAAGGCGGTGTGGCGTTCTTCCAGCGCCTGCGTCTGGCGCTGGCCAGCCTCGGCCCGGCGGACGCTCCCGACGCTTACGAGCTGCCGTTCCTTTGCGGCCTGATCGGCCTGCTTGCTTACGACTTCGGTACCCGCCTGGAAGAACTGCCGCAAACGGCGGTGGACGATCTCGCTCTGCCGGTCGCGCGCTTCGGGCTCTATGCCTGGGCCTTGATCAATGACCACCAGCGGCGCACGGCGCACCTGCTGTTCCACCCCGCCCTCGCGCAGGCTGAGCACGCGCGCTTGCTGAGCCTGTTCCAGCAGCCTGCCGCTGCACCGAGTGCCCAGCCATTCAGCCTGCGGTCGCGATTTGGTGGTGATCTCGACAGAGAGCGCTATCGCTGTGCCTTCGAGCGCATCCAGGACTACATCCGCGCCGGCGACTGTTATCAGGTGAACTTCACGCAACGCTTTCGCGCCGCCTACCAGGGCGACCCCTGGCTTGCCTATCGCGCATTGCGCGCGGCCTGCCCCACCCCGTTCGCCGGGTTTGTCGCACTGGAAGATGGCGCCATCGCCAGCCTGTCCCCGGAGCGGTTTCTGCAGCTGAGCGACGGCACCGTGGAAACCCGTCCGATCAAGGGCACACGTCGCCGTCAGGCGGATCCGGCCGCGGACCTGGCGCTGGCCGAGGAGCTGCTCGCCAGCGAAAAGGACCGTGCCGAGAACCTGATGATCGTCGACCTGCTGCGCAACGACCTGGGTCGCAGCTGCGAGATCGGCAGCGTGCATGTGCCCGAACTGTTCGCGCTGGAAAGTTACCCCAACGTGCATCATTTGGTCAGCGCCGTGCGCGGCACGCTGGCCGCCGGCAAGGATGCCTTCGACCTATTGGCCGGCAGCTTTCCGGGTGGCTCGATCACCGGCGCCCCGAAGATCCGCGCGATGCAAATCATCGACGAGCTGGAGCCAACCCGCCGCTCGATCTACTGCGGCTCGCTGCTGTATGTGGATGTACGCGGAAGGATGGACAGCTCGATCACCATCCGCACCCTGTCGCTGCGCAACGGCCAGGCATGCTGCTGGGGTGGCGGCGGCATCGTCGCCGATTCGCAATGGGAGGCGGAATATCAGGAGTCGATTGACAAGGTGAAGGTGCTGCTGGAAACCCTGGAGGGGCTGTAGCACTAGACTGGAAGCGACCAGCCGGAGCCGGTCGCCGAGTCGGAACGGCTGTCAGAGCGCCAGTTTGCGATTCGAGGCCTTGAGGAATTCCTGCTTCAGATCGGCGTAGCTATGCACCGCCGGGAACTGCGGGAATTCGGCAATCACATTGTCCGGCGCGTGGAACAGGATGCCTGCATGCGCTTCGCTGAGCATGGTGGTGTCATTGTAGGAATCGCCCGCGGCGATCACCCGGTAATACAGGCTCTTCAGCGCGATGACCGACTGGCGCTTGGGATCCTTCTGGCGCAGCTGGTAATCCACCACGCGGTCGGTGTCATCGGTGATCAGGCGGTGGCACAGCAGCGTCGGGAAGCCCAGCTGGCGCATCAGCGGCTGCGAGAACTCGTAGAAGGTGTCCGACAGGATCACCACCTGGAAACGCTCGCGAAGCCAGTCGACAAACTCCTCTGCACCGTCGAGCGGCTTGAGCGTGGCGATCACCTGCTGGATGTCGGAGAGCTTGAGGCCGTGCTCGTCGAGAATACGCAGGCGCTGCTTCATCAGCACGTCATAGTCGGGAATGTCCCGCGTGGTCGCCCGCAGCGACTCGATTCCGGTGGCCTCGGCAAAGGCAATCCAGATTTCCGGAACCAGTACGCCCTCCAGGTCGAGACAGGCTATTTCCACGGGCCACTCCTCATTCAGGTAGAAAAGAAAGGCGGCACTCTATCGGCAACGCCGAGGCGGCGCAACGCGGCACTTATAGCCGAAACGCACGATACCTACACACAAAGGTTATTTAGTGACATAAACGCTCTTTGCTACCATCCGCGGCCACAGAGCGCCCAGCGCCGATCAAAGGAAAGCCGCCCGATGAGCCCATCTATCGACGTCGCCGAACTGGCCGCCGCCTATGCCACCAAATCGCCGCAGGACATTCTCAAACTCGCCTTCGACCTGTTCGGCGACGAGCTGTGGATTTCCTTCAGCGGCGCCGAGGACGTGGTGCTGGTCGACATGGCCTGGAAACTCAACAAGAACGTCAAGGTATTCAGTTTGGATACCGGGCGCCTGCACAGCGAAACCTATCGCTTCATCGAGCAGGTCCGCGATCACTACGGGATCGCCATCGAGATCATGTCGCCGGACCCTGCACTGCTCGAGCCGCTGGTAAAGGAAAAGGGACTGTTCAGCTTCTATCGCGACGGTCACAGCGAGTGCTGTGGCATCCGCAAGATCGAACCGCTGCGGCGCAAGCTCGCCGGTGTGCGTGCCTGGGCGACCGGCCAGCGTCGCGATCAGAGCCCTGGCACACGCAGCCAGGTCGCCGTGCTGGAAATCGACAGCGCTTTCTCGACCGCAGAGCGCACGCTGTACAAGTTCAATCCCTTGGCGCAGATGACCAGCGAGGAAGTCTGGGGCTACATCCGCATGCTGGAAATCCCCTACAACAGCCTGCATGAACGCGGATTCATCAGCATCGGCTGCGAGCCGTGCACTCGGCCAGTGCTGCCAAATCAGCACGAACGCGAAGGCCGTTGGTGGTGGGAAGAAGCCACCCACAAGGAATGCGGGTTGCACGCCGGCAATCTCATCGCCAAGCAATAACGCGGCACGGCAAGGCGGCCGCGTGCCGCCTGCCAGCGCACCCCTACTAGTAGACGGGCAGCTCCACGCCCTCGAACAGCTCATCCAATTCGACCTTGTTGCGGCACTGAATGGCCTTGTCGAGCATCGTCCGATCAAGATGCGGGGCGAACTGCTCGATGAAGTCGCACATGAATCCGCGCAGGAACGTGCCACGGCGAAAGCCGATCTTGGTCACGCTGGATTCGAACAGCTCGCTGGCGTCGAGCACCACCAGGTCGGCGTCGAGCCTGGCGTCGACCGCCATCCGCGCGACGATACCTACCCCCAGTCCCAGTCGGACGTAGGTCTTGATCACGTCGGCATCCGCCGCGGTGAACACCACTTTGGGCGACAGGCCATGATGGCTGAAGGCCTCGTCGAGCTTGGAGCGACCAGTGAAGCCGAATACGTAGGTGACGATCGGATGTTCGGCCAGCGCTTCGAGGGTGAGTTTCTCCAGCTTGGCCAGGGGGTGCCCCTGCGGAACGATCACGCAGCGATTCCAGCGGTAGCACGGCATCATGATCAGGTCGCCGAACAGCTCCAGACCTTCGGTAGCGATGGCGAAATCGACAGTCCCGTCCGCGGCCATCTCGGCAATTTGCGTGGGCGACCCCTGATGCATGTGCAGCGACACATCCGGGTACTGCTTGATGAACGTGCTAATGACCCTCGGCAGGGCATAGCGCGCCTGGGTGTGCGTGGTAGCGATGCTCAGCGTGCCCTTCTTTTCGTTGGAGAACTCCTGCGCGATCTGCTTGATGCTTTCACATTTGCGCAGAATTTCGCCAGCCGTGGTAATGATGCGCTCGCCAGCGGGCGTGACTCGGGTCAGGTGCTTGCCACTACGGGCGAAAACCTCGACGCCCAACTCGTCTTCGAGCAGGCGGATCTGTTTGCTGATACCAGGTTGTGAAGTGAACAGGCTTTGTGCAGTCGCCGAAACATTGAGGTCATGGTGCGCCACTTCCCAGATGTAACGCAGTTGCTGGAGCTTCATAGATAACCCTCAAAGACAAGACGCCACGCTGGATGCTGATCCGTCATTCTTATAACCGAATTAGCATTTTTTATTGGATGATATATCTATCGACGGCTTTCTACTGCGCGACCTTCGTCGCGCAAGCCCTTACGGAAAGCACGGCTTCATGTTGAGCGTAGCAGCCTGAAGGCACCGCGGAGCCGCGTCAGCCGGGGGACTAGCGCCGGGCCCGGGATATTTCGCACGCGAAGCCTGCGCGGAGGAAAGGCCGTCAGCGACGATCCGTCGCATGGTGCGCAATGAACGACAATGCCCGGTACAGCGCCTGCGTGCGCGGCATGGCACAGCTGGCCTGCTCGGCTGCGGCCAGCGGCGCGGCATAAAGAGCCGTCAATTCCAACGGTCGCCGATGCGCATGATCGTGATACATGCTCGGCAGATAGTCCGGCAGCTGCGCGGTGCCTTCGATCAACTTGTCCGCCAGGCCGGACGGCAAGGTGAAGCCACAGGCCACTGCCGCAGCAACCACTTCATCCATGATCGAGCGGATCAGCGCACGACTGTCGACATCCGCCAGCAGCGCCGCCGTGCCGGCATTGAGCAGCACCGAGAGACCGTTGAACGGTACGTTCCAGACCAGCTTGATCCAGCGCGCCTGCTCCAGGCTGGACATGGCGACCGACCCCACACCGGCCGCCTTGAGCATCGCGACACCCGCAGCGAGCACGGCCTGGCGCGCCTCGTCACTATCGGCCGGCCCTGAGTGATAACCGAGGTTGATGCTACCCAGCGCCTGATGCTCGACCACACCGGGCGCGCTGCGATGGGCATAAATGGCGCACAGCCCGCCCAGCAGATGCACTCCGGCCGGCAGCAATGGGCGGATCTCGTCTTCGACTGCCAGGCCGTTCTGCAACAGCACTACTTTCGCCCCAGGCGCCGCGACCTGCGCGATGGCGGGCAGCAGAGCCGTCGTGGCGGTGCTCTTGGTCGCGACGAACAGCCAGTCGCAAGCCGGCATCTGATCGGCGCTGCGATAAGCTTGCACGTTCGCCAGATGCTGGCTGCCGAGCACCGCGCTGTTCACCCGCAAGCCGCGCTCACGCACCGCTTCGTACTCGCTGCGCAGCAGGAAATGCACGTCGTGCCCGGCCAGTGCCAGCTGCATGCCGTAGTAGCCACCGATGGCGCCGGTACCAATGATTGCAATGCGCGGGCGAGATTCAGACATCCAGGAACTCCGATATAAAGAAGGCGATGCGGAACGATAGCAGCCGGCGTCGGAGCGGCACAGCTCCACCCCACAGCCGCTGGCAGCGCCTACTGGTCAGCTCCTGGCGCATCGGCGACGGCACTGAATGTCGTTGTCGAGGCCGCATGTTTAGCGCTAAGGTTCCGTCTCCCCCGCTGCGCCCCATGCCTGTTCCGCCGCACCGGGATGGCTGGCGGACGGCACCCGAGACCTGACGAGTAACACATGGCCGATTTACCCATCAACGACCTTAACGTCGCCTCCAACGTCACCCTGATCACCCCGGAACAGCTCAAGCAGGAACTCCCCCTGACCGACTCCGCCTTGCGCACCGTCGCTCATGGGCGCCAGGTCGTGCGGGACATCCTCGACGGCAAGGACCATCGCCTGTTCATCGTGGTCGGCCCCTGCTCGATCCACGACCTGAAGGCCGCGCACGAGTACGCTGAACGTCTCAAGGTGCTTGCCGAGCAGGTATCCGACAGCCTGTTCCTGATCATGCGGGTGTACTTCGAGAAGCCGCGCACCACGGTGGGCTGGAAAGGTCTGATCAACGATCCTTACATGGATGACTCGTTCAAGATCCAGGATGGCTTGCATATCGGCCGCAAGCTGCTGCTCGATCTCGCGGAAATGGGCCTGCCGACGGCCACCGAGGCGCTGGACCCCATCTCTCCGCAGTACCTGCAGGACCTGATCAGCTGGTCGGCCATCGGCGCACGCACCACCGAGTCGCAGACCCACCGTGAAATGGCGTCCGGCCTGTCATCGGCGGTCGGTTTCAAGAACGGCACCGACGGCAGCCTGACCGTCGCGATCAACGCCCTGCAGTCGGTCTCCAGCCCACATCGTTTCCTCGGCATCAACCAGGCCGGTGGCGTATCCATCGTTACCACCAAGGGCAACAACTACGGGCACGTCGTGCTACGTGGCGGCAACGGCAAGCCCAACTACGATTCGGTCAGCGTGACGGTTTGCGAGCAGGAGCTGACCAAGGCCGGCATCCGCCCGAACATCATGATCGACTGCAGCCATGCCAACTCCAACAAGGATCCGGCGCTGCAGCCGCTGGTGATGGACAACGTCGCCAACCAGATTCTGGAAGGCAACGCTTCGATCGTCGGCCTGATGGTGGAAAGCCACCTGGGATGGGGTAATCAGCCGATCCCCAAGGATCTGTCGGAACTGGCCTACGGCGTCTCGGTCACCGATGCCTGCATCGACTGGGATACCACCGAGAAGGCCATACTCGGCATGCATGCCAAGCTGCGCGACATCCTGCCCAGCCGCCGACGCGGCTGACAGGATTCAACAGAACGTCGGCCCTTGCCGGCGTTTTTCATTCCTGCTCGTCTTGCTGTCCGCCTGGCGAGTTCTGCCGCTCGATGTAACGCTCCACATAGGAGCAGGACGGGATGACGCTGTAACCCTCCTGCTCGGCGAACTCCAGCGCGTGCTGTGCCAACACCGCCGCGATGCCGCGACCACGCAGTGCATCCGGAACGAAGGTGCGATAGATGTCCAGCGTCTGCTTGCCCAGGTCCATGTAAGCCAGATAAGCGCAATGGCCCTCGACGTTGACCTCGAACCGATGTCCGCTCCGATCATGGTGCACGGTTAGTGTGTCGCTCATTTCGACTCCTCAGCAGGATCAGCCAATCTTGTTATTGTTCGCCCGGTTGCATGCATGGGCACTCGGGCTGCCTGAGAACCAGCGTTCTTTTCTACCCGCTTCTGTCGATTTCGACCAGTGTTGACGTCAATTCCGGCTGCAGGAAAAGCGCACGGCCTTTGCCAACATTCAGCACAAGCCGGTGGCGTTCACTACACTGCCTCAAGTAAACAGACCTGTACTGGATGTTTTTTATCCAACTTGCAGTCGAGAAGCCGAGGGGCTGCCGGAGTTTTCCAAAAAAACGCTCGTGCAGCTCGTCGACTCGGTTTACTTAAATGAAGTTACAGGTAGTATGTGCGCGCAAACTTTCCATAACGGAAGTTGCTTATGGATTTCCACCTTAAGGGGAACACGATGAACAACGTTCTGAAATTCTCTGCTCTGGCTCTGGCCGCAGTTCTGGCTACCGGTTGCAGCAACAGCATGACCAAAGAAAGCGAAGCCCGTCTGACTGCTACCGAAGACGCCGCTGCCCGCGCTCAGGCTCGTGCCGACGAAGCCTACAGCAAGGCTGACGAGGCTCTGGCTGCTGCTCAGAAGGCTCAGCAGACCGCTGACGAAGCTAACGAGCGCGCTCTGCGTATGCTGGATCGCGCCAGCCGCAAGTAAGCTTCAAGGCAACAAAAAAAGCCGACCTATCAGGTCGGCTTTTTTATTTGCCGCAATGCGCCTCGCGGACAACGCCACGGGGCTTAGAGTTCAGAAAACTTGCTCTTCGTGACTGGCTATGGATACCGATTGCTGATCGGCAATCTCGATCGGCAAACCATCTTCGCCAGCAACGATATCCCGGATCATCTCCCAATCCAGATGCAGAGTGCGCATCTGCTCGTCGCGCTTGAGCAGTGTATTGACGACTACGGCATGCTTGTCCATCAACGTCAGTTTCTTCTCTTCGTCTTCCAGCGGCGCATGGGCCTCCAGGTAAACCTTGCCGTCGCTCACGCCAAACTTGTACGGCTCGTCGATGATGCGCACCGGCGTTCCCACCTTCACCATGCGTGACAGCTCAAGGACGTTGTTGTTGAGCATACGGAAACAGCCGTGGCTGACGCGCATGCCGATGCCGAACTTCTTGTTCGAGCCATGAATCAGGTAGCCCGGGATGGCCAGACTCATCTTGTACGGGCCCAGCGGGTTATCCGGTCCCGGCGGCACCACCGTCGGCAACGGATCGCCGTCCGCCGCGTGCTCTTCACGAATGGACTTGGGCGGATACCATGCCGGGTTGGCGGTCATGGCGGAAATACGTGTGCTGCCTACTGGCGATCCCCAGCCTTCGCGCCCGATGCCCAGCGGATAGGTGTGGACCACGCTGCCACCGGCCGGGTAGTAGTACAGGCGGTACTCGGCGATGTTGATCACGATGCCCTCGCGCGGCCCTGGCGGCAGGATGAAGCGCGTCGGCAGGATGATGTCGGTCCCCTCGCCCGGCAGCCACGGATCCACGCCCGGATTGGCGGCCACCAGCTCGGAGTAGCCCAGATCGTTGGTTTCGGCGATCGCGGCGAAGGTGTCTTCGTATTTCGCCTTGATCACGCGGATCTGGCCGACTACATCTTCGCCCTCAGGCGGCAAAGGCAGCTCCAGCGCGACGCTCTGGCCAGCCGCCAGCAAAGCCGCAAGGGACAAACAGGAGGCGACAGCAGACGCACGCGAAAGCATTACGGAAAACCCTTGGCTGATTGATCGAATTGACGGCGATTGTACTCGAAGCCGGCGTTGCCGGCGCCTACCAGGCACTTACCGCGGACGGAAGGCCCTTGCTGCGCGCATCCAGCAACTGCAGGCAGGCTGGACACAGGCGCCGGTCCTTCAGTGTCTCGCGCTGCAGGTCCTGCCAGCGCGGCTGTGCCGGCAGCAGACCACCGCACAGCGTGCGATCCGCGTTACCACTCAGCTCCAGCTGGCGCAGCGCCAGATGCAGACGATTCTCGCGGCAGGCGAACAGGTCAAACTGCTCGTCCGGCACGATGAGTCGATAGGCATACAGGGTCTTGGCTGAGCGCGGCATCGAGTGCTCCCGTTCGAGGGGCGCGACAGTAGCTTCGCGCTCGCGCCAGCGCAAGGGGCTCGGGGGCCTCGGGCAGACCGGCGTTCAGCGCTGCGGGGCGAGCAATGGCGCAAGCATCGGCCAGACGTTCTCAAGAAGCTGCGCCTGCGCCGACGCGGTCGGATGCACGCCGTCGCCCTGCATCATGCCGGGCTCTCCGGCGACCCCTTCGAGCACGAACGGAACCAGCGCCACGTCGCGCTCATCCGCCAGCTCGTGGTACACCCGGGCGAAGGCCTCGGTGTAGCGGCGCCCGTAGTTCGGCGGCAGACGCATGCCCAACAGCAACACCTTGGCGTCGGCCTGCTGCGACTGTTCAATCATCGCCGCAAGATTCTGTTTCAATTGCGCGGGCGACTGACCACGCAAGCCATCGTTGCCGCCCAGCTCGAGAATCACCACCTCCGGCCGGTGCTCCGCGAGTAGCGTTGGCAGCCTAGCGAGCCCGCCAGCACTGGTGTCGCCGCTGATCGAGGCGTTCACTACGGAGCGCGGTCGGGCCTGCTCGGCGAGGCGCTGTTGCAGCAGATGCACCCAGCCCTGGCTGGTTTCCAGGCCGAAAGCGGCGCTGATACTATCGCCGACCACCAAGACGGTTCCCGCCAGCGCGCCCTGCGCCCACATCACCAGCAGCAGGACCCCGCCTTTCAGCCAACTTCGCATCGGATTCTCCATGAGCGCCAGCATTCTCATCGCCCGGCACCTTAACAAAGTGGTTCCCAGCGCGGAAGGCGAGCTGCATATCCTCAGCGACCTCTCTCTGGAGCTGGCGAAGGGCGACAGCCTGGCCATCGTCGGCACTTCCGGCTCGGGCAAATCCACCCTGCTCGGCCTGCTCGCCGGACTCGACCTGCCCAGCGCTGGCGAAGTACAACTGGCCGGCCACTCGCTCGGCACGCTGGACGAGGATCAGCGCGCGCGGGTTCGGGCCGAGCATGTCGGTTTCGTTTTCCAGTCTTTCCAGTTGCTCGACAGCCTCGATGCGCTGGAGAACGTCATGCTGCCGCTGGAACTCGAAGGCCGTCGCGACGCCGCCCAACGCGCCCGGCAGTTGCTGGAGCGTGTTGGCCTTGGTACACGCCTGCATCACTATCCACGCCAGCTGTCCGGGGGCGAGCAGCAGCGTGTGGCGCTGGCACGCGCCTTCGCCGCGGAGCCCGACGTCCTGTTCGCCGACGAGCCGACCGGCAACCTCGATAGCCATACCGGCGCACACATCAGCGACCTGCTGTTCGAGCTCAATCGCGAGCGCGGCACCACCCTGGTACTGGTGACGCACGATGAGCGCCTGGCCCGCCGCTGTCGCCATCTGCTGCGTCTGGAAGGCGGTCGCCGCGTCGACAACGGGCCTGCCGCATGAGGCGTGTGCCGATCCGCCGTCTCGCGGCGCTGGCGTTCCGGCAGCTGCTGCGTGACGCCCGCGCCGGCGAGCTGCGCGTGCTGTTCTTCGCCCTGCTGATCGCCGTCGCGGCGAGCACCGCAATCGGCTATTTCGGTGCGCGCCTGAACGACGCCATGCAACTGCGCGCCAGCGAATTCCTCGGCGCCGACCTGGTGCTGCAAGGCAGCGCCGAAGCCCAGCCCCAGCAGATCGCGGCTGGCCGACAACTGGGACTGACGCACGCGCGCGTGGTCGAGTTCTCCAGCGTGATCGCCACCGACGACAAACTGCAGCTCGCCAGCGTCAAGGCCGCCGACAGCGCCTACCCACTGCGCGGCGAGTTGCGCAGCGCAGCCGCGCCCTACGAGCAGGAACAAGCGGGGCCGGGGCCGCAACCGGGCGAAGCCTGGGTCGAGGCCCGCCTGCTCACCGCCCTGGAACTGGAAATCGGTGATCGGATCGAGGTCGGCGACAAGTCGCTGCGCCTGACCCGCGTACTGACCTACGAGCCGGATCGCGTCGGCGACTTCTACAGCCTGACCCCGCGCGTGCTGATGCACATGGACGACCTGGCCGCCACCGGCGTGGTGCAGCCGGGCAG
>Ga0172382_10000695_pt1 | contig 62989 bp, 50 predicted proteins | sample Leawel138RmetaG_FD_122245 | JGI IMG/M metagenome (GOLD analysis project Ga0172382, IMG submission 122245) | Leachate microbial communities from a municipal landfill in Southern Ontario, Canada - Leachate well 138R metaG | ecosystem: Engineered > Solid waste > Landfill > Unclassified | place...
CAGGAAGACGTGGCCCGGAAATTGGGCAACCCGGATTCGGAAGCGCAGGCTCAGATCTTCCTGGGTTTCGGAGAGTTGCACAACCGCAAGCTGGGCTCCGCGCTCTCTCACTGGGAAAAGGGACTGGCAATGGCCCTGACCCTGCGCAACAGCCCCTACAAGGCGCTCTTGATCCGGAACCTGGGATTGATGTATCTGCTGGCGGGCAACGCCGGTAGGGCTCGAGAACTGTGTGAGATCACCAGGAAAATTTCTACCGAGTTGAGCGATCGACCGGGGTTAACCCAGGTGAGGATGGTGATGTGTGCTCTGGAACTCCACGCAGCCAATTTCGAGAAGGCCCTGGAGCACGCCGAAGCCATGCGGGAAACCGCTGATGATGCGGGTTTGCCGGTGTTTCAAGCTCTGGCCTGGTCGTATCTGGCCCGGGCCACCGCCCGGGGAAGGAGAAGCGGAGAGTCGCTGGGATTTCTGGCCAAAGCCGAGGAACTGGGCCGGGGCATGAAACTGCCTTACGTGGATATGCTGGTCCACATAGCCCGGGCCTGGACCCATTGTGATCTGGGCTTAGATCCGGAGTGCCAGCGGGCCGTAGAGGAGGGACTGGAGTTGTGCGAGCGGATCGAATCCTTACCCTTCTATACCCTGACGCTCCGCTGCGCGGGTCTATGGTCGGCGGTGGAGTCTCGGAGTGTCGAGCCCGGAGCTCTGATGAAAAATTTGGAGACTTTCCAAGCCGATTGCCGAAATTATCAGATTACCCAGTTTGTGATGATAGCCGATAGGTTGATGGCAAAACTTTCGACTTGAAAGCCCGGTAAGAATCACGGTACTTTAACGATTGCTCAAGTCCAAAGCGCTCTAAGCCATAGGTGGCAATCTCTAGCAGGTCCTCAGCCGCGAGACGGCTCAGCCTGTAGCTAGCCATTCTGTGCTTTTTGTCGGCGTTGGGCCTCTTCCCAGATGCTGTCTACTGTATGGTCGCTGGAGCCACTCTGTTCCCCCAAAATCAGGGATTGGCGAATGGTTTGAACTTCCGCCTCTCTCATGCGTTGGCGTATCAGATCTCGGAAAACTTCACTCTCATTGCCGTAATCGCCACTAGCTATTTGGTCTTTGAGCCAAAGGTCTTGCTGCGTCGTAAGAGTGATACTCTTTTTGACCATAGGCATGCTCAACTCTCCTTTCATACTATAAAGTAGTATAGAATGCGAATATGGTCGGCGTAAAGCCCGTATTTACCTGAAAAGTACCTGAGTTAGGCTCTGGTCATTCTCTTCAAGTAATACAGTAACCCTCCGTTGAGGGTCAGGCAGAGTACGCTTACGATGGCGGCGGGAAGGATGACGCTGTAGTCACCACCCAGGTAGGATTCCATGGTGGCTGAGAGGAGCCACAGTTGCAGGATCAAGAGCAGACTGGCGAAGGCCAGCATCCCGTCGATCACGATGATCTGCTGGGCGGGAGTAAAAAAGCGCTTCATGTCATCTCCTTGATCACGCCCACGGCGTAAATGGTGTTGTTGTCAAACTCCAGTTCGATCTTGGGAAGGGGCCGGCGGGGTGGCCCGGCCAGGGGGCGCCCGGTTTTTATATCGAAATAGCCGGCGTGGCAGGGGCAGTGGAAACGGTTCTTATCCGGCTCCGGGACCACCGCGCAGGCCAGGTGAGTGCACTTTTGACTGAAGGCCACGTACTCGTCCTGCGAGGTCCGTACCAAAAGACAACGGTCGTGCTCTTCGGGGTAGCTAAAGACCAGCGACTCCCCAACCCCCAACTGGTCCGCGCGGGCCACCTCCACCCGGGGATGCTTTTCGCCTCGTTTCTTCAACGCCAGTCCACCGATCCAGAACTGCCCGGCGGCAAAGCCGGTGCTCACCACCACCATGAACCGAAGCAGATTGCGCCGAGAGACGAGTTGGTCTTCCGGCCAATCGATAGGGAAATCTCGTCTCCAGCGCGGTTGCTCCGAGGCCCGCCCACCGTCGGGGAATGAACTCATGGCTGATCCTCCTCATACAAATTGTCAAGTAGCATATCGGCTGACTCCTCCCTTTCGGACTCCAGTATTCCGGTCACCGAGAGGAGAGATTCCTGGCTATGCCGGGGAACCATCATGTAGACTTTGGTCTGGATGGTCTGGCGGCCGAACTGAAACTGGTTGATCGGCCGAGAGCGGGGTCGTAAGCGCTCGATCTCCTCGGCGGTTCCGAAGAAGAGCGCCTGACTTGGGCAGACCGACGCACACATGGGCTTTTTGCCTTCGCTGGTGCGGTCGTAGCACATATCGCACTTCATCATGAGCTTAAAGTCGCTCTTCATCTTTGGCACTCCGAAAGGACAGGCCAGCACGCAGTTGTTGCAGGCGATGCAGCGGGGCTTGAGGGCGGTCTGCACGACCCCGTCGGCGGTCCGCTTGATGGCATCGGCCGGGCACACCTCGGCGCAGGTGGGGGAGTCGCAGTGCATGCAGACCACGGGCACGGTCTGGACCGTTTCGGCGCGATCCATAAAGTCCAGGTGGATCATGGAGTGGCCCTTGTGGGTGTCGCACTCGCTGCAGGCCTGCACGCAGGCCTCGCAGCCGATGCAGCGGTTGGGGTCGATGTAGAAATTCAGATTGTCGGGTACCGCCATCAGCTCTCTCCTTTCCCGGCCACGAAGAGGTTGGCTGCGCAGGCCTTGTACTCGGGGATCTTGGAAATGGGATCCTGGGCGGCGATGGTGAGACGGTTTACCGAACGCTTGCCTGCCCAGTGGTAAGGGATAAAGAGGGTATCGGGGCGGATCGTTTTGACCACCTTGACGGGCAAGGTAATAGTGGCTCGCCTGGTTTGGGCGGTGGCCAGGTCCCCGTTTTTTAATCCCAATTTTTCGGCTAGGCGAGGGTGCACCTCGATCCAGGGCTCGGGGTGCTGGTCCACCAAGGGGCCGATCCGCCGGGTCTGAGTGCCGGATAGAAACTGGCTAACCACCCGGCCGGTGGTCAGGATGTAGGGATATTCCTGGTCCGGGACCTCCTTCGGCGGGGTGTACTCGGCCACATTGAAGCGGGCCTTACCGTCGGGGAAGAAGAACGGTCCGGCGCCGTTTGCCACCGAGTTCCAACTGCCGGGCTCGAACAGGCGAGGGGTACCCGGGTGCTCTTCGGAGTAGCAGGGCCAGCACACCCCATAGTTCTTCTCGATCTTTTCGTAGGTGATCCCGAAATAATCGGCCACTCCGCCTTTGCTGGCGACCCGAAGCTCGTCCCAAATCTCTTTAGGCGAGTTGAATTGAAAGCCGTGCTCGCGGCCCAGGCCCCGAGCGATTTCCTGCATGATTTTCCAGTCCTGGCGAGCTTCTCCGGGGGGATCCACGGCCTTATTGATCTTGATCACCCTTCCTTCGATCTGGGTCACCGTTCCCTCGTCTTCTTCTTGCAGGGCCGAGGGAAGAACGACGTCGGCGTGGTGGGCGGTTTCGCTGAGGAAGAAATCCACGGCCACGTAAAAGTCAAGTTTGTCCAGCATTTTGGCCACGTACTCGCTGTCGGGAAGGGAGACCTTGGGGTTGAAGCAGAAGGAGATAAGGCCCCGAATCGTACCCTTCTCGATCAGTCGAAACATTTCGTAGCAGTCCACACCCGGCTGGGGGAGTTCGTCGGCAGAGACCCCCCAAATCTCGGCGATGTGCCGGCGATGCTCGGGATTTCCCAGGTCTCGTCCGCCCGGCAACTGATCGCACTTCTGCCCGTGCTCGCGACCGCCCTGACCGTTGGCCTGGCCGGTGATGGTGCCGTAGCCGCAGCCGGGACGGCCGATCCGACCGCTGGCCAAGACGATGTTGATGGCGCCCAGTACGTTTTGCACCCCGTGGCTGTGGTGTTCGATCCCTCGAGCGTGCATGAGAAAGCTAGTGCCGGCCTCTCCCCACCATTCGGCGGCCTGTCGGATGGCCTTCTCGGCCAGGCCGGTGACCTGGGCGGTCCGAGAGGGGGTCCAACTCTTGACCGCTTCTGCCACTTTTTCAAAACCCACGGTATGGTTTTCGATGAACTCCTGGTCGATCCAGTCGTTCTCGATCATAAGGTGTAATACTCCGGAAAAGAGCGCGACATCGCCCCCGGGCTTGATGGGTAGAAAGAGATCACAGGTGCGGGCGATGGGGGTCACTCGGGGGTCAACCACGATAATCCGAGCTCCCCGCTCCCGAGCTTGCCACACGTAGTGAGTGGTGATGGGTGCGCATTCGGCCACATTGGCCCCGCTGATCCAGACCACTTCAGCATTCAGGATGTCGTTCCAGGGGTTGGCCGCCCGGTCGATGCCGAAGGCCATTTTGTTTCCGCACCCGGCGCTCACCATGCAGAGGCGGCCGTTGTAATCGATGTAGGGGGTCTTCAGTCCGAGGCGGGCAAATTTGCCAGCCAGATAAGTTCGCTCGGTCGTCATGCTGGCCCCGCTGAGCATGCCCACCGCCTGGTTTCCATGCTCGGCTTGCAGGCGGGAAATGGTTTTCACGACTCTATCGAGGGCGCTTTCGTAGCTGCACTCCCGAAATCCGCCGGGACTCCCGGGGTCCCGCTCCAACGCGGTGACGAGCCTATCGGGATGAGATCCTTGAAGGTAGCGCTTGACTCCTTTGGGGCAGAGCATCCCCTTATTGAACGGGAAATCGTACCAGGGCTCGAAGCCGATCACTTCCTGGTCTCTCACCTTGAGTTGGATCCCGCATTGCTGGCCGCAAAAGCAGCAGTGGGTTTTGACCAGGCGATCCGGCTGGGTACCGGTCTCTAGTCTCTGGCCTGTGGCGTAGTTGAGGTGGGGTCCGAACCTGTTGATGATCTCTTCTAGCGCGACGGGTTTTTCGCTCATAAATCCTCCCGGGGCTTTAAAGGTTGTACCACGTTGGGCTGGGGGGTGCCCTGACTCCACCATTGGGAGCCCTGAGCCAGGGCTACCATACGGCGCCGGCAACCGGGGCAGATCCGCTGATAATGGTCGATCTGCCCTTGCATCTGATAGTTATAGCCCAGCTCCTTTTCCACCGTGATGAGGTCGTCGATCTGCATGATCGGGGCAAAGGGTTGCTCGCACCGGGCGCACGCCGCCTGCCCCTCTCGCGCTCCCACCTCCTGGTAAAAGGCCACTCCCAGCTGAGCCGGCCTCTGGAAGATGTGGAAAAACTTTCCGAAGGGGAGGTAGATCAAGGTGAAGATCACGGTGATGGCGTGAAGCACGGCCAGAAACTCGAAGCCGTGCCCCTTCATCCAGGTATAGCAGGCGGTGAGCATCAACCCGGTCACGCTGACGGCAAACAGAAGCAGCAACGGCAAGATGTCGGAGGCGAAACTCTGCACCGAGGCTGCGCCGTGCTCTCGCATTCGTCGGCGCATAGCCAGCATCACTCCTGGTATTACCAGAAACGAAGCCCAGACCAGGGCGTGGAAGATGACAAAGGCCAGGATCGAGTGGACCGGGAAAGAAAAGGTGGGGAAGCCGAAGATGAAGACTCGGTACCACTCCATATTGGCTTCCACCGTTTCGAAATGGATCCACCCGAAGACCAGGGGGAAGGTGACCGCGGCGGCCAGGATGCAACCCCACATGATCAGCAGGTGAGCCATCCAGCGAGCTTTGTCCCGGTGGCGGATAAAGCGGTTGGAAAGAAAGTCGGAGCCGACCTTTTTAAACCACACCCCGATGTTGTGAGCCAGGTGTTTTTGGCGGAAGAAAACTTGCCAGCCTCGTCTCCAGTACATGGCGGTAGGAGGGCGCTGGAGCCACATGCTGTAGCGGTAGGTCACCCCGTAGGCGGAGAACAAAGTGGCGAAAGTGTAGCCCACCAAAACGGCGTCGAAGTTGGCCAGGTTGCGCGACCCTACCAGGATAAGCACCGCCAGGGAGCCACTTATTAAGAGGCCCCACAGGGCCGCGATCTTGACCTCTCGGCGTACTTTTACGTCATCGTTCATCCAGTCCAAATCCTGTTTAGAGGCTTTGAAATCCGACCTGGAGAGTCCTTTAATGTCTTACTTCGAGTTAGGACTTGGCCCGTAATAACTTCCCGTTTTTGGCCGCCCAGTCATCCCCTGTACCTGCGTCGGATTTCGCTCAAGTATGGTCGAATCAGATCTCGAGTTCTTTCATTGAGTTGCATGGTGGTACTTCTTCCTCTTGCTGATTTAAGGTTGTACGAACGAAATGGAGTACAGATGGAACGAGCGCGGACGATTGTAAAAAAAATAGGTATAGACATTTTTAAGGTCGTTGGTGCACAATAGGCCCATGGGATTTATCAGGGATTTCGGGTCGAAGGTACCCCCAAGGACCAGCCCTCCGCAGACCCCGGCGAGTGCGCCGGCGTCTGAGGCCGCGCCTACGCCCCGGCCCAAGAAGCGGGGTTTTTTCGCTGATTTCAACCCGGAAGCGGCCCTGGCCGCAGAACAGCAGCGAGACGCCTTCGTACCCCGATACCAGGAGCAGGCTGCGGCCGAGTCCGCTCAATCCGAGTCGGTTGAGCGGGCCTGGAACAGACCCGAGAGACCTGGATATTCGAACGGCCCCCTTTTCCAGGAGAACGAGACAGCACCGACGCGTTCCGAAGGGATGACCTTTGGGAGCAGTCTGGAAGTGGCTAACCTGACCAACGAGATTCAAAACGTGGCTGACAAGCTGCGGGGGCTCTCCTCATCCTCCTTTGGAGGTGGCTGGGAGCCCGGGGTGGGCCAGATCGAACAGGAGATCGGTTCTACCCGGCAAGCCATCAGCCAGGCCAAGGATTCGGTGCAACAAAAGCGCGCCCGTATCCAGCGCTTGGAGCGCTTCTTAGAACGCACAAGGCAGATGGTCAGCCGTCTGGAGATGCGGATGAGCGGGTTCGACTCGGGCTGGACCCGAGGCTACGGAGGGAACCGGTGGCATCGGGGTGGCGGCGAGTTCCTGTATACTCGCGGCGAACTGCGGGGTCCTGAAAACGCCGACGAGCGCAAAGCTCAGATGGCCCTGATGCTGGACTCCCGGCGAGACCGGGTTTGGAAATTGCAGGATGAGTTGTCAAGTGCCCGTTCAGGCTATAGCCAGGCTGAGTCAAAGGTGAAGGAGCTTGAGTACAAGCTCGGTAGGCTCCAGGATAAACTCTCCAAGACCCGTGACACCAGACAGAATCGGCAGGAGCAAAAGGCGAGCTTGGAGTCCAAACTCGAGGATCTCAAGGCCCGCTATCGCAAGCTTACTGGTCGGAGCTACGGCCAGTTCTTTTAGGAGCTCCTAAGGCTCCTAAGGATTGGGCAGGCGTTCTTAAAGTCGAGGGTCCACCGGTGAGCTTTCCAGAGCCAGTACACCGAACACCGCTCGATGCACCTCATAGAGCGGTCCGCCGTTCACAAAAGTCTCCAGTGCCTGGAGACCCAGAGCGAACTCTCGCAAAGCTAGACTTCTCTTTCTTGACATGGCGCGTTGGCGAAGGGCGGGTAAGTGGCGGGTATAATCCGGGCCGTAGATGATTCGAAGATACTCCCGGCCACGCACTTTGAGCGCAGGTTGGAGAAAACCGCTTCTCCCGTGGGTGAGAAGTTTCTCGGGCTTGACCACCATGCCTTCTCCTCCCTGGGCAGTCAGATTCTCCCACCAGTGGCAACCCTCCAGAACCTGGTCGGGGTCGGAAGGGTCGATCTCCAGAGTTTGGGTAGGATGAAATAGGGCAGAGTTTCCCAGGTATGTCTGAAGTTGCGCCAGATGCCAGCGGTGAGTTTCGTCATGGTTGACCTGGCCGAGCGTGGCCAGTAGGTGGAACGGGGCTATCTTGATGCCCTGGAGACCCTCTGTTTCCCAGCAGTATTGCCGATAGGCCTTCCGAAATTGGAGCGCGTTGGCAAGTCGGTCTTGAAGGCGTTTTTGCAGGGCCTCCAGGGCGGATGAGTCTTCCGGAGCCCGGGTCTGCTCTAGCAACTCGACCGCCTGGGGTAAGACCGCAGTGGCCGCTGAAGCTACCGCCGCATACTGAGCCTGCAAGAGGGCCTGGGCTTTGGCCGACCAGGGCATTAACTCGGCATCGAGTACCACGAAATTGGTCTTGTGAGCGGTCCAAAAGCCATTTGTGGTCAGGGTGTTGACCAGACTCTCTACCAATTCCCTGGCCAGGGGGTCGGGGAAGAAGGCCCGGCCTGTCCGGGTCATGCACCGGCCCTCACCGTTTCGCTTTAGAAATAGCACGGCCCGAGAGCCCATGTGCTTTTCCTGCAGCATCACCCGGTGAGATCCCCGCTTGGCGTAGAACTCAAATGCCTCGGTGGGGTACTCCAGATAGTCGTCTCGCGTACTGGCGGTGCAAGGGGCCATGGTGGGCGGCAAGTAGACCAGCCATTCTGGAGCTACCGCGAAACGACTGATGGTCTCCAGGGCGGCTGCCGTAAGTTCGGGAGCCAGGGTGATATTCGGGATGAGACGGGTGGTTACGATCTGCTTTCCGCTCAGGTCGCTCAGTTTGATTTCGTCGGGGCTTCGTTCGGGGGCCTGCGGTGCCCGCTGAACTGGCTCATAGTAAGTGCGTTCGGCGGCCTCCTGAACAAGTTCCATTTCAGGATAACGAAGCGCTGTTAACTTTCCCCCGAACACACAGCCGGTGTCGATATTGATGGTCCGGTTGATCCACTTAGCCTCGGGCACCGGCGTGTGTCCGTACACCACGTAGGCTTCTCCCCGGTAGTCGGCGGCCCAATCCAGCCGTACGGGAAAGCCGAATTCATCGATTTCTCCGGTGGTGTCGCCGTACATGCAGAAACTACGAACCCGCCCCGAGGCTTTGCCTTGATACTCCTCTTTGATCCCGGCGTGGGCCACCACCAATTTGCCTCCATCCAGCACGTAGTGGCTGATCAGCGATTCTAAGAAATCTTTGAAGACGGCTTTTTCCTGGTCCGGGAGCGGGTCTAACTCCGCCACGGTTTCGGCCATGCCGTGAGCGATGGTAAGCTTTCGACCCTCCAGATAACGCTTCAGCTTTTGATCGTGGTTTCCGCAAACGCAGAGAGCACCTTTGGAGACAGCTTTTCTGACCAGGTTCATGCAATCCAGGTTGCGGGGCCCGCGATCGGTGATGTCGCCTACAAACACTAGAGTGCGACCGGCCGGGTGAAGTAGTTCCTGGTACCCCAATCTATCCAGCAATCGTGTAAGCTCATCGGCGCACCCGTGGAGATCGCCGATGATGTCGAAGGGGCCGGTCAGCTCGCTCTTGTCGTACCAGAGCCGGTTGCGTTCGATCTCCACCAGATCTTCAGGCGTGATTCGGTAGACCCGGTGGAATCTCTCTTTCTTGATGTTTCGAACGGTTTGTCTGAAGAGACTTGTGTGGCGGTCGATCACTCGGGAGCTGAAGTTGCGGTCAGGTCGGCTCGCATTTCGCTCTTTGCATATCTGGCGAGGGGTGTCGAAAAGAATGGCAGTGCAGAGAGTGTCGTGGGAGACCGCCAGATCCCTCAGGCTCTTGCGGTCTTCGGGCCTTAGATTGGTTGCGTCCACCACCGTCATGCGGCGATTTCGGAGCCGGATCCCCACCATGAAGTGGAGCAATTCAAAAGCCAGGTGGGTAGACTTCTGATCGTTTTCGTCGTCGCTCACCAGCCCCCGGCAGACGTCTGAGGAGACTACTTCGGTGGAGAGAAAATGGCGCTGGGCGAAGCTGGACTTACCAGACCCCGAGGAGCCGACTAAAAGCACCAGACTTTTTTCTGGTAGTTTGAGATTCATCTTCGGAAAACCGCCATCTGACTGGGGCTTCCATGCTCGGGGTGGGCCTCTCCTAGCCCCTGGAGACTCACCTGGTAGTCGTGTTTGACGGAGTGGGCCCAGGTCGCAAACTCCTGACGGGTCCACTCAAAGCGGTGATCGGGGTGGCGAAAATTACCTGCCGGGAGGGATTCCCATAAGGCGTTGTACTCCCGATTAGGGGTGGTGATGACCAGGGTCCGGGGGCGGATGCGATGGAAAAGGTTGTGGGCTACCCGGGACAGCCGATCCGGCTCGAGGTGTTCGATCACCTCCACCAGACAGGCTGCCTCTACTTCCTGGAGGCGAGGATCGGTGTAGAGGAGAGAACCCTGAACGAGTTCGACCCTCTGTCGTTTGCTTTCGTGTTGTCTTTCCAAGGACTGACCCGCCCTTCGCAAGGGATCCATGGAGACATCCATAGCTAAGATCTGGGAAAATTGAGGATGTTTCAGGAGCCGCCGGAGCAGTTTGCCTTCGCCGCAACCGAGGTCGGCGACTCGCACGGCTCCAGATTTCAGCAGCACCTCCACTACCGCCTCCAGGCGCTGTTGGTGCAGTCCGAGCTTCTCTTCGACGGTTTCCTCGGCTTCCTGGTCCCGGGGGCTGTCGTCGCTGGCCAGCACATCCAAGGCCTGGCGCGCCAGGCCTTTCTGGTGCTTTAAGTATCGAGAAACGATAAGTTCGCACAGAGGATGCTCGGCCAGCCATTGCTGGCCATTTTCCAGAAGTTTTTCGATCTCTCCCTCTCCCACCCAGTAGTGCTTTTCGTTGTCCAGTACTGGTAATAGGATGTAGAGATGACGTAGCAGAGTGAAGAGAGGGGAGACGATCTTGAGCTTGCAATGGAAGTAAGCCGAATCACCCCAATCGGGAAATTTTTCATCCAGGGGAAGGCGGCGCGCTTCTACCTGGTATCCCAGCGGTTCGAACAGGCTGCGCAACAACCGGTCCCCGCCCCGCACCGGTAGGGTGGGGATCACTGCCTCCAATTTCATAGGGGTAGAAATCAGCTCGGGGCGCTTGTTGCAACGTGCGGCCACCGCCGTGCGAAACATCTGATTGAGGGCCACGCTCAAGAAAGAGCCGGCTACGTAGCTGCGGTCATTGACGTAGGGCTTGAGAGCGAAGGTATCGGCTCCCCCTCGCCGGGTCAGGCTCAGGGGATCGATCTCGATTAATAGGGCCACTTTGGTGGGGCGGGGATAGAAGGCGTGGGCCAGGCCGAAGCTGATGGGCTGGCTGTGGAGTCGGGCCGGATGCTTGTGCAGCAGAAAGCTCATCTCCGGATGATCAGATTCAATAGTAAGCAGCATCTAGGGGTTAAAAGTTGTTCATAGAAGCCCGATCGCCTTTTGGAAACTCTGGATAGGAAGGTATAGGGTCACAAGTATACCCCGGTCTCCTACCTCTGAGGAATAGATTTCAGAATCCCAAAACATATAATGACTTTACAAACACAACATCCCCCAACACTGAAGACCGGCTCCCACCGGTCTTCTTCTTATTTAGGGGTCAAGCTTTCCAGGACCCGGTCTCGGAGTGGCCTGGTCAACTGGGTGGTGGCGTAGAAGTGAGCCTCCCGGGCGATCCGCTGAAGCGGATGGCTGCAAAGGTGGGCCTTGCCGCCCACCGAGGCGTAGGCCGCCCCCACAACCCGGGCGGCCAGTTGGAGAGCTTCAAAACGCAGACCGGTGGAGCGCTCGGGGTCGGGGGCCTGGTCCCAGGCGTCCATCGCCTGGTGATGATGGGCGATCTGCTCCAGCACGGCTCGCTCTTGGCTCTCGGGTAGATACCGGGCCGCGGCCCGAGCTGCCCCCAGACTGCGAGCAGCCTGGAAGACGGTGGAGTGCACATCTTGCTCAGCCAGGAGCTGGGCGTTGTTCCGAACCAGCAGGTCTTTCGATTCGACTCTGAGCGCGTTGAGATCGAGTCCCACGGTGGCGGTCGCGTTCATCACGCTCAAGCGCTCGAGAGGCCGGGCCACGATCTCCGGTTCGTCCATATCGGCCAGCCCCATCAGAAAGTCCCCTTCGCAGGCTCCACCCACCAGCACCTTTTGCATAATGCCGTATCCCGAAAACCAGGGGCCATGACCACTGAAGACCACGTGATCTTTGAACTCCAAGGCGCTCACCGGGGAAGTCTCTCGGCGCAGGTGGGCAAAACACACCCCGAACCAGACTTCTCCGCTCAGGGCGCTTTCCAGCAGGGGGTGCTCCGCCTCCCGGAGCCTGCGGCAGACACCCTCATGCTGGGTGGAGAGAAAGGCCGTCACTCCACACCCGGCGCTCAGCAGATCCAGTGCTCGGCGGCGTTGCCCCGGAGAGGCCTCTACCACCAGGCGATAGTACCCGGATTGGGCGATGGCTTCGAGGTTTGGAGCGGGGAGGAGGATCTCCTCATCGACCTCTTGAGCTCGCAAAAATAAATGCTTGGAAAGCTTCTCTGTTACCGCTAAAATCTCTTGGGCCAAAGAATTTCCTTTAGACATAAGGCATCAGCTTTCAAACCTCAAATCCATTTGGCCTGCGCACAAATTTGTTGACATCCTCCCTCGGATACAGGCGGAGAAGCAAATTTAGGCGAAGTAGATCGAGAGTACTTAAGACAGGAGTGGGAGTCGCTGAGCAGCGTGGGAGATAAGCAGACTGTTCCCCATAGGGATTGGGCCCTGTCTATTGGCTTATTCGTCGTTCTTGGCTGTCTATTGATCGCCTTCGGTTGGCTACTCATCTTCAAGGTGGTGGCGGGACTCCTTTTTCCTTTCCTCTCCGTCGCTCTCATGGTCGGGGTACACGCTCTCGTAGGCAAAGTTCGAGAGCAGGCATTGGACCAGCAGAACGTGGCCATTCAACTCGCCGTGATCGGCGGAGGCATACTGTCGGTTGGAGCGGCCTTCCTGATCGACAAGAGTCTCTCTCCCGTCGTCCTCGCCTACGCCGGAGGCGGCATGGCGCTGCTGGCGTCTATCACCATCTTATTGGAGCAAGCCCGGGTGGCATCCAAGCGAAAAGCGGCGGAAAAGGCCCTGCGCGATGCCGAAGAGGCGCACCGGTTGGCCGACGACGGGGACACCAAAACCGCCGAGGAGATGTTTAAGGAAGCGCTCTTGACCACCGAGATAGCCTACGGCTCCAACCACTCCCAGATCGCTACCATCGTCTTTTACATGGGCCAGCTCATGCAAAGAATGGAACGGGATGAGGCAGCCTCCGTACTCTTTCGCCGAGCCGTGGATGTGCGTACGGCAATTCAGGACGGCAGTGAAAAGTACGTACTAAATTTGCAGGCTTGCGCCGACCACCTGAGAGATGTCGGTCTGCACGAAGAAGCCTTGAGTTACATCAACAAGGCCGTGACAGAGAGCAAGAAGCTCGAGAATTCGAATGCCCTCACCGGGCGCTGCTATCTGACCCAGGCCCGGATTTTTACCGCTCAGAAGAATCTGCAAGAGGCTTATGACGCGGGTAAGGCGGCTGTTCATCATCTGGAACAGGGTCAGGGGAAGAGCCACCCCGAGACCCTGGAGGCCAAATCGCTGATGGCCAGTCACTGCGTCGGCCTGGGTCGCATGGCCGAGGCCGACCGGATCCTGGTCGAAGTGATGGCTGATAAAGAGAAATTGGGCGAGGACAAGGATTCGGTCTACGTCGACCTCTTGCTTGATCTATCCAGCGTGCACAGTAAAAGCAAAGTCGAAAAATCCAAAGAGTTCCTCTTGAAGGCCGCCCACCTGTACCGGGGCTACGTGGGCCCCGAGTATCACCGGGCTGAGGAGTTGCTGTCCAGGCTTCCTTCCCAGTTGGCCGAGGGAGTTCATCCGGACTTAAGTGAGTTTTTTGCTCAAATGTTTACCGGCCAGACCAGGGCAGCTTCAATAATTCTGGAAAGCAAGCCGGAGTTGGCGAGTCTCGTCGATGCTTCGGGCTGGACCATCCTGCAGTGGGGGGTCTTTTTCGATAACTCGGAGATCACTCGGATCACCCTTTCCCAGGGCGCCGATATTGAGGCCGGCAAGGAGAGCGACTTTCCACCACTCTATATCGGAACGCGCTGGGCCAACCGGGCCGCCCTTTCGACCCTCTTTCGCAAAGACCCGGATGTGGAGATTCAGGCGGTCGGGGGTAGACGCCCTATTCACGCCGCGGTGCTCAGTCGAGATCAATTGACCTTCGACCAGGTTTGCTCAAAGAAGGCGACCCTGGAAGTGGCTGACCAACTCGGCTGGACTCCCCTTCACCTGGCTGCCTTCAAGGGAGATCGTAAGTTTCTCTTGCAACTGATTCCGAAGGGACTGGACGTAAATTTTCAGGCGCCCACTTCCATGCAGACCCCGCTCCACGCCGCCGTACTGGGTGGGCATCGAGGAGCAGCGGAAACCCTGATCCTCAACGCCGCTCACCTGGACCTCCAGGATGCCGAGGGCCACACGCCCGCGGATCTTGCCGTCAAGAAAGGCCACCAGGACATCGTGGAACTGATCCAGGGTTACGACGTGAAGGAGGAGGAGCCACAACCCGTGGCCGAGGAACCCCCGCCCGAAGCTTCGGTTCCTGAGCCGGAGGTTGAAGACCAAGCAGGAGAGCAAGCTGAAGTGCAAGCTGAAGGCGAGCCCGGTCCGGCTGCGGAGACTCCCTCTGAAGTGGAGCTTGAAACCGTGGTGGAAGAGAGCAGGGAGGGCTGATTGTGGCAGGTGTAACTGAAGTCCAGGAGCGCATGGCGACTCTCAACACCCAGCTTCGATTTGGTCGTCACCAACAGGCCTTGATCGAAGCGTACAAGTTTCGAACGTTTCTGCAGCTCGGTGGGGTGAGAAGCCAGGAGGCAAAGTCTGCCCTGGTCAGGGTTGAGCGAGCGATCAAGGCCCTGGAAGGCCAGCGACTGACCGGTATCCAGAAGCTCGTGAACCTAATCGTTCGAACAGTAAAGTCCTCTTTAAACCCCACCGAGGAAAAGTTTGATGGAGACTCTTTGCTGGACCGGGTGGACGAGCCCAGTCCCACATCGGAGCAACCAAAAGTTGAAGTCGAGCAGGAGGAGCCGGTCCTCTCTCCCTCCGGTAGGCAAACCGCCATTCGGGAAAAGCCCCTGGGAGAGACGCCTCTTGGGGACTCTACACCGGGCTGGTAGGATTTCTTTGCTGCCAGGCCATTCTCAGATGAGATTGGTGAGCCCTGGCGTAAAATGCATCCCACTCAGCTTCCGCGGGCCAGCGGCCTCTCAATTCATCTAAACTGGTGGCGTGGAGGGCCGCTTCTTGGAGTTGGGCTAGATAGGCGAGGTTGGGTCGAATCCGTGCTACCCCTTTCTCGGGTGTGGCGTGATTGGCCAGGACCCATTCCGGCTCTAGCTCCAGGAAGCGCTGGAGGCTCTGTTTGAGCTCTTCGATGGTGCGGCTATTTTCATCACTGTCCTCATCCACCAGGGGGATTGGATCCTCCACGCAGTCGCCCGGTAGCAGGGTCTTGATCTCTGGTAGATAGAGAGACAGGTGATCGGGGCGGTGGCCGGGAGTAAACAGCAGCCGCACGCTGAGATCTCCGCCGTAAAGAATGGCTTCATCGGGGATGGCCACGGTGGGGGCGGCCAATCGGACGCCGCCATAGCAATCGGGATGCTCGCTGATTTTGTGCTTTAGCTCCTTTTGTCCCACTCCTGCCATCACTCGTTCCACCATGCTTTGAGTTCCGATGATCGGTTCTGGGAAGCACATGTTTCCGAAGTAGTGATCCCAGTCGGCGTGGCTATTGACCACCAAGAGTGGCCGTGAGTCTGCCAGTTTCAAGGCTGCTTGCCGCAGCAGTTCACCGCTCTTCGGCCCTAGCAAGGTGTCGTAGACCAGCACGAAGCGCTCGGTCTTGAGCAGGTAAGAGCGAACCAGGTTGCCGCACTTCAGGCAGACGATCCGGGGATCCCAGCCGGCGTTTTCTTCTACTGAAAACTCGAGGTTTTCCTCCACCCGCGTCATCGCGATGGCCCCATAACTACAAACCAGCGATAATGCTTATCGATGAGTTTTCCCTGGGAATCGGTCTTCAGGGACTTCTTACTCACCGAGTCCTGGACGTTGCCTCCGATGACGTCGATCTCACCGGGGCGGACCGCTACCACCAGATCGGTGTGGGAAGAGTAGACGGTGGGCTGGTAATCGTAGGTGATTCCACCCTGGCGGGCGTAACCGACCAGATCGCCCACCTGGGGTGCCCGCTCGGACAGCCGGTAACCCCAGTAGGCGGAGTCGACACGCTCGGCCCGGCGAGCCAGGATGCTTTCCCGGATGTAGGTGGCGTGCCACTCCGAATAGGGAAACCGTTCTCCCATCCCGGCTTTTTTCATGACCCAGGACATAAAAGCGGCCGACCACGGCTCGTGGGTATCTTTCCCAGTGAGATCGAAATTGACCCCTTCCTTCCAGTAATCGGCGACCCGCAGGTAATGATCGTCGTCGGCTTCCCGGCCTCCTTTATGGGTGAGGTTGCCCTCGATGTCGATGGTTTGGCGGCCGAATCGCTCCCACTCTTGACGGGCGATCTCCAGGGTCTTTTCGTAGGGAGTTTGGGCCGAGCACACAGAGAGTAGGCTAAGTAGCAAAGCAAGGAGGGTTGAAAACCGTTTCATAGGAAGGGGTTGCACGGCGAGCGGTGGCCCTCCTTTAGAGGAAGCGCTCGGTCCCCTGGGTGGACGACGAGCGCTCTTCGGAAAACTGATACTCCGCCGGTAGCAAAGCGTTGATCCGCTCCATCAGCTCACCGGTGAGTTTTTCGAAGGTTGCTCCGTGGTCTTGGGATGCTCGAATGGTTAGAGGAACAAAGTCGGTAGGCGCGTGAGGGGCTGCGCCGGGGTCGAAAGGTGTTCCGATGCTATAGTGGACCTTGCCCCCTTTGGAAAACGGGTTGTCACCGGGGTAGCACTGGTCGGAACCGGTGACCCCTACCGGCACGATACGGACTTTCATGTGAAGCGCCATCTGTACGATCCCGGAAAACCCACGGGTCAGCCGGCGATTGCGGGTACCCTGAGGGAATATCAAGGGCCGGTATCCGTTGTCCATCGCCTCTCGGTTGATACGGACGACGTGTCCGGTCAACCCTTCGAAGTGTTCCTGAAACTCTTCGAAAAAGGTGTCGGGGGTGCCGCCGGGTGCCTCCCGCAGGTACTGCTCTACGGTGGGTTCTAGGGGCAAATCTTCGGTCCAGGCACCATCGCCCAGCAAGCGGAGTTGGCGATACTCTTTCTGGTCGGGTCGGCGGCCGGTCCGGGCCAGCCAATCCAGGGTGAGCAAGAACCCTCGAGAGGGCACGGGGATACAGGAGGACCAGCCCAGGAATCGGCTCAGCCATTCATTTTGATAGTATTTTCCCTTGACCCAGGGAGCCACCGGAGGGTAGCCCTGCTGATCCAACTCCCACATAAACGGTAAGTAGTTGTAGCGATCGGTGTGATTCATGGCTAACAGCATCGGTTCGTCGGAAGCGACATGCTCCAAGCCGTCGATACTGATTCGGGTAGGGCGGGGAAAGTGGAAGTTGCTACCGAGTACCAGGCGAGAGACGACGATCTGTACGTAGGGCACCGGAGGGAGTTGGAACTCTCGCATCTTGTCCAGGACGCCCAGGGTGCGGAACCTTCGGTTGTCCATTCGGGTGGTTATGGTGCTGAAAGGCCCTTAAATAAAGTCGAACGGATCGTTATCGGAACTGGACTGAAAAAAGGTGCCGAGGAGCAAATATGTGGGCTCGTTACAATCAAGTAGTGTATCTGTACAGGTTATCATCATACTTTTAGCTTATCGGAATCGTTATGGAAAGTATGTGGACAGAAGGTATCCGATGTAAAAGTTGTGTGAACAGTTTATTGCTAATTGTAACTTGGCGAGAGTAATATTCAGTATTTTTTTGAAGGAAATTCCTCTGCTGCGGAGGCAGCACGGCTATTTTTTGGTATCTATCCGATATGAATACAGCGGAAATGCGTTTACTGACAGTACCCCAGTTTGCCCGGAGGGTCTCTCGCACCGAAGATGAGGTCCTGGCTCTGATTCAAGCGCGCGATGTCAAGGCGTTGAGACCCGATCCCGAAGGGGGCTACCGGGTCCTTGAGAGTGAAGTGGACCGATTGCTACAAACCCACGCAACTCGCATCAAGCCGGTCTCCAGACGAGAGGGCGTGGTGGAGACCACGGTGCCGCTGGAGACCCATCTGGGTCTGGTGACAGCCCTGGAGTCAGAGCGGGATAGAAACGCCCGCTTGGAACGTCTGAACTCTTCGCTGCAAAAAGAGCTCTTCAGTTACCGCCGACTTCTGGATGAGACCAACAAGGAGCTGCTCGAAGTGAGAACTCGAATGCGGGCCACCCACGAGCGAGTGCTGGAGATGGAAAAGGATCGGATCGTGCGCCACCATCGCCCCTGGTGGAAGAGGCTATTCGGCTAACCTCTCAGCGATGTAGTGGTCGACCAGGTCTTCCAGGATGGCCAGTGGGACCGCGCCGTGGGTCAGGATCACATCGTGGAATTCACGAATGTCGAACTGCTCTCCCAGTTTCTCTTTGGCCCTGGCTCTCAGCCGCAAGATCTCGTTCATACCCACTTTGTAGGCGGTGGCCTGGCCCGGCATCACCACGTGCCGGTCCACCATCTTCTGGCAGTCCTCGATGGAGTTCGGGGTGTTAGTCCGGTAGTACGAGAGAGCTCGCTCTCGATCCCATTTTTTGGAGTGGATACCGGTGTCCACCACCAGCCGGCAGGCTCGCCACAACTCCATAGCCAGGCGACCGAAGTCGGAGTAAGGGTCTTCGTAAAATCCGTACTCCCGGGGCAGCAATTCGCAATAGAGCCCCCAACCTTCGATGTAGGCGGTGTAGTGACTCAGGCGACGAAAGCGAGGGAGTTCGGTGAGTTCCTGAGCGATGGAAAGCTGCATGTGGTGGCCCGGGATCCCCTCGTGATAGGCCAGCGCTTCCATCTGGTATTTTGGCATGCTGGGCATGTCGTAAAGGTTGGCGTAGTAGATCCCAGGACGTGAGCCATCCAGGGCGGGAGACTGGTAGAACGCCTTCCCGGCCGACTTTTCTCGAAACGGCTCCACCGCCTTGACCACCAGATCGGCCCGGGGTTTGGTCTGAAACAACTCGTCCAGCCGGCCCTTCATTTCCTCGACCACCGCCTCGGCCTGACCCAGATAAGCTTTCCGCCCGGCGGCATCATTGGAGTAGTAAAATTGAGGGTCGGTTCGCATGAACTCGAAAAACTCTTGGAGCGTGCCCTGGTAACCCACGGATTTCATGATCTCCCGCATTTCCCCGTGGATGCGTTCCACCTCGGCCAACCCCAACTGGTGGATCTCGTCGGCACTCAGTTCGGTGGTGGTGGTGTGGATCAGGGCCTGGGCGTAGTACTCATCGCCCTTGGGGAATTTCCAGGCGCCGTCCTCGGTGGTCGCTCGACCACGTTGTTCTTGGAGCACTTTCTCGAGTTGTCGATAGGCTCCGGCAAACTCCCGGCTGACGGCGGAAGCCCCCCGCGACAGCAAGTCTTTCTCTTGCTCTGCTGAAAGCCCGAGAGCTTTGATCTTCTTCTGGAAATCGCTGTAGACCGGGTGCTCACCGGAACTGGTGATGGGGTAGCCCTGCAGCAGGTTGGCTACGTCTGAGAGCACGTAGTCAAAGACAAACCGGGGGGGAAGAATCCCCTTTTTCTCTCTCCGGATCATCCCTTCGGAGAGTTGCTCCATAAGCACGGGGAGGCGCTCCAGTCGAGTGATATACGCTTCGGCCTCCCAGGCGTTGTTGATCTGATGGTTGTTGATCAGAAAGGCTGGAACCTCGGCGTGCAGGCCGAACATCTGGTTGACCGGGTAGTCGTAATCGACGAAGCGGTGTCGGGCCGCTCGCCTCTCTGCGTCGTAGAGAAAGAGCTTCAGTGACAGCTCCGTCTCCGGGTCGAGCGAGCGGCCGGCCAGCTCTTCTTTCAGACGCCGGGCCCACTCTTGATTGAGGCGGAAGCGAGCTTCCACTTCCTGGGGGCTCAGGTCGTCCCAGCGATCATAAAATTTGCGAGACCCCAGGCGGGTCAACTGCATGGGACGTCGCTCCACTTGTTCATCGAAAGCTTGTTCGAAGAGCAGATGGGCCTTCTGGCTGTTACTCACCACGTCCGGGGTCGAGCGGGTGGGCATACCCAACGGTTCGGCCCCTACGGCCTGCGGCCCAATCAGCCACAGTCCGGTGATCATCAAGGCGGATAAAACGGTCTTTTTCATAGTTGGGGGCTTACTCGTTTAGTTTCGGCGAATCCTTTGCGGGGGACAGGTAGGATGATGAAACACATCTTAATCCTCTCTCCCTTTCACGGAGAAAGTAGCCACGCCGCCTGGGCCGAAGGGCTCAAGCAGCATTCCGGCCACCGGGTCACCATCCTGGAGTTGGACGGTCAGACCTGGAGTTGGAGGCTCATGGGTGGGGCTTTGCCGCTGGCGGAGAAGATGAAGGAACTCTGTGAGCCGGTGGACCTGATCCTGGCCACCAGCCTCACCTGCTTGAGCAGTCTCTTCGGATTTCTCCGACACAACCCGATGGCCTCGCTCCCCGTTGTGTATTACATGCACGAAAACCAGCTCACCTATCCGATTCGGCCGGACGGCCGCCGGGATCCCCAGATGGTGTTGCGCCAGTTTCACTCTCAACTGGTGGCCGATGAGGTCTGGTTCAACTCCCATCACAATATGAAGAGCTGGTTCAAGAAACTGCCGGGTTTTTTAGGGCGGTTCAAGGACCACCAGGGCCTGGAGCACCTGGAGGCGTTGCAAGCCCGCTCCCGGGTGGTCCCGTTGGGGCTTGCCCTGCAGAGCGGGGAGCCCGAACTCTCGGGCGACCGACCCATCTTGCTGTGGAACCAGCGGTGGGTCTGGGAGAAAGGGATCGATCGCCTGGTGGGGCTGATCAAGAAGTTTGAGCAGCCGCTCCCCTTCGACGTGGTTTTGCTGGGTCAGGAGGTTCAGGACCCCCTCCGGATGGAGCTGGAAGAACTGCTCGGCCCTCAGCTCTTGCACGCGGGTTGGTGCAGCAGAGAAGAGTACTGGCAATGGCTTTCTCGGTCGGCCTTCACGGTTTCGGTGGCCCGCCACGAATTCTTTGGCATTTCGGTCCTGGAGGCCGCCGCTCGAGGGGTGATGCTGTTCTTGCCGGGGCGCCTTTCCTACCCTGAAATCCTGCCGACTGAGCTCCACCAGACCTGCCTCTACACCTCGGCCAGAGATCTCTATCGGCGGGTTCGAGATTTCCTGGAGGCTCCCCAAAAGTACCTCGAGACCCGCCGAAAACTGGCGGCGGTGGCCGAGGGCTATCGCTGGCAAAGCAAGATCGCGCTCTACGACCGGGAGCTTACTCGGGTGCTGAAGACCCCGACCGATAACCGAACAGTTTCAAAGTGACCGGCGACCTGCCATTCAGGCTGTAGACGCGGTGGTTATCCGGTTCTTGCCCCGGGCCTTGCTACGGTAAAGGGCGTCGTCGGCTCGCTTGAGGCAGCCGTTCGGCCACGGCTTCGGCTCCTTCGGAGTCTTGATGGGGAAAGACCAACAAAAATTCCTCACCACCGAATCGGTAGCAGGCATCGGAAGCTCGGGATTTATTAGCGAGGGTCTCGGCCACCGCTTTGAGGATTCTATCACCCTCCAGGTGCCCGTAGGTGTCGTTGAACAGTTTGAAGTTGTCGATATCGCAAAGACCCAGAAAGAACTCCCGATCGTAGCGTCGCCGTTCGTCGAGATAGCGGCGGATATCGTCTTCGAAGAGCAGCCGGTTTCCCACTCCGGTCAAGGCGTCTCGACGGCTCTCCATCCTCAATTTGTTGCTCAACTGGAGGAGCTGGCTGTTGGCCTGGGTGAGTTCGCGGTGCATGGCTATCACCCGCTCCGCCGAGATCAGGCGGCACTCCAGCTCCGTCGTGCTCACCGGTTTGGGCAGGTAGTCGTCGACCCCCGATTTAAACCCCTCCAGAATCTGCTCGGCCTTGGTGCGAGCAGAAACGATGATGAAGTACGTGTAGTCCGAATGGGGGCTCAATCGAACCTTGCGACAGAGGTCCCTTCCGTTCATCTCGGGCATGAGAAAATCGCTGATCACGACATCAAAGTGGGTTCGAGCGAAAGTCTCCCAGGCGAAAGTACCATCGGCTGCCTCCACCACCGTGTGCCCCAGGGCCTTCACCGCCTCGGTCACCGGCGTTCGTTCGTGAGCTTTGTCACCCGATATTCAAGACTGCTCCATGCTTCAAGCTTTCTCGATCGACCCGAGTTTTCATCCTGGAGGGGGGCGGGGTTTGAAAGGGCTATTCGTAAACAGTTTGTTTCCACCGGTCATCTCCAGACGATTCGTGATAAGATGGGCGTGATGAAAACTATTCGCTTTGCCCTATCAGTATTAATGATGTGCCTGCTCACCTGCACGGTCGGCCTCTCGGATTACCCGGCCCTGACCAACGTTACCGTGATCGCCCATTCTTACTACGATTATTACGCGATGCCCGACGCGGAGAAGTGGAAGAAAGTCAAGAGCGTGCACATCGTAGGCCAGAATCGAGCCGGCAGCACTCAGGTCTATCAGTGCGGACCTTACAGCCAGATCCAGGCTACCCTCTACGACGTGTCGGTGGCCTCGGAGTATCGCGTCACGGTGGTCTGGGAGGATGGTGAGCAGATTTATAGCTCCTTTACCGCGTCTCCCCAGCGCGAGGTGATCCACAACATTTATCAGCCTTTTTAAAACCGTTCACATGGTTGTTACCAAACTGCGACGAGCTTTGCCTACGATGAGAACATGCTCATTAAAAGTACTCGTCGGCCCTCCGTCCCGGAGCTTCGCATACCTGCGGAGCAGCCGGCGCCTGCGCCCGAGTCTGCGTCCGACAACGATGACGATCTCAATATCGGGTTACTGGCAGGCACCGCCGGCGACCGAATCGGGCATTTCGTGCGGGGGGTCACCCAGGAGTCTCTCCAGCATCTGCGCTACATTTCAGCCGCCAACGCCTTCCAAAACGTAGGCAGCGCCCTGGGCTCTCTGGCCCTCACTCCGCTCGCTATCCGATTGGCCAGCGACAATGCTCCGCTGATCGGGGGACTGGCGATCGGAGGTACGGTTGCAGCGGGCGCCGTAGGAGCCGTCCTCGGCTACGCCTGGCTCTATCGCAAAGATGGCAAAGACGAGCACAAAGTCAAGGAGTTTTCCAAAGCCGCCGACACGGCCCTGTCAGTGGGAGCGGCCCTGCAATCGCTTCCCAAGTTCGTGTATCCCAGCGTGGTCGGGGCCACCGACGCCCAGATCGAGACGATTTACAACGCTCTGGACAAACTGCCACTGCACCAGGCCACCGCCTCTTCCACCATGCAGGTCATCCCCGGCCTGGTCAAGACCGGCATTTCCGGGATGGCCCAACCCGGAGATTCCCACATTCACGTTCTGCTCGACGAATCTTATATCAATAACCCTAACCGGGCTGAAGGCCTGGTGCTCCACGAGCAAGCCCACGCGGTGGACTACAGCGGGGGCTTTGGATTGCTGGGTGCCCACAACTGGAAAGGCGGCTTCGGCACAGGGCCTTTCGTGAGCGGTTACGCCGAGACCAATCGGTACGAAGATTTTGCCGAATCGTTCGAGGCCTACCACACGGATCCCGAAGCCTTCCGCCTGGCCTTTCCAGAGAAGGCAGCCGCCATTGAAAAGATCTCTCACGCCGATCCCCTATCAGCGGCCGCCGACCAGGCCGGGGTGCGCAGCGCCGGGCGCAGGATCGGAGCCACCCTCGGCAAGGTCCCCTTGCTACGGACCGGACTGGAGATCGCAGGCTCTCTGGTGGGCCCCATCCAGACTCATCGGGGCGCCAGCAAGCTTATCGAAGGTTTGGAGTCAGGGGACCAGGCCCAGCAGTTGGATGGGAAACTGAATCTGGCCACCGGATTGTTTCTGGGGTTACCCGGAGCACGGCCCCTGGCACTGGCTACCGGGATTGCCGGTAGCGCCCTTCGCCTGACTTCCCGGGAGAACAACGAAGCTCACATGGAGCAAGCCAACAAATGGGCCAATCGAGTTTTAGCGGTTTCGGCCGGACCGGTGGGAATGACGGTGGGTGCCATCGTCGGGGAGATGGAAGCCAACGGTCTGAAGATGGATGAATCGAAGGGCTTTTCACCCGACGGCTGGCAGTCTTCTCGACCCGGTAAGGGCGCCATGCTGAAAGGGACTCTGGCTACGGTAGGTGGAACCATAGGGGGCGCGCTGCTGGGAGCCGCTGTGGGAGGAGCCCTGTCTGGGACCCCGGGAGCTTTCCTGGGCGCTTTGTGGGGACAGGCCGCAGGCGGGGTGACCGGGCTGGCCGGATACTCCATCCATCGCACTCTGAAAGAAGCGAAAAAAGAGGGCGACCCTCTGGCTCTCACCTCCAGCGACAAGCAGTTCTTGAAAAAAACCGTCGGGGGAGCCGTGGTGGGCGCTGGAGTCGGCACCGTGGCCGGAGCTATGGGCGGGCGCTTGCTAGGCCAGATGGTGGGGCAGGCTTTCGGCGGGCCCGGTGCGGCTTCCGTGATGGGTTCGGTGGGCGGTTGGGTGGGAGCCCTCTCGCTGGCCTACGGCGGCGGCAAGCTGGGTGCCGGTATCGGCTCCGGGCGGATCCTGGGTAAGGAGCCGCTTCAATCCCCCGAAAACCCTGGACTTCAGGCCTCCTAAAACAATTCGAGTTGTCGGGGCCGGTCTTCCTCTTCCAGGGACCATTCGCGCCAGGCCTTGAGGAGAGGAAAGTAGAGCCCCATCTTCACCGGTCGTCCGTCCAGGCGCTTTAAGAGCCGGGCGTAACGGTTGAGTTGCGGCCGGTACCTTTCCACCTCCTGATCGAGAAACGCTTGCTGTTCGGAGCCTTCGTGGGTGCCGGTCTTGTAGTCCACCACCCAGCGCACTCCCGACTGATCCACGAAGGTACGGTCCACCACCGAGCGGACCAGCCGCCCGCCCCACACTCCGCTGACCGCGTACTCACTGCGGGCTTCCCGGTGCTTGGGATCTAAGATCCAACGACCGCGTTTGCTGGAGAGGGTCTCCTTCAGAGCGGTTTGACAGCGACTGACCGCACCTGGCAGGGCGTCCGGTGGGACTCCCGCCGCGGAGAGCTTGGAAAGCAGGTACGGCTCCAGGGCCCGCAGCCTGTCGGCGTTCCAGCGGGGCAGCCCCTCTCGACCGATCTGCTGGAGCACTCGGTGAACCACCGTGCCCACGTGCTTGACCGTTTCTCCGGCCCAGTCGAAGCGGGGTTCCTCGGTTCGTTCGTCGTCCAACATCTCAATTTTGGGGACGGTCATGTCGGGGGGGAGCCCGGGCGCTGCCCAGTCCTGGTGCAGACGACGGACGGATAGCGACGGCGGTGAGAAAATCGGTGCTTCCGAGAGGGGCGAAGAGGCCCCGGCCGAGTGGGAAAACTCCTGCTCCAGGACCGGCCAGAGCAGCTCCAGGAAGGTGCCCTTTCGAGGCGGCTTCAGTTGGCCGTGGTCTTGAGCCTGGTCGGGTTCTACTCGGGCAACCAGATGTAGGGACTTCTTGGCCCGGGTGGCGGCCACGTACAACAGCCGAGCCGATTCGTTCTCTTCCTTTTTCTTCTCCAGGCTGCGCACGAAGTTGTAGACCGGGTCGCGCTGCTGCCCCCGGGCCGTGACCGGTGCCAGCAGGAGCTCCGAATCGCCGTGCGGGTCGTTCCACTCCAACCAACTCACCAGGGGCTCTTCGATATGGCGAGGAGGATTGCTCAGACCCGGGAGGATCACCGTGTCGAACTCCAGCCCCTTGGATTTATGAATGGTCATGATCTGCAGTCGCCCGTCGGCGGTCACGTCGGGTTGGGCAAAGAGCTTGCTCATCTTTCTTCGGAGCAGCTCCAGGGGGTCGAGAGCTCCTGAAGTCTCGACTTTGTCCAGCAGATCGAGATAGGTTTGGCAGTCGCTCAAGGCGGTGGGCGATTCCAGTCCGGCCGGACCTCCCAGGGCCAGCCAGGTGGATTCGACCCACTGCCGCCAGGGCAGGCGCGCTCGATTGTCCAGGGCTTCGGCCAGGATCGGATAAACTCGGGCCAGTCTGGCGCGACCGTCCGAACTCAGCGCGCTCAGGGACGGAAAGTCGGCCACCCCGGCGAGCAGGGTGGACCGCGCCGAGGCTTCGGCTAGAACCAGCAGGTCGGCGGTCTGCAGGCCGGCCCAGGGAGCCCTGAAGACGGAAAACCAGGCCAGACGGTCGCCAGGCCGGCTCAGAGCTATGGTGAGGGAGTGCAGATCCCGGACATCTTGCTTTCGACCCAGGGGCTCGAGATCCACTCCCTGAAAGCGGTGGCCCCGGGCCTTGAGCAGAGGAAGGATCTGCTCTAGATGGCCTCGGCTGCGCACCAAAATGGCTACCGAGGCTTGGGGGTCCTGGTCCCAGGTCTCTTCCAAGATCTCCAGCACGGCCTCGGCCTCGGCTCGCTTGTGGTCCACAGGGTCGCCTTCCCCCGCCACTCCCCAACAGTGCACCGCGGTGGCTTGAGGATCCCGGGCGGCGACCGCCCGGGCGTAGGGGACCGAGCCGTCCCCCGGGTCTTCGATCCGGGGAAAAACCTGTGAGAAGGTCTGGTTAAACCACTCCACCAAACGGGATTGCGAGCGGAAATTTGAGGTAAGGAGCAGCGGCTCCGGATTGAGATGCCCCAGTCCCAGCTCTCGAACCTGCAGAAAGAGTCCGACTTCGGCGTCTCGAAACCGGTAGATCGACTGCATGGGATCGCCCACCAGAAAGAGGGTACGCCCCTCTCCCGGGATCCATTCGGCGGTAAGTCGACGCAACAACTGCAACTGGCCCTGGGAGGTGTCCTGAAACTCATCCACCAGCAGGTGCTGCAGCTTTCCGTCCATGGCCATGGCCAGATCGGAGGGCTCATCGTCGCTACCGAGCGCCTGTTCGGCCCGGTGGGAGACCTCCACGAAATCGCTGATGCTCAAGCTGCGAAAGACCACAGTCAGCTGAGCGGCGGCCAGCCGGGAAACCTCCAGCAGGGCTTGCAGCGTCTCCCACTGTTCGTCGGTGTAGCAGCCCGGGGGGAGGCTGTCCACGTCGCTCAGCAGTTGCTTCAGGGCGTCGTCTCCGGTGAACTCGGCCAGGATCGTCTCGAAGGCGCGTTTGGCTTGCTTGCGCTCCGCTTTGGCCCCTTCCCCTCGAGCTTCCGCGGGGCGGGGGAAACCCTGCTTTTTGCTCACGCTCTTGCGCCATTCTCCCTTGTGGGTGAGCAAGAGGTTGCGCAGGGCCTGCCAGTGGGGCAAGAACTCGGGTCTGGCCGTGGGAGGAGAGGAGAGAGCTTTCCACGGCTCCAGAAAACTGTCCTCACCTAACTGGCGAGCCGCAAATGAAACCAGCGGGGTTAGCCGTTGCAGGCTCTCCAGGCCCAGCTGTTCGAGCAGCGCTGTCAGTTTCGTGGAGGTCACGTTTTTCAAGGTCTGTTCCAGGGCAGCCCGCAGGCTCTCCGGACCGACTTGCCTCAGATCGCCAAAGAGCCGGACCAGGGGGCGCATCCACTTGTCCCGCCGGGCCAGCATGTCGGCCACTTGCCCCTGGACCCTCAAGAGGTCGTTGTCTAGATGAAGCAGCAACCGGGCCACCGCCGGCGAGTGGGCGGTATCGTGCACGGCTCCCAGGGTGAGCCGGGCCGCCTGGAGGTAGTACTCGGAAGCATCCTCGACCGCCTGGGGGGCCGCTCCGAACTGGGACAGGATCGGCAGACCCCGAGCCAACCGGGCGCACAACGAGTCGATGGTGAGGACTCGCAAGCGGGCCGGATTGTCCTCCAGGTTCCAGCCCCGCTGATCGTTTCGCGCCAGGGCCTGGCGCCCTAGAAGCCAGGTCTGGCGGGCGAAGGGATCGTCAGGTTCGGGCCGAGAGCGGGCTTCCTCCAGGGCGTGCACGATCCGTTCTCGCATTTCGCCTGCTGCTTTTCTGGTGAAGGTGATGGCCAGGATCTCTTCCGGTTCGGCCACTCCCGCCAGCAGTGTGAGAAAGCGCTGGGTGAGAAGGCTGGTCTTGCCGGAACCGGCGGGAGCTTGCACGATGAAGGAGCGGGTGGGATCGAGAGCCTGCCGGCGAGCCTCTTGATCGCTACTCCCTTCGGTGCGCGGTTGGCACTGCTCAAGGTTCATCGCCCACCAACCCCTCTTCGACCCTGCACAAACCTTCCAGCCCGCAGTACCGACAGGTCTTGGGCCCTTCGGCCGGGTCTACCACCGCGTGTCCATCGTGAAATTCCTGGGCCAGGGCTTCCAGCCGGGCGGTCCATTCGGCCTTCCGCTGCTCCCAGGTTTTGAGACCGTCTTCGGCATACTCCGAGGCCTGGACACCGGGTAGCGCTTCGTCTACCGAACTCAGGCCTCGAAACTCCATGTTGCCGGGCTTTATCCGGGCGAAGCAGATGGTTTCCACGGGGCGAGGATGACTCACGCTGTAGAGCGGTAGCTGGGGTTCCCGAGGCCTTTCGCCCAGCCAGTCTCCCACCTGGGGGCTCCCGGTTTTGTAGTCCAGCACGGCCAGACTGCCGTCGGCCAGTCGATCCACCCGGTCCACGGTGGCCTTCAGGGTCAGGCCGGCAAAGCACAGTTCCACCTTCTCTTCGGTGGCCACCACTTCAAACTCGTCTCGGGTCATCTCCAGTTCCATCCACTCGGCCAGCAGGCTCAGCAATCGCTCCTTCTCCAGTTTCACCATCAGACCCCGGAGCACGTCCGGCCGCTGCCGGCGCATGCCTTCTACGGCGTACTCCGCACTCTCTGAGAGCCACTGCCGATGACGATTCTGCTCGGCCTGCATCCAGTTCTGCCGGGTTCGAACCAGAGACCAGAGCTTTTCCAGGGCGGCGTGGAGCATGGTCCCGCGGTGGCGGGGATTCAACCCTTCTTCCGGAGTTTCCGTGGGACGTGCATCCAGGCGGAGGTAGGCGTAGGCCCGAAACGGGCAGGCCGATTGGTGAGTGAAGAGGCTAGTACCTCCCCGGGTTTTTTCTTGCTCAGAGACCGGAGGTGGCCCTGGGTCTGCGATCGTCTCCAGCAAAGAAGAGGCCAGCAGTCGCTGCTGCAGGGTGGGACTCTCCAGCAACTTGAGATCGGTCGAGTCGACCCGGGGTAGGTCTCGGAGCAGGGGGCTGGGGCGGCAGGCCTGTTCTTCGGAATAGAGCGGATAGCTCATCACCCCCGAACTTGCCGCCCGCACAAGTCGCTCGGTGATGAGGCGGGCGAACTCAAGCTCTCTGTCGGGGGTGCTGTGGGCCACCCGTTGGGCCCGCTGCAGGGTAAACGGCAAGTACGGATTGGGGCGCGCCGCCGAAGGCCAGCGGGTGTCGTCCAACCCGGCCACCCATAAGCGATCAAATTGCAGCCCCACAGCCTCCAGAGTTCCCATAACTTCCAGTCCGCCGCGGGAGAGCTTGGGCTGGTAAATGGTCTCGTCGCTGATACGCCGGAGAGCGGCGTAGGCGCTATGACGATCCACCGGCCCCAGCAGACTGTCCAGTGATCCGAGCCCGGCCAGGGTGCTCTTCCAGCGAGTCACGGTTTGATACTCGGGACTGTTTAGCTTGCGCTCCCCGGGCCAACCGAGACTCTCCAGGAGGTCGGAGAAGTGACCCGCCCAGGCGCTGGGAAGCTGCTTGTGGGGTGCTTTTTCGATTTCCGCCTGAGCCGCCTTGAGTCTTTGGAACAGGGCCGGGGAGCGGTAGGGCTTCTCTTCTTCGGCCTGGGCCAGTTGCAGGATCCGTCCGACCCCCACCAGGTAGCGCCCATCCGACTGCAACTTGGCAAAGAGCAGAGCTCGGGAGTCGAACTCTTTTTCTGCTGCTCCTAAAAAGGGTGAGAGTAGAATCTTCCAACGCGCCAACTGGCGGGGTTTGTCGCTCCAATTCAAGAGTTCCAGGGCGTCTGCCACCAGCGGAAATCGGGCCAGGGGCAAGCCCATGGAAAAGTCGCAGATCGGGGGGAGGTCGCTCCTGGGGTCGCTCAACCGGCTGGGCTGAAACACCTCGGTCAAGAGGCGGTGCACTTCCAGTCGGCGGGAGGCCAGGTCGGGTAGGACCAGACCTACCCTGAGTTCCATTTTTTGGTTGCTCTCCAACTGCTCTCTCAGCCAGCGTCCGGCGGATCGGATTTCGTCTTCCTGGTGGGCGCAGGGTAAAACAGACCAGTTTTGCTCGGAGGCTCCGGGAGGATCGGCCAGAACCACTTCCACTCCTTTACTCTCCAGCGCTTGAAGGAGCGAGCGAGCGGCCGGGGTCCACTCGGCAAATCCCAGGAATCGGATGGATTTAGGCAAGGCGGTGGGGGGCAATCGGTCGTTGGTGATCACCTTGACCAGTTCCGACTCCAAGCGGCAGGCAGGTAGCCACCCACGCTCCCGACAGGTCGCCTGGAAGGCTTCCGCCCAGCCCATAAAGACCAGGGTCTCCTCCGGCCAAATAGCCCCCACCGCGCGCAGTTCGCGCTCTAGTAAGTAGCTGTTGGTCAGCCTCCAGGCTTCGGCCGCCAGGCGAGCCGCCGCGGGCAGGTTGAGCAGTCCCTCACCGGAGGCGGAGTTGGTAAGCACCTTGATCCAGAGGAAGCGCTCTTGCCATTCATTCATCAAGGAGAGCGGCTCATCGGAAGGGCTGCCGGCCAGCCAGTATTCCTCGTGGAGAGCCCGCAAAAATTCGCTATAGGAACAGACGGGCAGAGTCTCCCAGGCACGCTCTCCCCGGCTCTGGTGGTCCCGAGCGTCGGCTTCCCAGAGGGCCAGGGCCTGGCGTTCGTTGGGGCATACGCAGATGGATCGTTGGGTGAAGAAAAGGGACATTTAGCTCTTCAACAACAACTTCACGACCTTTTTGGTGTCGGCGGAAAATTCACGGCGCTCCATCCATTCCAGATAGCCGCGCCGCTTTTGCACCGGGTCTCCCCGGTGCTGGCCAAAATTAAAGCGGACTACGCCTTCGAGGTCGCGGTAGAAACGGCGATCGTGGTCCAGATACTCTTTGAGTTCGTGGCCGGCCAGTTTTTTGATTTCATCCGAGACCAGCCGATGGGTTTCCGCCGGTAGAAAGTCTGGATGTTGTCTTTTTTGACCTCGCAAGACTTCGATGGTGGCCAGGGTGTCGGCCTCGGCTCGATGGGCTCCCTCGAAGGTCCGGCCGGTGTAGCGACGATAAGCGGCTTCCAGTTTGTGGCTATTGACGTACCGCTCGATCAGGAGGGTATCGATCATGGGATGGCTGGGAGTCAGTCCGGCTAGTTCGCAGCGGACCAATTCGGCATTGAGGATCGCCATATCGAAGGCCCCGTTGTGGGCGATCAAGGTGGCTTGCGAGAGCAGGCTCTGGATCCTCTGGGCGTGGGCCGAGAAGGCTGGAAGACCTGCCACCTCGGCATCGGTGATCCCGTGGATTTCGCTATTTTCAGGAGGTATGGGGATCTGCGGATCAACCAGAGAGTGATAGCGCCCGGTGATCTGGAGATCCGGAGTGAGTGAGACAAAACAGAACTCGATGATCCTATCTTTACCGGCATCCAGGCCGGTGGTCTCCAGATCGAAGGCTAGGAGCTTGTCGGAGTAGTCGGGTGTGGACATCAAAGGGTTCTCCCGCTACCCAAACCTACCGAACTCAGGTACGGGTTTGAGCTTTTTGTTTGGGCCCCGGCAAGCTTGAGAAGCTCCCCGAGGTAGGCCAGGTCGTCGTCATCCACTGGAGGCAATTTGAGCTCTCTTTCCATCCTGCTGGTGCGAGAGAGTAGACCCGCCTCGGTGGCGGCGCTCATCAGGCCGGAGGCCATTCTCCGGCGGGTGTTTTCCTGCCAGTGTCGGGCCGGTGCTCGCCGGCCCAACCAGGCGGCTGTTTCGTCGAGGCTGAGCGAGCCGCCGCGAGCCCAACATAGAAGTAAGAAGTGGCCGGTGTAGTCCCGATACACGGGATCGGCAAGCTGCAGGTGCCAGTGGCAGACCAGGGCGTTCTTGCGGGGCTCCGGCCGGGAGCGAAACTCCAGCAGCCTTCTGGCCGGGTAAGGGAAGCGCTTTTGCAATTGGGCGACCAGGTACTTCACCCGGGAAGGAGTGGAATCCCCGAACCAGCTTTGCTCTTCGGCCACTCGGCAGAGCTCTCCCAGGGAATCGTCAACAGTGGCGCGGGTCCAAAAAGCCAGGCTGTGGGCAGTCGCTAAACCCAGTCTGAGCAGGGCGGTATGGGGGACGGAGACCTCGTTCATGAAAGGTGAGTGTACTTGAAGGAGACTACTCGGGCAATCGAACGGAGATTCGCCGTTCTTAATTTTTGGCGAACTTAAGGGTTGGAGCGATCTGGTCCCACAAGCCTGCGGCTTTCTGCCTTTGCCCCACCGGATAGTTAAGGACGAAGACGTAAACCGCGTTCTGCCGTTGGTTGAACACAAAGAGCGACTCCTTGCCCTGGGCCACCCCTGCCACCAAAAAACTGCAGGCGGGCCGCTCGGCCAGTGTAGAGGTCGTGGTTCCGTGGATCTGAGCACCGTTGTCGAAGAGCATCCGCTTCTGTCGATCGGCATACTCAGTGGGGTCCATCTCTACCGGATCACCCTTCTGGGCAAACAGGCTAATCCCCGAACCAGGCACCTCTACCGCCAGGATCGTGTTGGCCGGTGGATCGCTGGCCGGTCCGAATCCGGCTGGGAGATCGACCCAGAAGCTGCCATCGGAGGAGGAAAGGGTTCTGGAGAGGGCCGGTACACTCACGGTCAGAGTGAAGAGCAGGGTCAATAGAAATAGAAGACGTTTTGTCAAGCGATGCACCTCGTTAGCTTAAACTTAAGAATTCCTGTGAAGTCGCGGGGATCCCCCTTTTTTACCAGGGGATTTGTGGGGTGTGGAGCAGAAATATTAATAACAGGTGGAAAAGCAGCTTTCGATACTGAAAATCTGGGCCGCGGTGGGCTCCAAGATCGCCTCCAGTGGGCTGCAGTGCGGGCTCCTTGCTCTCCTGGCTTTTTTGCCGATCGGGGGGTTGGCGTTACTCAGCCCCCAGCAGGTCGAGTCCGACGGTAGCAACGAGTTTATGTTGGCGGCGGTTTTGTTGTCTCGATTTATGATGCCGCCGGTGGCCATGTTGATCGTGGCCTATCTGGCCCGCAAAGACGCCCGCTTGTCCGGGGAGTTATCGCTGGCCCGGGCCTTTAAGAGGTGGGCCTTTCCTTCCATCGGGTTGGTGCTGGCGGTGATGGTCTTTGGACTGTTTTCCAGTTTGTTCTTTCTGCTTCCCGGAGTGGCATTCTTTTTGGCCAGTTGTGTGGTGCTGCCGGTGCTGGTGATGGAAGGGGTCTCTTCTCCTATAGCCGTCAAGCGAAGCTGGGAGTTAACCAACGAAGTCCGGAGTACGGTCCTGAGCTTTTTCACTTCTTACTTCCTGCTCTGCGGGATCGCGGTGGCTGTTTTGATCCGGGCTACCTCCAGCAGGTTGCCCGAGTTCATGGAGCCTCTACCGTTTGTGCAGACCGACGCCTTTCTACCCCTGGTATTCGTTGGGGCGCTCGTCTACTCAGGTATGGTGATAGCGACTTACGAGATCTACGCTCAGCTGGTAGCCGGGGAGAAGCAAAGCGAAAGCCCGGTACAGGAGTAGATCATTCTCTGGATTTTCGGCTACGGATCGCTTATCTGGAATCCTGGGTTTGCCTACACCCAATCGGTGGTAGCTTGCCTTGAGGACTGGCAGCTTCGCTTCTGGCAAGCCTCCGAGGACCACCGGGGTACCCCGGAGTTTCCCGGCCGGGTCGCAACCGTCGTGCCCCGGGCCGGTGCCCGGGTCTGGGGAAGAGCCTATCTTTTGCCGGGCCAACGAGAGGACATTCTCGCCTATCTAGACCACCGAGAAAAAGGCGGGTACGAGCGGCTTCCCTTACGAGTGATCGCCGAGTCGGGCGAGCCCCTTTCCGTTCTGAGCTACGTAGGCTCGGCCGTCGGGGGGAGCTACGTGGGGCCGGAAGAGGAACCGAAGACCGCCTCCATCATCGGCCGGGCGGTGGGTCCGAGTGGAAAGAATATCGACTACTTGAGAAACCTTCATCACAGCCTATCAGAGTTGAATCGTATGGATCCCCATGTGGATCGTCTCCTATCCCTGGTAGATTTCGACACGCCTGACTGATGTGGATAGTTTGGGGATAGACTCCCTGGAGCACGGGTCGACGGGCTTCAAGAGGGCTGTTCGAACCTTTTTTCGACAAACGCGTGTTCGCAAAATTATACAAGATATAGTGTGATTCGAAAAAACAGTGGTCAAGATATTGACATCCTGCTGGGAATCAGGCATTACTATTAAGGCCTCTCGATGCAGGTCATTTTTAATGGCCAGACCGCTGAAGCGCCCGCCGGCATCCTCGATGAGGCGACCACAGAGATGAGACAAATGAACCAGAAGTCGGGTGGTCGCGGTCATCAAGATGAAAAATATACAAACGAAAGTGAATTCAATGAGCAAGGCTACACTTGAAAATACCTCCCCCTCTGCCGTCCGTCTTCATACGGACCCCGAGAACGAACTCTCCCCTCTGGGTGAAAAGATCTTTCTTGATCGCTACGCCCTGAAGGACGGTGCTAAAGAGAGTCTGGGGTTGGGAGATACGGTGGTCGTAGTGGTCGACCAGAAGACCGGCCAACGCGAGATCGGAGTGGTCACCGACATGCGAAGCAATCCTCAAGGGGATTGGGATATCGTCACCGTCAAACTGCGGGACGGTAGCGAGGTGGAGCGCGCTCTGGAGCACGTGGACAAACCGTTGGAGACCACGGTAGAGCAGTTAATGGATCGGGTCGCTCGAGGAGCCGCTGCGGTCGAAAACTCCAAGGAGGCTCGGGATTACTGGCAGCAAGAGTTTCGCTATCTGCTGCAAGGCTGGAAGTTTACCCCCGGGGGGCGGATCCTCACCGCTTGTGGCACGGATCAGAATCTGACTTTCTACAACTGCTATGTGATTCCGAGCCCGCAAGACAGCCGGGACGGGATCTTTGAAACCCTCTCTCAGATGGCCGAGATCATGAGCCGGGGAGGCGGAGTGGGCATCAACCTCTCCACCTTGCGCCCTCGCTACGCCTACGTGAAAGGTGTGAACGGTCGCTCCTCGGGGTCGGTTTCCTGGGGTGGTCTTTATAGCTTCGTGACCGGTTTGATCGAGCAGGGTGGTTCGCGCCGGGGCGCCCTCATGCTGATTCTCAACGTGTGGCACCCGGACATGCTGGAATTCATCAACTCCAAGCGGGAGATGGGCCGTATCACCAACGCCAACATTTCGGTAGGGGTGACCGACGATTTCATGGAGGCCGTGGAGCGGGATGAAGATTGGGAGTTCTGTTTCCCGGACACCAACGACCCGAACTACGCCACCGGATGGACCGGCAACATGAAAACCTGGAAGGAGCGCGGGGGGTCCGTGGTGGTGCACAAAACCGTGCGGGCTCGCGAAGTTTGGGACACCATCATCGAAAGCGCCTGGGCCTCGGCCGAACCCGGCCTGTGGTTCGTGGACCGCTCCAACCAGATGAGTAACTCCTGGTACTACGATCGGGGTGATCTCATCTGCACCAACCCCTGCGGAGAGCAGCCGCTGCCGGCCTGGGCGGTGTGCAATCTGGGTCACATCAACCTGAGCCGGTTCACCTCCAAGGGAAGTGTCAGGTGGGACGACCTGGGCCGAACTGTGCGGACCGCCGTGCGCTTCCTGGACAACGTGATCGACGCGACTCCCTATTTCTTTCCCCAAAACGAGTCCCAACAACAGGATGAACGAAGGGTGGGTATGGGTACCATCGGCCTGGCCGAGATGCTGATACGTCTGGGGATCCGCTACGGTTCCGAAGATTCGGCGGCATTCATCGAGAAGCTGTACAGTTTCATAGCGGTGGAAGCGTACAAAGCCTCGAGCAGCATCGCCGAGGAGAAAGGGAGCTTCAAGCTGTTCGAGGCCGACCAGTTTCTGCAGTCCGGGTTTATGAAGCAGATGCCCGCCGATGTGCGAGAAGCGGTTCGCAAGAAAGGGATTCGTAACGTAACCCTGCTGACCCAGGCCCCCACCGGCACGGTGGGCACCATGGTGGGAACCTCCACCGGGATCGAGCCGTTTTATTTCTGGAGCTACTTCAGAAAAAGCCGCCTGGGCACCCACGAAGAGAAAGTGGCCGTGGTGGAAGAGTGGGAAAAGGAAAATCCTGGCAAGGAGCTTCCCGACTACTTCGTGGCCGCCATGGACCTTTCGCCAGAGGAGCACGTCAAGGTTCAAGCCGCTACTCAGGAATGGGTGGACTCGGCCATCTCCAAGACCTGCAACTGCCCCGCCGATTATACCGTGGAGCAGACCAGAGAGCTTTATGAATTGATGTACAAGCTCGGCTGCAAGGGCGGTACCATCTATCGCGACAAGTGCCGGGATGAGCAAGTGCTGCATCTGAAGGAAGATCTCCAGGAAAAGACTGGGGAGCAGAAACCGGCACCCGTTGCCGAAGAGAAGCTGCAGCCCAAAGTCCGTCCTCGACCCTACAAGCGTTATGGTGCCACGGTGTCGAAGGACACCCCGGCCGGCACCGCTCATATCACCATGAACGACGATGAGGCGAAGCGCCCCTTCGAGGTGTTCGTGGACATCGGAAAGGGCGGAAGCGATATCAAAGCGATGGCCGAAGCCCTGGGTAGGCTGGCCAGTCTGGTTCTGCGGGTGTCCTCTCCTCTCACCCCTCGAGAGAGGATCCAGGAGATCGTCAACCAGCTCAGCGGGATCGGCGGTCCGCGCTCCACCGGCTTCGGTCGAAACCGGGTGCGCTCGCTGCCTGACGCCCTGGCCCAGGCTCTCGAAGAGCAGTACTTGCTGGAAGATTCAGGAGAAGATGAATACGCTGTAGTGGCTGTTGAGCAGGTCGATTCGGAAGTGGCCGTTCCTCAGAGCGGGGTCCAGGCGGATCTGTGCCCGAGCTGCGGAAACACCAGCCTGGTGGCCATCGAAGGTTGTCAGAGCTGCTACAACTGCGGGCATTCGGAGTGCTAACTCTCGGATAGCCGCAAAAAAAAAGCGCCCAACCGGGCGCTTTTTTATTTGCCGAATTTTGCTTTGAGGTTTTCTAAGGTTTGAGAGACGGTTTCGGAAACGGTTTTGCCGACGCGCCCCAGCCAATCGCTTTCGTGGGTGAAAGCGGCCTGCATCTCTTCCAAACTCATATCTTCCAGGGGGGTGGTGTTATTAATGTAGAGTGTCGCCATATCGGGCCTCCTCGGATGAATTGTAAGGAGTCTAGCCGGTTATAGCATCGGCCATCTGTAAGGTGGGGCACATTGTGACGCAGTTCACCGGAGTACCGGTCAGGCTCCTAGGCATTAGGGACTGGTAACAAGGTGTTATGCAGGTAGTAATAAAAGCTGATAGGAAATGATCATAACGTAGGATACCTTCACTCCATCAATTCTTTTCTCGAAATGAGGGAGTTCATGCAGAACCAACCTATTAGAAAGCGTTTCTTTAAGCTGCTGGGGATCGCCCTGGCGGCCCTTCTCTGGCAAGGATGCGGCGACTCGGAGCAGTTCGTCTTTACCAATTCCGGCCAGACCCCCCGTCCGGGGGCGGCTCCCGTGGCGGTGGACGATGCCTTCCCGGCTCTGGGCAACGCCACCCTGAACCAGGCAGCGCCCGGCGTCCTGGCCAACGATACCCTCAACGGAGGGGCGATCACCGAGTTCGATGCCACGGGCAGTGCCGGTGGTACCTTGCAACTGAATCTGGACGGCAGCTTTACTTACACCCCGGCGGTAGGCGTTATAGGTGCTGAGACCTTCGCTTACACCATCGCCAACCCGGTGGGTGAGGCTACCGCTACTGTCACCCTGAGCAGCACCGGTCTGGGTCGCTTCGTGGATAACCAGGCGGCGCCCGGCGGAGACGGCAGCCAGGCCAGTCCGTTTAACACCCTGGCCGCGGCTATTGCCGCCGCTCAGCCCGGCGACACCATCTTCGTGGCCTTCGGAGACGGGACCAGCACCGGCCTCTCGGGTGCCATCAACCTGCCCGCCGGCGTGGACCTGATCGGCGAGGGTGCCGGGCTGGTAGCCCAGTCCATCGTACCGGTGGGCTCCCGACCCACCATCACCGGACCGGTGAACTGCGGTGGCGACAACACCATCTCCGGGTTTAATATCGATGGTTCAGCGACTTACGGGATTTTGATCAAAGAAGTCGCCGATGTCCGGGTCGTGGACAACGTTTTTGGTGGCAACGCGGAAGAGCATATCGTTGGCGATGAGGCCTCTGGCACGGTGGAGATCCTGAGTAACGTGTTCGAAGCTGCTCCCACGGATACAGACATCGACTACATTTACCTTGAAAACGGCGACCTGAATAACACCGTGACCTTCAACGTCAACGACAATACTTTCTTGAACCTGACCTCGGTGGAGCATGATGATCTTGTGGAGTTTGATATCTCTGATGGCAATAACGTCAGTATTCAATGCAAGGGGAATCGCTCTGAGGGAACCTCCCCAGGTATGTTTGAGTACGGGTTCTACCTCCAATCCGACTATGGTGCCAAAGTAACGGTAGATATTTCGGACAACAGGCTTATCAATCACGACGGCTTTGCCATCGGTCTCTACTGTGATGAAGACTCTACCCTCGGTGGCAGTGTTGTTGGGAACGTTGTTGACGGAGGGACTGGAATCGTTCTGTACGTCAATGATGACACCTTCACCGTTGACGGTAATGAGATTTCCAATGCTCAGTACGGCTTGGACCTGTATCTGCGTGGTGGCAAGTTTTTGGTGCAGAACAACACGGTGTCAAACGCCGATTCTGACGGGATTTACCTTGCCGGGGGTACGGACATGGTCGGCTCTGCGGTAGCAATAATGAACAACGTTATCAACGACAGTGGTGATGACGCTCTTTATGTATCCTGGTTAGGGGCCGGACCTCTTTGCTTGACTGTCACCGATAACACCGTAAACGACGATATGGATATCAATATCAATGGAACCGGTGCTATCAACTTGTTTCAGAAGGACCTGCTGGCATCGATCAACGAATTTCAGAACGGTGCATCGCCACAAATCGACGATGAGGTCAACAACACCACTGAACCCTGCCAGGTCCCCTAGACGAGACCGTTGCAGATAAAAAGAAGGCCCGCTTGCGGGCCTTTTTTATTTCCGCAACCAGCCCAACTTCTCCGGCGGCGGCAGGCATCGGACGAATCATGAAAAACAAGGCGCCATGATACCTAAGAACTTAATACGAGCACTTCCCAAAACCGATCTTCACGTTCATTTGGATGGTTCTCTCAGGCTCTCCAGTCTGATCGAGATGGCCAAAGAGCGCGACGTCCAGCTTCCTTCTTTTACCGAAGAGGGGCTCAACGAATTGGTGTTTCGCGAGAGCTACGCCAACCTGGCCGAGTATCTCCACGGCTTCCAGTACACCTGCGCTGTCATGAAAGACGCCGAGGCCATGGAGAGGGTGGCCTACGAGTTGGCCTGGGACAACATCAACGAGGGGGTCCGCTACATCGAGGTACGGTTTGCGCCTCAGCTCCATACCCACCGGGGCTTTGCTCTCAAAGATGTTCTGGTGTCGGTCAACAACGGGCTGAAAAAAGCCGCCGATGAGCACCGGGCTACCGAGCCGGTGGCCTCGGGGGCCGAGCCGCCTTTCCACTACGGCATCATCGTTTGTGCCATGCGGTTTTTCACCGGAGCGTTCAGCCCCTGGTTTGCCCACATCACCGACATCTTTCAGGACGCACCCCAGGAGCAGGTCCTTTCCATCGCTTCCCTTGAGATGGCTCGGGCAGCGGTGCGGATCCGAGACCAGGAGAATCTCCCCATCGTGGGCTTCGACCTGGCTGGTCGGGAAGACGGGTTTCCGGCGGGGATGCACGAGCCGGCCTTCGACTACGCTCACCGGCACTTCATGCACAAGACGGTGCACGCCGGTGAGGCCTACGGCCCCGAGTCGATCTTCCAGGCCATCACCGATCTCCACGCCGACCGGATCGGCCACGGCTACCATCTGTTCAGCCCGCACCTCTGCGGACCGGACGTGAAGGAACCGGAAAAGTACGTGGAGCGCTTGATTCGCTACGTGGGAGACAGCCGTACCACCATCGAGGTCTGCATCACCAGCAACCTGCAGACCATGCCCAATCTGAAAGACGTGAAGGACCACGCCTTCGGGAGGATGTTGGAAGAGAAGCTATCGGCCACCCTCTGCACCGACAACCGTCTGGTCAGTCACACCACGGTCAGCAATGAGATCGAGCTGGCGGTGAAGGCCTTCAATATGGACTTCAACCAGTTGAGAAACACCATCATCTACGGCTTCAAGCGTAGCTTCTTCCCGGCGGCCTATACCGACCGCCGAGCTTACGTTCGGCAGATCATCAACTACTACGACAAGTTGATCGATCACTTCGAGGAGACCGGAGAGGTTTTACCTTCCGGTGTAAAAGCTGAATCTTAAAGGTTCGCACCCCCTTGAGTGCGTAATCATTCAAATGGAAAGGGCTGTTGCATGAAATTCTCACTTGCGCTGCTCTTTTTTCTTTTTCTGAGCGTATTGGGGCTGGCCCAGGAGGCTCCGGTTCTGGAGATCAGCGAAGAAGAGCGGTTGTGGCTCTCCCGGCACCCGGTGATCACGGTGGGGGTGGACCCCCAGTTTCAACCCATCGAGTTCATCAATCGGCAGGGAGAGTACGAGGGGATCAGCGCGGATTTTTTGGCTCTCATTGAAAAGCGTCTGGGGGTGACCTTCGAACCCCGGGGAGACTTACTCTGGGATGAACTGATCGCCGCAGTCAGGGATCGCAAGATCGACATGATGTCGTCGCTTGCCATCAGTGAAGAGCGCAAAGATTTCATGCTCTTCACCGAGTCCTACCACAAACTGGTGGTGGTGATTTACGGGCGTGACGACCACCCCTACATCACCGACCTCAGCGAAATGTCCCACGGACCCACGGCGGTGATCAAGGGCTACTCCTTTCTCGAGGATTTACGACGGGACTATCCCGGCCTTGAGATCGTAGAGGTGGCCAGCGCTGAAGAGGCGCTCCAGAAGCTGGTCTCAAGACAGGTGGAGCACTACATCGGGGACCTTTTGACCACCGATGAGAAGATCAAAAAAGAAGGCTTTGCCAGCGTGCGGGTGGTGGGCGGGACGCCCTTCAGTTCGCCCATGCACATGGGTGTGCGCCAGGACTGGCCGGTGCTGCAATTACTCTTAAATAAGGCTCTCCGCTCCATCACCGAAGAGGAGCGACACGAGATCTTCGCGCGCTGGCGAAAGGTGGAGGACGACCGCGTACTCAGCACGGAAGACCTCCTGAAGTACGGGGTGCCCCTGGGGCTCTTGATCCTGGGAGTCTTGTTGTGGAACCGGCGTCTGGATCTCGCGGTCAAGCGACGCACCTCTCAGCTTTCGGCCACCACCGAGCGACTGGCCCTGGCTACCCAGTCGGCCCAGATCGGGATCTGGGACTGGAACCTTTTGAACAACGCCCTGGAGTGGGACGATCGGATGTACCTCCTCTTTGGGGTGGAGCGCGAGGAGTATCCCGACCCCCAGTTGGTCTGGCGAGAGCGCATCCACCCCGACGATCTGAAGCGGACCCGCCGGGAGCTGCAGGAGGCCCGCAAGGGGGTGGGCGGAGGCTACAACGCCGAGTTTCGGGTCCTGGGGCCCGACGGGGAACTCCACTACATCGAGGCTCACGCCGACGTCTACCGGGACAGTAAGGGCCTGCCGGTCCGGATGATCGGGATGAACTGGGATATAAGCGCCCGCAAAATCGCCGAGAAGAAGTTGATGGAGCACCTGGACGGCCTGGAGGGCACCGTACAAACCCGCACCCGAGAACTCCAGGCGGCCCTCAAGAAAGCCGAAGCCGCCACCGAAGCCAAGAGCGACTTTTTGGCCAATATGAGTCACGAGATTCGGACCCCAATGAACGCCATCATCGGGTTGAACCACTTGCTCTTGAAAGGGAAGATCCGCCCCAAGGAGCGGGGCTACGCCGAGAAGATCGGTAACGCAGCCCGAAATCTCCTACGCCTGATCAACGACATCCTGGATTTTTCCAAAATCGAAGCGGGCAAGCTCGAGATCGAGTCCACCGAGTTCGACCTGCTGGAAGTCTTCGATAGTCTGGCCGATGTCCTGGATATGCGCGCTAGGGATAAGGGACTGGAGCTTGTCTTCGAGACCGCCGATGGGGTGCCCAACTGCCTGCTGGGAGACCCCTTGCGTTTGAACCAGATCCTTTTGAATCTCTGTGGCAACGCCATCAAGTTCAGTGAGTCGGGAGAGGTCAAGGTTCGAACCTCGGTGGTGGAACGAGACGAACTGGGAGCGACCATTCGGTTCGAAGTGGTGGATCAGGGCCCGGGTCTGACCCAGCAGCAGCAGGAAGGCCTCTTCTCGGCCTTTACCCAGGCCGATGCCTCCACCACCCGCAAGTACGGTGGCACTGGGCTGGGACTTACCATTTGCAAGCGTTTGACCGAATTGATGGAGGGAGACATCGGGGTGCAGAGCGAGCCCGGAAAGGGCAGCACCTTCTGGTTTGAGATCCGCTTCAGGTTCGGCGATCCTGACTCTCTGGAGCGCTTTCGCTCGGGGGGCGGGTTCAGCCTGGAGCACATCAAGGGGTTGGACGCTATTCGGGGGGCGCATCTGTTGCTGGTGGAAGACAAGGAGGTCAACCAGGAAGTGGCCTGCGGGATCCTGGAAGGGGAGGGTTTTAAGATCTCCTGCGCGAGTAACGGGCGGGAAGCCCTGGACCTGGTGCTGGCTCGAGGTCACGACTTTGATCTGATCATCATGGACCTGCAGATGCCGGTCATGGATGGTTACACCGCCACCCGGGAGATTCGAAAACACGAGCAGTTCAAAGAACTACCCATCGTTGCCATGACCGCTGACGCCCTGACCGGGGTGCGGGAGCGCACCGGGGAGGCCGGGATGAACGGCTACGCCACCAAACCGATCGATCCACCGAGCCTTTTCGCGGAACTGGTTCGCTGCATCGAGCCCAGCCGACTGAAGAGTTCCGACTTCCAGCAGCGACCGGAGCGCCCCACCAGCACAGAAGAGTTTCCACCCTATCCGGGTTTAGACGTGAAGCGAGGGGTGGCCAGGCTGCAGGGCGACAGCGCCCTGTACCGGCGGGTGTTGCTCAAGTTTCGCCGCCACCAACACGACGCCGGGGAGCGGCTCAAGGCCGCTCTCGGTGGGCAGGACCTGGCCGAGGCCCGACGGCTGACTCACTCTCTGAAGGGGGTCGTGGGAAGCATCAGTGCGCCCGACCTTTTGAGCTGTGTGGAAGAGATCGATGAGGCTCTTCAGCGAGGGGAAGCGCCTGGCCCTGCAGTCGAACGTTTTTGCCGGGAGCTGGAGGTCGTCTTGCTGGGCCTCCAAGAACTGGAGGAGGACGAACCGAGAGGAGAAGAGCTTGAGCCAGGCCGACTGCAGGAGCTTTTGGATCAACTCGAAGCCAGGCTGCGCGATGATGACACCAGCGCTGTTGGCCTCTTGAACCAGGTCCGTACTCACTTTCCTCCCGAGCAAGTTCAGGAGCTGGAAGTGGCCATCGGCGATTACGAGTTCGAGAGCGCCCTGGCTCTGCTGGACAAGCTACGAGTTTAATCAATCGCGTTTTTGGGGTAGTAGGCACGAAGGAAACCTTCCTGAGTTGAGTGAGGGGCCTGATGACGGAAACAGTCAACAAACAAACCATCCTGGTCGTCGATGACATGCCTGCCAATATTGATGTATTGGTTGGTTTGCTGAGCGACAAGTATCGAGTCAAGGCCGCCCGCAATGGGCGCAAAGCTCTGTCCATCGCTCGCTCCGAGAACCCCCCGGATCTGATCCTCATGGACGTGGTCATGCCGGAGATGGACGGCTACGAAGCTTGTCGCCGCTTGAAGGCCGAGTCGGATACCGCCGCCATTCCGGTGATCTTCGTGACCAGTCTGGCCGACGATGAGGATGAAGAGAAGGGCTTGAGGTTGGGTGCGGTGGACTACATCACCAAGCCCTTTCGCTCGGCCATCGTGAAGGCCCGGGTGGAAAACCACCTCAAACTCAAGAGCTATCAGGACCTGCTCAAGCGCCAATCCAACCTGGACGGCCTCACCGGTCTGCCCAACCGCCGAGCCTTCGATGAGCTTCTGGCCCAGGAGTGGCGGAGGGGAGCGCGCTTGGAGAGCCCACTGTCTTTGATCATGCTGGATATCGACTGTTTCAAGCAGTACAACGACAACTATGGGCACCTCCCGGGCGACGAAGTCCTGAGACAGGTGGGCAAAGCGCTGGCTTCGGTGGGGCGCTCCCACGACTTCGTGGGGCGCTACGGCGGTGAAGAGTTCGTCTGCTTGCTTCCTCACACCGACGCACCCGGGGCCACCCAGGTGGCCAGGAAACTCCAGCAAGCGGTGGGCGAACTCAAGATCAACCACGGCTACTCATCGGCGGCCGACCACATCTCCATCAGCCTGGGAATAGCCGGCACCGTGCCCCGGGCCGACTCCGATCCCACGGAACTGCTGGAGAAGGCCGATGCAATGCTCTATCAAGCCAAAGAGCAAGGCCGAAACCGCTACTGCCTCGCCGAAGAATAGGCCTCAATCCGGTTGGATAGGAACTCGGACCGGGAGACCGCTCGTAGCTCCTCGAGTAACCGTACGTTCCGTTCCATCTCTTCTAAGAGCACTTCGATGATAGTCTTGCTCAAGTCTCCCTGGCCAACCTTTCCTTAAGAGCCCTTGTGTAGAAGGACTGGATGTGCTGATAGTCCACCACTCCCTGTGACTTGAGCTTTTCGATCAGAGCTTCCACATCGCGATCCTAGCAGAGCCCGGCACCCCTGTCGAACAAAGCTTTACTTCTCCGGGTTCAGGATCTTCTCCAGGTTCTGGCTGCAGTCTTCCAGGTGGGCCCGCTTTTCCAGGCTCATCTCCTGGTGCAGAGAGGCGTCCACCTGTTTTTGCAGGCGCCCGGTCAGAAAGCGCAGCATGCTCCTGGCTTCACCCGGGGTGCTGCTGTCCGAGAGCTTACCGGCCACCAGGTCCACGTATTCCCGTTGCAGATCTCGGCGAGCCTGGGAGATCTCTTTGTTTTCACCGACTTCCGACCAGATGCTGTTTTGCACCGTGTCGTAAAGCTCCGACAGTTTATAGACCGGTGCCTCTTCCGACAGCTTTTCGGGGTTGTCGATCAGGCGCTGGGCGATGTCGTTGTCGTAGAGAGCCTGCAGCGCTCGGGACTGGGTGGCCAGCACTCGGGTGCCCACCTGGTAGTTTTGGTTGCCCCAGTTGCCGAAGCGCTCCTGAGCCAGGCGGGAGACGAACTCCGGCTTAAACTTGAAGCTGTCGGGGCTGAACATGGTGTCGGCGATGAGATTCACGGCTTCCCGCTGCTTCTCAGCCGGGATGGGTTGATAGATCGGATTCTCGGTCCCGGCCCGGTCTCGGCGCAGGGAGAGTCCGCCCACGTAGCGATTGGCCAGGCGCACCGCGCCCGCCACCTTGGAAAGACCGCTGGAGAAAGCGCGGGTCAATTCTTTGTAGCTGGTATCTTGCGGCAGTTCCTGAGTCTGAGCCCGCTCCCACAACTCTCTGGCCAGGGTGATCTGCTTCTGGGCGAAGCCGAGGGGGTTACTCCCCAGATCAAAGCGGCTGACCTCGGGATCCATGCCGTCGGCGGCTTCGTCGGTTTCGTAAGCCAGCAGCGGATCGGTGGTGGTTCGGCGAGCGAGCTCGTTGAGCTTGTCGGCCTCCTTGCCCTCCTCCAGGGGGGCGTAGGCGTACTTCACCGCCAGGTAGTCGTAGGGTCCTAGAGTGGACATCACGTACTCACCCTGTTTTTCACCCGGCCCGGCCAGGTTGTAGGGGTGGTAGTCCATGACCGAGGAGCCGAGGCCGTTTTTCTTGGTGAACTCGGCATCCTGCAGTTGCTCGTCGGTATAGACCGTGGAGCCCTTGAAGTTGTGGCGGAGCCCCAGGGTGTGGCCGACTTCGTGCATGACCACGTCCTTCACGTAGGCCTGGGCCAATTCTTTGGAAGCTTTCTCGTCGCCGCCCCGGGCCTCTAAAAGCTTGGAGGCAAACTCGTGCTCTCCGGCCGCGTGCTCGTGGTAGTTGCAGCTATGGTGATCCCCGTGGATGTGGCCAAGGTGCTCGTGGCTGTGCTCCTGCACCTCAGCGGAAGTGGCCGGAGGGTTGTCTTTCAGGAAGCTCTTGGCGCCCCGTCCGAACACATCGGCCATTCGGATGTCGGCGTCCAGGATCTCACCGGTTCTGGGATCCACGTGGCTGGGACCCACGGCCGACCCGACGTCGGCGGCGGTGTACCAGCGCACCGAGGCGTGGCGAGCGTCCATGGTGTCAAACTTGTCGTTGGCTCGCTGTTGGCGCACCTTGATGGCGTCTTTGAAGCCGATCGCTTCAAAGGCCTTGTTCCACTCCTGGATCCCTTCTCTTACGGCCTTGCGATACTCCTTAGGCACGTTGTTGGCGATCCAGTAGGTGATGGGCTCTTTGGGCTCGGAAACTTCCGCCTCCGGGTCTTTCTTCTCAAGCCTCCAACGGTTCACCATTCTGACCAGTCCGTCGCCCTCGTCACTGGTGTAGTCTTTGCGAGTGGTCACGAAGTGCCCGATCCGTTCGTCGGCCATGCGGGGGGTCATGGGCTCTTCGGGCAGTTCCAGGAAGTTGTAGCGAAACTCGGTGAGCAGGCTGTTGCGAAGGGGCGTGGTGGAGGGGCCGGGGGCACCGATGCCGGCCTGGAAGTGAGCTTCCACTCCGAAGCTGGTTTGCTCTTGATGGTTGTCGATCTGGGTGAAGTGGGTGTTGGCCGTATCCAGGGCGAAGTTTGAGCCGTAAACCCGGTTGAGTCGCCCTTTGTAGCCTGCGATATCCTGGAACAGCAGGGCTTCGGCAGAGACCAGGAGTTCCTCGGAGCCGCTTTTGGTTTTGGTTAGGGGAGCGCTGGAGATCAGGCTGTCCGAGTAGTCTTCGGAGACGAATTTTTCTTGCGGAGTGTTGGGTTGGGCGTAATTTTCGGTGTGCAGCGCGACCAACTGGATCCGGTCGTCCACGCGCCGAAACTCGGCCAGATAGGAGGCTCCCATCTCGGAACCCACCAGGCGGTTTTCCCCCACGCTCCGAGAGACGTTGCTGGAGAAGAAGAACGGCTTATTCAGTTGCTCGGGCTTGATGGAGAGCCAACTCTGGTTATCCTTGCGGTAGATCTTAAAAAGGCCCGGTATGCTTTCGGCACCTTCGATAGGGCTGGCAGCCTGGGAGGAGGAGACGGCTTCGGCAACGGCCTGGCCCACAGCTTTGGAGATGGTGGCGGTATCCAGGGTTTGGATCGGGGCGCCCGAGTCGGTCTGAAACTTGACCGTCCTGTCCTGGGTGGTGAGCCTGGCGGCTGCGGGCTGGTGGTTGGTGTTTCTGATTTGCATGGGGGCGTTATGAAAATCCTTTCCTGGTACTCCCATTGTAGGCCGGAAGCTCCCCTCGATTTGTAAACTCCGTGTTACACCGATCACCCTTTGTGACTTTTTTAAGGGCTGTCCGATAGATTGAGGGTATGAACAACGGAATTGCGATCTCTTATCAAAAACACCAGGCGGTTCAGGCTTCGGCGGTGCTGATGGCCACCATCAATACCCAGATGGCACAGGCCGCTCAGTTAGACGACCAGCCCGGTCTGGATACCTCGCTCGGTCGGGGTAGCGTTCTCGCCCAGGATCAGGATTCGTTCGTTCAACTCGATTACGATCCCCAAACCCAGACGGCCCACAACTTTAGCTTCAAGGCCCACAACAATATTGTGGGGCCGCAGGGAGAGCTGGTCGTTCCGGCCGGTTTAGAGACTTCCTACAACAGAGGTGCTGACGGCAAGGCGGTTTACAGTCAGAAGGCCTCCGACGGCAGCACCCAACAAGCCCTGGTCGACCCCCAGTCGAACACCATCGAGTACGGCGGGGAACGGATCACCGATCAAGACACCCAGGTCTCTTCCACCGTCAACGCCATCGTCGGCACCGTCAACGGCCAGATCAATAATTACGCGGCTCTGGATGAGCAGCCAGGAGTCGACACGGCAGCCGGGGTGGGCAGTGTGCGGGCTCGGGACGAATCGAGTTCGGTGGAACTGGATTACGACCCCTCCACCGGGGCGGCTAGCCACTACCGATTCGAAGCCCACAACGACGTGAAAACTCCCGATGGCCAGGTGCTGATCTCCAAAGGAGTCAAGACCGCCATGACCCTCTCCCAGGACGGCCTGGAGACTTACTCCCAGACCCTACCCATGGCCGACGGCGGTTCCTTTACTCAGGAAGTCTCCGTCAATCAGGCCACCCAGACCATCTCCTACAATGAGTGGGTACTCAAGCCGTAAGGCTGGTCCTTAATCGAAAGGCCTGGCCTCCTCCGACTTCGAAGGCTCAGGGAAGAAAACTTCGGAGGATAGAACCTTGCAGACGAAAGCAGCCGTAGCGCTGGCCCCCAACCAGCCGTTGTCGATAGAATCCATTGAGATCGGAGGGCCCCGGGCCGGCGAATGTTTGGTGGAGTTGAAAGCCACCGGTATTTGCCATACCGACGCCTACACTCTTTCCGGCAAGGACCCGGAGGGGATCTTCCCTTCCATTTTGGGTCATGAAGGAGCCGGGATCGTGCGGGAAGTGGGGGAGGGAGTCACTTCCCTGAAGCCGGGCGACCACGTGATCCCGCTCTACATTCCGGAGTGCCGGGAGTGCAAGCGTTGCAAGTCTCGCAAGACGAACCTGTGTGGTGCCATCAAGAACACTCAGGGCCAGGGCCTGATGCCGGATGGAACCAGTCGCTTCACCTTGAATGGTGAGCCGCTGGCCCACTACATGGGCTGCTCCACCTTCTCCAACTTCACGGTGGTTCCGGAGATCGCTCTGGCCAAAGTGAGAGAAGACGCCCCCTTCGACAAGATCTGTTACATCGGATGTGGTGTGACCACCGGCCTGGGCGCGGTGATGAACACCGCCGGGGTCAAACCAGGTGACAAGGTGGCGGTTTTCGGACTCGGGGGGATCGGCCTGAACGTGGTTCAGGGCTGCCGCATCGCCGGGGCCGATATGATCATCGGGGTGGATATGAACCCAGGCAAGAGGGCGATGGCCGAGAAGTTCGGTATGACCCACTTCGTGAACCCCACGGAGGTGGAGGGGGAACTGGTCCCTTACATTCAGTCCATCACCGACGGAGGGCCGGACTACAGTTTCGAGTGCATCGGTAAAGTCGAGATCATGCGAGAGGCCCTGGAGTGCACCCACATCGGTTGGGGGGTCTCGGTGATCATCGGGGTGGCGGGAGCCGGTGAGGTGATCCAGACCCGACCCTTCAACCTGGTCTGCGGCCGGGTCTGGAAGGGCACCGCTTTCGGTGGAGCCCGAGGCCGCACCGACGTGCCCCGGATCGTAGACTGGTACATGGACGGCAAGATCAATATCGACGATCTGATCACTCACAAGCTCAGCTTGGAGGAGATCAATAAGGGCTTCGAGTTGGCCAAAGCCGGTGAGTCCATCCGCAGCGTGGTGGTTTACTGAGGATCTGGTGGATGCCTTAGACCTTTATCTGGCTCGGCAGTCCGAGGGCGGTACTCGCGATTCGGAGGGTGTTTTTACCATTTCCGCCGAGCGGGCCCTGGATAAACTTGCGACCCACCAGTTACCTCGTACCTCGGCCTGGATTTTGAAGATGGTCCAGGCCGGAGTGGTGGCCAGCGCCTCCGGGATGTGGGTCACTCACGGCACGCGAAATTGCAAGCTCCGCTACACCGAAGGACGCTTCGGAAGCCTGGAGCAGATCCGGGAAGCCTGGGTGGAGCCGGTTCCCATCTCAGAGCAGGTGCACCGGCATTTGTCGGTGGGCCTGCGCACCGTGGCCTTCGCGCGTCGCCGTCCGGTCTTACTGGTTCATAACTGCCCGGAGCAGGGTCTGCGCTCCCTCTTTTGGGACGGTTCGAGCCTTTCCAGGATCGGGCCGGCAGGAGACCACGTCCGGGACCATCTTACCCCCGGAGAGTTTGTGGTCTACGTCTCTGGCTCTCCTTTGGGGAGGGACGAAGCCGTGAAAAAAAACCACGGAGTCAGCAGCGACACTGCCTCGGAGTTCAAGGAACTCACCAACAACGCAGTTTGCTGCCCGGTGCCGCTGTGGGCTGATAGCCGCCCCATCAGCCACTTCGGGGTGGAAGACGTCTCCATGATTCGTAAATCCCTGGCTTTTTCGGCCCAACACAGCATCCCCGGCCAGCCATCGTTGCTACTTCCGCCGCCGTTGAGCAAGTCGTGCGGTTTCCAGCAGGCCGGTCTGGCCTGGACCCTCTACCACTCGACCCGACCGGAAGTCAGCCGCCTCTGCTGGGTGAAAGATGGGGTCGTGTGCGAAGAGGAGCACCTCTCTTTGTATCCGGCGAACTTTCAAGTGCGGCTGTTCGCGTCGGCCGACGATCTGGAGGCCGACCTGACCGAATTGCAGCTTAGATTTCCTGGCCCGGAACTCAGGCAACAACGCACCGCTGCGGCGGTCCTGGGGTTTTGCCAGGAGCTGAGCCCCACCAGCCAACTCCTCTCGGAAATTAGCAAGTCCCATAAAATCGAGTCGGAGGGCAACTGGGGCATGGCTACCCTTCTTGTTTTAGGGGGCCTTCTCTTTGCTCCCGTGACTTCCGGCTACAGTTTTCTGATTTCCCTGGGCGTAGCGGCGAGGCAGGCTTTCAAGCGCCCTGAAAAAATTAAAGTGGCTCCTGAACTGGTGGGCTTCGTGACTCAACTTCAGAATCGCTATCACAGGCATGAGTGAAGGTCTCGTTGATCAGGCGGGGGAAGAAAGCAAGCTTCTGCGAAGAAGAATGAGGTAAAGTTCAGGGGGCAAGGATCGGCATTGCAGGAGATTAAGGGCGCTAAGCATCAATCGGGCACACACCAAACCTGGGTAAGGGTGGCCTGGCTCTACTCCAAAGGGTTCCGGCGGTTCGCGGAAAAGCTAGCCCCGGTCGGGTTGTCGGTGGCTCAGTACGACCTTTTGGCCTGCCTGGTAGCGGCTGAACCCCAGAGACTTAAACAGTCCGACTTGGCCAGCCGCCTTTTGGTGACCAAAGGAAACATCTCCGGAATGCTGGGACGAATGACCGAGCAAAGCATGGTGAAAAGATCCGATGATCCCACCGACCGGCGGAGCAAACGTATCGTAATAACCGAAGAAGGCCGTGCTCTTTATGAGAGGGGACGGTGCGCTCAGGAAGCCCTGATCGCAGAACTTTTCGGGGATATTACCGGCGAGAGATTAAGGCTCTTCGAAGAAGTCGTGGAGCAACTTTGTGAAAAATTTAAGAGCGAGGAAGAGCCCAATTGAAGAATCTGACCTGTCCCAAGTGTCTTCAGGGAATGGATGTTTTTCATCAACTCGGGGTCGAGATCGACCAGTGCAACAACTGCGGCGGGGTGTGGCTGGACCGAGATGAGTGGAAAGCGCTGACTCGTAGTCGGGGGGCCGACGCTGTTCAGTTAGAGGTGATCCATCTCAAGCCTACCGAGTTCAAGTGTCCGCGCTGCGGCGAGCAGCTAAAAGAAGGGCACCACGCCGAGTACACCGACTTTATCATCGAACACTGCGCCCGCTGCGGGGGCGGATTTTTTGATCGAGGAGAGATGAGCAGACTACTGGCTCGTTAGGTCGTGTATGCCGAGAGAGCTGGGACAATGCCCCAAATGCGATGTCTTGATGGACACCATGCGGATGCTGGGAGTGGATTTCGAAAACTGTCCTTCCTGCAACGGGGTGTGGCTGGACCACGGCGAATTGGAGACCTTGACCCGAAGCCGTGGGGGGCAGGCCCTTCACGTAGAGCTCAAGAGCAACAAGCGAACCAACTGTATGTGTCCCAAGTGCCGCCCGGCTGCCGTCTTGTTTGAAAGCGTCCACAACCTCCAAGAAGACTTTACCCTGGATGTTTGCGGAACCTGTCAGGGTATCTGGTTTGACCGAGGGGAATTCCCGAGCCTGCTCCAAAACAGAAAGCACCCATGAAGCAAAGCCACGTCCGAAACTTTTGTATCATAGCCCATATCGATCACGGAAAGTCGACTCTCGCAGACCGGATTCTTGAATTGACCGGGACCCTTTCGGCCAGAGAAATGGCCAATCAGGTTCTGGATTCTATGGATTTGGAAAGAGAGCGGGGGATCACCATCAAGAGCCATCCGGTGACTCTCAACTACACGGCCCAGAACGGGGAAACCTATCAGCTCAATCTGCTGGACACCCCGGGCCACGTGGATTTTACCTACGAGGTTTCCCGCTCGCTTGCCGCCTGCGAAGGAGCCCTGCTGGTGGTCGATGCGGCGCAAGGTGTAGAGGCTCAGACCATGGCCAACTACATCATGGCCATGGCTCAGGATCTCCACGTCATCCCGGTAATCAACAAGATCGATCTTCCGGCCGCCGATCCAGATCGGGTGAAATATGAGATCGAAGAGGTTCTGGCCCTGCCTGCCGATGACGCGGTCTTGATCTCGGCCAAGAACGGGATCGGGATCGAAGGAGTGCTGGAAGCCATCGTGCACAAGATTCCTCCCCCTTCCGGAGAGCCCGAGGCCCCTTTGCGGGCACTCATCATCGACAGCCACTACGATCAATATCGGGGGGTCATCCCGCTCTTTCGGGTGGTCGACGGAGAGCTGAGAGCCGGTACCGAGGTCCGCATGATGACCACTCAGAAAGAGTTCAAGGTCGATGAAGTGGGAGTGTTTGCCCCCGCTCAGAAGCCGGTGGGGCAACTGCTGGCCGGAAGCGTGGGGTACCTGACGGCTCAGATCCGAGAGATCGCCGATACCCGGGTGGGTGACACCATCACCCTGGCCGGCAAGTCGGCGGCCAGCCAACCGCTACCCGGTTATCGAGACGTAATTTCCATGGTTTTTTGCGGGCTCTATCCCATAGACTCCAAGGATTATGAAGACTTGCGAGAGGCGCTGGGCAAACTGAAGCTCAACGACGCGGCTCTAGTCTACGAACCGGAAACCTCGGTGGCACTGGGTTTCGGCTTTCGAATCGGCTTTCTAGGCCTACTCCACATGGAGATCATTCAGGAGCGCCTGGAGCGAGAGTTCAACCTGGACCTCATCGCCACCGCACCTTCGGTGATCTATGACGTCTATCTGAAGTCAGGCGAGATGGTCAGCATCCAGAATCCTTATGATCTGCCTTCCACCGGTGACATCGAGCGCATCGAGGAGCCCATGGTAGACGCCACCATCATCTGCCCCGAAGAGTACGTGGGGGCGGTGATGGAACTCTGCCAGCAACGCCGGGGCGACTACGTGACCATGGAGTACCCCAGTGACGGTCGCTGTAACCTCAAGTACCGCATTCCCCTGGGTGAGATCATCACCGATTTCTTTGACCAACTCAAATCCCGCAGCCGGGGCTACGCCTCCTTGGATTACGAGCTCAGGGGGCGGCAAGCCGCCGACCTGGTGCGACTGGATGTGCTGGTCAATAAGGAGAAGGTGGACGCCCTCTCCACGATTTGTCACCGGGACAAAGCGTTTTACGTGGGCCGAGTCCTGGCCGCGAAGCTCAAAGACGTGATCCCTCGTCAACAGTTTGAGGTGCCGATCCAGGCCGCCCTGGGTACCAAGGTCATCGCTCGAGAAACCGTCAAAGCGTTGCGCAAAAACGTCCTGGCCAAGTGCTACGGCGGTGACATTTCCCGTAAGCGCAAGCTCCTGGAGAAGCAGAAGAAGGGTAAGGAGCGGATGAAGCGAGTCGGCTCCGTGGAGATCCCTCAGGAAGCTTTCCTGGCCGTTCTTAAGGTCGGATCCGAGTAGGAAAGAAAAAAGGCCCCACATTTGCGGGGCCTTTTCGTTTCAACTACCAGACGTAAGGGTCGAAGTCCGAGGGACGGTTGTCCCAGGCGGCTGATACCTCGAACTCCATCGGCGGATCCAACTCGAGGAGAGGTCCGTTGTTGGTGTTGAGGCCGGTGTAGACCCGCACCGGACTGGTGTTGACCCCTTCGGGGAACACCGTCTTGCGTTGGCCGTCCACGATAAAATCGCCTCCGCAGCCTTTCTCCTGCCAACTGGGCTTCACGAACTCACCCAGTTTCTCGCCCGCTGCCACCCGATGATCGTGGAGTGTCTTGGCGTAGCTCTGCATGCGAGAGACGGCCGGAGGGAGCGACTCACTAAAACTGTCGGGCTTGCCTCCGCGACGGGGGTAGTACTGCTCGGGATCCACCAGGTCTACCTGGATGGAGGGGCCCTGGTTCATAGCCTTGACCCACTCACTGGGATCCATGGGCGTCTTGGAAAAGCCCGGGTCGATGATCTTGGCTTCGGGATTGCCCTGGCCGTCGTCCACGAACACCAGAGGAGCCACGTGGTACCACCAACGGGCTTCCATGTGCCGGTTGCTGGCGGCCAGATCGCCGCGCACGAACATCTTGGCGTAGTTCAGGCCGTGTTGACGGAAGCTCTCATCCATCAGGTGGGCCCGGGCGTAGCAGCCGTCCTTGATGTATCCGAACGGAATCCCGGATTCATCCTGAAACGACTCGATCATGGCGGTCAGTTCCTGGTTGGTGGCCAGACGGCCATTGAGCCTGGAAAACGGATCGGTGTGAAGATACTCGATCTTGACCTCGGGTAGCTCCTGGCTGAGTTCGGATTGAACGTCTTTGATATCGACGTTGGGTGGAGTTTGCGGAGCAGCGGTTTGCACCAGTTTGGTAGCGGCGGTCACTGCTTGTTGAGCGGTCGGGAGCCCTGTTGAGGGTCCCGCAGGGGGCGGCGTGGCCGATGAAGGCTGAAACGAGTCCCCTTTGATATCTGATATCGGGGCAGCCGATGCGGTCGAACTCTTGGCTCGACTCACCGCAGGGAGGCCCCGGTTTAATAGTGTTATATTCATACGAATTCCTTTAACGTCCGACACATTCAGTGGGACAGAGCTCCGGTTGGATGAAGGCTTTCGCATCAGTGTCTCGCTGAGCGTGACAAAGCCCCCCCGTCACACCTGCTTGAAGTGTTTTCACACCCCAGTCGGTTCGTCCACACACTATTCTTTCCGGGGGCAGGGAGTTCTTAACGAACTGTTACCGCTTAGACAAAGTTGTTAAAGCTAAAATCTTTCGGCGGTGGGACTCCCGACATTCGGGTCGATTGAGAAGCTTTTCGGCATTGAGCTGAACCAGGTTCTCCTCACCCATCTCCGCCATCCAGCGCAGCTTAAGAAGCTTCAGGTCAAATCGGAGCGGGGGAAAGGGCCGCAGCCTGCGCTCTAAATTGGCCCAGTGCTCTTTGCGCAGATCGCAGTGCCGGTTGGCGACCAAAAAGCTTTCCGTACGCCGCACCCGAAAGATACAGTTGAAGTAACGCAGCTCATCCATTTCGCGGCATTCCTGCAGGCCCCGGTCGCAAAGCTCGATGGCTTTCTGGCCGGCTTCCACGGTGCCGATATTCATCTGCTCGGCCAGGGCCACCCGGGTTCGTATGGTGACCAGATAAGGAAAAGCTTGAAACTGCTTGTCATCGACTTCGGCCATGAGCTCTCGAGCTTCTTCGGCACGCCCCAGATGATACAGACAGATCGCCAACTGACAGCGGTTCAATAAGAGATCTCGCCGGTTTTCCAGAGCCGTTGCCAGGTGGTACCCTTTCCAAGCCGCTTCTTCAGCTTGCTCAGGGCAGCCCAGGGACTGCTTGATCGCCACCATCATGGAGTAGATCAGCGGTAGGGAGGTCAGGTGACCGATCCTCTCGGCTTCTTCCGCCGCTCTTTCCAGAAGTTCTAGGCCTCGCTCTGAGCGCCCGGCGAGGTGAAAGAGGTAGCCACAATCTTTGAGCAACTCCAGGCGGGGAAAGGAGTCTTCGGCCGCCAGCACTTTGTCGGCTGCTTTATTCAAGAGGCGCAGAGACTGAACTTGCCAACCTTTGGGCAAGCGCAGACAGAGATATCCTCCGTTGAAGTCCGCCTGGGCCGAAGCCAGACTCGTGTCGTCCTCGGAGAAGAAGTGACGGTTGACCTGTCGCTGGACCAGGGCGACCTCCACCCCTTGCCTCACCCAATAGCGTGGCCGAACAAAAAAGAGGGTGCGCTGCAATTTTATCGCCAGTGCTCCCACCTCCTGAGCCTCCGATTTGCTCAGTCGCTGAATTTGTGAAGCGCTGGTAAGTCTGAGCTCTCGGGCCGTTAGCGCTTTAAGCAAGGTGGTGAGCTTCCACTGCCCGGTCAGAGAGTCCAGGGGCTGCAGGCCCAGCTCTTCCCAGGCCTTCTTCAGGATGTCCAGACAGGCTGCCGGATTGCCCTGGGCGTCTAGAATGGAAGCGAGTTTGCGCTGCAGCCTCACTCGATGGAGCCTTTCCATGATCTCATTGGAACGGAGTAGGGCGCGAAAGGTCATCTCGGCTTGAGCCAGGTCTCCCCGGTGCCGCAGGGCGTCGGCCTCCTTTTCCTCGATCTCGAAGCGTTTCACCCCCAACCGATCCAGGTGCTCTTCCTCGGCCAGGACTTCTCTGTAAAGGGCGGCAGCCTGGGCGAAGGAAAAGGAGTGGAGCGCTCGATCCGCGCTGGCCAGCAGATGCCGAACCGCCTGTACCTCTTCGCCGGCTTCTCGGTAGTGCCAGGCTAGCCAGAAAGGGTCGCTCCCCTCGGGGTCTCTCCCCAACGCCTCCTGGCAGATCTGAAGATGCGTCTGGCGCTTTTCGGTGGGGGTCACGGAATCCAGCAGTACCACCGGGATGACGCTGTTGCAGAAATCGAAGGTATCGGTTCCTCGCCCCTCTTTTAAAAGCCCTTTGGAGGAGAGATGAAGGAGCCGGTTTAGGGTCTCGGACTCGGGTGCTTTCACCAGCCCGGCCAACAGATTGAAGTTGAAGCGCAGACCCAGGAAGGCGGCTTTTTTCAGGAGCTCGCGGTCGTCGGAGGAAAGCGGCTTCAAGCGTCTTGAGACGACGCTCTTTAAAGAATCGGGAATCTTGCTGGAGGCCGTGCTGGCCTCACTGGCGTGGGGGAGTTGGAGTTTCCAGACTTCCCGACCGTTGCGCTGAGAGCGCTGCAACCGTCCTTCCTCCAGAAAGACCCGGGTCATCTCGATGAGAAAGAGCGGATTCCCCTCGGATTGGCTCAAGAAGGCTCGCAGGCTCACCTCTTCGAGAACTCCGCCTCCCACCATCGAGAGGACCAGTTGGCGGACCGAGTCCGGGTCCAGGGCTCCCAGCTCGACCCGCTCCACCCCGTCGCTGTGTACGGTCTGGGCCAATCGACCGGTCAGCTCGGAGAGGTCCTCACCGGACCCTAGCGTGGCCGCTATCAAAAATCGGTGCTCTGCTCCCAGGTCCTGGCGCTGCCGCAAGAAATGAAAAAATTCGAGGGTCTCGTCGCCCGCGTACTGGATGTCTTCCAGGGTCAGCAATGTGACCGGCTCTTCGGACTTGCGGCGGTCGTGCACCAGCACTCGGCGCATGCCTTCAAACAACCGATAGCGCCGCATGGGATGCAGTTCGGGCTCGATCTCCTGGTCATCATCCATCAGCTCCGGCAAGATGAGGCTGAGTTCGGCCTTAAAAGACTTGAGAGTCTCCGGGATGCCAAACTTCAGACTGGCTCTCAACGGTTCGAGCAACGGTTGAAAGGGGAGGGTGTCGAGAGGGGAGGCCACCGTCTGGAGAGCTTTCCAGCGCTGGCGCTTGGCCCAATCCCGGAGCTCTTGGAGTGCCCTCGTCTTGCCCATTCCGGCGGCCCCGGTAAACAAAACTTTGAGTCCCTGGCCGCCTTCATCCAGGAGTCTTCCCTGGGCTTTCTCCATCAAGTCTCGGCGACCCACGTAACGGGGGGGAAGGGGCAGCGCATCCAGAGCCGGAGCTACCATTTCCAGTTCGGCGCTATCGGTAAGCTCGGTAAAGGTCGCTTTCCAGAGCCGGCGGACCTGGGCTGCCGAGGCTGGTCTCTCGTCGAGCTCTCGGGAGAGGAGTCGCTCAACCAGTTGGATCGCTGCTCTGGGCAGGCTCAGGCGAGGAGCCAGGGGAGGTACCGGTTCGTGAAGGATCTGCCCCAGGACCCCCAGCGGGTCGGGTCCGTCAAACGGTAGTGAGCCACTGAACCATTCGTACAGCATGACCCCCAGAGCGTAGAGGTCCGAACGCACATCCACCTCCCCGCCGATGACCTGCTCAGGAGACATGTAGTGAACCGTCCCCAGCACCGCCCCCGGCAGAGTGAGCCGGGAGCTACTCTGCACCTCCTTGAAATGGGACGCCAGTCCCAGGTCTAGAAGTTTGGCCCTGCCGTTGGTGTCGATGAGCACGTTTTCGGGTTTCAGGTCCCGGTGCACGATCCCCGATTCGTGCAGGAGTTCTAGACCGGCCAGGATGTCGTCGATCCACTTAACGGCAACGGACGGCAATTGAGTATCGGACTCTTCTTTGAGGGCTTTCTCGAAGGCGCGATTGATGGGAAAACCCTTGACCCACTCCATAGTGAAGTAGGTCGTGCCTCGATACGATCCGAACTCATACACCTTTACCAGATTGGGGTGATTGAACTGACTGGTAAGTTGAAACTCCCGCTCGAAGCGCAGGCGGTCCACCTTGGAAAGGTTGGAAGAATCGATCACCTTGAGTGCCATAGGACTGGCGGTCGGATCGTCGTGGGGCAGAACTCGAAAGATCTGACCCATTCCACCTCGACCGAGAAGATCGAGGACTTTGAACCGACCGAACCTTTCGCCCACCACCGGCAGGTGACTATCCCCCCCGGTGTTTTCTCGAGTCTCGGTGATCATATATCTCTAATGTAAATCGGGTCTCTGAAAAAGAACTCAAACCAGTTCCTAAGTTTAAATCTCTGCAAGGGAAAACCTTCGTTCCGCGAAAGAGGCTCCCACGATCCGAGATGGAGGATACGATATATGCTACTAGGTCTTAGAATGATGGAGGAGTCCGCTAAGCAGGCTTTCCTGGAAGAGCTGGCTCTGAAGCCTACCGGCGATACCGATCAGACCTTGATCGAATGGATGGGCCGGGCCTCTCGTGCTAAAGGTGATTCAGCCGAAGAGATCGAGCTTTCGGTCTTGCGATGGCTGGCGACTCGCATCGGATGCCAGGGCTTCGAGAATCTGGAGTTGGACGAGCTAGAAGCTTCGGTGCGGCGCAAAGTCGCCGAGGACTCCCACGATTTTCTGTTCCCGTTTATGGAAGTGGGTTCGGCCATCGCTTATCTCGGACCGCTGGCCGTGGTGGAGCCTAAACTGGAGCTGCTGGAGGCCTCTACCGTGGGGTTGATCCCCAGTTCCTCGGCTCGCGACCGCATGCGCCAGTATTGGAAGGCCCGAGGGGCCAAGCTGCTCCAACTCGGAGATGTCATTCAGGCCGACGCCCTCCTCAGCCATCTTCAGGAACCTCTGGAGATTCTGGTGCACTGCAGCGACGCCACCAAGGCGGCGATACTCAGCCTGAGCCAGGTGGTAGCCCTTTCCGATGGGCGATACGAAGTGGAGGAAGAGCAGTTTTCGAAAGGGCTTGCCGAGCGACTCGGTGTGCCCTTTGAGAAGCTTCAACAGATCTCAGCGGAGATCACCCAGTGGTTTTGGAAGCACCTCCGCGAGCTTGAGGGCACCTCGCCCAAACAGCGCAACACTTCTGAAGAATTGGCCCTGAGTTTACGAGCCGCCCAGCTAACCCTGGAGTCGGTGGGCAGCCTGGCCTCCTTTTCCGATGTGGTGGAAAGGGGCTTTGTGGGCTCCATTCACAACTCCATCGGCAAGACCAGGAAGAAGCGCGGGAGTTTCACCCTCGGCTTTGCCACCGGCATGCTCTGCTTCATCCGAGACAAGTGGCGCTCCGACGACCACGAGACACTGCTGAGACTGGCCCTGGCTGCTCTTTATCGCCAGCACCTTCACGTGGCAGCAGAGCAAGCCGAGATCACCAGTTCTGATGTCAAAGAGTACATCGAGGATCGCCGGGTGGAGAATCCGGCCGACACCCTGGCTGAGACCATGGTGGGGAGAGAAAAAATCCAAAACGTGAGAAAAATCTCCCTGGATTGAATTGATGAGTCCCACTAGCACAAGGGAACCTTATCGGTTAGAATCGGTTTGGATATACTGAACGTGGAGGCGTTTAAGAAATGATAAAAGTTACAGATTCGGCAAAAAGTGAAGTCAAGCGTATGTTTTCAGAGCATGATCTGAGCGATTCCGTCCTGCGCATGGGGGTTCGTGGTGGAGGGTGCTCAGGTCTGTCCTACACTCTGGGTTTTGATAAGGAAATCTCGGAGTACGACAAAGTGTTTGAGATGGAGGACGGCGTGAAAGTCGTGGTCGACATGAAGAGCTTTCTCTATCTCAAAGGAACCGAACTCGACTACACCACCGACCTGATCGGTGGCGGATTTAAGTTCAATAATCCCAATGCCCGCAAAAGTTGCGGTTGTGGTAGCTCCTTTCAGGTTTAGATCGGGTGCCGTCGGACGCGAGTCGTGGAGCTGACAGGGGGCTGTCGGCTCCTTCTGTTTTAAGGGGTGGCGACAGAAAGGCCCTGAGGTTCTTTGGAGAGTTCAAAGAGCTCGCCGAGAGGCGTGATTATGAGTCGGAGGTAGTCTCCGAGGAACATAGGTTGACCAACCCCGTATGCGGAGACGAGGTTTCTCTGGAGGTGGGACTGGAAGGAGAACGGATCGTGAGTTTTGCTTATCGAGCTCGGGGCTGCTGGCCGGTCTATGGCTGCTTGCAGTGGCTGGGAGATGAGTTCCTGGATGAGAATATGACAAGGGCCTTGAGCTTTTCTCTTGAAGATTTTTTCCGGGTGATCGAAGGGGTGCCGGCCAGCAAGCGCCACGCCTTCAGTCTGACCCATCGGGCTTTGAAGCGGGCCATCACCCGGGCACTGCACCTGCAGTATTCCTCGGATGGCCCCTCCGGGAAAGAAAGGTTATAATACACGCAGATGAGAGAAGCCCACATTCTTCGTAAGCAGAAAGCGGCCGAGGCTCAGGAGCTCAGGCAAAAAGCGCTGGAGCCCCAGGAGCGCCACTGCTACATCATGAAGAAAAAGGTCAATATTCTGGTGGAGTACCTCGATTACAAGGACCCTCACGACAAAGGGCCCGAGGGCGCGATCTACTGCGAAAATATTCTAGAGTGCTACCAAAATAACGTACGCTGCCGGTACAGCGGCATCTCTCCCCTTTTCGACGATCCTTTCATCCCCCGGGGCGATGAAGATGAGGAAGAGAGCGACGAAGAGGCCGCAGAACCAGAAGAAGAGCTTCAGGAAACCGAGCCGACCGAAAGTTAACATGGGGGCCTCTGGACGGTCTGAAGGAGATTCCCTAGCCCCAAAAAAACCTCCCTCCACATCAATCTAAATGAAAGTCTTGATAGAAGACTTGGGAGGATTCTACTTTGAGTAGTTTCATAAAATCGCTCAGGAAAAGATCTCCGATGCGCTTGCTCGCATCGTTTTTTCTTTTAGCATTTACGACAGTTGTTACCGTGGGGTGCGGTAGCAGCGATGATTTTGTTGCCACCAACGGATTTACGCCGGCATCGAATACCGGTGACCTGGTGTTTAGAACCTTTACATTGGCCTCGGCCCAGACCATCGAAGTGCCTGCCGCTACTACCGATCTGGATTTCGAGTTTTTCGACGCCGCCAACAACAGTGTTTTTACCTACACTCAAGGGTTTGCCCCCGAAGTGATCGTGAAAAACGTACCCACCAGCGCCAAGCGTGTGGTGATCACCGCCCGCGGACCCAACGGACCTTTGGCCACCATCGAAGCCAACGTAGCCGTGACCCCCGGCGGACAAACCGTAGTAGACCTGTCGGGCGCCACCATTACCCTGCTGGGTCAGTTGATCGTGGAACCGGAGACCTTGCAATTTGCTCCGGGTGGGTTGATCGGGTTGATTGAAAGCCTGAACATAACCGCCATTGGTAATCAACTAAACAGCATTGCTCTCTTCCGGGCGTACTACGTGCCTCCCGGGGGAACTGAGCGCATCGAGGTGACCTCCCGAGTCGGAGTTCGCTTTGAAAACGCATCTCCTAGCGGTTTTAACACCGATGGCTTTGCCTACCTGAACATTCTCGGTGACGGCATCGCGGTCACTTTCAATCCCTTGAATGGTGACCAACTTCCCTGGGGTGCGACCGCGGATATGGTCGTGGTCTACATTGCCGACGGCCAGGTTTATACCGACAAGGTGGGTCTCGTACTTGATAACCCCGTATTCACTGGCATCGAGGTCCAGGATTTGAGTCTTCCGGCAACGGGAGTTACCAATTTCCCCATACTATCCTTTGCGAAGTATAGCAACGGCCTCAAATTGCCGATCATTTACGATGCTGATAATAACGGTGGAACAGCTTTGTTTCCGGGTTCACTCAGTTCTATCGATACATTCAAACTTGAAGTTCAAACTGCTGCTTCAGGCCTGGTGCTCAACCCTGAAGGTCTCTTGAGCACTACCGGTGGCGGCGACGGAACGACTGGTGTTTTTAGTGTCACCCGTACCGGTGGAGAAGTGGCGAACTTCAACGTAAATCTGATTACTGGTGCAGTAACAGAGGTGGCGTTGAACGTGGTTGATACTGATGTCAATCCCACGAGCTCCTATTCCGTGGTCGCCACATACCAAGATGGCACAACCCAGGATCTGACCCCTTGGTGGTTCGAGTTGGAAATAGAGCCGGGGACTCCCCCTGGTTTTGTTTCTCCGCTCGGCTTGGTGGACACACTGAGTCAGACCTCGAGTGGTCGTCTGCTCGGTTTAGGAAATGGCTTAGTCACCTTCAGACTGGCCGATGGAACGACAGCAGATGTGACGACTTTTCTAAATGGGCCTCTCGGTCTCGGTCTACCTGGCACAGACACTCTGGCGACAAATAATTCCGTGGAACTGAATGTTCTTTCCACCGTACCTCTGGGTAGTCTTCTCGCAAGCCTACCTTTCCCTATCCCTGGCCCGTAGTCTCATAGGAGAAACAAAAAGAGCCCGGCTAACCCCGGGCTCTTTTCATTTGCACCCCACTTCTCGGCCCCTCCATCCACCTAAATCTTCCTCCTTTTCTCCAAAACTAGAATGCTTTCCAAGCATTTGGCGGGC
>Ga0172382_10000696_pt1 | contig 62893 bp, 50 predicted proteins | sample Leawel138RmetaG_FD_122245 | JGI IMG/M metagenome (GOLD analysis project Ga0172382, IMG submission 122245) | Leachate microbial communities from a municipal landfill in Southern Ontario, Canada - Leachate well 138R metaG | ecosystem: Engineered > Solid waste > Landfill > Unclassified | place...
CGTAAACGCGTCCGATGCAGATTCGGTTTTTGCGATAGCTTCCATAAACCATCTCGTCAACGGTTCCGGAATAGGTTCGGATGCCATACTTGAATTTCACCTTCATTGTGAATGTCCTCCTTTGTGTTTAACGAAGGTCGTCTTTTTGCGCGCTAAAAAAACATCCCTCCACTATATAAAGGGGAAGAAAATCGCCTTTTTGCAAGAAAAATCTCGCTTTTTTTTCACCAATTTCAGCCTGCTAAACCACTGATGGATAGTCAAATACTCATGTAACATATGTACTATAAGATTTTAGGGTAAAATCGCTCTTTTTCACTTGACAGCAAAGACTGCTAATTTATTCTGACTCGCAGATCGTTTGATTTAGAAAAAGCAGGATCATTTGTTCGTTACGATCGACAGCAATGGGAATCTGAGTTCGTGAGTAACAAAAAATCGCCTTATCCCAAAAGGTGAATCTTAGGAAGGATAATGAATTTCAAACGACTTGATATCCAGACCTCATCAAATGATTCAAGCTTTGAAACCACCGGGGCTTATGAAAGCCCCCGCCAAACCTTTAACGTCGTAAGTAAACCGAGCCAGCAAGAAGCTGACCTTTGGGACGCTCTTTGCAAAAGGCTCCACGAACTCCGAGACCTTAAGGGAGCCCAGCTTATCCTGGAAGCGATGGAAGTTTGGGCAACAACCGTCAATCTCTTTTACGGAGTCTTTGGCAGCATTCCGAAAACGGTAATTTGCAGCCACCTGAAAGTCATCTTTCCTGTGTTCTATCCGAAAATTGAGATGACAGACAGACCAACGATTTACGCTTGCCTTGAACGTGTGAAACAGCTCGATGACAAGGCAAGAACAATCGGACTTAGCCCTGCGGATGAAAAAGAGCGGAAAGACATCTTGGCTTACCTTAAGGAAACAACATTTCGCGGCAGGATCAAGAATTTTTATGACGAGCCCTACAAAGCGATGAAACGCAACGAAGAGAACGTCAAATACTTTCTTAAGGTCCTGAAAAAAACAGATCCAAACTTGGCAGCCTACGCCAGAGCTCATTTGAAAACCCGCCCGGTTATACGCTGGGAATAATCTCTTGAGCTAACCCAAACAAAGCTTTAGGCGGGAGACTTCTCCCGCCTTTTGCTTTTTTAGGGGAAACCCCGCGCCGACACGTCATTCTGAGCACCAGCGATGGACTCGTCGGAACACCGGATTCATCCGGTCGTAGGTGCCAGATTCATCTGGCACAATGTCCTTTCGACCACTCAGACTCCGCCCACCACCCAAACCCGCGCCCATGCGTCATTCTGAGCGAAGCGAAGAATCCAGCCCGTGGCGGAACACCGGATTCATCCGGTCGTAGGTGCCAGATTCATCTGGCACAATGTCCTGCCGACCACCCAGCTCCGCCCACCACCCAAACCCGCGCCCATGCGTCATTCTGAGCGAAGCGAAGAATCCAGGCCTTGTGGGAACACCGGATTCATCCGGTCGTTGGTGCCAGATTCATCTGGCACAATGTTCTGCCGACCACCCAGCTCCGCCCACTGCCACCCAAACCCGCCCCGAAGCGTCATTTCGAACGAAGTGAGAAATCCAGGCTCGTCGGAGCACCGGATTCATCCGGTCGTAGGTGCCAGATTCATCTGGCACAATGTCCTTTCGACCACTCAGCTCCGCCCACCACCCAAACCCGCGCCCATGCGTCATTCTGAGCGAAGCGAAGAATCCAGCCCATGGCGTCAATAAATGTCCCTAAGACCACCCAGACCCTATAAACCGCCACTCACCCTAAAACGGCATCGAATCATCAAATGGAACCTTTGGGTCAGCCAAATCAAGCTCCTCTAAAAATTGATTAACCTATCATTTGAATTTGGCGAAGTAAGCGTCAATCTCGTCCCTCATTTCCACACCGACTTCCTCAAAAATATCCAAGAGGGCATCATAGGTCCCTTCACCTCCAAGAAAATCCCAAAATTCTTCCGCAACTTTCAATTCATTGTTGATGTCAATCATGCCTTTCATTGTCCAGCGTGCATAAGACTCAGGATGATAAGGGTTGTAGGGCATTGCCAATAATGTGTGCACCTTGGCTGTGGGATTGGCTGCCAGATACACAGCCACCCATTCCAACAGAGTTCTTTTGAAGCCCTTGAATTCACCTATATTTGGCTTTACAGATTTAATGTCAATAAGGTATATCTCTCCAGAATGAGACTCGAGCTTCAAGTCAACTTTGGTTGGTTTCGATTTTTTCATTGTTCCGGAATTGCATACCTTTCTGATTTCAGTTATTTCTTTCTCTTTATCAGGACTTGTTTTAGCCGTACTCAGGTCGTTCATGATGCCTTGTATAACCTGCTCAGAGTCCGCTGAAATCTGACTGCCCACTTTCACATTTCTTTCAGCCGTTTTAAAATTAGTCAGCCCTATTTCTTTGGCAATTTGTTCAAAAGTGACAAGTCCTAAAGATGTGCTTATCGAGTGAATAAACGAGAACAGTGCCATTCTATCTTTGCCAAGTAGATTTGTGTGAAAAGGCATATATTTGGTTTCAGGACTATATTTCTCAAACTTGGCTCTTAAACACCCCTCCAAAATCCCTTTTATCTTTGTTTTCAATTTCTGGTTCATGTTATCCTCATTTGCTTTGCAATTTTGCAATTTTCCCGTCCTGCATCCATTTTTATGTTGCTTCTTTAAGGTGAAAGATTGTCTCCGAGTAAGCCCGTTTGTCTTTTTCTGTGCGATTCAACACCGGACGCTTATACTGATTCACAATTTTCATCCCGGCTTTTTCTGCAATCTTGGGATAAAGCTTGTATTTATCATTGGCAACCAAAAATACATGATAGTCATCTGCCAGAAAACGCTTGCAATTAATCAAAACCTCGCTTATCCCCTGCGCATAGCTTTCTCTTGCCTGAACCCCCTGCCCTTTGTAGAGAGGCCCAATCTCAAGCTCATCATGGCGTTCAAAGCCAAATGTGTCATACGCATAGGCGTGCTGTTCGTGATAATCAATCAAACCCACATAAGGCGGTGAAGTGAATATCCCCTTAAACTTTTGAGTTTTAATCATCGAACCCAAATCGGCGTCCAAATTCGATACTTTTTCCGCAATATCCACATTCCTGCTATCGCCCGTAATGCAAGCCTGTCTTGTATTTGTGCGCAGCCCATCAAAGGTTTTCAATCTTTTCAAAGTGTCCATGGAATAACGTTTCCACCACTTCAGAATCGAGAATAGCGGTTTGCAAATCTTAGCATGTTTTCGGCAATAATATGTCGTTGTAACGGGTTCCATCAGTGTTGCCAGGTCAGAGTGTGTGGTGGCTCTGCAGCTTCTAATGGTGCGGCTCAGAATTATGCCCAATATCTTTCTTATCGCCGGGGTTTCCGCCTTCTGAATCTCGTTAAACACAAAATCAATCTCTTCCCGAATGTGCTGAATGAACCATTTTTCCATGAAGGAAACGGGGGTTTCAGCAATCAGTTTTATCTCATACTCATCAACCAATTTATTGTATATGGGCAAGAATTCCTGCTCTTTCTCGGCAGAATATGTCTTTACATCGATTTCCCGGGTGCGAACCATCCGCCTAAATTCGGGTGTGGGGAAATACTGCTTGTTAAATTCATACAGTTCTTCCAAAAGACGGTCTTCGAATTCAATTGTCTTTGAATCTCGTAAATGCCACTCCAAAGCCTCGGTTATCCTATCCAGTTCAAAAGACAGCTCGGCAAAATCATATTTCTTTATCTTGCTTCCGCATATCATCACGTTAAAGGCGGACACATCGATTCCAACGGCATTGATTCCCAATTCGTTTGCCTGAACCAATGTGGTTCCACTTCCGGCAAATGGGTCAAGCACAATGTCTCCAGGCTCAAAAAACACTTCTCTCTTATAGCGGTCAATATGTTTGTCCAAAAAGTATTCCACCAATTGCGGGATAAATTTCCCCTTGTAGGGATGCAGTCTATGCACATGTTTGGTGGTTTCTGATTCTTTGTATTGCTCAAAAGACAATGCCCAGTTTAGGTCATCCCCCAATTGCTGACGCCACCGGTGTTCACGAAATCTATTGTTTGTATGATAGTATTCATCAAGCTCACTTTTGGATACAAATGAGGACCCCATCTCGCCATATTTTCTCACCAGCCCATATTGGATGAGATAGCTGATATTGGAAATTGTTACATCTTTTCCAAGCAGGCTGGATGCCCAATCGCTGGCTTCTTTTAAATCCATCAAATCTGTGGGTTCGAGTGCCATTTATCGCTCCGTGATTTCTTCTTGTTTCGTTATGTGATTTCACATATCGACTTCTAACCATCTTTAAAAACTTCAATTCCGTGTCAATGAAAAATTATCCCCTGCAAACCAAGCTGCAAGCCTGTTTTGTTTTAAGTCCACCTCTGTCCCAGATTCATCTGGCACAATGTCCTTTCGACCACCTAAACCCTGCAAATCATCACCCAACCCCGCGCCCATGCGTCATCCTGAGCGCCAGCGATAGGCTCGCCGGAACACCGGATTCATCCGGTCGTAGGTGCCAGATTCATCTGGCACAATGTCCTTTCGACCACTCAGACTCCGCCCACCACCACCCAAACCCGCCCCGAAGCGTCATTCTGAGCGAAGCGAAGAATCCAGCCCATGCCGGAGCACCGGATTCATCCGGTCGTAGGTGCCAGATTCATCTGGCACAATGTCCTGCCGACCACCCAGCTCCGCCCACCACCCAAACCCGCCCCGAAGCGTCATTTCGAACGAAGTGAGAAATCCAGCCCATGCCGGAGCACCGGATTCATCCGGTCGTTGGTGCCAGATTCATCTGGCACAAGGCTGAAAACCAGCCACCCTTTTCCACCGGATAAATCCGGCGCGCCAACCGGTTAAAACCGGTGTTCCAACAGGCTTATAGCCTTAAGCCCCTCTGCACCCCCTGCTCCCCATTTAATCAATTTCTTGGGTTTCAAAGGATTTTCAGGCCTGATTTTCACTAAAAAAATGGCGTAATTTACTGCGATACAGTGGATTAGCGTTTTTTCCGCCAAATGAGTTTAATCAATGTATCAATTCCAGCCTCTTTCTCTCTCTCCAGCCCGGAATAGAGAGGTAAAAAAAAGACAAGTAGCATAATATACTACTATACATACATATATAGATATATATTATTACATAGTAATATATTTTTATATACTATATATCATATATATGACTTAGTCAAGATACAGGGGTGCAGAGTCTTGTGCTTCTTTTTGTCAAGGGCTCCCTGCAGCTTGCTGTTCTGAAAGCTGCCGTATAAGAGAAAAATATTAATTGTTAACGCTGATGGACGCTGCCCCAAGAGTAACATCAACCCCTGCTGTGACTTACGCAATTTAATCAATTAAAAACGACTTGCAAATTGATGAAAATCGATGAAAATCGATAAAAGCCGTGGACGTCAATAAGGCGCCCACGGCTTCAATTTTTCTTAACTTAGTTCAACGTTTTCCAAGGCTGGATTCAGACTGTAACTCATTTTGATGCGGTTGCGATAGCCCACTTCTTCTTCAAGCGCTCGAATAGCCTGGCGCTCCAGGAGGCTTTCCATGGTTTTGCGAAAGTCCCGCGAGGTCATTCTGGATTTGCAAAGCAGTTTGCTGTGATTCATGCTCATATCCGAGGCTTTTTGCAAAATCTTGAGCACCTTGCGCTCTTCTTCCAGCTTGTTTTGTTCGCTCATCTGCTTGAGGAAGGGCTTGGTGTTTTCCAAGTAATATTCGCAGAGATACCAGGCTTGTTCTGCCGTCTCCGCGTCCACTTCGTTTTGGCGGAACCAGCTTTCCACCCTTTCGTCTTCCAGTGCTTCACGCAGGCTCTCCCAGTTTTTCATCAGGTGAATCAGGATGCAGAAGCGCCAGAAATAGTTGTCGAAGAGCCGCGCGCTGTATGCCGCCAGCGGGTCGTTGGCGTTCATGGCAATTCTTTTCATCAGGGTTTTGTATAATCCATCGCGCAGTTCCTTTGCTTCTTGTGAAGTTTTCAGGCGTTGGCTGTCTGGAATTCTGCGGAAGCTGTCCAGCATCTCGCCATAGGCGTGCAGTTGGGGGTCGACACCCGTGCTGTCCACGCTATCCAGACACAATTCTTCCACATCGATGTTTTGGATCAGGCAGATGATGAAGCGCTGCAAAAATCCGCCGCGCTGGTCTGCAACTTCGCTCATTTCCTGAAAAAACCATTCCTCGGTGGTGGCGCCCACGATGGAAAAGGCGGGCTTGGAGATGTGCTCGTCAATTTCCATTTTGGCGATGCTGCGGTCCTTGCCGTCGAACATATCCGTGATTTCCTGCTTCATGCCTGCGTTGTAGGATTTCCCCATCTCGCGCAGCCAGGCGGAAATTTCCATCTGCAAAATCAGGCGATTGGGATTGATGGAAAGCAGATTGTAAAGCCTTGCCTGGGTCACTCGCGAAAGCTCGATGTCCATCTCGTTGCGCTCTTTGGCGGGGAGGTTTGTCAGTGAGTCCTTGAAGGTTTTCATCATCTTCATGGCTTGGTTTATCACCGTGGTCTTTCGGCTCACCGTGGAAGGTCCGATGATCGCCGCCCAGATATTGCAATAGTGCTTGGTTCCGGCGTTATACATGTAAACCCGATTGCCGATGTTTGCCGCCACCACGGGCAGCATGGCGGTGAGCTTGGCTCCGTCCTGGGCGTCGGTGATTTGACCCACGAGGTCCAGATATTGGATAAGCTCGTGGGGCAGTTTGCCGCGATCCAGTTCCACGTTTTTCGGTCTGCTAAAAAGATCCAAAAGCTCGGGATAGTCCTCCAGCGTGAGCAAGGGAAGCTCGTCCCCCCAGGCGGGAGGGTTTTCCTCCCGCGCTTCAAAAGGGGCGTATGCGTTTATCCAGCCTTCGTTTTCGGCGATGTAAAACAGCGTTCCGATATTCACTCCGGGATACTTTTTCAAGCGTTCCCAGACCTTTTTCATCTTCTCGGGCGTGTCCTTGTAGTGGGGATTGTCGGCAAATTTCAGCCAGTGTTCCAAGCCGTCTTCACCAAAGTAGTTGAAAAGCGCCAATCCGCAGCGAAACCAGTCCCGGTTGTCAAACTTGATCCGGGAAAGATATTCCACGGCGTCTTGGGCTTTGAGGGCGGTGAGGGCGTCGTCATGGCGCACGATGGGCGCACGCTGCATCTTTGTTTCAGGTTCTTCCTTGTGAACCCCGGCTTCCGCCAAAACATCATCCACGTTCATGGGCTCGGCTTCCACGCTGCCCACAAAGTCGTCGTCCCAGCTCACGAAACAGGGGCGGCCCATGTCCGGGGTGTTGTCTGCCTTGAGCCCGGTTTTAATTTCGATTTCAGCGCGCAGAAAGTGCCATATTTCGCGAAATTCTTCACGATCGACCACTGGCCTGTCGAAAGCCAAAACGAGCTTTAAACCGTCCACAGGGCTGCGGAAAACGGCGTTGAAGCCGCGGGAGTTTTCGCGCAGGATAATCTTGCTTTCGCTGAAGTTTTCAACGTGGTCAAAATCGAAAATGATGCCGTTGGCTTGAATCACGTTGTCTTCGGAGCGTGAGCCTTCGATCACGGCAAAGCAGAAATAGGGAAGCTTCTGTTTCATTTGCTTCTGAATTTGGGGGTCGGTCTCGGCGCGGATGGCTTCGATTTCTTCGCGCCAGTGTCCATTTGAAAGTTTGTCATACAGTTCATCCAGGCTCATGGGCTGGATGGCCTTGGTATTCCTGACGGAATCGCCATACGTCACGGTTCTGAGGTTGTTTTGGGAAAATGACATTTTCTCTCCTTCGTATTTTTTGGGGTGTGCCCCCATATAATAAAGGGGAAGAAAAACGGGCTTCCGGCGGATTTATTTTTGGGGTTCCCGCGGATTTACGCGGAAAAAAACGCGGATCTCGCTGATTGAGAATAGATTTGGGATACACAGGATTGAGTCGATAAAAAAGGGGTTTTTTAGGTTGTAGCGCCGGAACACCGGATTCATCCGGTGCTCCGCCACGGCCTGGATTCTTCGCTTCGCCCAGAATGACGCATGGGCGCGGGCTTGGGTGGCAGTGGGCGGAGCTGGGTGGTCGGCAGAACATTGTGCCAGATGAATCTGGCACCAACGACCGGATGAATCCGGTGTTCCAACTCGCTATTCTGCAGTTAGTTAGCAACCTTTATGAACTCTAAAACGTTAAAACGATAAAACGCTACAACGTAAAAAATCCCCTTTTCATCATCCCCATCCTATTCATCCCTAATCTATTAAAAAATCTGCGTAATCTGCGAAATCTGCGTGAATTTCCTTGACAAAGCGCCTTTTTCTTCCCCTTTATATTATAGAAGGCCATCTTGATACACTCGCATATCGCATTACACTCGTCTTGCTGTGCCTCCCAAAAAAACAAGGGGAGTGCGACAAGAGCCTGACGGGTAAGCTTTTAGAGGAATTCAAGGGCGAAGGCAAAGCGCGCTGTCCAAGCCTGAGATAAAAGTTAAGTGGTTATAAAGTTAAGAAGTTAAGAAGTGACAAAGAGACAAAGAGACAAAGAGACAAAGAGACAAAGAGACAAAAAATGAAGGAGGTTTGAAATGAAAGCAAAACTGGGAGCTTTTTTCCACAGCTTCAGCGGCAAGGCCGACGGCATGGTATATTATTACAACCGCCGCCTGGGCAAGGTGATAGCCCGCGAATACGTGAAACCCAGAGCAAACAAAAACAACCAACGCTTCACAGAAGTTGCCGCAAACTTGAAGGATTTGAACCCTTCAGAGGGCTACAGAATGGATTTGAGAGTGTATGTGGACGTCTATAATTCCGCGGTAAATAACTGGGAAAAGCCGCTTTTGAATTGGCATAACGCCTATTTGAAGCTGATGTGGGCGATGGCGCACGCGCTGGGGCTCGATTTGGCGACCCTCACACGCGCTCAAATCACGGAACAGGCATTGCCCTGCATCACAGTGAAAGACGCCGTGGAAGCAGGATATCTGCCCCCTGTAACGAGTTATGAATCACTTGTGGAGAGGTTTTGAGAAAAAGAATGGGTCTTATTTGCCGATGCAAAAATTGGCAAAAATATCGTTCAAGAGATCGCCATCGGCGGAAATGCCCAGAATTTCGCCGATATCTCCCGCCGCCGCCGCGAGATCGAAAGCGGTAAATTCATATCCTGCTTGATGTTCAAGGGATTGCTGCGCACGAGTCAGGGCTTGCATGGCACGTTCCAAAGCTGCCAAATGGCGCGCGTTTGTCACCAAGGGACGTTCCAAATGTCCTGTCGGCAGCTCAAAGCGTTGCAATATGGCGTCTTGCAAAGCTTCCAACCCCTTCGGTTCCAGGGTGGAAACCGGAATGCCACGTTCGGGCGCGGAGCCGTCCCGCTTTGGTTTTTCGTCTTGCGAATCAATGGATTGCAAGTCCCATTTGCTGGTCAGCCAGAGGGTTTTGGCTCTCAATTCAGGTGTAAGCTGTTCTGCCTCAACAGGTTCATCCGCTGGGAGCAGGTAGAGCACGAGGTCCGCTTCACGCATCAGCGCGCGACTGCGGCTGATACCTTCAAGTTCAATGTCGTTTTCGCTTTCCCGCAAGCCGGCGGTGTCGATTAAAACAAGCTTGTAGCCGTGAAATGAAACGCTTTCTTCCAGGTAGTCGCGTGTGGTGCCGGGATGAGGGGTCACGATGGCGCGGTTTTGCTTTAGGAAAGCATTGAACAAAGAGGACTTACCGGCATTCGGCGCCCCAGCCAGGCAAACTTTGATTCCTTCGCGGATAAAGCGTCCCAGCCTGCCTTCGCCAAGCAGTTCGCGAGCCTCTTTGAGGAGCTTGGAAACGCGTTGTTGCAGGTCTTTTTCATCCAAAGGAGGCAGGTCTTGATCGGCAAAATCGATGGCAAGTTCACAGCGCAGGCGGGCATCGTTGATGCCATCCAGCAAAGCCCGCAAACGGTTTGACAGAAGCCCCTGCACCTGCATCAGAGCGGCGCTTTCGGCTTTGCTGCCAGCGGCGCTGATGAGGTCGTTCACCGCTTCCGCCTGCATCAGGTCAATCTTTCCGTTCAAAAGCGCGCGCAGGGTGAATTCCCCCGGTTCAGCCAGCCGGGCTTCCAAAAGCAAGTTTTCCAATATCCTGGCTGCGATGCGTGGATTGCCGTGACAGGAAATTTCCACGCTGTCTTCGCCGGTGTAGCTTTTTGGAGCGCGGAACACGGTGCAGAGAACCTGGTCCAGCGGCTTTCCCAAATGGTCGTGAAAAACACCGAAAACAGCGGTGTGCGTGGGGGCTTGCAGCAGTTTACGTCTGTTTTTGAAGTATTTTGCCACAATGCCGAGGGAGCCGTAACCGCTTAACCGGATTAAACTTACAGCCGCGTGCCCAGGCGGTGTGATCAGCGCGCAGATGGGCTCGCCGATTGGTCTGGTCATGCTTTGAGAGTGTTCTGAATCTCTTGAGCCAAATGCTCAGGTGTGAAGCCAATCAGCTCGTTCAGTTCAGAAACCTTACCGTGGGGAACGAAGCTATCCGGATAACCGTAATTCCTTACCCTGCAATCTGTTCCGCAAAGAAGCTGAGCGATGCGTGAACCGGTTCCGCCTGTGATGACGTTGGTTTCAAAGGTGAAAATGTGGCTGCAGTTATCGCCCAGTTCCCGTAAAAGCTTCTCGTCCAAGGGTTTGAGGCTGCGCAAATCCACCAGCCAGGGCTTGAGCCCGGCAGTTTTTAATAGCTCCAGAGTTTTTTGAGCGATGGGCATGGCGCCGCCATCGGAAACCAGGGCTATATCTTTGCCTTTATTGACGATGCGGGCATTGCCGGGTTCGAAAGCAGGAACTTCTTCCCGAGTGCAAACCGCGGTTCCGCGCGGATAGCGAATGGCGATGGGACCATCCGTGTATGTGCTTGCAAATCTGAGCATTGCGTCCAGTTCTTCCGCGGTGGAAGGCGACAGGATCATCAGGTTTGGAACCGCCGAAAGCAGGGAAACGTCGAAAGCGCCGTGGTGGGTGGCGCCGTCTTCTCCAACAAATCCGGCGCGGTCAATGCAAAGCACCACAGGCAAACGCGGTAGAGCCACGTCGTGGATAACCTGGTCGATGGCGCGCTGCAGGAAAGTGCTGTAAATTGCCACGAAGGGCCGGATGCCTTTGCATGCCAAGCCCGCAGCCATGGTCACAGCGTGCTGTTCGGCGATGCCCACGTCAAAAAATCGCCGTGGATATTTCTTTTCAAATTCCGCCAAACCGGTTCCCACAGACATGGCGGCGGTGATGGCAACAATCTTTGGATTCGCGTCCGCCAAGCGCACCAGGCTTTTACCAAAAACCTCGTTCCATCCTTCCTTTCCATTGCAGGCTTGCTTTCCGCTGTTGGCATCGAAGGGTCCCACGCCGTGGAAAGAGGCGGAATCGTTTTCAGCGGGGATGTAGCCCCTGCCTTTTTGGGTGACAACGTGCAGCAGCACGGGTCCAATCATGTGACGTTTGATGCGGCGCATGATGCTGGTGAGCAGTTTGGTGTCGTGGCCATCGATGGGGCCGACATATTTGAAGCCGAGATCTTCGAAAATTATGTTGGGCACCAAAATGTTCATCATGGATTCCTCAATTTTCTGCGCGCCAAGGATAAAACGGCGGCGCAGACTGTCGGGAAGGGTGCCGCTGAGGTCCCAAATCTGCTGTTTTAAGGTGTTGTAAGGTCGGCTCGCCATCATGCGCGCCATATATTTTTGCAATCCGCCCACGTTTTGAGAGATGGACATGGCGTTATCGTTCAAAATCACCAGGAATTTGTTCTTTTGCAGGTGGCCGGCGTGGTTGAGCGCTTCAAAGCTCATGCCGCCGGTGAGCGCTCCGTCGCCGATTACAGCGATGGAAAAACCTTTTTCACGCAAAAGGTCGCGTCCGCAGGCAATGCCCAGCGCGGCGGAGACAGAAGTGCTGCTGTGGCCTGTGCTGAAGGCATCGCTGGGGCTTTCATCGCGGTTTGTGAAGCCGCTGATGCCGCCCAGAGTGCGCAGGGTGTCAAAACGGTCGTTACGTCCGGTAAGTATCTTCCAGGCATAGCTTTGATGTCCCACATCCCAGACAACGCGGTCTTTGATGGGGTCGAAAACGCTGAGCAGAGCCAGGGTGAGTTCCACCGTTCCCAAGCTGGGGGCAATGTGGCCGCCATTGACGGAAACCACGTCCACAATGCGTTTGCGGATTTCCCGCGCCAAAACGCCCAGCTTCTGCAGGCTCATTTCCTTGAGCTCAGAAGGGTCTTTTATTTCATCCAAAATCATGTGTCACTCCCAGTTGAGGGGTTTGAAGCTGCCGTGGCGGGACGCAGCTCTTCGCTTTTCACGATGATGATTTCCAGAATCACCAAAACAAGTGCCGCCGCCAGCAGGATTTTCCAAAGGTCGTGTCCCAGGCGGGTGTGGAACAGGCTGTCGAACCAGTTTTTGCCCAAGAGTTTGGTGTTTTTTAAACCCTTGTAATCCATGGGTTTGAATTCACTTTCCGCCAGGGGCGCGTTCACCGCCACAACTTTTTGGGTGCCATCCGGCTGCACAAGTGTATGAATGCCAGGCTGTTCCAGCTTGTAGGAACGGGTGGCAAGCTCCAGAGATTGAGCGTTGGGCAGGATAATTTCGGCAGCGTTAACTGTATCTCCCAGAGAGAGATGCTCGCCCGAAGCCACCATTGTTCCACTGTGTTCCAAGCTGCGATAGGCAAAAACCGCAAAAGCGGCGTCCAAAAAGAAGGTGGAACCTTGGTTTTCCAAATCAAAATTCCACAAGATAAAGTTATTTTTTGCCAGGGCGTAAGAATTGCCACCGCCGCTCAACAAGGTGGTGCCACTGCTGGGGGAAAGATTCCAGCTTCCAGCAAGATTGTTGTAGCGAATCTGTTTCCCGCGCAAAAGCTGGGTCGTGAAATGGTGAGGATTGACGTAAGTTACAGAGCCAGAGTCGTTTTGCCAGGCTCCAAACTTGGTGCCGAAGAGGTTTTCCAGCAGGGAGCGGTATTCCAGTGAGATTTGAGAATCCAGGGTGAAAAGAGCGCCACGCCCGCTTTCTTCCAGACGGGCAACGATATCGCGCAATTTGGGTGTCCAGGCACCCGCCCCGGCAAAGACAAAAACCTGGTATCTATCCAAAAGAGAAAGGCTTAGCTGTTCGGGTCCGATGCGGTCAACGCTGCCGCTTCCGGCATAGACATCCAAAAGAGGCTTCAAAAATAAGGGCAAACCGGGCTTGGAAGTGACCACCGCGACCCGTGGCGTCAAATGGAACGGAAAGGCAAAATAACTGCGATTGTCCTGTTCGAGGCGGTCATCCACAACTTCCACATAACCGCTTTGCCAACCATCTTCGCGCAAATCCACGCTGATGCTTTGGTTCACGGTTTGCCGCGGTGCCAGGGAGATGAATTTTTCCGCGGCCTTGGCTTCGCCCAAAACCACGCGCACCAACACTTCCTCCCGGCTGGAAGAACCATGGTTAGTTACCTGAAACTCAATGTTTTGGCGGCGTGAGCGTTCAACCAATTGCGGTAAAACGCGGGCATTTGAACAGCTCAGGTTATCGAATTCCTTCTCCGCTGCCACATTGATTACATTCAGGGTCAAATCCAAGGCGGTGGGATATTCCTGCTCCTGAGCGTCGGTTATGAGATAAAGTTCCCGGTTCGCCAGCTGGGTTTCGCCAAGTTTTTCCTGCGCCAGTTCCAGCATCGTCTGCAGTGGCAAGGGGTTATAGGTTGTGGATATTTGTCCCAAAAGGTCATCCGGCAAGCCGCCCGCGTAGATTTGAGAATGCAGACGGTTCCATTTTTCATCCGAGGTAACCAGGATGAAGCGGTCTTCCGGGTCGCAGGCTTGGGAAATCTTTTCCAGGGCTTCTTTGGCGCGATCGAGGCTGCTGCGTGATTCGGTTACGTAATCCATGCTGTAGGATGTATCCAGCAGAATTGCCATCGCTGTGGGTGGGTGTTTTTTGGAAGGTTTCAGTTTTTTGGAATTCAGCAGCGGCCGCGTGGCAGCCAGCGTCACCAGAAGGATTATCAGCATGCGGATGATGAGCAGAATGATGTTTTTCAGCTTGGTGCGCTTTTTTTCCTCCTGCTGTCCGGCTTTGATGAAGCGCAGGGTGGGAAAAACCACGCGTTTGGGCTTCTTTTTTGCCAAAAGCCAGATTAAAAGAGGCAGAATCGTGGCCGCGGTGAAGAAAAGCAGGCCAGAATTCAGGAAACTGAAGCCGTTCATGGTTTAGGGCAGTCCCAGCCCCAGGGAAAAGAGATATTCGCTGTCCCGCAAGCGTAAACCCTTGTTGTTTATGGCAAAATCGAAACGAAAGACATTGTAATTATAGCCCGCGCCAAGGGTATAGTTGATATTTTGAATCCCATAGAAATCAGAGCTGTAAAGCCCCGCACGCAGTGTGAAGGCCTGGGACACATTTTGCCCGGAGCTGAAAGCGGAGGATTCCCAGCCCCAAAGATATTGGAAACCAAGATGATAGGTGGGCTCGGGGGTTTGGGAAATCTTGCCCTGGGTTCCCAGGCTCAGGGTCATGTTCTGGGTTCCATATTGCGCGCCCAAGGCAAGGTGACTTTGCAGGGGCACAGAGTCGTAACCCCAATCCCAATAAAGCCTTGAGAGAATATCCGTGGCCGCCAAGCCGAAGGTGAAATCCCCGGTTTGCAGCGTGACGCCCAAATCGCTGGAAAAACCTTTGACCTTGGTGTCGATAAAAGTGGTGTCGGGACGTTCGGAGCGCAGATATACCAGCCTGCCGGTGAGATATTTAGCATTCAATCCAAAGCGCAGGTTTTGCCAGGAATTGTCGCTGCCAGCCAGAGTTACCTGCCATTTATCCAACTGATAATCCAGATAGCGGAAGCTGCCGTCATAACCAAAAAGCGAATCCGGGCTTTCCATGATATAAATTGCGGACATGGGTTGATAGGTCCAGGCTGTCTGTTTTGCCAAAAGCGTTACGTATTTGAATTGGCTGGGGCGCAGGACGTTGCTGAATTGGGCAGCCTCGGCGATGCTCATGTCGTCATCACCCTTCACCCTGAAACTCGCAGCCAGCAGACTGTATTGGTTCGTCCCCAACAGCGCGGGATTGGAATAGCTGGCATAAAAATCCGCGGCGTTGGTCAGGTTCAAGCCACCCATCCCAATGGCGATGGGCGAGACATTGCCTTGCGGGCTGCCATAATCGAAGGAAGTGATGGGAAGATCTGGCTTATCCCACCACGCGTTCAGGGGCAGGATGAGCAAACATAAAACTAATACCACCAAGCTTTTCAAGCCACGCTCCTTTCCAGTTTTAAGCGGGCCCAAGAGCCAACAAACCAGCCGCTGATGCCCGTGAAAACGCCAGCCAAGGCATCCACAAACCAGTGGTAATGACAATAAACAGTGGCAATGGAGAGAAAAAAGGTGATGAACGCGAACACGTATCCCATTTTGGGGGTGTGTTTTAGCGCCGCGATGGTGAGCACAAGCGCGATGGCGATATGAGAGCTGGGGAAAGCGCCGCCCCAATGGTTGCTGCGGTTGTAAATCAGAGCCATAATGCGGGTAAAAACCCCACCCCTATAGGTTTGGGAAAGCGTGAGAGCATCGGTGTGGATGCGTGCCCCCACCACCGGGATGAGGCTATAAAAGATATAACAGCAATAGAATACAAAGGTCAGATTGAAGATCAGTTCTTTGAAGGCGGGCTTGTTTTTCAGATAGAAATAGACGGGCAGACCGGCAATCATGGGATAATAGCAAAAGTAGGCAAAATGGAAGACTTCCTGGGTCAGCCAATGGTTTAATTTTTGTCCCCAAACCAGGGAGGGGTAATAACCGAAGATTTTATGATCCAGTTCCATGAACCAGGGATCCAACCAATCGGGAAAAATGATGCGGGCAACGGCATGGAGGGAACCGTAAAAATATGCGAAAAGCACAATTGGGTAAACCTCGTGTATGAACCGCAAAGCTTGATTTAATATGGTTTTATTGCTTAAATCCAGATTCTTTTCAGCCCATGCCATCACCAAAACCAACCCAGCCACCAGCAAATGACCCGGCAGATGTTTTTCCGCATGCTCCACCCTGCCCAAAAAAATGCCAATGGTCATGTAAACAACAATCCAGGCGCAATATGCCAGGGTGATTTTATCTATGGCGCTGAATGAAAACGAAAAGCCGGCTGTTTTCTTTTTGCGAACCACAAGCTGTTCTGGCATCTACAATTCCCCCAGTTTTTTAGAGACGGCAAAATTCAATATCCCCATTAAAATGGCATTGCTCCAGACGATGGCAACAAAAAAGCGAGGTAAATCCACTCTGAAACTGGGGATGAAGGCAAAAAAGAAATGGGAAAGCAACACGGGCAGAATTACAATCACATATTGCGCGAAGCGGAACTGCTTCCACAAAACCACAATCAGCCACGCCACGAACAGGGTTATCACCATCGGAAGTGGCATAAAATAAAGCAGATAGCCAGTGTAGGTGAAAACGCCGCGTCCTCCACGGAATTTGTGTGTAACTGGGAGGCAATGACCAACCAACATGGCTGTTCCATAGATCAGCATCACGTTTTTGTGGTAAAGAATTTCAGCTCCGGCAATGGAGCCGTGGAATGCCAGCAGTCTCATCAGGAATTCCACAACCTGAAGAAACAGCAGGGCTTTCATCATGTCCAGCGCGCCCACCACGATGCCCATGGATTTGCTGACGTTGCGATAGATGTTTTCCGTATCTGCCAACCCGGTGCCCACTTTCTCAATATTTAAGGAACGGAAAGTGCGCGCCACTATGCGCGCGGTGGAAAAACAGCCATAGAAATAGGCCGCCACTATGATGAGCAGTATAATGATGATGTTCAAAGCTTCACCCGTAATTCCTTTGGCCGAAAATGACGGAACCCAGGCGCAGCATGTTCGCCCCTTCCTGCAACGCCACTTCAAAATCGCCGCTCATGCCCATGGAAAGGTGGTCCCAACAGACTCCTGGGATATTTTGGCTTTCCAGTTTTTCTTTCAGCGCGTGCAACTGTTTGAAAAATGGTCGCGTCTTTTCGGGGTCCAGGCTCATCACACCCATGGTCATCAAACCACGCACCCGCAGGCAGGAAAGTGAAGCTATTTGCCAAATCATGTCCTCGGCATTTTCCAAGCTTATTCCGCTTTTGGATTCCTCGGCGGTGGTGTTTATCTGAACCAGGATATCCTGGGTGAGGTTCTTTCTGCCCAGGGATTTATTAAGCTCCCGCGCCAGGTTCAAACTGCCGATGGATTGGATGAGCATGGGATTGAGGCTCAAGAGTTTGTTAATCTTATTGGTCTGCAGGCGGCCGATGAAATGGAAGCCTTCGTAGGGAGCGCTTAAAAGCGGGATTTTGCGTTCGGCTTCCTGCACCTTGTTTTCCGCGATATGCGTGACGCCAAGACGCAGGACTTCATCAACAAATTCCACAGGATGGGTTTTGGTGACAGCCACCAATGTGACTTTTTCACCATCACGCCCACATTGCCGCAAGGTTTGGGCAATTCTTTCCTGCACTTTCTTCAGGTTTTCCGCAATTTGGCTCATCAAGGCTCCCTTGTTAAAATATTGTGTTTTTTGAAGCTGGATTTGCCTGATTGACCAAGGATTAGCCAAACGCAAACGTTTCCAGCATAACTCATCCATTTTTGTCGGGGTGATTCTATGTCAAGAAAAATCTCGTTTCCCAAAGGGCTCGACCTGATATCAGAGTTTGTCCCCGCCATCCATTCAATTTATCCCGGATGAAGCTGTGTGTTTTGAAATCAACACAAGGCTCCCATATATGGAACGAGTCTGCTGAAAACGGGTTATCTGAACCCTAAGTCTATGTGTCGCTTAAGTTTGCTTTTGCAACATAAGGAAGACATAAGGGGGCGATACCGAAAACGGCAGGTTTATCCAGTCTGCGCGGACATTTTAGCCCCGGCACGAGGCTTTTTTTTCGGCTCCGCCCTGGGCAGATAAAATTGATCGAAACGACGTTTAAGATACAGCCGGATAGCCAGATAGTCTGCGATGCTAACCGAGCTGAAAATCGCCGCCATGATCATCATTTGATATTTTATGGCCACCAAAGCCGAAGCTCCACCCAAAATTTGACCCGACATCATCCCGGGCAGGCTCACCACGCCCATGGAGGCAATCGATAAAAGCCTGGGCAAGAGTGAAATATGCATGGCTTGCTGGAAGGCGGGCAAAGCGGCTTCCCAGTGGCTGGCTCCCAGGCTGATGCGAGTGTAATAGGCTTTCCAGTTGTCGCTGAGCTTTCCTTCAAAGCGTTCCATCGCCAGGGCGCAACTGTTCATGGTGTTACCCAAAACCATGCCGTAGATGGGAATAACGATGGTGGCGGCGAAAAAAGGCTGGGGACGAATCACCACAAAAAGCAGCCAGGGCATCACAATCAAGGAAGCCACTCCCAGCGCCATAAAAAAGATGGAGACCAGGATGCGCCGCTGGAATTTAATCCTGCCGCGCAGGGTGATGACCGCGTTGCTGAGCATGATGAGCACCCAAAAGAGGGTGAGCCAAACATTGTCTTTTTCAAAAAGCAGTTGCAGCCAAATCCCGATGAGAGCAAGCTGCGCAATCATGCGCCCGAAGGCGGTGAGAAGCTGTTTGGTGAGTTTCAGCTTCAATTGATGAAAGATGGCCAGCGGAAAAAGCAGAAGCAACATCGAAAAGAAGAGTCCCCAATAGCTGATATCCATGTCAATTGCCTCCATTATCGTGAATTCTGCCATCCTGAATCCGCCATCTGCGCTGCCAGCGGCTTTGCCAGAGTGGATCGTGGGAAATGGCAATCACCGTGCTGCCGCAGACTCCGAAAATAAAATCCGAAATTATGCCGGAGGTGGTTTGATCCAAGGCGGAAGAAACCTCGTCCAAAAGCAAAATCTGGGGTTGAAGCATCATGGCGCGAATCAGCGCCACCCTTTGTTTTTCCCCTCCTGAAAGCTGTTCCGCTTTTTTCAAAAGATAATCCTCGGGCAGTTGAAACGTCTTAAAAAGCTCGACGATGAGGTGTTTTTGAGCCTGGCTCTGACGTTTGCGATTGGCACAAAAAGAAAGCGCTTCATCCAGCACTTCGCTCACGCTGCCATCTCCCAGCCAGGGTTCCTGCATCACCATCACAATTTGGCTGCGCAGGATCTCAGGCGTGTATTCTGTGACGGGTTTTCCCAAAAAGAGGACTTCGCCCTCATAGCTCTGGTTCATCAAATTCAGGGTGTTGAGCAAGGAACTTTTGCCGCTGCCAGTGCTGCCGGTCAGCAAAATCTTTTCGCCCTGAGACACCTTTAAATCGATATTTGAGACAAGTTCCAAGTCTTCATAAAACAACTTTTTTATGCGAATGTGAAGCAGGTCTTGTTCTGGTTCGGGTAGGTTTTCATCTGTGTGTTTCATATAAACAACAAAGATTATGGGGAACGCGCGCTGTCAAGAAAGAATCCGTATAAACGGATTTCAGACCCATATTCGAACAAAACTGTCACATTTCATCCAAATATATCTTGGCAAAGACCAGGTTCCGGTTTATATTGGCAGTATAAAATGAAAATAATGTGCAACCTTAAAACGAGGAGAAAAAAATGCCTAAAATCGATTTTTTGAACATTAATTGGCTGAAGATGCCCGGCAAGCTTGCCAATTTTGGTATCAAGCTGGCCATCGCGATTCTGATATTCATCATTGGAAACGCCATTGCCAAAGCCATCAGCAAGGGTATCAGCGGGTTCATGATTAAAAGGAAGGCGGATAAGACCCTGGCAAATTTTTTGGGTAATGTGTTGTATGCCATCCTGCTTTTGATTATTGTTTTGAGTGCGCTGAACGTCATAGGCGTGAAGACTTCATCCTTCATGATGATTGTCAGCGCCGCGGTTCTGGCCATTGGTGTGGCGATGCAGGGTTCACTGAGCAACCTGGCTTCCGGCGTGATGCTTATCGGTCTGCGCCCCTTCAAATTGGGCGACACAGTTAACGCTGGCGGTCAAACCGGATTGGTGGAAGATATTGGAATCCTCAGCACCACCATTTTAACCAGCGACAACAAAAAGATTATCGTTCCCAACAGTGCCATTTCCGGTGGCGCCATCACAAACTTCAGCGCCATGCCCACCCGCAAGATTGAACTGAGCCTGGTTGTGCCGGGAACGGTTGATCTCAGCAAGGGCCGCGATGTGATTATGGGCGTGGTGAATGCCGAAAGCCGCATCCTGAGAGATCCCGCGCCGTCAATCGCGATAGAAGACGCCAACGCCGGCGAAATCAAGTATGGTTTGGCAGTTCACGTAAACAACCCAGAAATGGGCGCCGTGCAGTCCGACCTTTTGGAAAATTTGAAAAAAGCCCTCACCGAAGCCGGTATTTGGGCTTAAAAAAGGAGAATAATAAACGTGAAATCCCCCAAATTGATACTGATTATCATGGCTCTGATGAGCTTGAGCATTCTGGCAGCCAAAGGCTGGGACATCGATTCCGATATTCTGGTGAACCTTACGCAGAGCCAATTTAGTGACAACTGGGCTGGCAGCGAACTGAGCAACATCACCTGGACCGCCACCTCGAATACCGTGGCTCAAAAACAAGTGAAAGAATGGCTCAACAACAAAAACAGCCTGAAGCTGGCTTTTGGGCAAACGCATATGCAGAAGAGAGATGCAGCCGGCAACTTGGAATGGGATAAACCCCAGAAATCCACCGACCAGATTGCATACGAGTCACTGCTGCAATTCACCCTGAAATCTTTTGTGGACCCATACGTGTCCCTGCGCATGGATTCTCAGTTTTTGGATCAACAAACCGGACAGGACACTTATATAGTGAACCCCATCGTTTTTACGGAAAGTGCTGGTATCATGCGCAGCATTTTGAACACAGATAAAAGCAAGCTGAATGTGCGCGTTGGTGGTGCTGTGCGTGAAACCTGGAATCGTCGTAACGACAAACTTCCCATCGATGGCGGTGTGGAAGGGATTGTGGAATACAAACAGATTATCAGCGCGATGAATGCCAGCTATAATTCAAAACTCACTGCCTACCAAGCTTTGTTCAAATCCGACAAAGTGGAAGGCTTTGACAACTGGAAAGCGCTGGATGTGAAGTGGGAAAACATGCTGAGCTTCAAGCTTTGGAAGCTGTTGAGCATGAATCTGAACCTGGATCTGATTTACGAAAAAGAACAGAGTCCGGACATCCAGTGGCGTGAAGTGCTGGGCCTCGGCTTCAGCTATGTGTTGTTCTAAGATACACTATTAACAAAACAAAAAGAGGGCTTCGCGCCCTCTTTTTTGTTTACATGACTTTTATGTGGGTCTAAACATTGCCGTCTGGAACCACCTCAACTTTCGTTTTCTGCTGTTTTATGGCAAGGTAGTAGAACGCGGGGATAATCACCAGGGTCAAAAACGCGGAGACGATTAGTCCGCCAATCATCACGATACCCATGGATTTGCGCAGTTCAAGACCAGCGGGACCGATTCCCAAAGCCATGGGCAGCATGCCAATGGCGATGGCCAAGGTGCTCATGATGATGGGTTTAAGCTTCACTTCACCCGCTTCCATCAGGGCTTCCCGGATGTCGGCTCCTTCCTTGCGGCGACCGTTTGCATGATCCAACATCAAAATGGCGTTGTTCACCACAATTCCAACCAGCATCACAATGCTCATCAGTGATACCAGGTTGAAGGTCTGTCCAGTTATCAGGAGCGACAAAATGACCCCGATGATGGCCAGCGGCACCGTCCCCAGAATCAGCAAGGGCTGCAGCAAGTTTTCCAAAATTGCCGCCAGCAACATATAGGTGAGCAACACCGCCAAAATCAAGGTTTTTATCATTTCGGAAATCATGTCGGTCATCATTTCGGCGTTTCCGCCCCAGATGATGCCATAACCCTTGGGCAATTCCAATCCGTCCAGGCGTTTATTTACACTCTTCATCACGTCGCCCATGCGCGCGCCTTCTGCCACGTCAGCTGTGAAAACCACCGTTTTATGACGGTCGCGATGGGTGATGATGTTTGTGCCTTCTTCGAAAGTAATATCGGCAAGCTGGGAGAGCGGATAAGGCTGCCAGTTGATGGTAACGCTCAGGTTTTCAAGCTTTTCAGGAGAATCCACGGATTCATCTTCCAATGAAAGCTTGATGTCATACTGATTATCGCCTTCATGATATTGCGTGGAAACCAAGCCTTCGATGGCTCCGCGCACAGCGAGCGCCAGTTCATAGGTGGTGGCATTCACCGCAGCCATTTCAGCGCGTTTTGGTCTGATGGTGATATCAGCCCTGCCACCCCGGGTGCTGGTATCCAGATTGATGAGGCCGGGCGTGTCTTTAATCAGTGCGGTCACCTTGTGTTTCAGCTGCTCCAGGCGGGCATTATCCTGTCCCTGCAGATAGAATTCCAAGCCGGTGGCTTCTCCAAAACCGGAGCTGACCGCGCTAACCTTAATCAGCGCGTTCGGGATATCTGCCAGATCGCGGGTCACCAAGTCTGCCACCTGTCTGGAATTGAGCTTGCGGTGTTTTGTGTCCACCAGCTTGATGGTGCTGGAAGCCAGGTTTGTACCGGTGCTCATCGTGCCTGAGGAACCCAGGTTTGTAATCACATGGTCGATCTCCTTGTGTTTTTCCAGGCGTTTGTGGATCTCGGTGAGAGTTTGGGCTGTCTGCTCGATGTTATAACCCTGCGGAAGTTCCACTGTGATGGACATTTCACCCTGGTCCATTTCCGGAATGAACTCCAAACCCACCACCGGGATGAGGGCCAGGCTGGCAACCAGGATGCCCAGGGTGACAAAAATGATGGTACGGCTGCGTTTTTTACTGCTGAGCACGCCGCCCAGAAACTTTCTGTACCAGGTGGCGAATTTATTGAAGATATTGTCGAACTTCTCACCGAAGCGGTTTGGCTTGGGCTTCTCCGGCAAAATGCGGGCAGCCAGCATGGGTGTGACTGTGAAAGCCGTCAACAAAGACATCATGGTGGCAAAGGTGACTGTGAGCGCGAATTCGCGGAAAAACTGGCCTGCCAAGCTGCTCATGGACGCGATTGGCAAAAACACGACAACGTTTGTGAGTGTGCTTGCCAAAACAGCCACGGCGATCTCGGACGCGCCTTTCGCTGCAGCATCCCGATTGTTCAAACCCAGAGATTTATGACGGAAGATGTTTTCTATCACAACCACTGAGTTTGTTACCAGAATTCCAACTGAAACCGAAATCCCGATCAAAGTGAGTAGGTTAAAGCTATAGCCAGCAACCTGCAGGAACACGAAGGTGGAAATGATGGCAATGGGCATGGAAAGAGCCACGATGAAGGTGGAACGCCAATCATGCAAAAACAGCAACAACACCAAGCCTGTCAAAAGTATTCCCAAGCCAATATTCACAAATGTATCTTCCACGGTGCCGCGGATGAAGGTGGAGCCGTCCTGCACGATGTCCAGGCTCACCCCTTCGGGCAGATCGGCCTGGATCTCAGGCAGGATTTTTTTCACTTCCTTGGAGATATCGACCACGTTTCCATCTGAAGCGTTGGTCAAGGAAATGCGCACCACGTTGTCCTGCAAGACCTTATCGTCCATATTATGGAAGATGGCCCTGGAGCGCACTTCTTCAGAACTGTCTGTGATATCCGCCAGGTCGCGCAGCTTTTTAACTCCATAAGCCGTGGGAATATCCGCGTCCGCAATCTCATCCAGCCCCTGATATTGACCTTTCAGGCGCACAGAATATTCTTGGGTTCCACGTTTGAGGTTTCCCGCCGGCATATCCAGGTTTTGGGCTGCCAAGATTTGAAGCAGTTGCGTCATGGACAGCCTATTCTCATAAACAACTTGGTCTTTGAGGGTTACATCAATCTGTCGCTTTGCTCCACCGGTGATGGTAACTTCGCCCACCCCGGGGATTTGGCCAAAGCGGTCCTTCAGTTTGGTATCCGCCAGTTCGTGCAACTCGCGCGCATCCAGTTTTCCGCTCAAAATGATGTCCATAAATGGTCGGGTATTCATATTAAGCTTCATCACCACAGGCTTTTCCACCTGTTCTGGCAAATCACGCAGGATGGCATCCACCTTGTCTTTCACTTCCTGGTTGGCTATATCCACGTTCTTTTTGGTTTTGAAAGCAACCAGGACCACGCTGGCATTCTCCATCGAATAAGATTGGGTGTAATCCACCAAGCTAACGGTGGCGAGGGCATCTTCAATCCTTTTTGTGACCTGGGTTTCGACCTCGGAAGGTCCCGCCCCGGGATACACAGTTTGGATGATAACGAAGGGTAAGTTGATGTCTGGCATCAGGTTCAGCGGCAAAACAAAATAGGCAAGAGCGCCGAACACGATGAACACCAACAGCACCATCGACACCAGGATGGGTCGTTTTATCGATAAATCTGAGAGAAACATGGCGGCGTCCTTATTCTATCACTTTGATGAGGTCGTTATCCGAAAGCAGGCTGATCCCTTCCGTGATGAGAATATCTCCAGGCTCCAAACCGGAAATTACTTCAAAGCGAACTTGGTTGTCCATTCCCGTTTCGATTTCACGTTTGATGGCATGGCCTTTTTCAACCACCCAAACAAATTTCTTGCCGTTTTCGAGCACGATTTGTTCACGATTGACAACAATGACACCAGTCCGGGATTGGGTTTGCAACTTAACCCGGGCTGTGACACCATAGCTCACGCGCTGGCCTCCGGCGGGAAAACTGACTTCAACTGGCACACCCTGCGTTTGAGGGTCCAAAGCCAGGGAAACCTTGCTGACCCTGCCTTCGAGGCTGAGATCACCAACCGTTGCCGTGGCAGGGGTTCCAACCCTGAGGTTTCGCGCCACTTTGTCTGGAACGTTGAATTTTGCCTTGTAGCCCGCGGTTGCCGAAACTTGGAACAGGATTTGCCCGGGATTGCTCATCTCCCCTGGCGCGACTGCCACACTGGTTAAAACTCCGCTAAGAGGCGCGGTCACATTAATCAATTTGCGGCTGGATTCCATATTTGCTTTGGCAAGTTTGTATTGGGTTTCCACATTGTCCAAATCCTGTTGCGAAATCGCGCCTTCTTCGTGCAGTTTTTTCATTCTTTCATAAGCCTGGCGGGCGGCATTGAAGCCTGTGGATGCCTGTTCGAATTGCGCGGAGGGCGTGGTTCTGGGAAAGGATACAATCACCTGTCCGGCGGAGACTCTGTCCCCCACCTTGGCATGCACCCCTGCCACAACATCTGCCAGCATGGATATGCCGTAGGAATCGGAACTTCCACCCAAAACCGCATTGTAGGTCAACTCTTCACTGATGCTATCTTCGGTCACGGTGACTACACGCACCGGGATTCCCTCTTCTTTTTGAATTTGTTCCATGCTTTTACCCTGCTGGCCTTTTTTGCCGCAGGCGCCCAGGAGCAAACCCAGGCAGATTATGGTGATAATGGCTGTTTTTTTCATGATCTGTCTCCGTTGTATAGAGTGAGCCCCAGCGATCTTTGAAGTTCGCGAGTGGCGGAAATCACTTCATAGATCGAGTGGTAATATTGCATTTTAATGGCAGACAGGGTGGTTTGAGCGTCGAACACCTCCAACTGTATTCCCGTCTGACTTTCATAGCGGACGCGAGCCAATTCCAAGCCTCGCTCCGCGATTTCGATATTTTTCTCTTGTACGTTGTGGTTTTGAAGGGCGTTATTCAATTTTTTATAATCCTGAGTGATCTGCAGCCGGATCAGAGATTCAAAATCCTGTTGCTGCAGCCGCGAAAGCATATAGTCGTGTTTTGCTGCCCGAACTTTTGCCAAGCTTTGCATTCCGTCGAAAATGGGAATGGAAAATCCCAGGCCAATGCTGAAGTTGGTGCCAAAATCGTCCTTATGGATGGCAAATTCTTCCGCTTTCGTATAGAGTGCCGCGCTGGCTTGAAGACCCACGCTTGGCATCAGGGCGCCTTTTTCCACCTTCCACTGCAGCTCTTTCACTTCAGAAGCCATGGAAGCCATGGCAAGCTCCGCCCTGTTTTGCGTTCCCAAAGTCAAAGCCTCGTCCAAGCTGAATTCCAGAGTCTGAGGCATTTCGAATTCACCTTCGGGGGTCAAATCTTCATCCGCTCGACCCAGATGAGTGCGAAAAGCAGCCAAAGCCAAATCATAATTACCTTGCGCTTCCAAAAGCTGAGGTTCCAGCTTGGCAACTTCCAAACGCGCGCGCAAAACGTCGAATTCAGACACCATTCCTTCACGATAAAAGGCTTCCACTCGAACCAAATGCCGCCGCGCGAGACCCAAGGCCTCCTCTTGCACAGCGATCACCTTTTCCGTCAACAGACAGGAATAGAAGAGCTTTTCGGTTTGAAGCACCACATCCTGTTCCTTCATTTCCAGGTTCAGGCGTGTGATTTCGCGGTAGCGCTCGGTGGCTTTCATCCCATTGGCGAGCCTTCCGCCCGCAAAAAGCACCTGATCCAATTGCAGCGATGCCGCAAGTGAACCTTCGTCCATCGGAGAACTTGGGATCAAATTGTTCGCAATGCCCGAAATTGCGGCAGCCAACAAATAGTCGTTGTCAGTGGAGGTTTCAGGGTTCAGGTAGCCGCCAATATTCACCGGAGGCAGTTGCACGGCTTTTGGCAGATGTGTGCGAGCCAGGCTATATTTTCCCTGCAGTGTGAGCTGGGGATACAAGCCGCCCTGAACCTGGGCACGGCTTTGATCTGCGATTGCCACTTCCTCGCGCGCCATCAACAGAGAGCTGTTTTGGTCCAGGGCAATAGTAACACTTTCCTGGAGTCCGATGGCAGACAGGCCAAGCGCCCAGATAAGCGTTATAAGTGCAAAAAAGATACGTTTCATGGCCTATTCCTCTTTTTTGTTTTCATTAAATAGAGATTCCTTGCGGGCTGGCTTGATGATTCCAAATAGCATCAGCCTCACAATGAGATCGTGGTCGCGTTCGATGCGACGGATGATCTTGTCTTTGTCGTCAAGGTCAATCCAGTTGTCCCCCAACATAAACCATTCGTGGAACATCAAGCTGAATTGCTGTGGATTCACCCAATCGTTCACCAAACCTTCCTTTTTCCCGCTCACGATGATCCCAGATAAAAGCATGCCCATGCGGTCGCGGTATTCGTTGCGAATTTGATCCAGGCTCTCAAAGCCGTCGAATGGGTTCTGATGCATCGCCTCGATCAGGATGGGCATATTTTCAAATATATAGATCATTGGCAAACGTAGAAAGCTGGAAAACTTGTCTTCAAAATTGTTTGCTGAGCTAATTTCTTCTTCCAACTTTATAAAAAGCTCCTCCGCTTTTGTACGTATTGCAGCTATGAAAAGCTGCTCTTTACTCGGAAAATAGTAGTATATGGTCGCTTTGGCAATTCGCGCGCCCCGGGCCACCTCTTCCATCGAGGTTTTATTGTAGCCCCAGCGCGTGAAATGCTCTATGGAAACTTCCAATATACGTTCTTTTCTCTTGTCTTTAGCAGAGTTCATCTATCCACCTCTCTTTGCTTAAAACTTACTTGTGATAAAGTATAAAGACCTTTTTGGAAAGGTCATTTTCGATTCTTCGACCAATCTGTACCAATCGGTTGAATAGTCAAGTAAAATCTTTCGATCCACAAAAAAAGAATCGCATGAGTTTACATTCAATTCTGTAATGTTGGCAGTCTTGAACATCCCCACAGCGAAAACATTGCAACTCAGATAGTTGAAGCTGGTGGAAAGTATCGCGTTCATCAGACAAATTTTGGGGTTGCCTGCTTGCCCCCTTATGTCTTCCTTATGTTTCAAAAGCAACCATAAGCGACACAAAAGTTTAGGGTCAAGTTCAATGATTTGCAACAGACTCGTTCTATATATGGAGGCTTCTACAGCTTTTTGTTCCACATTCTTTATAGGATATTTTCTCGTGTGTCGTTTCGCAACCTCATTACATCAAGTCCTCGCCTGGCTTTGGAATAATTTGCTTGACAGGTCAGGCATTCAGAAACTGTGTGATTGAATCAAAAAGAGCGGGAGGAAAGAATGCATAAGCAACTGACTGGAAAAGAATTGATTGAGTTTTTGGAAACCACCAGCCCAGCCGCCTTGAAAGAGGCACTGGAATACATCCATCCCGCTGATATTTTGGATGCCCTGGAAGATTATGAGGGCGATCCCTTCCACCTCCTGGTTCGAATTCCCACCGATATTTTGGCGGGTATCCTGGAGGAAGCCGAGGAAGAAGATAAGGGTGAATTGCTGGGTCTTTTCCCCACCGATCAGAAAAAAGACATCATCTCGGAAATGGCTTCAGACGAAATTGCCGATATGATGGAACACATCGACGACGATGAAGTTGACGAGCTGATCTCCATTTTGGATGACGAAAAAGCGCAGGAAATCAAACAGTTGATGAGCTATGATTCCGAAACCGCCGGTGGAATCATGGCCACGGAATTCGTCCCCGTGAATGCCCAAATGACGGTGAAAGATACATTGGAATACCTGCAAAAGAACGGTGAGGATGCCGAAACCATCAACTACCTCTATATGCTGGATCCAGACGACAGGCTGAAAGGCGTTGTTTCCCTGCGTGATATCGTGATGAGTGAATTCAACGTGCCGCTGACTGAGCTGGTGAATCCAAATGTGGTGAGCGTTCCCACCGATATGGACCAGGAAGATGTTGCCCAGCTTTTCCGCAAATACGGGTTTTCAGCCATTCCTGTGGTTGATGCAGAGCGTAAAATGCTGGGAATAATCACCGCGGACGACGTTTTGGATGTGGTGGTGGATGAAAGCACGGAAGACTTTGAGCGCATGAGCGCGCTTTCCCACAGTGAAACAGAATATTTGGACAGCTCGGTGGGCAGCCTGGCACGCAAACGCATATTTTGGTTGCTGTTTTTGATGATTTCCGCCACTTTCACAGGTATTGTTATCCAGCGCTATGAAAGTGCATTGGCGATGGATGGTATGCTTATCCTGGTGGCGTTCATACCAATGTTGATGGATACAGGCGGAAACGCCGGCTCGCAATCCGCCACTCTGGTGATTCGCGGCATGGCGCTGGGCGAAATCACCATCAAGGATTTTTTCGAGGTGCTGTTCAAAGAAATACGGGTGAGTTTACTGGTCGGACTGGGGCTTTCGGTTGTGAATCTGGTGCGGATTTGGATTTTTCATCATGATCTGATGTTGGGACTCTCGGTTTCGATTGCCATGTTTTTCACAGTGATGATCGCAAATATCGTTGGCGGCACATTGCCTCTCATCGCGCGGAAATTCAAGCTGGACCCCGCCATCATGGCGGCTCCTGTCATCACTACAATTGTGGACGTTTTGGCTTTAGTCGTCTATTTCAGTGTGGCGATGAAACTTTACGCACCCAGGTAGAACTGAGGCGTCTTAACCCTCTTTTTCGCGGCGCAGCTTCAACCACCACTGGATGCGCTTGGCGATTTCCTTTTCAAAACCGAATTCCCCGGGCACATAATAGCTTTTCTCTTCCATCTGCTCCGGAAAATATTTCTGGTAGGCATAGCCATGTTCGTGGTCGTGGTCATATTCATAGCCTTTGCCATAATCCAGTTCTTCCATCAGCTTTGTGGGCGCGTTACGAATGTGCAGAGGCACGCCAAAATGGCTGGTTTTGTGGGCATCTTCCGCGGCAAGACCGTAAGCCTTGTAAAGCGCGTTGCTTTTGGGGGCGGTGGCAAGATAAACAACCAATTGTGCCAAAGCGGTGTTGGCCTCCGGCATGCCCAAAAATGTGAGCGCTTCTTTGGCGGCGGCAGCTTGAAGAAGCGCGTTGGGATCTGCCAAGCCGATGTCTTCGGAGGCGAAACGGATGAGCCGGCGCACGATGTAGCGTGGGTCTTCACCCGCTTCCAACATCCGCGCCAGCCAATATAATCCCGCTTGAGGGTCGGAACCACGCAGCGATTTATGGAGTGCCGAGATCAGGTTGTAATGCTCTTCGCGGTTTTTGTCGTAGAATAAAGTTTTCTTTTCCAAAACCGCTGCCAATTCCTTAACTTGGGGATGTGGATTCTCCCTCAACCAAGGTTCCAGCAGCTCGAGTTGATTCAGAGCGCGGCGAGCGTCACCACCACTTTGCTGGGCAAGCCAGCCCAAAACCTCGTCGTCTTCCTCCAAACCTAATTCGCTCATACCTTTAGCCAATATTTCCTGAAGGTCTTTCTCGGAAAGCATCTCCAACACAAAAACGTGACAACGTGAGAGCAGGGCGGGGATTACCTCAAAAGAAGGATTTTCCGTGGTGGCACCGATAAGAATAACGGCGCCGCTCTCCACAAAGGGTAAAAACGCGTCCTGTTGGGATTTGTTGAAGCGATGGATTTCGTCGATGAAGATGATGGTGCGCTCGTTGTTGCGGCGATGAGCATATTCGGCATCCTTCATCACAGCGCGCACATCGCCAATTCCGGAAAGCACCGCGCTGAATTGCACAAATCGATGCCCTGAAAGGCGTTCAATCACACGGGCAATGGTGGTTTTTCCTGTTCCGGGTGGTCCCCAAAGTATGAAAGAATGATATTCTCCGGTTTCCACCATTTGGCGCAGGAGAGAATTTTGAGCCACCAGCTTCTCCTGCCCACGCAGTTCGTCCAAACTTTTGGGACGCAAGCGTTCAGCCAGAGGAGCGTCGCGCTCTCCGTTTTCGCCGGAGTTAAGAAAATCGGTTTGCTCGTCTTTCACAAAAAGACTCAAAAAGCCATGTAGCCTGCCAGCTCGCTGGGGTCAAACCAAGCCAAGGCTCCTTGAATGCGCTGCACCTCCGCCAGGAGCAGGTTGCGGTGTTTGTCTTCTTCCTCGGCAAGCTCCAAAAGCATTTCTTTCACCTCGGGGTCTGAAACCTGTTCGGCAAAGCTCAGATAATGATTCTGGGCATCGGTCTCACGCTGCGCGGCATATTCCAAGAGCGCGACAGGATCGTTAAGATCAAGGTTTTGCAAATCTTTATCTTGAATGGCGCTGGGCTCGGGTTGAGCGTCTGGGAATTCATGACCAAAGCTTTGGCGCAGCTTTGCTTCATGGGCTTCCTCCAGTTGTACCAATTCGCGGAAAAAAGCGCTGTTTTCGGGGTTTTTAAAACTTTTTGACAAGGCAGTATATAGCCTCTGGGAGCGAATCTCCTGGGTCAATGCCATGAGATAAAGGTCTTTTTTATCCATTTTTTCCTTCCTTTATGTGGTTTGACGGATCAGCTCGATGGGGTTGATCCGGTGCAGCCTGCGCAGAGGCAGCAACACGCTGACAAAGGTGATGGCAAAAGAAGCCAACACCACGCTAAGATAATCCTTCCAACTGAAAACAACAGGCAGGGGTAGAGGTCCACTCTCGCCCATGCCCATCGAAAGCAGTCCAAAATGTTTCTGTATGAGCAGCAAAATGGTGGAAATAACCAGTCCCAAGATAATACCCAGGCTGGAAAGAATCAAGGCTTGCTGCAAAAAAAGATCACTGAGATCGCCATCCCGATAACCGAAAGCCTTCAACAGTCCCAGTTCACGTCTTTTCTGGGCAATGGTTTTCAACATCGAACCAGTAAGATTGAAGCTGGCAATCACATACATAAAAAGCATGATGACAAACATGAGGTATTTTTCGAAGCGAATGGCGCTGTAGAGACTGGCATCGTAAGCGCCCCAATCATCCACCTGCCAGTCTTTAAAGATATTTTTGATGCGTTTTGTGTGTGGTTCCGGCGCAGTGGCATCAGGGGTTTTTACTTCAATATAATCGACTTGTTCGTCATAGTTTTTGAAAAAGCTTGCGGTCTCCAGGGATATAAAACTGAAAGAATAGTCATATTCTGGCATGGCGGTGCTGAAGGTGGCTGCCACATGCATGGTTCGAACCCGGGGCAACAGCCCAAAAGCCGTGGGAACATCGAAAACTGGGGATAGAAGCTGAATCTCGTCGCCGAGTTTGACACCCATGCTTGTGGCCAGTGAAGTTCCCAGTGCGATGCCACCTTCCTCGAAAAACGGGTCCATAATTCCACCGCTCAAAATGCCCAAAACGTTGCCATCCGGGGTGACATTTCTGGGTCCAAGTGCCGCACTAATCTGGGAATGGCGTTCAGGGTCGATGCCAAAACATTGGGTGGAAAAAATCTGATCGCCTTTTTTTATCACCAGTTCATTTCGAATCACTGGCGCCGCCTTGTAGCCCAAAACACTCAAACTATCCACGAGGCTTTCATATTCGGACACAGCCTCGCCATCCCTGGCTGTGACCCTGATTTCGCTGAGCGTGTTGGTTACCCGGCTGCGAATATCGGCACGCAGACCATTCATCACACCGCCAACGCAGATCAAAGCCGTGACACCAAGCGTAATCCCGGCAATGGTGAGCCAGTGAGAACGATGGATTAAACCTCGGCCTTGGCCCTTCAGATAGCGAAGCGCCAGCCATAGTTTTCCTCTATTTTTTTCCATGATACCACTTCAAGGGGGTGCTTGGTTTGGTCAAGCGGTTTTATCGTTTTTTACAACTGAGTTGTGGGTCAGCTTTCTTCATCCAAAAGCCAGGAATTGGGGGTTATGAGGATATTTTGAATGTTCCCCTGGGATTCCTTCAATTCATATCTATTTAATTGTTTAGACCAAACCCAGCGACGAAAATGGTTCAGTTTTTCTTCCGTATCCCAGTTTTTGCCGCTGCTTTTAACAACTATATCATAAAAATTCCCGCGTGAGGGCTCAAAAACGATTTCTGAATCAAAATCTTCCGGATCGCCGTGGCCAAAGCTGCGGAAATGCGGAATGCGTAAAAGCACGACAGGGTTTCCGTCCACAATGCCAAAAACACCATAGCCGACGTCTTTAGATAACACAGCATAGTCGTTTTTTCCAATTTTGATTGGCTTGTCCTGAAGCCTGGTGGTGCAATACGAGCCAAAACGCCCCAGGTTGAGATTGTATCCCGTGAGCTGCCAAACTCCGGATTTAAGCTTGAAGGCTGCCATGCCAAGGTTGTGGCTCATGAGGGCTCCGCTTCCACCCCAGGAACTGGAATAAAAATCCCAGGCGCCAGCTTCAAAAACCAGCAACATCTGATTGTTGGGAAAGTGATAAAGCTTCAAAAAGCGGAAGGGTATCTTATTAATTATCGCTTCAAATTGCGCCTGGTGTCTTGCATCCAAATCATGCCAATCATATAGCAGGTCGCTGATTGCGCCGCCAAAAGTCCATTGGCGAAGCTCAGGATCGTCGAGTTTGAAAGGATCCAGGGCTGAAACACCTATCAATTCCTGGTAATTGCCAAAAAAGGCTTTCATGAAGTCTTCACCGCGGGTGGCAGATTTGGGAACCGAACATTCCCTTCCGGTGGGGCTTTTCTCGATTGCATTGCCTTTTTGAGCGTGGCCGCAGGAAGCCAGTAAAAGCATCAGCAGGGCCAGTGTGAGCAGCTTACGCATATTTAAACTTCCTCTTTTTTGTTTTCACGTTAATATCATCCGATCATCTGTCAAGACCAAATCCAGTTTTTTGGGTTGAACATGAAAAAAGCCGGTGAAATACCGGCTCTAATTTTGAATGTCAATCTGGTTTTAATCCAGAAACATGGTTTAACGTTGGCTGACGGCGGGTTCATCGCTCTTGCGGGTAACTCTGCCGTCTTGACTGATCACCAGTTCGCTTTCAGGGAAATCCAAATTGGTGAGTTTGATGATTTCTTTCAGCGCGGAATGTCCATCGTCAAGGATGGGTCCGCCTTTTCCAGGCTGACGGATGGATGTGATTTGCGCGTCCACAAATTCACCAGTACCGGTAACCGTCACTTTGATGATGGGCGCGAGACCAAGATTTCCGGAAAGGTTGAAACGTCCATAAGTGCAGAAATTTCCCAAGCTGTAAGCGATGAAACGGCCTTTGTAAATATCGATTGCCCGGGTAACGTGAGGGCCATGTCCAAAAACGATGTCCGCACCTGCATCGATGGCTACGCGGGCAAATTCATGCGGATTTCCCCTGTTTTCACCCAGGAAAAATTCGGTTTTGCCATTCACACGGGTTTTGTCTGAACCTTCGGCGCCACCATGGAAGGACACAATCACGATGTCGCTTTTTTGTTTCAGTTCCTTCACGATGCGGGCTACTTCCTTGTAATCGTTGATCTGCATGGTTCCGTTGTTCGGTGCAAAAGCGCAGAATCCATAACGGATATCATCCTTGGTAAACGTGACGCTGGGGTATTCTTTCAGCCCGGCAAATTTGATGCCAAGCTCATCCAACATCTTGACAGTGTTGCTTTTACCCGATGCGCCGAAATCCCCGACGTGGTTGTTTGCCAAACTAACGAGGTCGATTCCCGCGTCGCGCAGGTAGCCACCATAATGGTCGGGGCTTTTAAAAGCAAAACAGGTGGAGGGATTGGAACACTTTTTTGGCACCCCGGTTCCACTGAGAATCACCCCCTCAAGATTGGCAAAAGTGAGGTCTGCCGAGGAAAGGATGTGTTTCACAGGGTTCAGCAAGTCGCGTCCATCATTGGGAGGCAAATAGTTTGCAGAGGGATAGTTTGTTCCCAACATGATATCTCCCACTCCGATCACGGTCACGTTTCGCGTGGGGGCCACAAAACTGGGATATTTTGCCTCCAACTGGGGCATGCGACCGGCATAGAGAAAACGCCTCAGATAGTGGGAACTATTGTAATAATCGTCAATCACAACCCCGCGGGAAGAGCTGTGAATCATTTTTAGGCCATTGCCATTGTTTTCAACCACCATGGCAACGTGACCAATCTTGTTGGAACTCAGGTTCGTGCCGCGGAAAAACATGAGATCACCAGGCTGGGCCTCACTGAGGGAAATGCTGCGGCAACTGGCGTATTGGGTGCTGGCAGTGCGGGGAATGCTCACACCATGAAGCGAGTAGATATATTGAACAAATCCACTGCAATCCATGATGTTACCCTGAGGATTGCGGAACTTATAGGGCCGTCCCAGATATTGACGGCTGGTTTCAACCATACTTTTGGTGGCTTCGGCATAGGTTCTGGGGTTGTATGCGGCTTCTGTTTTCCCTGGCCAGGTATCCAAAACAAGGGAAAACAACAGCAGGAACAAGCTCCCAGAAATAATTTTTCGCATATAACAGGCGACTTTTCTCGCCCGGGTCATGGTCTTTGTCATCAGGTCTCCTTGTGTGGTGCCTCTTTGAGAACAGCAATGGAAGAACGTTCATGAATAGGCACTCAAACACTTTTATAACAGTCAGTTAAAAATTTAGGCACCATGATAAGGGCATGTGGGAGAATGTCAAGAAAAAAAGACCCTTTTATGACATTTTTAGTTGCTATCTAATTGATATTACGCTAGTTGCACGCCTGACTTCAGGGAGCTATTTCAGACTGGTTTTCCGTTTCAAAAAAGTGTAAGCTATTCCGCCAAAAATTAGAGCCAGGAAAAACAACACAGCGAGATCAACCCCGATATTGTCCAAATTAAACCCTAAAACCCCGTCCGCGGCTTGAGTTCCATCCACCAGCAGGATGAGCTCATACGCCCAGCGACTGATTATTGGTGCTGCCAAAATTCGCCCAAAACCTCCCAAGTCCTTGAAATAGACAATCAAACCACCCAAAACTATCTGTGGAATGAGGATGATGGGGACGATTGCCATGGCAGCTTCTCCGGTTTTTGCCACTGCGGAAACCACCAAACCCATCAGCATCGCCGTGAAAGAGGTAAGCAACAGAACAAGATAGTGGGGGAAAAACCCAACACCCAGAACTCCGGAATCGTAAAAGGAAAGTTGCGCGAAGGCGGTGATAATCAGACATTGGACAGCACAAAGTATGCCCAAAACCGTCACTTTTGATGCCAGATATGCGCCCAATCCAAGCGCCGCCTTGTTTTCCCGCTGGAAAATGGTCTGTTCACAAACAATCTCGCGGGCGGAATTGGAACAACCCAGCCAGATGGCGGCGACGAGTGCCATAAAGTGCATGGCCAGAAGATATTGCTGGGTTTGATTGTTGGCAAACACCAGCAGTAGAAAGAGCCCGATAATGGGCGCCTGCATCAGCAGAATGAGCGTGCTCATTGAATCCCGCGCCTTGATCAGAAAAGTGCGTTTTACCAGGGTAAAAAACTGGCTGAAAGGGCTCACCACGAAGCGGGATTTTTGCATTGCCTTCTCAGATGGAATCTGGTCCATGCCTCTGATAACCATATCTTTGAATTGTGGGCTGCGCAGATATTCTTTTTGCAATTCGCGGCTGTCGCGTCGTTCCAAAACATCGAAGATTTGCTCCGGCTGCTCAACCTTGAAATATGCCGCGGCTTCCTGTGCCTTGCCGTAATATGCCAGTTTTCCACCCTCACCCAAAACAATGACATGGCTGAAGATGCCAAAATTTGTGCTGTCAATTTTATGCGTGGTGAGCACAACAATGTGTCCCTTGTCTGCCAAACCTTTCAGCAGGCTCATCACTTCACGGTCGGTGCGCGGATCCAGGCCACTGGTGGGTTCATCCAAATAATAGAGCAGCGGTTCCGTGATGAGTTCCTGAGCCATATTCACGCGTTTACGCTGGCCTCCACTGATGCCACGGCGTTCCGCGGAGCCAATCAGAACATTGCGGCTCTGGGAAAGCTCCAAATCCTTGATGATACCATCAATCTGGGTTTTGCGCTCGCTCTCGGAAAGACTGTCGCCCAAACGAAGCTGGCTGGTGTAAGCAAGCGATTCCTCCACAGTAAGTTCGCGATGGATAATGTCATCTTGGGGAACGTAGCCAATCTGACCTTTAAAGGCCTCAAGATTATGATGGATGGAAAGACTGTTCAGCCTCACGATGCCGCGACTGGGACGCAAATAACCATTCAACATCAACATGAGCGTGGTTTTACCGCAGCCGGAAGGCCCCACCAAACCGATAAATTGCCCAGGCTCGAAGCAGAGGGAAACGTCGTCGATGAGCGTTTTTTCGGGAACGCGATAGCTGAGATTTTGGGCCACCAAACGCAGTTTTTGAGTCCAAAGATGTTGCGGAGGCGCCTTGAGCACATCTTCCAAACTGAGCGGAATGCCCGCAATCACAATGGTATCTGTCGGGCTGACCGTCTTGGAGCTAATTTTTTTACCGTTTACAAAAGTTCCATTTTGGCTGCCCAGATCCTGCAGAACCCAATTTTCCCCTTCCAAAAACAGCTTGGCATGGTTTCTGGACACCCTGATGTTGTCCAGAATAATATCGCAGCCGGGAGCACGACCGATTACATAGGAATCTCTGGTTTGAACAGGTGTGTCCGCTGGTTTTTTACCGCAAAATGGACAGAAAACAGAGTCAGAATCAATTTGTCTTCGGCAATTCGGACACAGCATTTTCTGCTTTTTCTCTCGCTTCATTTAACTGCCTCAATCCAGAGGGCAGCGGCAGTTCCTTGGTATACTTCACCGTTTTGCTAAAACCCCACTTGCGTGCAGTAACCTGCGTTTCAACTCTCAGCTTATTCAACGACAGCCCCAAAAGGTTCCGAAAACTGCCAAGCTCAAGCGTCAACGGAATTTCCTGATTTTCAGAACGAGCTTCAACGTAATATCCCTGCTGACAGTTGAATTTCAACAAGGTTGCTTCACCACCGATGAGAGAAACCTCGAAAGGTTCAAGCTGATATCCAATCCGAGCCTTGTTCGTGATTTTCAAAGAAAATGCGAGAACATTCGCAGGATCCGTCAGAAATTTTTCTGGATTCACCGTGAGAGAGGGTTCCACCTCCGGTTCAAAATCCCAGGTGCTGGCCCAAAGCAGAAAACCAAAGGCTAAAATCAATAGAATCAGGAGGCTGTGCCACCAGTAGAATTGAAAATAGAAACGTTTCTCGTTCATAAAACTAATCCCAAAAAGGACTACATCTTCTCGATGCGTTCGATTCGTTTTTGCGCGGTGGGATGGGTGGAAATGAAATCGTTGATGGCCTGGATATTCGGATTTTCCTCCGTGGGTTCATATTTTTGGAGCTTGCGGAAAAAGGAAATGGCACCCTGTTTGGAATACCCCGCAGCGGTCATCAATTCCACTCCCCGCTTGTCCGCGGCGTATTCAATTTCTTGGGAATAAGGGTGCTTATAGATATGGTAGGCAATTCCGACCACCTCCCCAAACAACGGATGAATCTTTCCAGCCCGCACGGAGTGTTGTATTTTTTCCACGCAGTGCTTCAGGTCGTTATGCGCGATTTCGTGGGCAATCACAAAAGCAAGTTCATCCTCACGGTCCAAAGCATTCAACATCCCCATATTGATGAAGGTTTTTCCGCCTGCCACGGCAAAAGCGTTAAAATCACGATCCGCTGTCACGTCGCACTGCCAAGCCAAGTCCCGGCGGGATGATTTGGCTCTAATCTTGCGGAAGACGCCCTGCACATCGAATTTTGAGGTTCCACCTTTGCCAACTTCCCGGAGGATTTTTTGCCGGAGCTCGGCACCAATCTCATTTTCTTCTTCGATGCTGAGCGCCGTCATATCCAGCAATCGTTTATCCAATTCGCTGGACAAGCCGGCCAATCCTTCGATTAGACCCATAAGATCGCTCTCCTGGCTTGTCTCTCCCACTTGAGGAAGCTTCAAAAGTTCGATCAGGTCAATCTCATTTGCCACACATTGCCATTGGCGGTTCCGTTTTTCGAAGGTCAAATGCCCCGGCAGAATTTGCGGTCCAAAACCCAGGGCTGGTTTGTTCAGCCGGGCCTGATAGTCCATTTCATACCTGCGTTTGCCATTGCTGTAGCCTTCGTTTTGAATGAAAAACTCCTCAATAGAATAATCCTGCCCCAGATGCTCCTGGATTTGAAGTTCCAGTTTGTCTCGCTCCAGACGAGCCAGCTTGTTGATCGCGTTTCTATCGCAGCCACCCAACAATATCAAGGCAGCCAGCAAGGCAAGTATGCTGATGTATTTTCTCATCTTTTTGGGTTTCCTCGAAGGTCTTTTTTATCCCCGGAGTTATCTTTATTGTTTGGTTCGGGTTTTAGCGCGTTTTGCTCTTCCTTTTTGTCCTCTTTCACTTCTGGAACCCTCAGAGTATCAGCGAGAAGCGAATCCGGCTCCGGCGTAACAATCTTCTCACTTTGCGATGCCACGTACTGTTTTCCCTTGAAAACTCCGATGTGGAAAGTGTTCATTAAGCTCAGCGTAGCCGCCAAACCCAGAAATACCGTTAATAACACCAAAATCAGGGTGAGGAGATTATATGACCCCCTGGGTGTTTCGGACTTGTAAACCTTTCCGCTATTGACTTTTAGAATCTGCACGGTAATGTTGTCTTTGCCTCCACGATGGTTGGCTTCGTCAACCAGGTCGCGGCATGCCTGCTGTGGTTCCAATACAAGATAACCATCCAGTTCACGCGGAGTTAGATAATCTGTGAGCCCATCCGAACAAAGCAGAAATACGTCGTCCCGATAAAGTGGGAAAGGACCCTTCACGTCAGCCGGATGCGGTTTCGCGCTCAAGGAACGGGTGATGATGTTTTTGCGGGGATGGTTGTGGGCGTCCACTTCCGAGATAATCCCGTGATCCACCATCTCCTGCACCCAGGAGTGGTCTCGCGTGATCAGTTTTATTTGACCGCCGCGCCGGAGATAGATGCGGCTATCTCCAATCCAGGCAATCCAATAGCGTTCCCCGCGGATGAGCAAAATAACCGCCGTGGTACCCATTTCAGACATATCGGGGTTTTGCTGCGCGTGGGCGGCGATATTTTGTTGAGCCAGGTTCAGAGCTTGATGAAGTTCGTCGTTTTCTTGAAAATCCGCGCCCAATTTCTGAAAATGGGACGCGATGGTCTCCACCGCCACCTGGGAAGCAATCTCGCCACCGCTGTAGCCGCCCATACCGTCGCAAACAACAAGCAATTCCCCAAAATCGCCGCTGAATTTTCCGTAATAGTCCTGGTTGCTTTCACGCTTCATACCCACATCGGTGAGGTTGCTGATCGTGAATCTGTTTACCGCGTTCGGCTTCATAAAAAACCTCAGACCAAATAAAAACGGCCTTCGTTCGAGCCCAGCTTGAATGTTGCTTCCGGATCAATACGGCAGATGCTGACCTTCTGACCGCTCACATGCGTCCCATTCATCGAGCCCAGGTCTTCAATGAAGAATTGTCCGTCGGCCCAGTAAATGCGCGCGTGTTGGGAAGACACGGTTGAGTCGTTCATCACGATTGTGTTTCCGGGTGAGCGGCCAATGCTGGCTCCCTCTTTTCCAATTCTAAAACTGCGACCCTGCTCTGTGCCATAAACCACTTTCAAAACCAGTTCGGAAAAACCACCCACCGGAGCGCCGCCAGGACCCAGAATCACGGTGCGTTCCCGATCCATTGGCTCCGGAGGCTTAATCCTGCGGGTTTCTTCTTCGCGGCGAGTTTGCTCCTGCCTGATACGATCTTCCTCAAGCCGATGTTCTCTCTCCACACGCTCCTGGTTTTCACGGCGCTGTCGTTCCGCTTCCTCAAGCCGACGTCTTTCCTCGGCCTGGCGAATTTTCTTCTGCCTGTTTAAAAGGAATATCAAAAGCCCGACGACAATCAGCAAGAAAGCTGCCGCGCCCAAAATCCATCCCAGTGGAAAGCCTCTTTTTCCGTCGGAATCCAAGTCTTCCGGTTGGATTGCCTCCTCCACAGGGACCAATACCTGAGCAGGTTCATGCAGGCTGGCACTGTTTTCGCCCACCTGCAGAGTGATATTCAAATCTTTAAGCTTGCCATCGCCAGCCAGATTGAAAACAGGATAGTTGAGAATCCAGGAACCCAGAATCTGGCGCTGAACCTTGGAAAAGTGTTTGTTCAAACTCTCGGGACTGGGCGCGTGGTAATAGCTGCCGCCGGTTTCGTCGGCAATTCTTTCCATATATTGCAAAAACTGTTTTTCCACCTTGGTGTAGCCCACGGTAAAAATGGGCAAATGCTTTGCCCTGGATGTTTTTAAGGCTTCTTCCAAGGTGTAGGCTTCGGCTGGATTTTCTTCTTTTCCGTCCGAAAACAGAATCATGTAGCGCCCATCGTGTTTCGGTTTTTTTGAGCCCAGATGGTCCAAACCTTTGTGGATGGCGTAATACAGCGATGTGTCTCCGCTTCTGACCTTCAGATCATTAATGCTCTTACGCAAGAGCTCTGTATCCGTGGTAAAATCGCAAACCACCTCCGCTTTTTCGCTGAAAGCCATGATGCAGATCTCGTCTTGAGGACGTTTCTCATCAATAAAAGTAAGCAGACCGCTTTTCACGCTGTTCAAGGGTTTTCCACCCATCGAACCGGAAACGTCCACGTTTATCAAAACGGAAAGCCCCTGCCCGGAAGATTCAAAGGTGCTCACACTATAAATGCTGTCCACCTCGATGCCGCCAAAATTGATTTTGAAGTTTTTCGGGTTTAGTTTTTGCAGTGGTTCGTCGTCCGCGTCCAGCGTCAAAACAGTGCTTTGCACGGCTTTGGGAAAACCATCCGCGTTTGTTCGCAGGTGATGAATGCTGATATTTTGCGCCCAAAGCGGCGCGAACAGCAGAAGCAGGGTCAGCAGTTTACGCATGATGCACCTCAAACCGTTTTAAGCTTCAAATCCACCGTGGCGATGCGGATAATATCGTTTTCATTCAGATAAACCTTGTCCTCAATCATCTCGCCATTCACGAAAGTACCGTTTGAGGAAAGGTTGTCTTCGATGATATATTTGCCGTTACGACAGAGCAGAACAGCATGTTCGGCAGAAACACCGGGTATGGACAGCCGAATGTCGCAGTTTTGCGCGCTGCCGATGATGTGGCGTCCCTGGTAGAGCTTGTAATCCCGGCCCATGGGATCGATGTCGAAGGTCACCAGCCAACCCGTGAGCATCCGATTTGCCTGGGGACGAGGTTTGGCTTCAGAGCCTGATTCAGCTTCAGGCTCGCTGGGTTCTGCTCCCAGAATCACAGTTTTGTCGTCCGCTGGGGCGGAAGGAGCGGCGTGTCCTGGCTGGAGGCGCGCTTTGGAGGTATCCAACCGGGTTTTATCCACGTCATCACCCATTCTGGCGGTGGGCTGCAAACCCAGGTTATCACGAGCCGGCGGGCAATGTGGACAGGCAGGCAAGCTGGCATCGTAGTCGTGGCCATTCGGACAGGTGCGCAAGTTCGAGCGCAGCGCTTTTCCGCATGATTTGCAAAAAATGGCGTGGTCTGGATTGATGGCATTGCAAGCGGGGCATTTCATTTTGGTCTCCTAATCTATGTTTATCTATTTATTTAACCGGGATTTAAAAGTGTTGAAGTCCGACCCTTTCAGGCACAGAAAACTTGGGGAAATGGTTCCCAAAACAAAGAAATCAAAACAAGCCTTCAGGCAAGTAGTCATATTGTCTCCTTGGCTCTCAAATGAACGCTAAATTATGGCTCCGACGCATCCGAAGCCAAAATTAACTCAAGCCCCAAGTGCTTTTTTCTGTCAAGAAAAATCTCCCCAACTGATTTTTGGTATTCATTATATAGGCACCCCCTTGGCTGTGAGTTTTTCCTCTCCGGGCAGTTTTTGGTTGACAAATAAAGCAAGCCTTCTAAACTTAGAAAACCAAATCAGGAGGTGATGAAAATGAAAAAACTGCTGTTCCTTTTGCTTGCCTTGTTCGCCGTAAGCGCCTTTGCCGGTTCTGTTTACGTGATGGACACCGGCAAGGCCGATCTCAATATCTGGGTTTGCCAATATAAAAGCGAAGCCGACATCTGCGTGTATGTGGATGAATACCGCTCCGCCGCCAAAAACAAGGACTGCATCTGGTTTTTCGAGCGCTATAAAAGCAGTGCCGACTTCACGGTGAAATTCGTTAAATATAAATCCCAGGCAGATTTGAAGGTGTATTACGTGAAATATAAATCTCAGGCTGAGTGGCGAAAATCACACGCTTGGACGGGTAGGCTGCAATAATGTCACAAAGCTCCGTCTTTTAAAGCTTTGAGCTGCCATCGCGCTTTCCTCCTTGACCCTGGCTCATTCATGCCTCAAGAGCTTCTCATTATCATCCCAAGCCCTATATGGGAACTTCGTTGGAAGCTATTTGGTTACACAAGAGCCACAACACGGTGGGAATATCGGAAAGACCAAATCATTCGACTGCTTCCATAAATATAAGAACGAGTCTGTTGTAAAACACCCCGCAAGTGCTTAAACCTATATGTCGCATATGGTTATCCTTTGAAACATAAGGGAGACATAAGGAGGCAAGCAAGAGCGACCCCAAAAATCCGTTCCCAATGCCAGACTGAGACCATCCTGATGCTTAATCCAGATAAAAAATAAATTGTTCCTGATTTCGTGTTGTTGATAACTCATCCCGACATGTTTATTTAACTTGATTCGTCACAGTGTTTTCACAGCTCTCAAACAGCAAGAAAAAACAGCCCACCAGAAAAACTGATTGACAAAAATCGGCAGCTTTTTGGGATGGTTTTCCCAATGCGGGTGATTAGCTCAGTTTGGTTAGAGCGCTACGTTGACATCGTAGAGGTCACTGGTTCGAATCCAGTATCACCCACCACCCTTTCTTTTGGGGTGATTAGCTCAGCTGGTTAGAGCGCTACGTTCACATCGTAGAGGTCACTGGTTCGAATCCAGTATCACCCACCACCTCCTTTAACGCCCCCTTTCGAGGGGGTTTTTCTTTTTTGGGATAAAAACATCTGGAGGGGACAAAATCCTTTTTCCACTCGGTCAAAATATCTCTCTTGCGATGGCGATTTTTGTCAAAAAGATGAAAATATATCTGTATAAATCAAGTCAAATCCGCCTTAGACAAAAAAAGCATTTGACAATTATGGCGTTTTATAGGTGATGCAATGTAAACTGAAAATAATGTTTAAAATGGTATAGGAGTTTGCGTATGAAGTTGCACATACGTGCTTTAGCTTTGATCGTGCTGCTCGGACTGCTGGCCTTTGGCTGTAGCGGACCCTCTGGTGCGGATCAGAAAAAGCTTGGCAAACAGACCGTTAGCAACCTCAAGGTTGAAGATATTCGCGGTGACGGCGGCGACGGCCTGATGCTGAGCTGGAAACCACTACCCAAGGAAAGCAGAGTTCAGGAATACCGCGTCTATCGTGGAGTCCATCCAGACACATTGTTTTTCCTCGCCGCGGTGCAGGTGAACGTCAAAACCGGCGTTGGCACGGATGAGATGTTCTATTCTGACAGCGGCTACAATCCATTGGTGAGCCTGGATTCACCCCGCAAGCTGAAAAACGAGCGCGGAGCAAAGGGCAGTGTTTTGTATCAGGGCGTCCCACGGGATGCCGAAATCATGGCCCGCCTCAGCGAATGTTACAATCTTTTCACGCAGATGGATGCCAAAGATTATTATTACAAAACCAAGAAAACAAGATCGGCAAATCCGGAGGATGAAAGCATTTATGCCGGGGTTCAATTCAACCAGCAGACCATTCTGGCTTCCTTAAAAAGCCGGAGTGAAAGCCCTGAACCGATCAAATACTATTACACGGTTGTCCCTGTGAACGAGCGTGGACAGTATCTTGGCATATCCAAACCCGTGTTCGGAACCCCGGATGATGATCCGCCAGAAGCCTCTCCCGGCCTCTATTGCGCTGCCATCGAAGACCTGCAGGAACTCCGCTTTGAATGGGAATATCCCATCAGCCACGACGATATCCAAGTATATGAAATCCTGATGCTTGGTAATTTGGAAATCCCCAACCGGGAAAACACCATCTCCGTGGCGAGAGGCCCCGTGGGCGGTGGAGCTTTGAAAAACAACTGTGTCCTGCCGTTTGCCCAATTTGAAGCCATGGGCATCGCTCGCAGTTGGGAAGGTTTGAAAGATTCCCATTTTGTGATTCAGTTTACCGATGGTGGCAGAAATCAATCAGGATTCAGTGAACCCTCACAGCCTGTTTTGGCTCACAGTCGCGACCTGCCCCAAACCCCGGTTTTCCGTGTGGAAGACAAACCGATGGATAAAGGTGACCGCATTTCCGTCATCTGGCAGGAACCTGTGGTATCCATCACAAAAACTTCCGCCGTAAATGGCAAGGGCACCAAACTGAAGATAAACTATGAGATTAACAAAACCGACAGCCAAAAGCTGAAAAACATCTATTTTGACTTCTATGAACCCGGAAAAGACAAACCATTTGCAACCATAAACGAATTTCATCAGGACAACATCATCCACCTGAATATCCCCGAAAAGTATTCTCTCAAGGGACAAAAATTTCCCCAGGACAGTCTGAAGGTGCGCATCACCATTGCCAGCCAGCCCTATAAGATTAACCCCAAAAACGGGCGCATCGTATATGAAAAGACACGCCTGGTGGAAAATTATGAACTGGTGCAATATCTGAAGCCAGATCCGGTGATGGTGGCCTACATGCCCACGCGTCAGCTTTTCCTGAACGGTCAGGATGTTTCCACCATGCAAAACGTGGTGTATCGCAAAGGCTACCGTGGCAGTTCCTTCACTCAGGTGAAGACCAACACTTCCTACGAAAACAACCTGGACGTGGCGGTGAATTACATCGCAAAAGTTGGTCAGCCAGTGCTGGGCTTCAACTTCGTGAAAGACAATACACTTTTCACATATATGAACGGCCAGCGTTTTTCCCGCAAACTCGCGTCAGGCGAAAAGGCCCAAGACCTTGCCCTGCTGCCTTCGCAGATAGATTTCACCCTGGATAATGACAGCCAAAGCCTGCTGTACTCCAGCATCTATCTGGATGAAGCCAAAAACACCGTTTCAAACCTGAAAAAAGATCTGCAGGATAAGAAAAAAGAACTGGCTGAGGACCAAAAAGCCCTCGCCATGCCCAACCCGGAAGGCGCGTTGACACTGGCGGCAAAGATTGAAGCTGGCGAAAAACAGATTGAGGCTCTCCAGGCAAAAATCGAAGCCTATGAAAAGAATCCGCTGTTCGCGCAAGCATTGAAAGCCAAAAGCAACCGTGCTCTGATGAAACTTGTGTCTTCCGTGCGCGAACCGGAACAGCGTAAACATAACTACACGATGTTCCGCACCAATGGCAAGGGGCTTTTCACGGAAGCGGCTCCAGACACCTTGAATGAAGATTATGTCTATTACGCGCCCATTTCCAACTGGTTCGACTGGAACAAATTAATCTCACTTTTCGCCGTGATTATCTTCGGTGCCATGGTGGTCATTTTTGTGAACCTCGCCAAAAAAGGCAAGGATCTCTACATGCGTCCCATTGCGGGATTGGAGGAAATTGACAACGCCATCGGCCGTGCCACAGAAATGGGACGTCCAATGCTGTATTGCATGGGCAATGGCAGCCTTTCCGACGTCGCCACTCTGGCCTCCATGGGCATCCTCAGCCTCGTCGCCAAAAAAGCGGCGGAATATGATACCAAACTGATTGTTCCCTGCTACGACTACATTGTGATGCCCATCGCCCAGGAAATCGTGCGCGATGCCCACTACGCGGTGGGTCGCCCGGACAGCTATGAGAAGGACAACGTTTTCTATCTCACGTCCGTGCAGTTTGCCTATGTGGCAGGCGTGAACGGAATCATGATCCGCGAACGTATGGCCACAAACTTTTTCATGGGCTACTTTGCCGCCGAAGCTCTGTTGATGACGGAAACCGGAAACGCGGTTGGCGCCGTGCAGATTGCCGGCTCAGACGCCATCACCCAAATCCCCTTCTTCATCACCACCTGCGACTATACTCTCATCGGCGAAGAGCTTTATGCCGCTTCGGCATACCTGAACCGCGAGCCCATGCTTTTGGGCACTCTGAAAGCTCAGGACTATTTCAAGTTCCTGATCCTTGTTTTCATTATTGCCGGTGCCGTTCTGGCCAGCTTCCAGATGACCGGATTGATGCAATTTTTCCCTTTAAAATAAAAGAGGTCCCTAATGAAGAAAACCATACCGCTATTGGTCGTAATCCTTGGAGGGTTCATCTGGTTGGCTTGGGTGTTTGTGCCCCACAGATTGCTCCAGGATGTTTTCTACTATGATTTCTACCTGCCCTGGGCTCGTGCCATGGCTCCTTTTGGAATGCTTTTGGGCGTGATGAGCCTCTCCATGATGCACTATGGCAAAATCCGCCGCAAGGCTCCAAAATGGCAATACAGCTTCTTTTTCTTTGCCGGATTCATTGCCACCTCACTGGCCGGGTTCATCGGAGGCACCCAAAAAGGCGGCCTGTACATGTGGCTGTTTGAAAACCTGCAAATGCCGATGAGTTCCACGATGTTCTCGCTTTTGGCGTTTTACATGGCATCAGCGGCCTACAAGGCTTTCCGAGCCCGCTCGGCTGAAGCCACAGTGCTGCTGGTTGCCGCCATCATCGTGATGCTGGCCCAGGTTCCCCTCGGCGTGAAAATTAGCCGCCATCTGCCTGATATTTCGCAGTGGATTTTGGACGTTCCAAACCTTGCCTCAAAACGTGGCATCATGTTGGGCGTGGGTCTCGGCAGCGTTGCCACCACCCTGAAAATCCTGTTGGGAATTGAACGCTCGTATCTGGGAGGAGATTGATCATGGAAGAAAAACTCACCCTGTTTGAACGCATCCAAAAGCTTGACCGCCGCTGGGTTTATATCGTTGTGGCGCTGGCGATTATCATTCCGCTGATGCTTCCCTACAACTCTGACAACGTCACCTCGCCGCCCACGGAAAATGTCTATCAAATGATTGATTCCTTCGCGGGACGTGAAGACCGCGCCATCCTGATGAGCTTCTATCACGATGCTTCCACCATGTCGGAACTTTATCCCATGCAGGTTGCCATCATCCGCCACTGTTTTGAACGCAACGTGAAGGTCTTTTTTCTGTCCTTCCTTCCTCAAGGTGCGCCCATCATTGACATGGCCATCAACACAGTCAAGGAAGAATATCCCCACATCAAAAGCGGAACGGACTATTGCAACTTTGGCTACATCCCGGCTTCGCTGATTATGGCCACCGTGATTGGAATGGGTGATAACATCGCCACCGCGGTTCCCACCGACGCCGAAGGGCGCAAAGTGGAAAACCTGCCCATCATGAAAGGAATCACAAACTACACCGAGATGAACTTGGTGATTGAATTCTCCGGCTCGGTTGCAGGTGGTTATTGGCTTGCCTACGCCCGTCCCAAATTTGGCACAAACATCGCCGTGGGCGTCACTGCTGTGATGGCAGCGGATGAATATCCCTATCTGCAAACCGGCCAATTTATTGGCATGCTGGCAGGCCTCAAGGGCGCCGCTGAATATGAAAAACTGGTGGATGTCTTTGCCGCCTACCGTGAACCGGGTCAACCACTTATCCCCTACGTGGATGCCAGCGGTAAAAAACACGTGCCAGGCCGCCCCTTCAGCGAAGACCTTCTGGAAAAATCCGATATCCAGGATTTGATTAAGATTACCACCCAAACCGAAGCCAAATTCACCTCCGCGGAGTTTGAAAGCTTCGTCACCACACAATCATTGACCGACCAGGCAAAGATTCGCCAGGCTAAAACAGAATCCGACGGCAAAATATTAATCGATGTCAGCAAGCTGAAAGAGGACGATTTTGAGTCCGGCACCTGGAGCGCGCTGAACCGCATGACGCGCAACACGCCATATAAATTCAAGGTCGCCCGCATCGGCATGAACGCCCAATCAGTTGCCCACATGATGATTATCGCGTTCATCCTGATCGGAAACATCGGCTACTTCATACAACGCGCCCGCACAGGCAAGAAATAAAGGGAGCATATCATGACCTTTGAACTCTTTAGCAATCTGGTGGGTGCATTTTTCACCCTCTGCATCTTCTCGTTCCTCTACAAGGATAACCCGCTCTATCAGATGTCCGAACAGCTTTTGGTAGGAATTTCCCTGGGATATTCGCTGGTGTTGGTTTACGAACGCACCTTCATCCCCTTCTTTGTGCAGCCCATTTTCCTGAAGCATGAATGGATTCTCATCATTCCCAGCATCATTGGAATGTTCTATCTGCTGCGCTTTTCCCGCAAACTGAGCTGGCTGTCGCGCTATCCCATTGCCTTTTCGATGATGGGAGTTGGCGCCTCTGTGGCTCTGGCGATGCACAACAGCATCCTGGTGCAGATGCGCCAAGCCATGGTGCCGCTGGAAAGTGTGAACCTGGCGCTCATCTTCATCGGAACCATCGCCGTGCTGCTCTATTTCTTCTTTTCCAAGGCCCACACCGGGGTTTATGGAAAGTTTGTGGACATCGGAAAATGGTTCATGATGGTGGGCTTCGGAGCCTCCTTCGGACTCACCGTGATGGCGCGTATTTCGCTGTTAATCGGGCGAATCCAGTTCCTGGTAAACGACGTTTTCATGGCCATAAAACAGGCCTGGTTCTGATGATTTCCTCTTTTGGGGGAAGACCAGCATGGCTTCCCCCCTTTAGTTTTTTCAAACCAATAAAATATTGAGAGCCTTCTGATGCGCAGAAATATATTCGCACTGATTTTGGCCACTTTGGCAACGCTGCTGCTCCTATCCGGATGCGGCAACGACGCTAAAAAAGTAGCCCAAATCCAAGAGTTTACCGTGGAGGACATTCCAAACGACGAAGGTGCTGGGATACAATTGAAATGGACGCCTCTGGACAAATCCCAGCGCGTGATTCAATATAACATCTATCGTGGCCACAGCCCGGACAGCCTCTTTTATCTCAGCAAAATCGAAGTGGACCCCGATGTGGGCGTGGTTGGCGGCTCGTTGAACTACACAGATCAAGGTTTTGGCCTGCTAATCGAATTTGAAACAGCTCCCGCTAAGCTGAAAGCCGAAAAACAGCAGGTTGCAGACAAAACCACGCTCTTCAAATCCATCCCCCGCGACCCGAAGTTTTTGGCTCAGATTCTGCCCCATTACCTGGTCTTGGGCTCCATCCCCAGCAATAAATTTTACAATCAAGCCAAGCGGATTGAGATGAAAGGCAAGGATGAAAACGAGGTTTTTGCCGGTTACAGACTTTCCTCTTTCGATGTGATTGTGGCCCGCCTCCAGGACGAAAAACCCTATTACTATTGCGTGGTTCCCGTAACCGAAACAGGAAAATACCTGCCCGCCACCCAGGTGAAGCACGCCAAAGCTAAAAATAATCGTCCGGATTCCACCGCCATTTTCTATTCCTCATATCTGACGGATAAAAACGAATTCCGCTTCGAATGGATTCCACCTCAGGGCGGAACGGACATCGTTGTTTGGCAAACTTGGCTGATGCCCAAATCATTATTACCCAATTTCAACGCGGACCAAGAAGCCAATGCCAGCGCACCGGACGAGGTTTTCCACGCTTCCTGGCAGGCTGCCTCCATCCCCATCGCGCAAATCCCCAACCCATACCGCGGACAGGTGATTTACGCCAAAGCCGGGCCCCAGGAGCTTTTGGGGCAGATTCCCTCGGAAACAAACCTGGCAAACTACATCCCGGTAATCACTTACATGGACAACATGGGATTTAAGAATGCCGCTGTGGGACACGAACTCGTGCAAACAAAAAGCACTGAACTGCCCCAGCTTCCCCACTATCAGATTTTGGATAAAACCAACGACAAGGGCGACAATATCATCATCTCTTTTGGCAGACCTTTCGCCTTTGTGTCCCAAGCCGCTTGGAAAAATAAAGCCAACACCAAGCTGCGCCTGAACTATGACATCTCCGAAAACGGACACCAAAGCATTTCCAAACTGCGTTTCCGCTTTTTCGACACGGATGACACTCTGCTCAAGGAAGTGATTGAAACCCATCCGGATAAAACCATTTGGGTTTATTTCCCCAAAGACCGGGACCCTCACAAGGATTTCCGCGTTGAAATCAGCGCCCTCCTGGTTGGGGAAAAGAAGTTCTCCGATGTGGCGGTATCCCAGATTGTCTCTTGGGACAGCTCTTCCAGCCGCTTTATGGGTGGCGATCTCAGCAATCATGGTCAGGTGTTAAATAATATCTACTACGACATCTTCAGCCGCGACCGTCTCGGCGATTTCAGCCCCGGAATGCGCATTGGCGCGCTTTCCAGGTCCTATGACCACACCATTTCCTACCTCAATTCCGAAACCCTACAGCTCATCACGATTGACCCTAAAACCAATCTCATTTTGGTGGACCCCAGTTTCCTGGTGGCAATCGATGAAGAAACCGGCGCCATGTTTGCACCTTCCCTCTTCAAAGAAGATACCGAAACCGAGATGGCTGAGTTGAACGACCAAATCAAAGCCTTGAAAAAAGACGCTCAGGGTGAAGGCTCCAAAACCCAGGAAGCCGCTCAGCAACTTCAAGCTCTTTTGGCACAACAGAAATTCGTGCTTTCCAACCCCTCCTACCTGGCGGGAAAAGATGCCAAATCCGACCGCGCCTGGCGCAAAATCATGCGTAAAGAATTGGATGTAAACTCCCGCTCTTATGCCTACAAACTTTTGGTGACCGATGGTCAGGGAGTTTGGAGCGATGAGGAAGACCTGCCAGACCACGACCCCAACAAAAAACCCGAATTTCTATACCCCCAAAACGAATGGTTCGACACCAGCAAATGGGCAACCCTCATTGCCTCCATCGTGATGGGCATCATGGTGGTTGTGGCGCTTTACCGTGCCCGCCGCTTTGACCTCTACATTCGCCCCATCGCGGGTTTGGAAGAGTTGGACAACGCCATTGGCCGCGCCACCGAGATGGGACGTCCCGTGATGTTTGTGCCCGGCTGGGGAACTTTGGGTGACCCTTGCACCATTTCCGCGATGATGATTCTGAACCAGGTTGCCAAAAAGACCGCTGAATATGACATCCGCATCATCTCCCCGCATGTGGACTACCTTGTTCTGCCCCTGGCTCAGGAAATGGTTCTCACTGCCTACAACGAAGCCGGCCGCTCCGACGCCTACAACCCTGATGACATCTATTTCGTCTCCGATTCCCAGTTCGCGTTCAGCGCCGCGGTGAATGGAATCACCGTGCGCGAAAAGGTGGCAACCATCTTCTACATGGGCTATTTCAACGCAGAAGCCCTGCTGATGACCGAAACCGGAAACCAATCCGGCGCCATCCAAATCGCCGCCTCCGACGCCATCACCCAGATTCCCTTCTTCATCACCACCTGCGACTACACTCTCATCGGTGAAGAATTCTACGCCGCGTCGGCCTACCTCTCCCGAAATATCGAACTGGTGAGCATGCTGAAGGCGCAGGACTATTTCAAGCTGCTCATCGTGGTCTGCGTGCTGGTTGGAACCCTCCTCTCCAGCCTGGGGGTAAACTTCCTGCTGAATTTCCTGCCTGTGGAATAAAAACAAAACCAATATAAACTGGGCAAAAAGCCCGAAGCGTGGCCGGAGCCCTCAAAGCTCCGGCCTTGTTTCAAAGGAACGAAAAATGAGAGTTTTGGACAAAGGTTTCTGCCTCCTGCTGGTTTTAATGTTGCTCTCGGTGGCGCTTGGCGCTGCAAACCGGCGTGTAATCAGCTTCGCGGGTATGGATTGGTGGGTCAAATCCGGCCATTACGGTCCCGGGCCGAACCATTTTTCAGACTCCGCCGAAAGCGTTTGGGTGGATGAAAATGGCAAGCTTCACCTGAAAATCCGTCAGATTGGTGGTTTATGGCATTGCGCCGAAGTTTGGACCCTCGCGCCCGCCTGCTGGGGAAACTATCTTTTCTGGCTGGAAAGCCAGGTTGACCTCTATGACCCCAACGTGGTGGCAGGGCTTTTTCTCTATCAGGATGACGACCACGAAATCGACATCGAATTCTCACGCTGGGGAGACCCCGATTATCCCTGCGGCAGCTACAGCGTCCAACCCTATTACCATCAAGGAAATAACCGCGCTTTTGCAATGGACTTGCAAGGTTCCTGGACCTCACATTCCTTCAATTGGCAGCCGGATTATATCGACTTTCAAAGCCTGCACGGGCACTATTCCGAAGCCTCAGATGACGGCTTCATCATCGACCAATGGCACTACACCGGAGCGGATAACCCTGCCGAATCTCCCGAAATGCTTCTGCACATCAATCTTTGGCTGATGAGCGGCTTGTCTCCCACAGACGCCAGTGAAGCGGAACTCATTGTCTCTCATCTCGTTATAACACCGGGAGTTGTGATTACTCCACCCGCTCTCCGCATCCAGCAGCTTCATCCCGAAAGCGTTCTTCTGAGCTGGGACCCTGTGCCCAACGCCCTGTCCTACCAGGTTTTCCAATCCGATATCCCGCTCAATCCTGCCAGCCTTGGTTGGACGGAACTGACTGCCACTTCCGCCACCAGCCTCGAACTTAGTTCCCAAGCAAGAAACAAATTCTTTTACGTCCGCGCTCTCAGGGAATAGCATTTTATAAAACCGCGCTTGATTCAAGCCCAAAAAACAGGCTCCAACCCGCCATTTAAGCCGATACTCACTAAAGATTCCACAATAATATTCCTTCCCGACCTCCGCGAATCATCATTGGTTCAGTTTATGGCCACGACCCGGGTTCACTTGAAGCGGAAGGGGTCACTTTCACCCGCGTTTCAGAGTCTGCGCTTCCAGGCGGACTACTTTTCGATCATTATGTGGTCGATTCACAGTGCGTGTTCACAAACTGCGTATTTGAATATCTCAATTACAGTGGATATGATGCCGCCATATTAGTGCAGGGAAGCGGCCCCGGTTTCAACAACTGCGTGTTCCGCAACAACCCCGGTTCTGCCATTAGGGGAGATGCCGGCGGCAGATTCAAGGTCACAAACAGCTCTTTTGAAAATAACGGCGCTTATCCCATGACGTTATATTCCACAAACTTCGACGCCGTGGACGGAACCGGCTGCAGCTATAGCGGCAACAACCCCAACCGGATACGTTTGACGGCTGGCACCTTGAGCGAAGCCAAGACCTATGTTTGGAGCAATCCCGGCGTAGCTTTGGAAATCACTGGCGACATCAAAGTTGCCGGGGCAGGTGGCAACATCCCCATTTTGAAGCTAAATTCAGGGCTGGTGCTCCTTTTCTCACAAAACACAAGATTGACCATAGGTGATCACTACGGTTCTCCTGCAGGCATTCAGGCGGATGGAGCAAGCTTCAGCTCTCTGAGCGGTGCCGCGAATGGCTGGAACGGGCTCGAACTCATGCCTTCAGGCGTTCAAGGCTCCTATCTGCGCAATTGCCTGCTTGAATACGCGGGTGGCAACGGCAACATCTATTTGTATCGGTCCCAGGCATCCTACATCGACGGTTGCGTTATCCGTTATGGTGTAAAAGGCATTTTTATGACGGATGGGACTTCAACTCCAATCTCAAAATGCTATATCTACGGCAACGAGTTGGGAATCCACTGCAACGGAAACGCCAATCCGGTAATTGGTGGACCTGAAGTGGGCGACGGAAACAGCATTTACGGAAACACAAGCTTTGGCGTGAAAAACGATAGCGGGCTGATCATTGATGCCCGCAACAACTGGTGGGGCTTCCACAGCGGTCTCTACCACAGCACAAATCCCAACGGTGAAGGCAACGCCGTTTCAAACAACATTCTTTTCGACCCCTGGCGCTCAGGCGACATCGGTGACGCACCTGCCGGGTTCAATCTGATTTCTCCGGCTAATGGCAGCATTGTTCAAACTCTCACGCCGCTTCTGGACTGGGAGGAAGCCATCGACCCCACCCCTGGGGATCTGGTGGTTTACACACTGGAAATGGCTTTGAATTCCAGCTTCAATCAAGGTTTGCTTACTTGGAATGGCTTGAACCAGTCTTTCTTTCAGGTGCCAGCTTATGTTTTATCCGACGACACCCGCTATTTCTGGAGGGTCAAAGCCACCGACCTTGACAACCAGACCACTTCCTGCCTGCAAAGCCATTTCTGGTTTGAAGTCGCTGTGCCGGAAGCGCCCCTCCCCTTCGGTTTGATTTCACCGGCGAACAACGAAACTGTGCTACTGACCAGCAACAAATTGCTTTGGCAGCCTTCATTTGACCCCGACCCGGAAGATTATGTAAGCTATACCGTCTATTGGGATTTATCCGCCGGATTTGAGAACCCCGGCTCGCGCACGACTTCTGCCTGCCACGCTTGGACAGACTTTTGCGCCCCCGGCAATTTGTACTATTGGCAGGTTAAAGCCTTCGACAGCACAGGTTTGGAAACCTTTAGCCCCATTGGTCGCTTCTGGGTGCATCCAAACGCCAAACCACGCCCTCCGGTGGATTTTTCGCTCACGCCTTCTGGGTTTGACCTCCTCATTTCTTGGGATGAGGTTCCGGGAGCTGATTATTATGACCTCTATTATTCCCAGGAACCATATTCCGGATTTAACCTGCTGCAGGCAAACCTGGAACAAACTTTGTTTTTGCACCCGGGAGGAGCGGTGGACAAACATGGCTTCTATTACGTTACAGCCCATGACGTTCGCTAATCTTTCTTAAAATCATAAAAAATATCCTTATCCCCGGGAAACTGGGGATTTTTTTGCTGTCAAATCCTGAGGCTTGAACCTATATGTCGCCACCAAAAAGGAGCGTACACACAAAAAAACCTTGACCGCAAAAGCCAGGGCGCAAAACTTACTTTCAATGAGGTAAACACCATGTTCCATCTTCCCACCCAGATATTTTTCGGCTCCGACGCCCTTGCTGAGGCGGCGGATTATATATTCAACCTGGGTTCAAAGCCCTTGCTGGTAAGCGGTCCCGTGGGTGCCAGAAAAAGCGGCGCCCTCGGCGATGTTGAAAAACTCTTGCAAAGTTTCGCCATTCCCTGGGCGCATTTTGATGAGGTTGAAGAAAATCCCAGTTTGGACACAGTTATGGCAGGAGCCCAGCTTCTACGCGCTGAACAGTGCGATTATGTGATTGCCATCGGTGGCGGCAGTCCTCTGGACGCTGCCAAGGCCATCGCCCTGGTTGCGGCAAACGCTTTACAGCGCGCCCAGATTTATCAAACCGAGCTTTTCCAATGCAAGCTCCCGCTGATTGCAATTCCCACCACTTCCGGCACCGGCAGCGAGGTCACCCAATACTCCGTGCTCACCAATCCTGATACCGGTATCAAATCCGGTTTCGGCCATGTTCTTGCCTTTCCAAGCCTGGCAATCTGCAATCCCATTTACACCCACAGTCTCAACTCTCAAGTGACCTTGAACACCGCTCTGGACGCGCTTTCCCACCTTTTGGAAGGAATCTATTCGAACAAGCGTCAAGCCTTGGCAGACCCGCTCATCCACGCCGGCGCCAGGGATATTTTTGAAAACTTGCAGCCCGTTTTGGAAAATCCCAGCCTGGCTTCCGGCAGGGAAAAACTGATGCGCGCCTCGCTTTATGGCGGCATCACCATCGCCCAGGGCAGCACCACTTTGCAGCATTCGCTGGGCTATCCGCTCACCTCCAGATTTGGCACGCCCCACGGGCTCAGCAACGCCCTGGTCATGCTACCCGTGCTAAAACTGTTTTACTCCGCCAGAAAAGTTGAACTGAACGCGCTTTTCGCCGCTTTGAACACCAGCTTGGAAGGTTTCGCGCTTTGGCTGGAAAGTCTGAATCTGCCGTCCTGTCCGCCTTTGGAGGATGATTTCATCGCCAAAAGCGTGCAAGAAGTTTTGGGAAGCCGCAACATGGCAAATAATCCCCAGGAAGTGAGCGCCCCGCAAATCCGCCAAATCTATCTGGATTTACGGTAAAAAGCCTCCAAATCCATTTGCATCAGCTCTTCCAGAGCGATTCCTTCCCGCCAGTCCGCTCCGGGAAGCGGGTCCCGTGAAATCAAGCCAGACAAGATTTCCACCCCCGCCCCCACAGAATTTTCAACGCCATAGCCCTTCATCAATCCGCCCAAAAGCAACGCCGAAAAACAATCTCCCGCTCCGGGATGATGCCCCGGTCTGGCGGTGAAAAAATGGCTTTGCATGCTGTCCTCTCCTGCGTGATAATACATCGTGACCAGCCTGTTTGGAACCTGGGTCGGCACGGAGGTAATCACCACATGCTCCGGCCCCATCCCCGCGATTTTGCGACAGCGTTCAAGGATGCCTTCCCGTCCCAATTCCAGATTTGGGTCTTCCCCGGTCAGCAAAGCCGCCTCAGTGTGGTTCGGGGTCACAATCTGGGCATGCCGGATCAAGCCGCGCATCGCCTCCACCATTTCAGGGCCAAAACAGTCATAAAGCCTGCCGTTATCACCCATCACGGGGTCGGTCAAAACAATGGTTTGGGGTCCACGCAGCTTTTGGGTCAGGTTTGAAACCAGCTCCGCCTGTTTTTCGGAAGCCAAGAATCCGCTGCAGATGGCGCTGAATTCCAAACCCAGTTCCTGCCAGTGTTGTGCAAAATTTTCCAGGTGTTCACCCAGGTCCACCCAGATAGAATCGGGAAAGTCCGTATTCGCGGAAAGAACCGCTGTGGGCAACGCGCAAACCCTCAGCCCCATTCGATATAGAATGGCGATGAAAACCATCAGCGAGGTGTGGCCAAAGCTCGATAAATCGTGTATGGCCAGAATCTTTTTAGCGGGAGTGTGTGTCATTTTCATTCCTTGGATTCCCTGGGCTTTTTTTCCGTCGGCAGAGCTTGCCAAAAGCCATGAACCACAGCCCATTTTGCCTGCCCGCCTGTTTTGGTCAAGCCAAAAATGCTCCCGCCAAACAATTGCTTGACACAAAAACGCCTTATGGAGTTTTGACCAAACAAACCATTAATTTTGGGAGGATATTATGAATATACCCGATAATCTCTATTATAACGAAAGCCATGAATGGGTGCTCGTGGATGGCGATATCGCCACCATCGGCATCACCGATTTTGCCCAAAGCGAACTGGGCGACATCGTCTATCTGGAGCTTCCTGAAGCGGGCGCCAAAGTTTCTGCTGGCCAGCCCTGCGGCATCATCGAAGCGGTGAAATCCGCCGAAGACCTCATCAGCCCCCTCAGCGGAACGGTGGAAGAAAAAAACCAGGACGCGGAAGACAGCACCGAAATCATCAACGAATCTCCCTATGAAGACGGCTGGCTTTTCCGCATCCGCCTCTCCAATCCCGATGAATTGGAAAACTTGATGAGCGCGTTGGATTATCAACGCCTGATTGAAGCCTGAGTCTTTGCTGAAAAAAAACCAAAACTTTCTCATCATCCTGTCAGCGCCTTCTGGGGGTGGAAAAACAACCATCCTCCAGGAGGTGCTAAAGCGGCATCAGGATGTGGAATATTCCATTTCCTACACAACCCGCCCGCCCAGGGGAGATGAAGAAAACGGGCGCCACTACCACTTTGTGGACGAAAAAGAATTTCTGCGGCGCAGGGAAGCCGGCGATTTTTTGGAAACTGCCCTGGTCTTCGACCGCTGGTATGGAACCTCGCTCAGCTTCATAAAATCCCGCCTTTCCGCGGGAAAACACGTGATTATGGATATCGATGTCCAAGGCGCCGCCCAGATTCACCCCACCAGCGTGCCCTGCGTGAAGATTTTTATCCTGCCGCCAACGCTGGAAATTTTGCGCCAACGCCTGATTGACCGGGACACTGACGCCCCCCAAGAAATTGAAAAACGCCTCAAAACCGCCAGAAAAGAACTGGAATACATCCCGGATTATGAGTATCTGGTGGAAAACGACGACTTGGATTTGGCCGTGCAAAAAGTTTTGGCCATCATCCAGGCGGAAGAAAACAGGATTGAACGCTACCCCAGCCCGGCAGCGGACTTCCTGAAAACGGAGAAAATGAAATGATTGACGAAAAAATCGAAAGCTTTCTGGAAAAATCTGACCTCAACTACCTCTTTTGCCTTCTGGCAAAGCTGGAATCAAACCGCCTCAGCCAATTGCCCAGCTATGTGAGACAAAAACTGGGGGATAAAATCGCCGTGGTTTCAATGGAACACGTGGCTCAAAATGAAATCCCAGACTATTTTGCCGAGATTGAAGAGGCAAACAGGCTCGCGGAAGAAGCCGCTTCTCCTTTTATCGATGACGATGATGGCTTGGAAGACACCTATGACGAAGACGCCGAGGTCGATGAATTGGTGCGCGACACTCTCCAGCGCTTTGGTGATGAAGCAGACGACGATGATTTTAAACCCGGCGACAGCTATGAGGACGACCAAGACTGAAAAAAGACGGCCTGCCCGCGTGGCACGTCAACACCTCGAAATGATGGAAAACCTGGGCATCAAACATATCTTCATGCCCCAGGAACCTGCCTCGCAAAATCTGCAAAGCCTTGCCCAGCTATGTGCCAATTGCCAAAAATGTGATTTGGCGCAAAGCCGGAATAAAAGCGTTTTTGGCGAAGGAAACTCCCGGGCGCGCATCATGATTATCGGAGAAGCTCCCGGTGCCGAAGAAGATAAACAGGGCAGACCTTTTGTCGGCGAAGCCGGAAAACTCCTGGATAAAATGCTCGCCGCCATCGATATCGAACGAAGCGAAACCTATATCTGCAACATCCTGAAATGCCGACCACCCAAAAACAGGGACCCACAGGCATCGGAACGACAAGCCTGCCTTCCCCACCTCATCCAGCAAATCCAGATTATCCAGCCAAAAATCATCCTCATCCTCGGTCTGGTCGCGGCGCAAACGCTCTTGGAAACAAACCAAAGCCTGGGTCAGCTCCGCCAAAATACACAGCTTTTATTTGACATACCAACCCACGTTACCTACCACCCCGCCGCCCTGCTCAGAAACCCAAACTGGAAAAGACCCGCTTGGGAAGACCTCAAAATATTCCGTGACCACCTACTTGATATGTCCTGAAAATTTACACTCCATTATATAGAACGAGTCTGTTGAAAAAGACCTGCTAATCCCTAACCCCTTGTCAACCTTATGGTTGCCTTTGAAACATAAGGAAGACTAAGGGCAGCAGCCAAGAAGTAATACCTAAAGTGTGCCTATGTGACCGCATAAGTCTGCAATAGCGGGATTGTTCGAGCAGGCAGCCAGTTTACAAAGTCTGGTTTGCTGAAAGAACATTCCTTATCACCAAAGCCTGGATTCTTCGCTGACGCTGAAAACCGATTCACAAACAGACCGGTTTTTCTTTTCCTTAATATCACTCAAAATAACGCTGTCACCCTGAAAAAACCTCTGGCTCCAAGCTCGACCTGATGGGATAGGGAGCCTGCTCCAAGGTTTAAAATATTCGTTCCCAAGTTACAGGGGTCTGTGGATTCATAGAGGCGATAACCTTGCGCACCGGGAACCTCATCCCACTCTAAAAGCAATCCTCCGGCGTTGCGGCTTATTCTAAGTGCGGGGACCTCATAAAGACCCGCCAGGCGCGGTCCGGTAACATGATCCAATTGAAGGTTCAAATTTCCCTGAATGGCAGAATTGAAAACCTCAAAACCCAGATGTTTGGTTTGCCCAGCCAAAGCACTCAAATCCACCGTAATATATTGCCAGTAATCATGTTCCACGCTCATGGGTTCGCCCAAGTTGTGCCAAGTCTCAGCATCAGAGGAATACTTAATCTGCAGCATCGGCTCAGTGGTTTGGTTGCTGGTTTGGACACAAAATTCCACCGGAGTATTGCCATCAATATAAAGCAAGGGTGTAAACAACATTTTATGTACATTCCCTGCCACACTAACAGCCTGAGCATATTTTTCGCCATGATAAGGATATTTTTCCGCTCTACCCCAAGAACCTGTAGGAACGGCACCCCATCCCGACGGGGGAAAACTACTTCCCTCAAAGCTTTCAATCAACGCGTCTGACGCAGGGGTGTGGAAACTCCAAACAGGAACAGTATTCGGCGAACCGCTCTCGTTTGAAGGCACTACCTTCCAAAAATAGCAAGTGCCTGGCTCCACAACGGGTTCAAAGAACGGCTCACTTTGCGCTGGAATCAACAAAGGAGGTGGGTTCTGAGTGCCAAAATAAACTTTATAGATATCTGGACAACCGCCTCCGCTTTTCCATCTCAGGGCGGAATCCTCAATAAATGGACTTCCATCAAGAGGATAAATTGGCAGCGCGGCTTCGGGCTTCATGGGCGTAATAAGCTGCAAAATGGGGCGCTTACTTAAGGTTTGACCATCTGTAAATGGAAATTCGTCATCATTTATCTTATACACAGAGAGGTATTCTCCGTTAGCAGAGTTATAGCTGTCAAATTTGTATGGTGATGAATGACGCTCGCCGGAATGGTTTTTCCATAATATCTCCATATTATCCGTGCCATTCCAGCTAAAAGACTGACTAAATGTGAGTTGCTGCCATCCTTTGGCATGCACTAACAAGGCACCGGAATACACAAGTGTCGCGTTGGTGCTGTCCGGCTTCAACCTTGAACTTGTGTAGCTATCGTAGGTAACATGCCTTAGGAAAACCCGATGATGCGGCCATATCCAATAACGGGGTTGTTCCTGGATGGAAAACCCGATGCCACTAATAATTGTTCCCCCCTCAAGACCTGCGGCTTCAAGTTCTGAAGCCTTTAAGAGTGTCTTGGTCCAACCGTAATTACTGGCACAGTTAAATGGCAGGTGATTTTGCGTTGTATCATCTGTACCCATCTGAAAAACTTCAGCCAAAAGCAACTGTCCCAGACAAATAACCACCAATAGCAACAGGCTTCTTTTCATGCTTTACTCCCTTTTTTTATATCTTGATATCGTCTTATTCCACATTTTCACAATATTTTTATCTCTTCAATTCAAGTCAAGTATTTTTTTACATCACATCCCCCCGTTTTTTAAACAAGGCAGGATCAGCTGTTGCCTTTCCTGCCTTGTTTAAAAAACGGGGGGATGTGATTTCTGATGGAAAAGAACTTGACATGGATTAACAAGATGAAAACAATGCAATTGGTCGTTTGGCCTGACATAGATTGTGAGTAAAGAGGGATAGCAGATGCCCTCAAACAACCAGAGAAACAATGAGTTGGATTTTACACCAACATTTGGGACTCAACAATGTGAACCCGGTTTCTGTTAACGCCAATGCATTATCTACGATTTATCAAAACTGTATAGATCCTCGGACAACACCTTAAGGCATATTATTCAAGAAGAAGAACTGCTCCCCCGGCACTCTACCAGCTGAATTTCCCAAAACGGTCAAGAAAAGCAGACATGCTTTCTCCGAAAATGCTGGTGAAGCAACGTAATGAAGTATATAGTTTTGAACATCCTCGTCTCTGGCAAATCTTGAATATCACAAAAAAATGCTTGACAAAATCCCTGAGTCTTGAAACTATTCTGCGACGTAGGCTAAATTAAAAAATGTGCTCGAGCTTCAGGGTTGCTGATAGCAAATTTTGCTGTCTCCTGCCTGTTGCTCAAAACCCACGATAATAAAATTGTGTAAAGCAATTATAGAAAAAAGGAGAAAAAGTATGAAAAAACTACTGATAGTAGTCAGTCTTCTGTCCTTTGCGGTTTGCATCATGGGATACAGTATGAATTATGTCTATCAGGAAATCAGGCTTGAAAATCTTGATATCCGCGACTACGTGACCAACACTGCCCCGCCTAACAATCATTCAGCAAACTGGAAACTTGAAGTTACCGACGGAAATGAAACAGTTTCCACAGACTGGGCTCACGTGACATATCTGAGAGTCTGCCGCCAAACACAAAGCCCAGGAAACGGTGCAGGATTTGCAGTTTTCAGAGGTGATCTTTTTTCCACACCTGGATCAATGGTCGGCCTCACTTTTACCTATTATTTGACATATCTGGACAATCCCGATCCTGAAACAAACACATTTTCTTGGCAATATGTTCATGAGAGTGCCGGGAATAAATGGCGCATGAATGATCTCGCGGTCATTATTCCCGACAGCGTCATTCTAGTGTCTCGTCAAGCATCGATTGTCGGATAGAGTCGTTTCAGCTTGATTCTTGAATTCTGAGTTGTAAACTGCCAGTTGATGCGGCACTTTTTATTGTTTCTTGCGAACG